>Ga0164313_10001714_pt1 | contig 19510 bp, 20 predicted proteins | sample GuaBasSedimGuay4_FD_113735 | JGI IMG/M metagenome (GOLD analysis project Ga0164313, IMG submission 113735) | Subseafloor sediment microbial communities from Guaymas Basin, Gulf of California, Mexico - Guay4, Core 4569-4, 0-3 cm | ecosystem: Environmental > Aquatic > Marine > Hydrothermal vents... | reverse complement strand
ATAGCATAACTAATAATATTGTCCATAGTTTTAATTCTCAATTCACTTAGCTTTATAATTATAATACCTTTAGCGTATCATTAAGAACATAATGATGCATTAGACTTTTATTATTTAAACTTTATTCCAGATTATCCAGGAATTCCTGGATTATGAGACACACTTTTTATATTAATTATTTCAAATAATAGAGTTTATCATCTCATACATATTTTTATTATTATAAAAAATTAAAAGGGTATCAATAAATGACACTATCAAAAAAAGAAGCTCTTATTGAAGTTATTCTAGAGCATTTTATAAATATCAGATTTCCTCGTGCCCGTGATATTAAAGAGAAGGTTGAAAATGGTGCAACACTGGATAAGTTTGATATTGAGTTTTTTGAAGAGGCTTTTTAAAGACATTAAAAATAATCAGCATTTGGTTGAGGGAAATGAAGAATTACAAGCCTTAGTTGCAAAATTCATTCAATATAACCAGGAAATTACTGAAAGAGCTCTGGCTAATGAAACAAAATAGGTTTTGTTAGCCAGTTTTAAATAGATAAAACTAAAGCTGATATTCTAATTCCGATGGTTGTGATCTCTGCCATTAATTAAAGGGAAATATATAATTCATCCAGGATGACATACGAATCAATAGTTGTCTAAGAAAAACAACGAGTTGAGCATGCTCTGAATAAACAGCTGTCTGGGCATATGAACCTACAGGAATTGCTTTTGCATAGTCTGTAAACCTTGGATCTGTAATCCTTATTTTTACCGGTACTCTGCCGGGCTTCAAAGTTGATGATGAATCATACAATGTACCTGTGGCTTGTAATTCACCCTCTGCCAGAACCGGAATATGCCCGATCACTTTAGCAGCAAAAATAACACCTGGAATGGCATCAAAAGCTATCTCAGCTTCACTGTCCGTTTTTATTCTTAATAAAGTATTTTGCCTAAACCAGGAAACATAAGTAAAAGAATCAGATTGCACAAAAATCATAGCAGGTCTTAATGGTGTAGAAACCACATATAAGCCAGGATGAATTAAAAGCTGTGTCACAAAACCATCAGATTCTGCTCTAACAATTGTTTTATCAAGATTGTATTGTGCATCCTTTAATTTTGCCTGAACATCATCTACTTTTGCTGTCATAACATCGACATCTCTTTGTTTGCCGATATTTTTTCTCATCAGTTCTTCTACTCTTTCCAGATCAATTTTTAATGATTTTAATTGTGCAGTCAGAGAGTCTACTTTATTCTGAAAAGGGATTGGATCAATTTTAAATAATACATCTCCAGCTTTTAAATGGGTATTTGGTGTAACATCCACTGAAATTACTCTTCCTTTTACAGAAGGAATAACAGGAGTAGTCTGAAAATACTCTCGACTATAGGGTGAGTATGGATGATTATAGTTCATTAAAGACAGCAGGGTTCCAATAATGATAACACCACCTAAAATTGCGGTAGATAATGTCATTTTAGTCACTGGAATTTTAAAAACTCGAAATAAAACCATGCACGTTGCATTATAAATCAACATCAGTATCCAACCCATTAGCTTACTACTCCTGAGTTATTATCTATAGGCTCATTTTCTACATGCTTTTCAGTATTATCTGCTGATGTTTTGATCTCCAAACCTTTATCTTCTCGATAGAGTGTTGCCCATATCCATAAAAAAGGCCAGATAATCTGTAGCGTAAATAAACTGACCCAACCTGCAACCTGAATTGCATCCTGTTGTGGATGATTCCTTTTTTTAGCAATTTTGTAGGGGACATCACAAAGCAATACAATCCCGTAAAAAAATGAAATAAAAACAAAAATGACCATAAATAAAGCAAGATAATTAAGAAAAGTAAGATAGTCAGGCATCAGCTGAAAAACCCCTTTGGAAAATAAGTATGTTAACATATATTAACATTGTTTGGCGAACAATTATACTCTAAAATAATCCTTTTTAGCTATCACATAAGAGTTTCCAAAGAATATGCCATTATATAAATAAATATTACTTATAGTCCAATCTTAGCCTTCTTATACTATAAATGCTGTTTGAATACATCAAGGAGGAAAAATGGTGGAAAGCTTTAATTGAATGAATTTTGCGTCCCATCCTAGATGATTATCATTTTCAATTGTTCAAAATTGAAGGAAAACCCTGCTGTTAAACCTGGGTTGTAAGCTCGCTCAGGGGTAAGGAAGCTATCTCACTATAAAAGATAGTCAAGTCATTGGATGCAAATGACAGAAATAGGGTGTTGTAAGCCGATTAAGTGACATTTTAATAGAATGATTATTTGATTTTTATTTTACTCTATTTGTCTCTTTTGGAGATTACAGCATTCAATTAGTGCTATAGGTCAGAAAGACCAGGTCAATTCTAAAATTGACAAAAATATTCAGTTTTCAGATATTCTCAATATGGTCACATCTATTTCATCAAGACAAAAAAGGAATACTACATATTAGGTGGTGATTGGATAAGGCCACATGCTCCTGCTATTAAAAATTTTTCTATTTAGGAACTTTGAAATTTCATCTGAACTGACTGGTTTACTAAATAAATATCCCTGTGCAATCTCACAACCCAGCTTTTGTAGCTCATGAAATTGTTTTGCTGTTTCAACCCCTTCTGCAATAATTTCTTGTTCCAGGTTATGCCCTATTTTTATCATAAAACTGATCAGAATTTGTGCATCTTTGTCAGTAAGTATATCATTAATGAAGTATCGATCAATTTTTAGGCGATCCGTTGAAAGATGCTTTAATGACGCAAAAGATGAATAGCCTGTTCCAAAATCATCGATTGCCAACGATACACCGAGATCTTTTAAGTCTCGAAAAACCGAGAGATTCTGTTGGTCTGTCTGTACAACATTTTCCGTAACCTCCAACTCCAGTTTAGTTGGATCCATTCCTGTTTCATCGATGATACGCTTAATCAATGACACAAGATCCTTGTCGAGAAAATGGCTAGGTGAAATATTTACAGCTAAACGAAGTGCAGGATAACCTGCGCTCTTCCAGGCAACAGCCTGGTTGCAGGCTGTTCTCAATACCCATTCGGTGAGAGGCTTTATCACGCCGATTCTCTCGGCAGTGGGAATAAACTCAGTTGGCGGGATCTGACCTAGCTGTGGATGATTCCAGCGTGATAAAGCCTCAACACCAATAATTTCACCTGTATTAATCTTAACCTGCGGTTGATAAACAAGTGATAACTGATGTTTATCGACTGCTTCTCTTAGACTTTGCTCCACCCGAAAACGATATTCTGCCTTATGAGTGAGCTCAGGTTTATAGAAAGCGTACTGATTTTTCCCCAATTCCTTTGCAGAGTAAAGTGATATGTCTGCCGCTTTTAGTATGGTAGATGTATCTATTCCATCATCAGGATAGTGTGCAACCCCAATACTACAAGCTGGTGTGAATTTTCTGCCAGATAGTTCAATTGGTTTTGATATTGCTTCAAGACAGCGTTGAGCTGCGTAGGCTGCGGCATAATCATCATCTATATCTTTAACAATAATGCAAAATTCATCACCGCCGAGACGTGCAACAAAATCATTTTCTCGACTGACCGTTTCCAGTCGCTTTGCAATTTCCCTGAGAAGCAAATCACCAGCATCATGCCCAAGACTGTCATTAACATCTTTAAAGTCATCCAGGTCGATGTATAGAAGGCCAAAACGACGAGAATGTCGTTTAGATATTGTTAATAACTCTTCAATGCTTTGATAAAAGTGTGCGCGACTACTAAGTCCTGTTAGTTCATCGCTAAAGGCTAACTCACGGATACGCTTTTGAGTATGTTCACGCTCCATCACAATCCCGGCAAGTCTTGCCGCAGATTTGAGGTCATACGATTCCTCTTTATTTGGAAGTGCAGGGTGGTTGTAATACATACCAAATGCACCTAATACTTTTCCTGATGAATTTTTTATGGGCTCAGACCAACAGCTGCGCATACCATGAGGAAGGGCTACATCTTTAATTTTGGCCCACTTTGGGTCTGTTGCAATATTCTCAACCAGAACACGTTTTCCGGTATAAGTGGATGTGCCGCACGAGCCAACACTTGGACCGTTTTTCAGACCGTGTACAGCATCACAATATTCCCTGGGGAGGCTTGGTGCTCCACCATGCATGAGTTTACCATCATGTAATTCGAGCATCGAACACCGCATTCCAGGGTGACGCTCCTCATACATTAATGCAATATCATTGTATACCTCTGGCGCAGGTTTCCCTGTCGCAATCATCTCTAGAATTTTAGCATTTTTAGTATCAAAGAATTGTGTTTTTTTTCGCTCAGTTATATCAACATGGGTTCCAACCAGACGAACCGGTTTCCCATCAGACTTTTGATTCACTCGAAATGCACGAGATAAAACAAAAATTTCGTGACCATCCTTATGCTGCATACGTATCTCAATTTCAAATGTTTCTGCACGGCCAGCTAAATAATCCTGAACCCTCCCCAATACCATGTCCTTATCATCTGGATGAAACAGAGTTGTCCAGGTGTTTAAATTATTATCAAGTTCATCTTCTTCATAACCCAGCATACTTTTCCATCGGGGTGAGTAGTAGACTTCATCTGTCACCAAATTCCAGTCCCAGAGTCCATCATTGGCTCCACGCATAGCCAAAGAAAAACGCTCTTCACTTTGCTTAAGTTTTTCCTCAGATTCTATACGGTCAGTAATATTATGCCCGATGCCAAGTACGCCAATCAGTTCTCCATTTTCGTCAAACATGGGTGTCTTAGATGTTTCCAAAAATTCTCTGTGACCATCATTAGCAAAAGTTATCCATTCTTCATTTACTGACGTGGAACCTTTCTGTATTGCTTTTTTATCATGCTCTCGGAAGAAATCAGCTAACTCAACATCTACGAAACTATAATCGGTCTTGCCAAATATTTCTAATTCAGAGGCACCAAAAAAATTTTCAAAACGATTATTACAGGTGAGATATACACCATCAGGGTCTTTTAGCCAAATAAGATCGGGTAAGGTATGAATAATTGTATTACGAAATCCGACTTCTCTTCGGAGCTCTTGTTTGGAATTTTCTGCAGCTGTAATGTCCCGAAAGCTCCAGACCCTTGCTACCACTTTACTATCCATGTACATTGGTCTGGAAAAACGTTCAAACACTCTTCCATCTTTAAAAGTGATAGCGTCAAGGCTTTCAATTTCTGGTTGGTTATACAATTCAATAACTTTATCAAGAAATAACTGAGGATTGGATAATTGGTCAAGAACAAAATTTAGCAATTCTTCATCATTATCTGAGTCCAGTATTGCTGGAGGTATATTCCATAATTCACCAAAACGTGAATTATATCTGACGACTTTTCTATCGGTATCAATAACCAGAATACCATTATCAGTTGCTTCAAGGGTGGCTTCAGCCAATGACTGAGAAAACTCTTTTTCAGAAAATTCAGTCAAGAGGTTTTATCCTTTACAAAGAAATATAAGATGCTAAATTATGATGTACTAAATCTATTTTTGATAATTTTTACTTTGAGTTGTGACTAAGCTCATTATAGTCAGCAATTCGGGAATACACAAAATATCAATGGATTTTATGTAGGTAATCATACTTGACTATTTTAGATGCAATTCAACAAAGAGGGCAAGCATAGCCCCCTTATAGGGGGTAAAAACCAAACCACCTTCTAAGAAGGTAGATTATTTACTTTTTAGCCATCATTGTTTCCCCAACATAATCTAAGTTTTAATTATAGTACCGTTATCAAAACATGACAGAGCTTTATGGGTAATCAAGATTTTTTATGAATCATGATGTAACAATCATTTGAATCTTCAATTTAAAAAATATAACCGATTTCCAATATTCCTACATAAAAATCAGATAATTCCTACACAAAATTGATCCAAATCAATTTCCATATACTATACTGAATTAGTCATAGTCATAGTCATAGTCATAGTCATTGATCAGGATTAGCAACATGATTTCTAATCGATTAATATATATCATTCCCCTATTTCTAGGTATAAATGCTTTTGCTGAAATTGTTCCAGAAAATCCTGGACGAATCCTATTTAGCAAGCTTGGCTGTACGAACTGTCATGGCCAAAATGGAATACATCCCACGTCTAAATACGCACCTGTTCTTAGAGGAAAGTCTTCCTCATATATCATTGAAAAAGCTTCTGCTATTTTTAGTGGTAAATATTTATCCGATCGTACTTATTTCATGCATGAACAGTTTTGTGTCGGTGATATCAAAAAAGACGATAGTTGTTATCCCATCCCAACAGAAGGTGAACTGAAAAAAATTGCTCAATGGTTAAGTTCAAATTTACCTGATAGAAAGATGATATTTCAAGGACTATTTGTTTCTGCACAAGATACTCATGATAAACTTCAGGATCTTGGTGACAAAGCATTGTTTATTGATATCCGTACTCGTGCAGAAGTGGCATTTTTAGGAATGCCAACAGATGTTGATGCAAATATACCTTATATGATTGTAGGTAACTTTAGTGAATGGAATGAAAAAAAACAAAATTTTAAATTTTATCCTAATAGTAAATTTACTCTGCAATTTGACAAGTTTGTAAAATCACGTGAATTAAATAAAGACAGTCTTATTTTTCTTATTTGCCGTTCAGGTAAACGTAGTGCTAGAGCAGTCAAACTTTTATCAGCAATTGGATATAACAATGTGTATTCCGTAGTTCATGGATTTGAAGGTGACAAAGCTAAAAAAGGCCTACGTAAGGGAGAACGGATAGTCAATGGCTGGAAAAATAAAGGGCTTCCCTGGAGTTATAAACTAAATAAAAAAACCATGTATATGGAAATATAAATGGATTGAATATTATATTTTAGAGACTATTATTGAGTAATGTAAATTTTATTTATATGGATTTTAAAAGGCATATTAACAATGCAGAATATGATACTAAAGAGATTATTTTTTTTATTACTTATTTTTTTTAACCTGATAACTAACGTATATGCTCTTGATAATAAGATTTCAAGACCTGCAGAATTGCCAGAAATAGAAGAACTTAATCAAATATTAGATGGAAAAAATAAAATAGAAGGCATTGTTTTTACAATTTATGAATCTGATGAATCATCATTAACAAATATTGTGCCAAGATTATTATATTATGTCTCTCTAATAAAGAATAAATTTAAAGACCTACCTATTGCTGTTGTTTCACATGGTGATGAGATGCTGGTATTAACAATCGAAAATAGTGACTACTATCCAGAAGTTCACGAAAATGTAAAAAAAATGGTAAATCTTTTTGATGTCTATTTTCATGTTTGTGGCTCATTTGCACGATTAAATGATTTAGAAATACAGGATTTTCCTGATTATATTGATGTAGTGCCATTTGGCCCATCACAAATAAATGACTATCAATCACTTGATTTTAAAATAGTTGAATTAGAGATGGAATATTAAGCACTCTAATCTTATTGAATAAACCAATTAATATTTTATGTTATGAGCTGGAATCAAAAAAATAGACTAAAGACTAATAGAGATTTTTTTATCTTATGTAAAACGACACATTAAACAAATTTCCTTCGAGGTATCAAGGAACTCCTTATTGCTAAAATATGAGAGAGTTACCATGCAAGAAAATGAATTGTTTTCAACCTTTGGTCATCAAATATTTACAAATTGGTACCAACTGAAAAAAGGGGGGCAGCCCTCTCAATCATGGCTATTAGATCATTTTCATCATCTATATCACAATATCAGTCTAAGTAGCCACTTTAAACAAAAATTACGAACAAATCCAGATACTCTAAATGTATCCAAAGGATATAATTGGCTACCCGTTTATGATAATGCAAAATGTCGAGCAGGCTTATTATACATTCCACCTAATAGTAGAATGCCAATGCATGACCACAAAGAAAGTATTGGCATTGCACATGTATTAAAAGGCACCCCAGTAATTTTACAGGCTCATTTATCTGAAAATAAAAATAATGCTCCTGGAATATTTAAACACAATCAAATTATTGAACATAAACTAAAACCTGGGGATTCAAGCTTTATTTTTCCCCAAAAAAATAATATTCATGGCTTTTATAGCAATACTTCACCATGCCTTTTATTTAATATAATTTTTTTCAAAAAAAAATATCAACATAATTTTTATCAACCCATAGATGTAGTTCAAAAGAAAAGTAAAAATAGTAATAATTTCACCTTATTGAAAAAATACTTAAGCTATAGTTTTATGATTAATTTATCTTTAACAAATATGGCAATGGGAACATGTGATGAGGAGTTATTAAATAGTCAATCTCAAATTAAAATATCATCTAATCAACTAAATTCACTCATTAAATGTTCTAAATCAGGTAATGTTTCAGCTCAATTTAAATTAGCAATGTTATATACTGAAAAGTCAAAAATTCAAAACTGGAATGATGCTTATTATTGGAATTTGCAAGCGGCAAAAAATGGTCATGCTGAAGCTCAATATCATGTAGGAGTTATGCTTCTAGATGGCATTGGAGTAACTCAGGATTCATTTGAAGCCATTGAATGGTTATTCAAATCTTCTCAGGCAGGACATATTAAAGCAACAGAAATATTTACTTATATAATGGCAAATCCTGAACCACTAGAATGTTAAGTAAATCATAATTAAAAAGATTTTTTGAATTGTAAGCTAATTTTAAATATAGAAATACTAAAGAAGGCATTTAATGTAAATAATCATTATTTGAAAATTGCTACTATATTTCCTATTCTTTACATAAGTTCAATAATATAAAATTCAACAAATAACGGGTATGAGAATTGGAAAATAAAATGACCTCTCAAAGAGTTCTTAATGCTCCAGACTGCCACTCATCATTTTATATTGCAGACTGGCGGATAGAACCTGATACATTGTGTATTTTCCATGCTTCATCAGAGGTAAAACTGGAGCCTAAGGTTATGCAGGTACTTGTGTATCTGGCTAGTAAGTCAGGAGAAGTTATCAGCCGAGAGGAGCTTGAGAGTAATATTTGGACAGGCAGAGTGGTTGGTTATGATGCTCTGGCCAATACCATCATTAAACTACGCAAGGCTTTTGGTGATAGTTCGCGTCATCCTCAAATTATAAAGACGATACCTAAAACAGGATATCAATTGATTGCTAAAGTGGAACAGTCTCTTCCTGAATCAACTAAGTCACTGGACAAGAAGATACAAAATCCTGAAAAAGTTGAACATCCCTTGTTAAAGCATCGCAAACTGAAAGCAGTCATAGTTGGGATATTGCTACTCATAACACTAGGTATGTGGTTTTGGCAGATAATAGAAGAGCCTCCTTTAAATCAGGAGCAGCTTGTGGGCACAGCAACTGTTGAGCAACCTTCCATTGCTGTTTTGCCATTTATAAATGTCAGCGGTCCTGTTCAGGAGTATTTCTCAGATGGAATTACAGAAGACCTGATCACTGATTTGTCAAAAGTACAGGGCTTGAATATAGTAGCCAGGAATTCTGCATTTACCTATAAAGGGAGCCCTGACAACGAGCAAACTATTGGGCGTGAACTTGGGGTGCGCTATGTACTCAAAGGCAGCATACAGAAATCAAAGAACAGGATGCGGATCAATGTCCAGTTAACCAACGTTGCTGATGGCCGTAATCTGTGGGCTGAACGTTATGACCGAGAGATAGGTGACATTTTTCAAATTCAGGATGACTTAGCAGCACGTATTGTCTCTGCTATGCAGATAGAACTCGCTCCTGCAGATCAGCAGCGTTTAAGCCGCAATTATATTACCAGCGTAGAGGCTTACGATGAGTTCCTCAAAGGGCTCGACCATTATGGCAGACGTTCTCCAGATAGCAGCCTGTTAGCTAAAGCTCATTTTAAAAAAGCCATTGAACTTGACTCAGGATTTGCACGAGCCTATGCAGGTCTGGCTTTGGCATACTCCCGTGATTCCATAGATGGCTGGGACTTTTCAGTCAATAAATCTTTGGAACAAGCTTACACTTTGGCTCAACAAGCCCTGCAATTAGACGCTTCCATCCCTCAACTTTATTTTGTCATGAGTCAGGTTAAGTTATCTCAACGGGATTATATTGCTGCTATCAAAAATATTGAAAAGGCTATTGTACTTAACTCAAACTATGCTGACGGTTATGCACTTTTGGGTTGGATCCTGCACTTTGCCGGTCGTCCCAAAGAAGGCCTTGAAGTCATGCAGCGGGCCATTCGCTTGAATCCAAGAATTCCAGCAGTCTACCGGCTGGTGTTAGGTTCAATATATTACGCCATAGGAAAATCAGACCAGGCGATTGAAATGCTGCATGAGGGAGTAGAAATAAACCCTGAATTTCAGCAAATCAGAGTATGGCTGGTGGCTGCTTATGTCTCAGCAGGACTCATGGAAGAGGCCGAATGGGAGGTAGCCGAAATCCTCATTATAAACCCGGATTTTTCTCTCAAATCAGTGGAGACCTTTTTTCCATTTCAAGATCCTTTATATCGTGATCGATTTATTGCTGATTTAAGAAAAGCTGGTTTGCCAAATTAGCTAAAAACATTCATCTTGGTTTATTGAATTCATCTGGTAACAGGCTGCCGTTTCGAATATTTCAGATTTGTTCCCCTACAGAGAGACGTTGTATCTTAGTGAGTTATTCCTCTTGTAATTTTATGTTGTATATCTTTGTATAGTAAAAAAGAGCTTTCTTTTAGATAGAAAATACGCTTTTTCTTCGTTTTTTTTCATCCCTTCGTTGTTTCTTCGTTGCTTATCCAATATTGATTGAAATTTGATGAATTGGGCAATATTATGAATTATAGTTTGTATGCAGGCGGCTTCTTTTTTTAATGAAGTCAGTTTTAGCGAAATTGGAGAAGCGTCATTTATTAATTGTATTTGAGGAGAATATTATGAAGCGCAGAATCTTTTTGAAAGGGGGAGTATTAACTGGCTTTGTCATCCCATATTTCAAGCTTATTGCCAGTAGCTCCTTATTGTTACCAGTTAAATTACTAGCCAGTTGGAATAAGGAGGCTTTTTATGCGACTGATATGAAAACAGCCAGTGCGGCACTGGGAGATACTACGACACACGCAGTAGTATCTGAGCATGTTTTTCTTGATGTTAAAGACATTGCTGAAAATGCAGCGGTTGTGCCAATTAAAGTCTCAACTGATTTAGAAAACGCGAAAATTATACGTATCTATGTTGAAAATAATCCCAATCCACTGATTGCCACATTCAAACTGACTCAATATACCGACAACTTTGTCTTTATTCGTACCAAAATGCGTGAAACATCAAACGTTATTGCCATGGTTGAAGCTAATGATCAATTATATATGGCAAAAAAACAAATTAAGGTTACCGCTGGCGGATGTGGTGGATAATTTTAGGAGGATATTAAAATGGCTAAGAAAAATATTAAACTGCGTGCCAGACTGAAAAATGGAATTGTCATAGTAAAAGCTCTGATCAAACATCCAATGGAAACCGGACTCAGAAAAGATAAAGTAACGGGTTTGAAAGTTCCTGCTTACCACATCACAGAAATTACCTGTCATCGTAAGGATGATTTGGTCTTTAGTTGTCAGTGGGGCCCCGGAGTTTCAAAAGATCCTTTTCTTTCATTCACTCTTAAAAGTATCGATAAAGGAGAAATGCTGACCCTGGCCTATGTTGATAATAAAGGGCTGACTGATTCACTTGACGTTAAAGTCAAATAAAACCATGACAAAGAATTCATTATCTCTGTTCAGTTTATTGCATTTTGCTTTCTTAACAATCTGTATGATGGAAATTTCCTTTGCTCAGAATTTTGATGACAGTGAAATTAAGCATATTGACCATCCAGACTGGTTCATCGAGAGTCCTTTTTTAGACCTTTCTGAGGATTTAAATAAGGCTACATCGAATGGAAAAAAAGGATTGATGATCTTTTTCACTACCGAAGGATGTTCTTATTGTGATTTATTTATTCGTTTAAGCCTCAGAGATCCAGAGGTTGCAACTATCGTGCAAAAGAACTTTGATTCGATTGGACTGGAAATATTTGATGATATTGAGATGACTACTCCAGAGGGAATATTAACTTCAGTGAAACAATTTGCAAAAAAAGAAGGGGTTGAATTTTCTCCGACTCTGCTTTTTTATGGTAAAAATGGCAAGCGGATCTTACGATTAATTGGCTATCAATCACCTGAACGCTTTAAGAGTATTATAGGTTACCTTGCAGATGATCACTATCAATCTGAATCCTTGACTATCTATCTAAGTAGGCAAAAGGATCTAAAGCAAAATAAAGATGATTTAAACAATGCTGCATTAATAAATGATCCACTATTTGAACAACCTCCTTACGCACTGGATCGTAGTCATTTTCCTGCCTATCAACCACTTTTGGTCATTTTTGAAAAAACTTCATGTTCAGAATGTATAAATTTCCACACAAGCGTACTGGCTTTGCCGGATGTCAGGGAAACACTGAAACAGTTTGAGATTGTGCAATTAAGTGCTGAAGATGATAAAACACCCATCCTGGCACCTGATGGTCAACAAATAACCCCCGCTCACTGGTATAAGCAAACCTCATTATCCAGGGTTCCGGCACTGCTTTTTTTTGATAAAAGAGGAAATGAGGTATTAAAAACTGATGCATTGGTATTACATCAACGCATGATAAACTCACTTAATTATGTACTTGAACAGGCCTACAAAAAAGATTGGACCTATCAGCAATTTGCACGCTCAAAAGCCATTGAACGGTTTCAGAGTAAGCAATAATAATTTTACTACCCTATTTTAAGAAAACTCCTACGATGTTTGTGATTGATTTTATGTCGTTTAAATTCTATGGCATAAGGTCGATAGTTTAATAAAGATTTTTATCTTGAATTCTACTTTAACTTGTTGTTTATTAATATGTTTGTAAAAACAACGAATAAGCAACGAATTTTCGTCGGGACAATTATAAATATTAGCACTATAACTGTAACTACAATCCATCCCGTACAAGAGTGATTAATAATAAGTAAAGGAGAAGATGATGAAAACTTCAATTTTTATTACAGTTGCATGTGGCTTAGTATTCATGGTACCTGTTTGTGCAACAGCAGGTGATACTTTGGTCAGCGGTGAAATGCTCACACCAGATGACATAAAATGGCATCCAAACCCCAGGGTAATAGGACTCGGTGTTGCCAGAATTCAGGGGCATGCAAAAAAGCCTGGTGATTTTGTCCATCGTGTAAAGTTTCCCAAGGGGCGTGTGGTCCAGGCACATAGCCATCCAGATGACAGAACCTATACCGTGCTCTCAGGTACCTGGTATATTGGGTGGGGTGAGAATTATGATGCCAATAATCTTACTGCATTGCCCGCAGGCAGTTTCTACACGGAACCTGCAGGTATACCGCACTACCTCACTACGCCAGATGGTGAGGCTATAGTGCAGATAACCGGTACTGGCCCAACTGCAGTGCACTATGTAAACCCTGCACATGCACCAAAGAAGTAAATTAAAATAAATAATTCCTATAATGCATTCACAATGTAGATTGGGGGAAGTTCACAAGCCCCCAGTTCTATTAGCATGATGTTGTACACCGTAACATCATAACTGCAATGAATTCTCTAATTGTAAGCATCATCGGATGCCAGTGATAAGCAGGACAGGACTCTGTTGAAACTTGCTGTAATCTCCCCATTAATAATCGAAGTTAAAAGTAGAGGCGCTGTAAGTGAATAAATTTGCTAAAGTGAAGAGTATATGAAATTCACTCAAATTACTGGTTTGTGATTCACTAATTGAGCTTATTCCATATTTTAAAGTGTCTGCAGTATTTCGGTTAATAGTCAATTTTTAAAAAAATTCAAATTGACTGCTAAATGCTGTCAAGAGACCGATCTATCTCTCTCTCTAAAATAAAATCAGCACTGATATAACTTAGTACAGAAAGCGGAAATTTTATGTTAATAAGATAGATCTAAAACACTCTAGTGCCCATCTTGAGCAACACGAAAACCAATGGTGCTATCTCGCTTAGTCGGTGTATTCCATGTACGACTGGCTGAACGTATTTCTTTTTCATTAAAGAACCAACAGCCGCTTCGTATCACGCGGTATTTACAATAACCAGACAACCAGGGTGAACCATCTTTTGGAGCCTGTTCATAATGACTATTCCAGCAATCCTGTACCCATTCATATACATTACCGCTGGTATCATGCAAGCCAAAAGAATTGGCTGGAAAAATCCCCACGGGAGAAGTTCGTTGATACCATGGGTTATTACAATCGGAGCAGGTTGCCCGATTTTTTCCGCTGGATTCTCCCCACCAATAAGTGCTTTGTGTACCTGCACGTGCTGCGTATTCCCACTCTGCTTCTGTGGGCAATCGATAGGGCTGTTTGGGGGTTGTGATACTGTTGAGCCATTGTATAAAAATTATAGTATCATACCATGAGACATGGGTAGCTGGCTGGCGTCCACGGCCCCAATCATCCTCAGGAATATCATAACTAGTTTGTTTCACAAAGCGATCATATAAATCAAAAGTCATTTCATGTTGAGCGATTTTGAATGCCTGGATTTTAACTCGATGAGCTGGTTTTGAAAACATGACATCATGGTTACCCATGATGAACTCACCTTCAGGTATCTCAAGCATCTTTAGTTGTTTTAGTTCCGGGAAGATTGGCGGTTGTTTTATATTTTTTGCCAATATGGATTCAAAATCCATTTTCCAAATGGGATTTAATGCTCTTTTTAAGGACATTTTTAACTTCAGGGTATCACCTTTTCGAATACTAATTTGCTTAATTAGCTGATATGAATAAACACTTTGGTAAATGCCTCGTTCAATAAAAAGATGATAATTACCCTGTGGGACAGCTAAGAGTATCTTACCCTTTGGTCCGGTAATACCTTTTCTTTCACCGTTGAGATAGATGATAGCACCTGGCTGTTCCACATCAATGCTCAATTTACCATTTTCAGCAGCAAAAATTGGCTGAACATTTGAAGTAAATAAAATTATCAAAACAAAAAAATGGACTTTGTTTTGAAATAATGTAAACTGTTTCAGGACTGGTTTCATGGCTCATATTACCCAATAAAGTTAGACTTATAAACGTTATTTCCAGCGTGACACGTAATATAAGAGATGTATTTATAATACCATATTAACTTGGAAGCAAAATGTTCTGGCGCATCAATTTAAGAAATATCACTTCTCGTCCCAAACCTGCAGATCAGGAAATTTTCCTGGCTAACGAAATCTTTGAAAAAGCAGCCATTCCAGACCTGAGAATATACTGATTTTAGAGGCTTTCAAAATAGTCATTCAGAACAAAAAGCAGTCATATTTAATTCCTTTTTGGACATCCATTTATTTGCTATAATTTCCATCAGTGTTTCTTTTTAAAACACTGTTGCTTTAAAAGGAAACACTGATGATAAATTTAAAAAAATAAGCAATAGGGGTAATGGCAATTGTTGCCAATAACATAGGTCAATACCGACGTCAATCAACCACTAAAACATTTCAATTCATCCTTCTTCAGCTGCAAAAATTTACAGTACCTAGTCGAAAGATAGCTGCTTTTGGCTAATGCCCGGCATTCTTTGCTTACACCAGTCGTTCTGTTGGCGGGGGAGTGCTTTTTATCCCATCTTATGTATTAACCTGACATTTAATTGTTAAAAAACTGTAACTCTATTATTATTGTTGTACTTATAAATATTAGAGAAAAAGTAATATTCCCATTTTAGGAATTTTCCAAACACCCAGCTTTCAGAGATTTGCAAGAGGTTCTATGGTCTATTAATAAATATAAAAGGATTAAGTAATATGGTTATACTCACCAAATATTTTTATCATTTGAGTTTAAGTATCGTTTTTCTATTTTTTATTATTACGCTGGGATGTTCTGTAGATCCTGCAAAAAAATCAGAATTTTTAAAAGACTCTCCGGAAATGGAAAAGTATTCCCGTTATCCATATCAGAGAGTTTGGTTAAGATATGATGCTGAAAAAAATAAAAATACGGTCAAGTCATTAATTATCGCACCAGTAAATATTACCTACATTGAACAAATGGACTGGTTCAAATTACAAGATAACGAGAACCAACAGATAATTCTTGCCGAAGCATTCGAGTTAGGGACTTATTTTCAAAGCCAATTGAAGGATAAAATTGCCGCAGAAACACATTTGAAAATTACTGATAATCCGGGCCTATATACCTCACGAGTTGAAATCGCTATTGTAGAATTAATACCTTCTGATGTTTGGTGGAATGCAGCCGCCATTGGTGCAGGCTTTGTTGTCCCTGGGGCAGGAATGCTCAAAACAATTGGCGCAGGAAGTATTGCCATTGAGATGAAAATTACTGATTCAAATACAGGGGATCTCATTGGACTTTTGGCAGATAGAGAAGTTGATAAGAGCGCACCAATTGATGTGGCTGCTTTATCCTGGTTTCAGGGTTCAAAAAATAATATTGATGACTGGGTTGATATAATGGTTGATTCTGTAAATACCGGATGGAACGAACAGGTAACAGATAAGGCGCAGTTTAGATTATCACCTTGGTGATTAGGGATCTAAATCTCTATTTAATAAAAGTATTTTCGCTTTCAGAAAATTAAATCTGTAATTTCAAGAAAGTTATTATTACTGTTCAGATTAAAGTGTGCCCTTTTCTATATCTAATTGTCCATTGGCTATTATGTAGAATTACCCCTTTTTTTATTAGCGATTTGTAATGGCAGGTATCTGGAATTTTAACAACAATTAACAGGAACATAGCCATGATGATAGTAGGATTTTTATTTGAGATTCATCCTAAAAAACTATATTTAATTCAGGGTAAATACTGGTTTAATATTAGTAAATACCATTGTATGAGATGATACTACTCTAATCGTATGCAACTTTAGTTTCATCATTTTTGTGATTTCGATCAAGAAACATCTCAACAGCCAAAACAATGCTATGGGGTAAACCAATCATCAGTATTTACATGCTATTTAAATAGATTTTGGCTGACTAAGATACATTGAGTATATGACAAGCTTATGATTTTAATTGAAAAATTTCTACAAGGAAAACTATGATGTCATATTGGTTTGGTTAAGTAAGTATAATACCTTATTTAATTAGTCGGGTATTTGTGGTAGTGTGTTGTTAATTGTTGTGAACATGCGGTTTCTAATATTCACATAATACTAATTAATCATAAAGGAGTTACTCTGATGAAAAAACTATTGTATGTATTTTTTCTGCTTCCAGCATTATCATTTGCTGTCGAAGATATCGATGTAGCCATGTATGATGAAGCCTATGCTGTTGAGGATATTCATGTTGCTATGTACGATGAAGCTTACCAAATTAATGAGTCTAATGAAGTTGCTACAATACTCACTCAGATAGAAAATCTTGAGCTTGATGATATTGCCAAGGTACTCAATCATCTAGAGAGTTTTCCACCAGCAGCAGGTTCACTCAAATAAATACCTGGTTGTTGTAATGACTAAATAAATCTTTTGTCTCCTGAAGCCCTGTCAGAATTGATGGGGCTTTTTTATGACCCGAATTGAAATTGCTGCTATTCGTGAGTAGACATCATTTACAAATATTTTCCAGAAAGCGGAAACTCATAAGAATTCAATAATATGAAGTTAGAAGATTTTCTAATTATGCAGCCAACGAACCATATCCACTGCTCCAGTACTGCAAGCTGATAGCCTGATGTGAATCTTTGTTAAATTACCAGTGCTCATTACTTACCCTATAGTAACTGTTACTTTTACATCACTGATATTGTATACATTAGGGTATTGTTACCTTATTATGCGGGAATTTACTTAAATTATATTTATATTATCCCTAAAAAATAAAAGGTTCTTGACAATGGTTTCCAAACAAAAAATATATTAGTGTAAATTCTATTAATATGCACCTGAAAGTTAAGAACGTATGCGTTTGCAGATAGGTAACGGAGGTGGAGGACTTGGAAGCCTTCGACTGAGTTACATGTTTTTCGGTTACATAACGAATATTTGGGTTTCCTTAACCTGATTTAATAAAATGCCGGATCCCGGTAATCTAACGCTAAAACTATGTGCAAACAAGTGCCTTCATAATCCTCCCAATGTTATCTATACGGAGTAGAATGATGAATTCATTAACCAAAAACGAAAGTAATAGGCGGACCAGGTGAGTCAGTCTGGTCCGCCTATTACTGAATTTGACAAGTCAGTATTTGTCGATCAGAACGCTGTTTCAGAAATCAAACACGGTAGTCCCAGGCATAAATCTGTCATCGTCCTGACATCCGGGAATGAGGATGGAGGTAAGCGGGCCACACTTGCCTTTTCAGCTGCCTGTACTGCCCAGGCAATGGAACTCGATACACGTGTTTTCCTGGTTGGTGATGGAAGTCACTGGGCCTAGGGTCATAGTAGCAATATCCATCATAACGGGTTTCCTGCACTTGATGAGCTGTTAGAGACATTTGTTTCATTAGATGGCGAAATTTATGTCTGTTCTGCATGCGATACAGTCTGCAGTACGGACGCTGCAGAGGATGGAACAATGCTTATACGCAGGACAGATGTACAACCCCAAGGACTGGCAGCCGTGCTTTCACATATGGTGGGTGGAAGCTCTTTGACATTCTGATTTTTGAACATATCTGACCTGTATTATCGGAATCCTGCTTGTCAGTTTTTGGTGCATTAGGCTCTCAGCCCAAAATGTAGTCTGCTAGATATGATTGAAAGGTTATAATACCTTTCAATCGACTGCACTATTGTTCTTTTTTTTAACTTTTGCTCAGAGTCTGTAATAGAGTGAGAAGATTCCTTAGGGCAGCTCTCCACCCTCTATATAGTCATTTCTTAGACAAAAATAGACTTTGGAAGACAACAAACAATTCACCCATTATATAGCTTATAAATTGATAGAAATTGCAGCCATCATTTTTTCGATATCCGTTGATGCAACACTCATACGATGCAAGCGAGTTAATCTATGTGTCTCAAAGTTTCAAACATGAAAAATGAAAATGAAATTGATACGGTAAAAGCTTTGATGTCCATGATTTTGAATGCAATTATCTCTGATGTGTTTCAGATTGATTTTGAAAAAGTAAATCTCAAACAAGATTTAAGAAAAGATTTAAACATGAATATGTCACAGGAAAATCTTTTAAAAAGCATGGTGTCTGAATATTTTAATGGCTATAAGTTAGAATTACCCCCTAAATGTACTATTCAACACCTTCACAATGACTTGATATTACATAGTTTTATGAATATTTGTTAATAACTAAAATGGAAATTAATCCCATGAATAGATATAAATTTTCTGTAGCGATATTAATAGTCTCCGCCGTTTTTTTATCACCCGCAGTTCAATCTGAAATTCCAGATAAAGCAACTCAATGTTTCGCTTGCCACGGGGTAAATGGTGTCAGCGTAAATCCAGAGTT
>Ga0164313_10001712_pt1 | contig 19527 bp, 17 predicted proteins | sample GuaBasSedimGuay4_FD_113735 | JGI IMG/M metagenome (GOLD analysis project Ga0164313, IMG submission 113735) | Subseafloor sediment microbial communities from Guaymas Basin, Gulf of California, Mexico - Guay4, Core 4569-4, 0-3 cm | ecosystem: Environmental > Aquatic > Marine > Hydrothermal vents... | reverse complement strand
GGTTTAGCGACGTGTTCGGCGGCAACTCGAAGGCCCCAAATGCCTCCACTACCTTTGCGGCCAACTGATCATTTGGCTCCAGAAAAGTAACTGACATCAAGTAGCAATCACGTTGTTTGCTATAAAACATCAGTGGATTACTCTCTAGCTCCACAAGTTTCCTGTTCGCCGCTTCTACCGAATCACACTTGAACAAGCTGACTACTTCTGACTTTGATGGATTTAGATCAAGTATAACGATAGCTGAACTACTGAGCTCCTCGATATGCAGCTCCTGCATTTGCAACTGCCCTATTACTCCCCGTTTACGGAGTTCACCTATGAATAACCAAAACTCAGGCGGTGACGGCGGCTTGCCTTCTATCAATCGTTCGTAGATCCATATAAAAGGGAAAAACAGGATTCCGAAAATAGTTTCGATGATTCTCACATATTTCACATTACGTTAAGGCATATCGATTGGCACCCGATCATCAATAATATCTATTCCCTGTGGTGGTTCGAAGTTAAACAGACTATCGTCCATTTTTTTATTAAGGACTTCTTCTGTAAAGTCGATACGTGTCACCTGTCCAAGGTTATCGAACATCACCATCATGCCCAGTTTGTCCTTGTCGAATCCAAGGCGAATACTATTGTATTGGCTTTCTATATCTCTTGGTGTGAGTTCTATCCAGTCAAATTTTTCAATATTTCCCAGTTTGATAATAATGAACTGTGCATCAAGATCATCATATGATCCAAAAATAGCGGCAGGTGTATTCTCTATTGAAGTTGAAAAGTCTCTAATAGTGAGCTGTTCAAGGTCTTCATCGTAGAACCACAATGACTCTCCATTAGTGACAATCGTTTGTGCATAAGGAATTTTGTAATCCCAACGAAATTTATCCGGGCGATTTAGAAACACGACACCACTGGTACTTTCGAACTCTGTTCCTTGATCATCTATCAGTGTTTGTTTGAAATTGGCTTCCAGTGTCTGCATATTACCGAGAAATCGCTTAAGGACATCATCACTGCTCTCTGCATATGTGACTGTCGTAAACAACAACAACGCAAATAAATTTATTATTCTCATGATTGGGTTTGACCGAACATTTCTATGAAGTTGCAACATGCGGATTAATCTATCGGTGGTGGCGGTGCTGCCAGTACTTCACGACTGCCGTTGGAACCAGTTTGACTGACCAGGCCACTACGCTCCATTTCTTCAATGATCCTTGCCGCACGGTTGTATCCGATCTTTAAACGCCGTTGTACATAAGAGATGGATGCCTTCCGGGTTTCGGTAACGATTTGTACTGCTTCATCATAGAGTGGATCCATTTCCTCTGTTGCCTTATCAATACCCGCGAGTGCTTCTGCCCCACCTTCTGCAGGTGCCTTGAGAATGTCATCGTTATAATCAGGTTCGCCCCGTGATTTGATGTTTTCAACAACGGCGTGCACTTCATGATCATCAACAAAAGCGCCATGAATTCTTTCCGGGATGCTGGTACCTGCCGGGAGATAGAGCATATCTCCATGTCCCAATAGCGTTTCTGCACCCATTTGATCAAGGATGGTCCTTGAATCAACCTTTGATGAAACCTGAAAAGCAATACGGCTGGGAATGTTTGCCTTGATCAAACCCGTAATAACATCAACTGAAGGTCTTTGTGTTGCCAGGATCAGATGTATGCCGGAAGCCCTGGCCTTTTGTGCCAGCCTGGCTATCAGTTCTTCAACCTTTTTGCCTGTCGTCATCATCATGTCCGCGAGTTCATCAACAATGACTACAATAAAGGGCAGGCTCTCCAGATAGCGTACAGGGTCATCTTCACTGATCGGCCGGTAGGTTGGATCAGGGATCGGTTCTCCCTTACTACTTGCCTCTTCTACTTTACGGTTATAACCAGTGATATTTCGTACACCTACTGAAGCCATTAATTTATAACGACGTTCCATTTCAGCGACGCACCAGCGTAAGGCATTTGATGCCTCTTTCATGTCGGTCACCACTGGTGCCAATAAATGAGGTATCCCCTCATAGACTGAAAGCTCGAGCATCTTTGGATCGATCATGATCAATCGAATATCTTTGGGAGTGGACTTATAAAGCAAGCTCAGGATCATCGCATTCAATGCGACCGATTTACCAGAACCCGTAGTACCAGCGACTAACAAATGCGGCATCTTGCCCAGATCAGCGACAACCGGTTGGCCACTGATATCCTTGCCTAGCCCTATCGTCATGCTTGATTTCATTGCATCATATTCTTTTGATCTGAAGATATCGCTAAGAGCTACAAGTTCTCGATGTTCATTGGGTATTTCCAGGCCAATAACAGATTTACCCGGAATCACGTCTACCACACGAACACTGACCACGGACAAGGAGCGTGCCATATCCTTGGCCAGATTGATTATTTGATTGCCTTTGACGCCCGGAGCAGGCTGTATTTCAAAGCGCGTGATCACCGGCCCAGGTAAAACCTCTACCACCTGGGCTTCGATGCCAAAGTCTTTTAGTTTAAGTTCAACCTGCCGTGAAATGGCTTCCAGAGATTCACGAGAGTATTGTCCTTTAGGTAATGGTGCTGCATCAAGTAAATCCAGTGGCGGTAATGCAGTATCGGCAGGTAGATCGAATAAGTTGACCTGTTTTTCTTTTTGTTCCCTGCTACTGACTTCAAACTCGGAAATTACCGGTTCGATCTTGACTGGAGCCCTGCCCTCAATTCTTTCTTTCTCAACTTCTAAAACAGCCTCTCTTTCACGTTTGGCCTGTTTACCCAGTTCGTGATCCTGCCTTAGCTCGCGCAGACCTGAGACAATATCCAGCAACTTAAAGGTCCAGTAGCCCGTGGTGTCCATCACCCATAGCCAGGAAAGATCGGTAAACAGTGTCACGCCAATAAGTGCCATCGTCATTAATATGAGCGTGCTACCCGTATCACCAAAGTTTGAGCCGAACGTAGATCCAAGTGCCTCACCAAGGATTCCGCCAGCACCTTTAATTTCCATGGGCAAGCCATCGCCTACACGAAAATGAAGCCAGGCCAGACCACATGCCCCGATAATTGCCAGAATAAATCCCACGGCACGAATGGCATAGTGCCCATAATTTACAGGTTCTTCATTTTGTATCGATTTAAAGATCCGCCAACCGCTATAGGCGAGAATAAGCGGAAAGGTATAACCAAGATAACCAAACAGGTATAACAGGATGTCGGCTACCCATGCGCCGACAATGCCAGTGTTATTCTGAATCACATCTGCAGAGGTAGAATGTGACCAGGCAGGATCACTAGGATAGTAACTTGCAAGTGCTATAAACAGGAATATAGAAACAGCAGCGAGACAGATGACACTGACTTCTCTGATGTTTTTCAGTATTTGGCTACTGAGGGGTCTTCCTGGAATTTGTTTACGTTTGGCCTGTGCCATTTAACCTTGCCATTTGATGATCTTAAACCTGATTAACTAGAAACTGCCCTATTATCATGTTTAATAAGAATTATTTCTATATTAAAAACGTGTTTTTCTGTATTAAAAATCCTGCATTGAGCATTTTGCCAGTCGTTATGGATTAACGTAACATAACGAACTTTTATCCGCCCTGTAATTTCCCATTTCGGAGTGAAAAATGAGTGAAAACAAACATTGTCGTCTACTGATTCTGGGCTCAGGTCCCGCAGGTTACACGGCTTCTTTATATGCTGCACGTGCCAACCTTTCCCCGGTATTAGTTACTGGCATTGAACAAGGTGGTCAATTGATGACGACGACCGATGTTGATAACTGGCCTGGTGATGTTGATGGTTTGCAAGGTCCGGATTTAATGGGACGCATGCTTGAGCATGTTAAACGTTTTGATACAGAAATTATTTTTGATCAAATTCATACCGTTGATCTGAAGCAGAAACCTTTTGTCCTGGAAGGTGATTCTGGGACTTATACCTGTGATGCGTTAATCATTGCGACGGGTGCCTCGGCTAAATACCTTGGATTGCCTTCAGAAGAGGCCTTCAAGGGCAAAGGGGTTTCTGCATGTGCAACCTGTGATGGATTTTTTTATCGTGGCCAGGAGGTTGCTGTTATTGGTGGGGGCAGCACAGCGGTAGAAGAAGCCCTGTATCTTTCAAATCTTGCTTCAAAGGTAACGGTCGTTCATCGTCGCGATCAGTTTCGCTCCGAAAAGATCCTTGCTGATCGTCTGCAAGAAAGGGCTGAAAATGGAAATGTTGTGATTGAATGGGATCATGAACTAGATGAGGTCCTGGGTGATGACTCAGGCGTCACCGGAATGCGCATCAAACATTCAAAAACTGGTGCAAGCAAAGACATAGACCTGAAAGGCGTTTTTATAGCCATTGGTCACCAGCCCAATACTTCGATCTTTGATGGACAGCTGGATATGAATAATGGATATATCAGGGTTAAAAGTGGTCAACAGGGTCAGGCCACGATGAGCAGCATTCCAGGTGTGTTTGCTGCTGGAGATGTTGCGGATCACATCTATCGACAAGCAATCACTTCGGCTGGTAGTGGCTGTATGGCGGCATTGGATGCAGAAACTTACCTTGATGATCTTGCTGTATAAGACAGAAGCTGTAATTACTTACACACACTGCTATAGAAACTGACACCACGACTGGAAAAATCGTATTAACCATGTGATTATCTTTACACATGCCATTATCGACTAAAGTATTCAAAAAGCAGATCCGTCGTATGCTACATTCAATCGTTTTTATACTTGTTTCAGTCTGGGTGCTTCTTTCCCTGTTGTTGTATTTGTTCCAGCCGAAGTTTGTTTATTTTCCTCTATCAGAAATAGATTACACCCCTGATATGGCAGGACTTGCCTATGAAGATATCTATTTTAAAACTGAAGATGATGTCGAATTGAATGCCTGGTTTATTCCTGTTGAAGGTGCAAGGAAAACACTGTTATTTTTTCATGGTAATGGTGGAAATATTTCTCACCGACTTGATAGCCTGAAAATTTTTCATGAATTGGGGCTTTCGGTCTTTATTATCGATTACCGTGGTTATGGACAAAGTCAGGGAACAACAAGTGAACAAGGTACCTATAAAGATGCTGAAGCTGCCTGGCAATATCTAACGGAATCACGTGGTATCCCGGACAAGGATATAATTATTTTCGGCCGATCAATGGGCGGTGGCGTAGCTACCTGGCTAAGTATTCAACACACACCCGATTTATTGATACTGGAATCCACGTTTACATCGGTCGCGGATATGGCGAAGCACTACTACCCTTATTTACCGGCACATTTACTTACCCGGATTAAATATGCATCTATCGACAGGATAGGAGCTATCCAATGCCCTATTTTATTTTCACACAGCCAGACTGATGAAATTGTTCCTTTTGAACTAGGTCTCCAATTATTTAAACAGGCACAGGCACCAAAAATGTTTATGCAACTTGAGGGTGGTCACAATGATGGATTTATTGTTACTGGCCGTTCATATGTTAATGGAATTAAAGAGTTCCTGAATACTTATGGTGATACTTACGGTGAGACCTATCATTGACATTACTTAATCGTATTGAAGAAACGGGGAATCGCCTTCCTGATCCTGCAACCTTATTTGCCATAGGCACAGGTATCATCATGATATTGTCATGGTTGGCTACAACCATGTCATGGCAAGTGCATAGTGAATTAACCGGCACACTTATCACACAAAACCTGCTTTCATCAGATGGTATCTGGTGGCTGTTAAGTAATATGGTAAATAATTTTATTAAATTTCCACCCCTGGCTATCGTCCTGGTGGGAATGCTGGGCATAGGCCTGGCAGAAAGGTCCGGCTTCCTTCCTGCTCTATTACGTCGTTCAATCCTGTTGGTGCCACAATCCCTGTTAACCCCTGCCACAATATTCCTGGGGATAATGTCATCAATGGCGCTGGATGCCGGGTATGTTGTGCTGCCGCCAATCGCTGCTGCACTTTATATTGCTGCGGGACGTTCGCCACTTACGGGGATCGCGGCAGTCTTCGCAGGTATCTCGGCGGGTTTCAGTGCAAATTTGTTAATCACCGCACTAGATCCATTACTTTCTGGCTTGACACAAACGGCCGCACAAATTCTGGTTGCAGATTATCAGGTGGCAGTGACTGCCAACTGGTGGTTTATGTTGGCATCAACAATCCTGCTGACCCTTGTCGGTTGGGCAGTGACTGCGTGGTTTGTCGAACCTCGCGTTGGTTCTGATCACGATCTTGTTTCTGACAATGAACAGGTATTAAATCTGGAAGACAGTATTGAGAAAAAGGGATTAGTGCATGCACTACTGGCGACAGGTATCGCACTGATCATTACAGCTCTGTTAATTACTGTTCCAGGGGCACCTTTATATGGTGCAGGCTCCCATTTTTCCCGCTGGATTGAGGCAACAGTTCCCTTGTTGTTTATATTGTTTTTTGTGCCAGGAATAGTCTTTGGCCTGTCTACTGGCAAGATTAAAAATGACAAAGATGTGGTGAAGATGCTGGGTGACACGATCGCACATCTGGCTCCCTATATCGTCATGGCATTTTTTGCCGCACAGTTTATTGAATGTTTCAAATACACTGGCCTGGGTAAAATACTGGCCATTACCGGTGGTCAATGGCTGGTTGCCATGCAATTTGATGCCTCTATGTTGCTGACTGGTTTTATTTTAATGGCCATGTCGGCAAATTTATTGATAGGTTCAGCTTCAGCAAAATATGCCTTCCTGGCGCCGGTATTCGTCCCCATGCTGATGCAGGTTGGCTTTTCTCCAGAATTGACACAGGTCGCATATCGCATAGGCGATTCTCTCACCAATGTAATCACACCTATGAATCCTTATATGATCATTGTCCTGGTGGAGTTACAAAGATATAGAAAAAATGCAGGTTTTGGCACCCTAATCGCCCTGATGCTGCCCTATACCGTGGTATTCAGTATTATCTGGATAGCCATGCTACTGATCTGGATGAGCACTGGATTTCCATTGGGCCCCGGTGGCGGGCTATTTATCAGTCTATAATTAAGTCTAATACGAAAGATATACCAGGAATGATAAACCAGAAAAAATATATGCTAGAATTCGCGCTCGAAAATCGGGGCGCAAGGGTTTGCTCCATAATGAACAGTAAAGATCAGGTTTTAATATAAATGTCGGATAAAACTATATACAAGGTTATTTTTCAGAATCAGGGCAACATCTACGAGATCTTTGCCCGTAGCGTTCATGAAGGTGAAATGTTTGGCTTTATTGTCGTTGAGGAAATTGTGTTTGGTGAGAGGTCATCGGTGCTTGTCGATCCATCTGAAGAAAAGCTGAAATCCGAGTTTAATGAAGTTACACGGACCTATGTCCCAATGCATTCGATCATACGCATTGATGAGGTTAAAAAGGAAGGCGCTGCGAAAATAACAGAGTTACCGGAAACTGGCAGTAATGTGACTTCATTCCCTGTCTATACCTCAGGCAAAGACAACAGTAAAACCTGATAGTCAATAATCTTTCTGGCTTTATCCTTGAAGTGTTTCCACATGTACCTTGACCGCACTGGCAAGTCCATCCAGGTTATAACCTCCTTCCAGAACTGAAACGACACGGCCATCACAATATTGATCAGCGAGTTGCATGACCATCATTGTGATTTGCCGATAGCCTGCATCGGATATATCGAAACAACCCAGCAGATCATCCTGACGGCTATCAAAACCTGCGGATATCAGTATTAAATCCGGTTTAAAGCGTTGTGCGGCTGGTAACAATTTTTCTTTAAAGGCCGAGATAATATCTTTATCTGTGGAATGACAATCAAGATGAACATTTATATTCAGGCCTTTACCTGCACCTTCGCCAATGTTTGCGGGATTGCCAGTGCCTGGATAGGCATAATAATCATGGGTTGAGAAATAAAGTACGCTGGGATCGGAATAAAAGAAAGCTTCTGTGCCATTACCATGATGGTAATCCCAGTCAACGATCAATATTTTTTTAAAACCGTAGTTTTGCTGGGCGTAACGGGCGGCTATAGCGACACCATTATAGAAACAAAAGCCTTCCACCCGGCCTGTATTTCTCGCGTGATGTCCCGGTGGACGTGTTGCGCAAAACGCATTTTTTAATCTGCCACTACAAACCTCATCGGTTGCAGCCAATATTGCGCCAACCACGGCCAAGGCTACTTCATTTGATTGCTTGTGATTTAATTCAAGTGCCTGAATGTGTTCTGCCGTATGAATCAAGGCCAGCTCTTGTAATATATCCTGCTTCGGTTGAATTCTGCTTAAATATTGTAGTAATCCTGATTGTTCCATGGTTTTCATTATGCTGAGTAGCCGATCCGGAGATTCCGGGTGACCCTTCTCTAGCCAATGTTCGAGAAATAAATCATCGTAAACAAAGCCAGTGCCTTGCTTTTGGGCGGCTGCCAGTGTGATTTTTAATGGGCTAAATAACAGGACACTTGCCTGTAATAATTTAAGAAAGTTTCTACGATTCATCCTTTCTACTCAGTCATTGAGTCATTAGTCATTTAATAATTTACCTATGCTCTTGATAATTCAGATCAAGTTATATTAATTATTACAATAATATCAATGAGATAAATATTAATATTCATGTTTTTTCTATTGCTGTTTCTTGTTATATTATAGGCAAGATGAGACGAAACATAATTCTTACACTATTCCTGTTAAGTATATCAGTGCAAGGTCAGGCCCAGGCACAATGGAATGTCGTGTCACACACGGACACGGATTCCGGATATCAAACACGTATCGCTACCATTGAGAATGATGACGGCTATAAACTGGAGATATATCGAGATGTGAATGATGTCGTCCGTTTAAGATTTAATATTCGAAACAGTTTCGAGCTTCTTGCCAAGAAGCAATGTGCTACTTTTCAGGTTGACAAGCGGCAGCTAAGCAACCGTTCTGTTAATGACGCGCTTTGCCTTTCACAACCCAGGTGGGCTGAATACGTCATAGGTTATATCACGGATAAGACAGTATTATCACTACCCCTGCATAACCTGATGAACGGTAATGTAATTTATTTTCGCTTTCTTATGAATAATGGAAATTATGCCGAGACATCATTTTCGCTGTCTGGCTCAAAAAATATCTTACTTTCAGCATTGGGTCGTGACCTGACTATCGTGACAAAATAGAATCCTCCAAGTTATAATTTCAGCAGCAAACCAACGCCCTCTAATTTTGAACAGAAAGAATGCCTCTCCTGTATATCCCTAACGCAACCGAGTTTTTTGCTCACATGGATGATGCTGGCTATAACTATGTGGTCATGCGTAACTTCCAGCAATTTGCGCATTCCTATCCTGCTAATGGTAGTAAGGAAAGAATTAACGTGATACTTGAAGATGCAGCAGTAGAACAAGTCTTGCAGAGATATCAGAATGTTCCTAAACGTAAGGGCATTAAATTTAATATCCATTCTATATCCGACAGAAAAGAAACCAATTTCCGTAATCATCTTTATTTTCCGCTGGCTCTGGGACAAAAGATGTTACAGCGGAGGGTCAGGTGGCAAGATAAATTCTATATCCCCTGCCCTGAAGATCATTTTTATTCATTGCTTTACCATGTTGCTTATCACAAAGCTGAAGCTTCCGGGTTCGATTTCAAGGACCCAACTGCAGGTAAGAATTCGAAATACTTCAAAGAGCTACAAGAGTCTGGCCGAACAATAGACATTCAAACCGATTACACCTTGAAAGATGCGCATCGATTACTTTCAGACAAAGGTTATAACCTGGATAAACAAATATTAAATACCTATTTACAAAAAGTGCATGAACATGGCAGGAAAAGTTATTTTTTCTCATGGTTATATGAACATTGTCCGGGGGAAATGAATTTATTCGTCATCAGGAACACTGCTGTAACACATGACAAACACCGCGAAATTATTTATTTACTAAAAAAGCACTATAAAATATTAAGCCTGAAAGCGATATCATGGAATATGCGCAGAAAAACGGCAAAAAATATGCGTGGCGGGAAATGGCGTAGAGGGGGGAAACCTTTCATTGCGGTAGTAGTTTTCGATCCCGAACCTGAGTCAACATCAAATGAAGACAGAGAAGTACATCCATTCGTATTTAATAATAAACAGTTTTTCAAAAGAGCCTATAGAGAAAAATTCACACAATCAACAACTGCCGGGCCTAATGAAAACCCGTTACATTCCACAGATAACGAGGCTGAAGCTATTGCGCATTTGCCACTTTTTTTTAATGCTGATGAACAAGCACAGATATTTGAAAAGTTGGCGAAAGAACGTCGCAGACTAACTGGCATGGATGCATGAGAGCATTAAAACGCTGGGTTCGGTATCAATACGCTGAACACAAGATTACTCAACGTCGTAACAGCATTCGTGATCAATTAGTTGAAGTTCTTGGCGAAAAGATAAGCTTCCATCTCAGCGGCAATCGTGGTCAGGACAGTATATATATTATTCACTGTGATAATGTTCCAAAGGCCGTGCTACGTCTGGTCAATCCTTATCGTAAAGCAAAGGAAACGGATACGGCTATGCCTTATATGCCTTTAGCTGCAAATGAACGACTATCACGTGAATGGGATGCATACCAACGAGGTGCCGAAAAGGGACTGACCCCACGCGTCCTCTGGCGATGCGATGATGCAATACTCTGTGAATACCTGCCATACGACAACTTGCATAATAAATTACTTAAACATCCGGACGATTTCTGGAAATTTATTATATTAGCCAGCCAACGTCTTGGTGAATTACACGATGTTGGTATTACTCACATGGATGCCTCACTGGCGAATATCCTGACGAATAACTCATTAAATCATCTGCTATTTGTTGATTTCGAATATGGTCCAAATAAAGGATTGGATATCTGGCAACAACGCGCCTACGATTATCTACGCTTACTGGAAAGTAGTATTAAATTCATGCCGTTAAATAAAAATACTGAAAACAAAGCCTGGCTGGAATTATTACTTAAGTTAACGGACCATGAAACGAAACAAGCTGATTTAATACCATTATTACCTGCTCTGACTCGATTACGGGCTAATTCTTGTCTATGGTTAGCTGTACAACAAATATTTGCAGCTGCCAGGATTTAGAACAATACTGGTAGTGCCATAAACCGAGTAAAACTATATGGAAACAGGAAACAGTTTGAATAAGCCATATATCTGGTTAAAAGAAAATAAATGTGCAGATCATCTTCCTGATGTGAGTCATGCACTGACTGAACCCGATGGATTACTGGCGATTGGTGGTGTTTTAAGTCCCAGTCTCTTACTAGATGTCTACCGCAAAGGTATTTTTCCCTGGTACGGTGAAGGCCAGCCCGTTATGTGGTGGTCTCCCGATCCCAGATGTGTTTTATTTCCTGATGATTTCAAAATATCCAGGAGCCTGAGAAAATCTTTGCGCAAGGCTGAGTATATTGTCACCTTTGATCAGGCGTTTTCAGACGTCGTAAGATCCTGCGCTGAACCAAGATTGGCAAGTCCTGGAACATGGATAACTCGTTCAGTCATCAAAAATTATCAATTACTTCATGAATCTGGACATGCACATTCTGTCGAATGCTGGCATGGAGAAACATTGGTCGGTGGTCTTTACGGAATCGCTATTGGCAAAATATTTTTTGGTGAATCAATGTTTAGCCGTATGCCTGATGCTTCAAAAATATGTATGGCCCATCTGCTTCATTTAGTAAAGGAACTTGAATACGATCTGATTGATTGCCAGGTAACCAGTGATCATCTGAAAAGTCTCGGGGCTAAAGCGATACCAAGAAAAGACTTTTCCAACATTATTAATAAATCTTGCAGTGATTTTTTTGCCAAGACCGAACAAAACTGGCCATTCATTTCTGACTATGCGCCATGAGTAATCCAAAGCAAAATATCGAAGAGATAAAGCTTGGTTTCTACGTGACTCCTGAGCATGAATGTAATTATTTACCTGGCAAAAACGCACAGACAGTCTTCGCAGATCCCGATTTTCCAATGAATGAAAATATTTATACCACCCTGGCCAGTCATGGCTTCCGACGTAGCGGCAATCATATCTACAAGCCTCAGTGTCAACAGTGTCATGCATGTATTGCCATTCGCCTGCCCGTGACTAACTTCACCATGAGTCGAAATCAAAAACGTAACTGGGCGCGGAACAAAGACCTGAAGATAAATAAACTATTCGCAGAATTTGATGATGAACATTTCGATCTTTATCAACGTTATCTTGCGGCAAGACATCCTGACGGTGACATGGGGACTTCTGATCTTAAGGGTTTTATCAGTTTTCTAACGACTAATTGGGCGACAACAGTCTTTTATGAATTCAGAAAAAAGAACAAGTTATTGGCTGTTGCTGTAGTTGATGAACTGGTGGACGGACTGTCAGCAGTTTACACTTTTTTTGATCCGGATGAATCAAATCGCAGCCTGGGACGTTATGCAGTCCTCACCGAAATTGAAATGGCACGAAATCGGGGGTTACAGTGGCTTTACCTGGGTTACTGGATAGCTGATTGCAGGAAAATGCAATACAAGGATGAATATCAGCCTCTTGAATATTATTATCAGAAAAAGTGGCACCATAAGCCCCCACAAGATACAGACTGATTTTGCCAGAACACCTATTTTCAGGCACAATGCGCCCTTTCCAAAATACAGAGTTAAGACAATAGATGGCAAAAGAAGATGTAATTGAGATGGAAGGCACGATTACCGACACCCTTCCGAATACAATGTTCCGTGTTGAACTGGAGAATGGTCATGAAATAATCGCGCATATTTCCGGAAAAATGCGCAAGCATTACATTCGAATTTTAACCGGCGATAAAGTGACCGTAGAAATGACACCTTACGATTTAAGCAAAGGCCGCATTACCTACAGAGAACGATAATTTGTACGCCTGATGCACCACTTGTAAAAAAGCTTTCCAAAAATAGAATAAATTCAAGCCCCGGTCTCGTTAGTCTGTATCTTAATCGTTAACAGCTTTAGACCCTCTATTAATCCCCTCTCCGGCGTATTCCGTCTATTTGTTAATGCTGATGACCTGAAATAGCTCCCAGGCTCCCTCAAATCAAAGCCTGAGTGAACATTATCACCTACTGTTGGTCAGATACATTTATAATCAATAGCTTACAATGCATTATTTAATCTATATACTTACAGTATTGTGACTCAAAAAGGTTTCATGAAATGTGCCCATACCAAGTCAATATAAGCCGTTCGATACTATTTATAGTCCTTACATTCGTCTGCTCATTAACTTTTGCAGTTACATATAAATGGGTAGATGAGCATGGTAATACCCACTACACCCAGAAAGCACCAGCAGGTGGGATTGAATCAGAAACAATTAACCCACCCCCGGCTATTGATAGAAGCCAGGCAGAAGAAGCCCTGGAGAGTGATCAGGAAATTCTCGACAGGGGAAGAGAAAATCGTGAAAAACAAGCTGAGGCGAGACAACGCGCAGTTGATGAAAAGGCCCGGCAAAAGAAGAATTGTGAAATAGCCAGGGCCAGATTAAGGAGTCTTACATACAGACCCAGAGTATTTTTTGTACAACCTGACGGTACCTATGTCAGGGCAGATGAAGTAACACGTCAGGCAGAAATTGCCAAAGCCAATGCGGCTATAGCAGAAGTTTGCAAATGATTTTTACTCATATGTAATTTTTAAGATCCTATTCTTTCCACGTAATCGTTGAGTTAATAGCATAATTCCAGACAGAACCAATAACTGCACCAAGAAATCCTGCTAGCAACCATGGCACAGCCTGGTTAAACAGGAATTCTGCAAACAAAATATTGAGCAGAGCACCAATACTGCAGGCAATGTAAAAACTCAGCAAACCACGAAAAAACTGAAACCCATGCAGCCGCATGTCCCTGTAGGTAAAGATATTATTCAGAATAAAATTACTGGTCATGGCTATGATTGTCGATGTTGCTTGCGAGTACATGAAATCGATTAGAAGTATTTTATGCAGAACAAACAAGGCCGATAGATGTACACCAACTCCAACTGCTCCAACCATGATAAACAGGGTAAATCTCGGGGGGATGACCCGGCCGAAGAATTTATCGGCAATCAACATAAAATATTCCCAGACAACCAGGGTATCCAGTTTACTTTCACCTCTAAGACGTGATCGCATCACATAAGGGATCTCCTTAACCCTGATTTCTTTACCTGAAGAAATCAGAATATCCAGAAGAATCTTATATCCCTTTACTGATAATTTATTGCAGATTTTATTAAAGTATTCTTTCCGAACAATAAAGAAACCACTCATTGGATCGCTAATATCTGTTTTAAGAAACAGTCGTCCAAGCCAGGTTGCTATTCTGCTGATTTTTACCCTGTCAGATGCAAGGGTGCCCATACTGCCACCTTCCAGATAACGTGTACCAACCACAAGATCGTTATTCTCATTGATGAGGGCATTTAACATATCAGGGAGAATTCCTTCATCATGTTGCATGTCTGCATCAGTTACTGCCACATGGGGCGATGAGCTTGCCAATATGCCCTCAATACATGCAGATGACAGGCCACGACGACCTACTCGTTTGATGCAGCGGATCCGTGGGTCGTCCCTCGCAATGCTTTGAACGTGATCAGCTGTTCCGTCTGGAGAATCATCATCGACAAAAATAATTTCCCATGAGATGGATCCAAGAGCATGCTCTATAGCATCAATAATCGGTCTTACATTTTCCCTCTCATTGAATGTGGGAATGACTACAGTAATTTCAGTCGGCACACTTCACCTCATCCAGTCTCATTATTATGTTGCTTCACAAAGGTGATAAATTTATTGATCATTTTTTTTGTATAGACACCAATACCCCTGGCATTCGACCCGGGTTGCCAGAGGGCGCAAGGTACGCCTGGCCTGCCTGGCATATTTAATCATGGTTCTGTCTCCCCATTTTGGTGGCTGCTGAACCAGGACATAATCAATATCTCTCATATGTCTTTTATTAAATTTCTGGGGATCCCAGTCTGCCGGCTGTCGCGGTTTCATTTCATCTTTATAGTCTATAGGCAGATGAGCAGTATATTTAGCCCAGAATTGAGTAGCAATTCCGCCATGACTGATGGTGAAATACATGGGCAGGAAATGGCTCACACGAAACATCTTACCGTAGAAGCGGGACTCACTATGGTACACAAGGGACAGTAAAACTTTGTCAGAAGGTACTTTCTTGATAAGGTTCAAGGCAGCACCCGCCTCTTTTTGCAGGGTCATACTGGCGGCCAGATGGGCACTGAAGACAAAGCCAACCATTAGCAGTATGCCCGCCCTGGATAATTTTTTGTCCCATACTCCAGGAGGAAGCAGGGACCATAAAAGAATAATACTGATACTGATCATACGAAAATTCAGAAAAGTAACTTCAGAAGGACGTCCAACACCCCAGGGTAGAAGTGTACTTATAACAAAAAAGATAATGAAAGGCAGGGCAACAGGTGAAAGTTTGCTCACTGTCCCCGATCGTCTAATCATGAAGAAACAAAAGATAAATAATAATATCCCAGTAAACCAGAGGGGCCTTGAAAACGGACCAACCAGATTCCACAGCAGGTAGTTGATAGTTGTAACCAGGTTTGACCAGGTTAGTCCAAATATGCTGTTGAGAAATTCAAATCCAAAGGTTCCCTGGAAACTGCCCTTTATATGCAGATTACCCACGTCCGCAGTCGACCCCTGCCAAAGACCTGCCAGAAACAAAGCCAGGATAAGGTGAAAGAAAAGTATTATTGCCAGTCGCCACTGATAAGATCGCTTTGACAGTGCAGTAATCAGGATCAGGAGACTGAACCCTGCCAGGGCAACGACATGGAAGAGACAAATAAAGAATGAATACAATAAAACCAGGAGAAGTGGTTTTTGATATTCTTTGGCCCGATACATCTCAATCAACTGCGCACTAGCTGCAATAAAAAACGGTATGGCCAAAGAAAATGAAAACAGGCCCATCGAAAAGGCCCCGTTAAAAACAAATAAATAGACCAACAAGGCATCTAAAACAGTATTGCTTTTATTATGAATAACTTGCCGAAGATGGGAGAAGGCAAAGTAAAGGCCAATAGCATAAACAATGGTAATTATTTTAATAGATACAATAATTCCAAAAAAATAACCCAATCCAAGCAGAAGATAATAAAGAGTAAAATAGGACTGATAATATTCAGGCAGCTGATAAAAAGACTGAAATTGGCTACTGCTATCGTAATCCAGAAATATTTTCCCCATAGTAAGATGTTGGGGAAGGTCTTGAGAAGGAAAAACATCCCAGAAACCAATCAGCACAAAAAGAGGGAGTAATAATAAAAGCGGCCTGAAAAGAGATAGCAATCTGTCTCTGTTGCTCGCTGCTAAAAATATACTATCTTGCATTCTGTTGTTGATCTCCGTAACTTGACATCACATCGCCTACGCAAATACCATCTGACAAGACTACAAGTCTGCTTAAGGAATCCATAATAGATTATAACGTTGACTTCATGGATAAGAAAAATAAAAAAGATAATGAAATCCGGATCAAGGTTGGAATTTCGTGCTTTTTTATTTTATTTATCTCATATGCTTACTTCCTGCAAACCTATAAAAACCCAAATGTAGTTACCCGAATGGGTCTTACACTCTCGCTAATAGAGAATGGCTCAATCAAGATTAACCAGTATCAAAGGGCGACTATCGATAAAGCCTATCATAAAGGCAACTACTACTCTGACAAGGCGCCTGGCCTGTCATTTACAGCAATACCTTTCGCTGCCATTGCAGACGCGGTATTAAGGTTTAAAAACACTTCTATTTCCCTGGTAGAATCAGGCAAAGTAAGCCGGGCATTTGGTGTCATAGTGCACTTTAGTACCATCTTCACTTCGGGACTGTCCACCGCAATCGCAGCGCTGGTATTGTATTTTATCGCCCTGCGAATTGGAGCGAGCATCACCGGCGCGGTATTCGCCATGCTCTGCTTCGGCCTGGCCACTCCAGCCTGGGGCTGGGCCACAGCATTCTTTGGACATGCGACAGCAAGCTCATGTTTGTTTTTGGGATTTGCCATAATTTTTCATCTACGACATAGCCCAGCGGATGCCCGGCGCGATGCCTGTTTCGGATTTCTTGCGGGGGCACTTTTATCCTGGGCAGTGGTTGTAGAATTTACCAGTGCAATATCGGCTGCCATGATTGGCATTTACGCATTGATGACAGGGATACACTGGGACAGGAGCAGGCAAATCCGTGGGCTGCTTGCCGCCGCAACAGGGATCATTATTTTTATCTCCCCCCTGCTGGCATACAATAGCATCGCTTTCGGCTCACCATTTGTCATCGGCTATGAACATGTCGTTGGCTTCGAAGGAATGAAACAGGGTTTTTTCGGCATTACTTTACCGAACTTGTCGATTCTATTGCAGATTTTATTTTCACAATACCGGGGCATTCTCTGGATATCTCCCATCCTCATGCTGACGCCAGTCGGCATCTATTATCTTTGGCGTCTTGAAAATTATCGAGCCGAATTGCTGACAATTATTATGCTATCTGCTTACTACCTTCTATTTAACTCTGCCTATCATTTCTGGGATGGCGGTTATTCAACCGGGCCGAGACATGTGACACCCATGTTAGCCTTCCTTTGCCTGCCCCTGGCTGTGTTCTGGACCAGCAGCAGCCTTAAGTGGCGAATCCCAGCACTGGGTATATTAGTGCTTAGTATCTGTACCTCACTGATTTGTGTATCGGTCAGTATGATGAGCCCTGATACGTTTCAGAAACCATTATTTGAATACCTGATCCCGGAATTCATCAAGGGCAACCTGCAAACCATTTTTACCTATATTGGAATAAAAGCTCTTGTGACATTAGTTCCTATTTTCATCGTCTGGATTGTTGGCGGGATCTATATCGCCTGGCTCTTGCGCGGATCGAAACCAGGACCCTGAATCCATCACCAGCATTACTCCAGCAAGACAATATCGGATTGACCAGTAGCACCTGGATCAATCGGCTGGTCATTCCCCGGCCAAATCCGGTTTTCTTCAATCACGCTTTGGTTAAAATAGTGGAATTTATTTGCCTGTTGTAATTTCTGGATGACTTTTTCCAGTGTCTGTACCTTGATTAGATTGGTACGTTCCTCAGGATCTGACTCGATATTATAAAGAAATTCCCGTCCAGAATGCTCCTGTTGAACATACTTGTATGGATATTTTATTGTCCCGAGAAAAGTCCCGCTGTGTGGTTGTGAAATATAAATCGAATGACTGTCTTCAGCCTGTGTAGTATCCAAATCATCTGTTTTAATCCCGGTCAAAACAGATGAGCCAATAAAATGATGCTTTGTTTCTATATCGAGGATTTCCAGCAAGGCGGGGGCAATATCTACATGAGAATATGCCTTTTCTATCCTGTGTGCTTCCTTATCTTCGGTATAAACGATTAACAGGGGCGTTTTAAAAAACTCGTTATAATAACTCGCCTCGTTCGATATATATCCATGCTCGCCAACCGGGTAACTATTATCACCCGTAATAATCACTATGCTGTTGGATAAATAGGATCGTGATTGCAATTGCTTGAAAAATTCCCTGAGATAACGATCTGACAGATAAATGGAGTTCGCATAGTTTTCCTTAACATTTCTGGGTGACTTATATAGATAACGTTGTTTCCTGGGGATCTTGTCGAACATCATATGATTGGTAACCGTTGTCAACATGGAAAAGAAAAGCTGATCCGGCTGCTGTTCATTCAATTCATCAAGATACGAGAAATACTTCTGGTAAAAAATATTATCCTGTAATCCCCAACCCCAGATAAAAGGCTTGTCTTCTTTTTTAATAAATTCTGCATCCATACTGTGCCGATGGTCAAAACCTATTTCCCTGGTAAACGCATCGGTGTTGTCAAATTCCAGAGAGCGATAGGCCTTGAAGAACAGGTTTGTGTAACCTTCCTGCCCAAGAATTTTCGGCAAACAGTTCAGGTTCAAGGAAGTGTGATGTGTGAAGATTTTTGCCTTATAGCTGGGTGGAACGCCACAGAGTATAGAAAACTGAGACCTGGATGTTTGAATGGAGTTGCTAAAGAAATTTTCGAAATAGGTTCCCCGGGAAATCAGGGCATCAAAGAATGGCGTGTAACTTTTCCCATTTTGAGTTTGCGCTTCTACAAATCTTGCGTTAAATGATTCCACCACGATGATAAAAACGTGCGGTTTATTCCGGGGACTGGCAGACGAACTATGCGGGCGAAAATTCACATAAGGAAATTTGCTGTTCTTTCTTATTTCAGCTTGATAAGGAGGAGTTGTTACAGGCTCATCAGAAGAACCTGTTTCAGTTTCAGCTGTAGTTTCTATTTCAGACCTATCTGCATTGATTACTTCATCTTCATCAGAATGGCTGGCCAGGGTCATGTATCCAGATTTACCAAGAAAGGCCATGCCGGCGCTGTAATCAGATG
>Ga0164313_10001711_pt1 | contig 19532 bp, 15 predicted proteins | sample GuaBasSedimGuay4_FD_113735 | JGI IMG/M metagenome (GOLD analysis project Ga0164313, IMG submission 113735) | Subseafloor sediment microbial communities from Guaymas Basin, Gulf of California, Mexico - Guay4, Core 4569-4, 0-3 cm | ecosystem: Environmental > Aquatic > Marine > Hydrothermal vents... | reverse complement strand
TCGGTGTACGGAACAGTCCGACCGTCTACAATGCCGCCATCCATGTGGCCCAGTTCTGGGATGGCCGCGAACCCACCGTCGAGGCTCAGGCCAAGGGGCCGATTCTCAACCCGGTGGAGCACGGAATGCCGACGGCCGAAGCAGTCGAGGAAGTATTGCGGGCCATTCCCGAGTACCGTCCGTTGTTCGAAGCCGCCTTCCCCGGCCAGGACGAGCCGGTCACCTTCGACAACGTGGCCATGGCCATCGGCGCCTTCGAGCGCAAGCTGGTCACCCGTGGCAAATGGGACCGCTGGCTGGCCGGCGACGGCAACGCCCTGAACGTGCAGGAAAAGCGTGGCCTCGACGCCTTCATGGACATCGGCTGCACTACGTGCCACATGGGTCCTAACCTGGGTGGCTCCCTGTACCAGAAGATGGGCCTGGTGGAAGCCTATCCGATGGAGGACAAGGGACGCTCCGAAATCACCGGCAACGAGACCGAAATGTACTTCTTCAAGGTGCCGGCCCTGCGCATCGTCGCCGAGACCGGTCCCTACATGCACGACGGTTCGCTCGAGACCCTGGAGGAGGTCGTGCGCATCATGGCCAAGCACCAGCTTGGCAAGCCGGTCACCGACCAGCAGGTGACCGACATGGTGGCCTTCATGAATGCGCTCACGGGCAAGCTGCCCGCCGAGTATATTGCCGAGCCGACACTGCCGGGGATGTAGCGGCAGGGTAATCGGGAACTGGCTTCAATCATCAATGGGCGGCCCTGGGGGCGCCCATTGTTTTTTACCTCCGAGGCGACATTGTCGGTGCAAAGTCAGGTGGAAGAAGAAAAATAAATTTCACCGGATTGTCTGTGAAATAAACCCCCCCCATTGGATTCGGCCGCCAAATCATAAGCGATTTGTGGGTCGGAACGATTTTTTACATAAAGGGTTAGGATTCAAAAAGGGGAGTTAAGACACCTGAAAGTCCACTAAATCAATATATATCATTTTAATGTCTACTAATTCAATATGATAATGATTTTCATTTACAACTAGAGGGAACTTTGTTAACGTGGTTACGGATCGGTCAGGACCCGGTCGATAAACACATTTTGGACGGACCAAATAGTCGACTTCGGACCACCTTCCTGACTTCCGATCCCAGTCGATGATGGGACAGTCGCCCGCTCTCGAATCATCGTACGTTGCGCCGGTCGCAGTGCAAGAAATTTTCCGGTGCAGACAAAATTTTTGTATGACGTGGGGCGCCGGCCCGTTTGGAGCCGGCAGGTGGAGGGGAACACCAGACCACGCCGGGTGGCGTGGTTTGAAAACCACCCAAAGGGGGATGTCATGTTTAACACCTCGTTTAACAAGATCATCATGGCGTGGCTTTTGGTTGCAGTTGCAATCATCTGGGTCGCACCTGATGCAATTGCGGCAGGCCAGGGTTATGGGCCGGGCCGCGTGGGACTGCAGATCCTGGCTGGACGCGACCATGTCGAAGCCGGCACGGGCGGGGTTTGGAACTCCCGCGACAAGCTGCACATCCAGCTCGATCCAACGGGAGATTGGCGGATCAAGGGCTACAAAATTGATCTGGGGGGCGGGGTGGATTATTCGCCACCACTTACCAATACCGGTAACCCGAAAATCGGGCACTTCGACTACAAGGAAGAGTTCACCTTTCCCTACGACAACGCGGTGGGTGACGAAGATCACATCTACCGGCGCACCATGGTTCTCGACCTGGGTGAAGATCTGGGTTTCCAGTGGGGTTCCCCCTGGGCGGACCTGCGCGTTCAGGGCGTGGCCATCTTCCTGGAACTGGTCAAGGTGGATGGCAGCGGCAATGTGTACGCCGAATCGGGCGCCTGGGCGGTGCCTGAGCTGATCACCTGGGTCGTCGCTGTCGATGAGGATACCACCCTCGTGGTCGGTGAGGACATCGTGGCCGACGAGGATACAGGCGAGATCGTCGAAGTTGACGTAACAAAGGTTAAGAAAACCTCCAAGGGCAAGGTCGCCAAGAACGAGCACCAGAGCGCCCAGAAGTCCTGGGAAGTCGAAGAAATCGAAGAGATCGTGGCCTTCGACGGTGGCCGCTGGGGCTGGTGGTTCAGCTACGAAATGGCGCACCCCCGGACCGGGCACTTCATCGATTCGCCTGTGGCGGGTCTCAATGTGGATACCCCGACCTACTCGGACAAGACCGATATCAATGCAAGATTCGACTACTTCCCCGGCGAAGAAATCGAGATCGCCATCGGTTCGGTGGTCCTGGGTTCCACGGTGGCCGATCACAAGATCTCCCCGCTGGATATCTTCCCGATGGCTGACACCGAGGATACGCGGGTCATCAACATGGCCCGGTTGATCCAGAGCCTGGACGCGGACGGTGATCCGCAGGGCGGGATCGTCATTACCGATGGAACGGTTACGGCCTTTGAGTCGGCAATGGGTTCCATGGGGCTGACCAGCATCGATTTCAGCGATGACGCTCAGGTCGAGAACATCATCCAGGGTACCATTGACAACGCTGCTTTGCTGGATCCCCCGGTCCTGCTGGTAAGCCAGTCGGCGGAGGATGCCAAAGGGCACCTGGATGAGACGCTGAACAATGCCATGTTCCGCAAGAACATTTCGAAGACGCCGGTGGAGGCCAGCACGAAGGCGAAAATGAACATCTCCTCCACGTGGTTCCCGGCCCTGCGCGCCAATGGTGAGGCGGCCACGTATACGGACGCCAGTGGTGCCATCCATGATGGGATCCCGTACTTCGACGATGACGGCAACCTGATCCGGGTTGCCACCGAGGCCAAGCCGATCGTCGTTACCTATACGGATGCCGACCCGGTGACCGGTGGCCACGATACCTGGGCCGCGGTCTCCCGCGATGATGGCAATACGTGGAAACGCAAGAATCTGTCCCGTGCGGGTGACCGTTCTTCCTTCGAGTTGGCCAACGGCGAGGAGTCCTTCGGTCACGTGAAGAAGCCGGTCTTCCAGATCAAGGGCAACAAGATCCTGGTCGCATGGCGCGGTACGTACTGCCGGGGCGGCAAGCCTCGCTACGCAATCAAACTGGATGACGAGTACACCTTCGACGATCCCTACTACGTCGAGGACATCTGGGGCGTCAGTGGACCCCAGCGTTCCCATGACTACGTCGAAGACGGCTTCCCCGAAGTGGGAGAGGTTCCCTTCGCCGCCTTGTGGGTCTGTCGCGGCGTTATCGCCACACAGACCGACGTGAACAATGGTTTGGGCACATTTGTCGGCGACATCATCTGGTTCAAGCCCGAACGCCTGACAAGTGGCCGGCGTGATGTCAACCAGATCTTCTGCGGCGCCGCTCCGGGCGCTGGCTTCGGTCTGGTCTGGCAGGAAGATGCCAACGGCGTGCGGCCCGGCAAGGCCGTGGGGCCCGGCCCGGGTTGGGGTGGCGCCACCACCAGTCACAAGACGGACATCTGGTACAGTTATCTTCCCTGGGGTGATCACTCCAAGGTCGATGTGAATTTTGTGGCCGGCGGTGATCCCGATCACGAGTTGGACCACATCGAACGGCCCAAGTCGCTGGTGCCCATGTCCCTGCCGGTTCGTATTACGGACAATGACGTGTTGAACCAGAAGAACATGGGTGTGGATGAAACCACCACGGCCGATGCCGTGGTCTATACCCAGGACAACCTGACGCGGTGCGTCAAGTACGAGGGCGGAAAGACCATCGTGGAAGCGGATGCTCCCGATGCCTATTCGTACGATTACACGAATCTGCGGGCTCTGCCTGAAGACCACTTCTCGACCATGAACTGCACGAACTGCCATGCGCCCTGGGTTGAGGGTTACACCAACGAGGTGACCCCCCAACAGGGATCGCCCGTGCCTCTGGTCGTAGTGGATGCAACGACGAATGATTATCTTGGCGGTTTGACGAATGGCGACTGCGTGAGTTGCCACTATAGCCACATCGTGCCCCGTGACCGCCTCGTTGCGGTGACTCCGGGACTTGATGAAGCCGGTAAGTGTGCCGAGTGCGAAGCCAATGGCGGTGTCTGGGATACGACCGTCGAGGCGTACTATCCCTATGATGGATACCCGTACATCAACGACGAGGACTCCGTCAATGACGGAACCCATGGTTACGGTCTGGCGCTCGACGGGCTGTTGAGTGGTGAATACCATACCTTCACCAATTTTGGCGGTAATGAAACATCCGTAGCCATCACCACTGACGGCAGATTGATGGACGGGGACACCGGGGCTGCCCGGGGTAATCTCTTCCTGCAACCGTATACCAATGCGGCCGGCAAGAAGAGTGCCTGGGCCATCATCACCTACGAGGAGACGAAGGGCGCAGGGGCCGGTCCTCCGGACAACACCGGGGAATCGGAAACCCACCGCGATGATTATCTGCCCGAAGCGGGCAAGAACATCATCTTCCACAGCTTCGACTTCAAGAACCCCGACCTGGTTGCCGCCGGCGACATCATCAACCAGCCGGAGTGCGAATACACCGAGGGAGTGGATGATTACGGTAATCCCATCATCATGCCGGTGTTGGATGGATCCGGGCATATCACCCCTACCTACATTCACACCGAGGAAGGTGATAATATTCTGGATTGGCAGGGTCTTCCGCAGCTGGCTTACGAAAACGCCCGCCGTGGTCGGTTCATGATGCAGGGGCCTGGCGCGGTCAAGACCTCCGGGACCATCATGCTGATGGTTTACAAGCAGGGTGTGGAAGGCGCCGGTCGTCCTTCGGATATCCTGATGCGGCGTTGGGTGGTTCCCACCACGGATGATCCGGCGGTGAACAATCCCTACCGCTTCGAAAACATCGTTGGTGACCGTGCGACCGATCTGGAAAGCGGACAGGATTACTGGGCCAGTGGTCCGGTGAACATGAGTTCGGTCACGCCCACGGTGACGACCGAGAGCTCGGGCGATCCCGAATATGAAGACGGCTATGGTGCGGTCAAGGTCGTTGAATGGACTCAGGGAATCGGGAACATGGAAGATCTGTCCGACAAATATCCCTACGATGACGCCCGCGCCCATCGCGGTGCGATCCGAGGCAATTTTGTCGCGCTCGGCTTCTCGTATACCGCCAACTGGGCAGCGGCCCGTCGCGGGAACGACAAGTACGACTTCTACATTCGCCGGTCTTTCGACGGTGGCGCTACCTGGACAACCAAGCCCGCCGGTCAAGGTGGCCTTGGTACGGAACATTCCATCACTTGGACCTATCCTAGCGGTACCGAAGGCGCCGGTACAAAGGTGGAGGAGTTCTTCACCTTCGGTGCTGGCGAGTTCGAGAGGATGCGCAACCTGACGCAAATGCCGAACCACAAGGAATCGGTAATCGAACCGCGGATCGTGGCCGTTCCCGGTACGATCAAGATCAACGGCGTTTGGTCCGGGATTCCCGAGGACAAGCAGAACCAGAACGTGTTCTACGTGGCCTGGGGTACTTCCACCAACCCGAGGATTGATCCGATCACCAAGGAGCAGGATGATGCCACTCCTGCAGACCTCTACTGGAGCTTTACCCGGGACAAGGGTGAGACCTATTACGTAGAGGAATGGATCGTGAACCCGGACAGCCAAGGTGATTACGCCGGTGATTCGGTTTTCCGTACTCCCTGGATGGCCAAGGGCGACCAGGAGCAGGGCGAAGTGCAGCTTCGCATGACTCCCGACGGCTCGCGGTTCTACGGCAGCTGGTTGGACGAAGGCGAAGAAGGCAGCGATATCGTGTTCCGCAGGATCATGCCCGCTGACTTCCCCGCGAACAACGTTACTACTGCTACGGAAACGGTGGCCGCTCCTGAGGATGACACCTCATCGGACGACTTCACCAGCGATTCCGGAGGTGCCAGCGACTAACCTGGTTTGGAAATATCCGGCGCCGGTTTGACCGGCGTCCGGAAGAAATTCTCGACCGGCGGCCCGTGGGAACTCCCACGGGCCGCTTTTTTCCCATTCGGGTCAGCCATTCGCAGAATTCTGCGTTTTCCGGGGAAGACTATTCGCAGAAATCTGCGATTGTTCTTTGGGGGAGTACAATTCACCTGTTTTTCGAAGTCTGCCATCATTCTGATTCCCAACGGTTTGTGGAATCCCGCATTTTTTTGTGAAGCATTGGAACATTATATGCGAACAGGGGGTCAGGGAGGGGCATTCATGATGCCGTGATGGCATCCCAAGGAGGACAAAGTGATGAAGAGGTATATTACACTTTCGGTATTGCTGATCAGCATGGTGGCTGTCGGCGCTTACGCCCAGGCCGAGGGTGACCCTGTGAAAACTGAGACCAAGACTCAGGAACAGATCAAGACCCAGACCCAGACTAAACTGCAGCTTGCGGAGCAGATCCAGAATGGGGAGATGGTCCAGAATCAGGCCGGGGAAATGGTCCAGACCCAGACGATGGAGCAGACCAGGGAAAACCGTGATGGCGTGGAAGGCGACAAGTCTTTGGACGGCGATCCGGTGAAGGACCAGACCAGGCAGATCGGCAGCGATAATGCCCAGAATCCTGAAATCGGCGACGCAAACCAGAATTATATCGACCGCGAGGAAGGGAAGCCTGGGGAACCGTATGCTGATTCCATCGGTCCCAATGGTGAAACCGGTCACCAGGGCGACAAGACCCTGTCCGGCGACAAGGATGGCGACCAGACCCAGGAACTGAATTACGGTGATGGCGATGGAGACAACCACGAGTTGGGTGAAAACCGCCGCCACGGTGATGAGTATTCTGGTGTCGGTGGCGCCAAGGGTCCCGCGAGCAATGGCGATAAGGTCCTGGACGGCGAATGTGATGGCGACCAGACCCAGCAAAGGAATTACGGAACCGGCGACGGCGACAACCACGAGTTGGGCGATACCCACCGTCGCGGTGATGAAAATACTGGCGAAGGCGGACCCCATGGTCCCATGGATGGCGGGACCCTCAGTGAATTGCTCAAGAACCTCGGTGATAACGCCGACGGTACCTTTGCCGGCGACATGCTGCAGCACAGATGGGGCCCCGGCTCCAGCGACGGCGACAGTCCTTTTGGTCCCAACATAGACCATGTGGGCTACGGCCAGCGCAGCAAGCATTCCGGTGACAGCGATGACCCGACCAAGAGCGTCCGTGGCCAGGCCCGCGCCGGCCGTCGCTAGAGAGTTGTATCGATAGTATCGACGTCATTTTTGTCGATGAAAACGAGCGGAGCAGGGCTGAATACCAGTCCTGCTCCTTTTTTTACGTCTGATGCCCCTTGGACTTCCTGATGAAGGGGACTCGAAACGACATAACTCCTAGCAAAATATAGGATTTCCAAGACATTTCAACCTTCTAAATTGTTGAAAATTTCGGGAAAATATGTTAACCTTGTTACATAAATTCGATCGCCCAAAAAGAATCGGACAATTAATAGATAACCTACTTAAAGGGTTGCTATTCAAGGGGGTTGGCGATTGTGGCAATGAGCTTTTTTCTGAATCGGAAAAATCCCGGGTCTTCGTGGTCCCGCCGCGGTTTCACGCTCATCGAACTCCTGTTAGTCATCACAATTATCGGGGTCCTGGCCGGCCTGGTGATACCCCGTTATGCCCGTCGCGCGGAGCAGGCAAAACTGGCTGCCGTCCAAGCGGATATCTCGGGCAACCTGGCCGCGGCCCTTGAACTCTACGAACTGGACAACGGAACTTTTCCGACCTCGACCCAGGGTCTGAGGGCCCTGCTGGAAAAACCGGGTGTGCCTCCGATTCCGTCCAACTGGAATGGTCCCTACCTGAGGGGCCGGTCCCTGAAAGATCCCTGGGGCAATGAGTACCAGTATCAAAGCCCGAGCACGAAACCCGGATTCGATTACGAGCTCACATCCCATGGCCCCGACGGCATTGCAGGGGGAGATGATGACTTCAGCAACGTGCAGGAATTCTGAGGGGTTCACCCTTCTCGAACTTCTTCTGGCCATCGGGTTGATGGGCCTGATGCTGGGGTTGACCCTGCCGAACGTCGGTGCGGTGAAGCAGGCCTACTTCGCCACCGAGGAGGCCAAGGCGGTGGCCAATACCATCCGCTCGGCACGTGTCGACGCCATTTCCAACCGAACCACGGTAGCCCTGACGATTACGCCCGACACCCGGAACCACCTGGAGGAGCGGCGGCTGCCTGTCCAGTCATGGTATGCGGGTGATTCCGCCGGCCTGGCCTCGGAGGACCGGGGCTGGAATGGAATCTGGGAAGCTCCCGTCGTGCGCAGCACCGAAGTTTCGGGCCACCTTCTGCTCGAGTCTCCCGAGGCCGGGATCCTGTTTTTCGCCAACGGATCATCGACCGGCGGAGAAATCATGCTCCACGACCAGGACGGCGAGCTAAAACGCCACTTCCTCATCGATTCATCCACCGGCGAATTGTACGTGCAGCAATGACCAGGTTTCCAATGGCATTTCATCCCGTAAAAAAACAAGACCAATCCTCGCGAAGCGGCTTCGTCCTGATCGAGGTGCTGGTCTCCATGGTGGTGTTTTCGGTGGGCATCATGGCTGTGCTGACATCCGTTCTTTCGGCACTGGACCTACAGAAGGATTCGACCCTTCGCTACCGGGCGGGATTGATCCTGCAGGAGAAATTGGCGGAGTCGATCCTGGTTCCGTACAACGGCCAGCCAATGCGCGGCATCAGTGCTGATGGAGTATTCAGTTGGACAGTCGCCGGCGAACCCTGGACTGGGGCACCGCAGGTGGAGAAAAAGAAAACCAAGGTCAGCAGGAAAACGAAGGGCGGCAAAAAAGCGAAGTCCGAGGACGCTTCGAGCGAACTTTTCCAGATGGCCGTGGAGGTCAGCTGGCAGACCAACAAGGGAACCCGCAGCATCAATGCCACCCAGCTGGTGCATTTATCCTCCCATAGCGGGGGGACACAATGAGGCCGCGGTTCAAAACCGGATCAAGTGGTGCCGGACCGGGAAGCGGGGGATTCACCCTTGTCGAAGTTCTCGTCGCCCTTTCGGTGCTGGCAGTGACCATGACGACCGTCTTTACCCTGTTCTCCGCGGGAATGAATCTGCGTAAAATCACGCGTGACCGTATGGCCTTCGATCGGGACGCCCGACTTGTCATCGGCGCCCTGAAAAACGACCTGGCCAACCTGGTCCCGTCGGGCCCTGCTCCGCTGGTGTCGGCCGATTCCATCGTCCTGTGGCGACAGCAGAAGGAGATCGAAAAGGGAGCCGAGAAGGTGGGGGCGCCGCAGCTGGTGACATACCAGTGGTCGGGTTCCGCCATCCAGGACAGCGTGTTTGTGAGGGTGGCCACTCCGTTGGCAATCGATGTCACCGATTCGTCGCTGGTGCATCATGAGTTCATGAAGTGGGCCAGGGTTTTCCAGGGGATGGACGTTACGGTCAACTACCTGATCCGCGAAGACGACGGTTCACGGTTCGGAGATCAGGCCACACTCAATGAGTTGAGCGGCAGTTGGCTGGCATTTCCGCACGTTCAGGGGTTTGCCTTCGGTATCGCCGAGGATCCGGAAGGGGACACCATCGAGGACACGCGGTCCCAGATCCTGGTCCGCCTATCCCCGCAGAAAAATACAACTTCCGTTCCCTGGCAGGATCCGTTGACCAGCCTGGCGCTCCTGCCCGATGACGGTTCGGGCATGGAAGTGGGACTCTGGTTGCCGGTGGTGGCAAAGATTCCCATCCCCGTGGAAGAAGATCAGTTGGAAGGGGGGCGGCCATGACTGTCGTAGTTGTGTCCTGGATCCTGGTATTGCTGGCGGTTTTTGGCGTGAACTATTCCCGCGATGTGATCGCGGAATCCCGGTTGATCCAACTTGAGGTCGAGCAACACCAGTTGAGGGCCTGGGCCACATCGGGAGTGGAACTGGCCAGGGTTACCCTGGGGGACACTCCGCGGATCGAGTGCGCAACCCTGGGATACTCTGGCCCGGAAAACCTGTTCGCCTTCCCGCTGACTTGCGGGCAGGGACGCTTCGCGGTGGGCGAAGCTGTCGCGATCGATAACCAGGAACACTGGCTGCCCGGTATCGGTGACGAGGCCGGCAAGTTGCCGATGGCCCTGGTGGATTCGACGGCCCTGGCCACCTTGCCGGGGATGACGTCCTACGGAAGGGCGGTTCTCCTGGACGCCAAGGAAGCAGCGGGTACCAACCGTTTGCCGCCATTCGAACTGTTGGCCGATCTGGATGAAGCAAGCTGTGAAAGCGCCAACCGATTCCTGTCCCGGTACGGGAACGCGGTGAACATCAATACCGCTTCGGAAGAAGTCCTGGTGGCTGTGGGGCTGCCCCCCAGGGCGGTGTACAAGCTTCTGGGCTGGCGTTCGGGTGAGGACCAGATCCCGGGCACTTCCGATGACAGGTTGTTCCAAAGCCTGGGCAACGACGACGAAGGGATCAGGTCCAGCGCCCTGAACAGTGAGGAGGCAGCGGTGCTGGCTTTCCTGCTCGGGGGCAAAAGGCTGACGGTGGAACCCCGCTTCTTTCATCTGGTCTCCCGGGGATGGGGCGAGGGATACAAGGGCATCTGCGAAATCAGGGTCGTTCTCGAAAAACAACAATACGGAGCACCGCAAATTCTGGAATGGACCGAAACCTGGCTTAACTAGGGGCATTTCATGCGTCTCGGTAGAGAACTGAAAATATATTGCCCTTCCGAAACAGGGAAACCTGTGAGGAACAAGAGGACCGGTCTGTTGCACCGGGTTGGCCGCTGGTCTCCTTTTGTTTTCCCCTGGTCCCCAATGCAGCGCATGACGAGCGTCATACTTTCCAAATCGGGAATCACTTTGGCTCGCGGCCGGCTGGACGGCAACTTTTTCCACGTGGACGGGGCAACCCATCTATCCGGGGGCGAGGCTTCGCTGAAACTCGCCAAACTGGAAATCCCCGGCAAGGAACCCGTTTGCGTTTGCCTGCCCAGGAACCGGACAATGGTCCGACACTTCCGGGTGCCGGCCGAATCCACTGCTGAGATCGAGGCCATGCTGCCCCACCTTCTGGCCGGTGAATTGCCCATGGGCATCGAGAATTTCTCGTGGGTGTGGTCGCCCCTGCCGACCCCCGAAGAAGGCTTCACCCTGGTCGCGGTGCATGTGGCCAGGAATGATCGCCTGGAGGAATTCCTGGCGCCCCTGGCCGAAGCGGATCTGAACATCGTGGGCCTGATCCCGGAAGGCTGGATTTGGGCTCACGCCATCGGGCAGGTAACCGGACGCCAGGACCCGGCTGAAGTACCGGAAGCGCGAAGCATCATCATCCGGACCGATGAGGCATTCCACCTTGTCGTGGAAAGCTCCGGACAGTTGCTGTTCGATCAGCTATTTCCACTATCGAAATTCCAGACCCTGGAGTCACTGGAATGGGACGGATCCGGTTTTGCCGAGCCCCGCCGGGAATTCGAGGATCTCCTGGGATTCCCCCTGCCGAAACCCGAGGTCTGGCCCGATGCCCTCGAGTCGGACGAAAATCCCGAACCGGAAAAATTATTCTTCGCCGCTTCGGTGGCCGCCGCCGGGCTGGGACATGAGCGGTTGATGATGCCTCTGGAAATGCAGCATCGCACCCGCCGGCGAATGGCATTGGGGACGTTGGCCAAACTGGGTCGCCTGGGAGCGTTGGCGGCCATGCTCTGGCTGATATTTACGGTGTACGAAGATGGTCAGACGCGGCGGTATCTCGCCGCGCTGGAACAGCAGGTCACCGAAGAAGCAGTCCGGGTGGAGGACCTGGAAAAGGAATACAAAGCCATTCGGGAAAACAACAGGCAGCGGGCGGGCAGCACGGAAATCCTGCAGGTTCTGGCCAGCCTGCGCAGTCACGTGAAGGCCCCCATCCAGCTGGCGCATATGAACTATGTGCAGGAAAGGGGAGTAACGCTGCGTGGTGTTGCTCCGTCCAGCGTCAAAGTTTTGGAAATGACAGAAAAGCTGGAAACCGATTCGCTCTGGCAGGGATTGAGGGTGATGCAGCTGCGTTCCGAAAAGCGGGACGGAGTCAACCAGGTGCAATTCGTAGTCGAAGGCCGGCTGAAATGAAAAGACCACAGATAAATTTCCAACCGGGTTTGAGGTCGTTGAGCCTTCGGGAACGGGTGATTCTGCTTTGTCTTCTGGTGTTGGTAGTCGTGTTTGGCGGGGATTTCCTGTTCAACAGGGTTTATCTCGAACGGGCCAGGGAACTGAAGGCAGCCGTAGCCGGCGCCGAAGAGCAGATCCTTCACCACCAGCGGCTGCTGTCCCGGGAAGAGTTGATACACGCCCAGTACGCGGAGCTCGAGTCACCGATGGCCGCGGTCGAGGATTCGATCCTGACCGAGACCGAAATCCTGAGGGAGTTGTCCGAGCTGGCCGCCAAAATGGTCCATGTAAAAAGCATCGTGCCGCGTCTGGGACATCACGAAGGGAAGCAGGTCATGTTTGTGGCCCTGGACTTCGAGGGGCCATTCGAATCGGTGGTCGGGTACGTGGAAAAGATACTGAACGAGATGCCCAGTGAGGTGGGAAGTCTCTCTCTTGCGCCCCGGTCCGGTGAAGGTGGGGGCGTCGTTTGTCGTATATCGATCAGGGTGGAATGTTTTGAATCGTAAACGGGGAAATGAATCAGTCATCCAGTTCGGCCGGGGGCGTCCTCTGTCGAAGGAGGCGCTGACGGCGCTGGGACGGGCGTTCATTTCGAAGAACCCGGCCACGGACTGGACCAAGGGACGCGTCCTGACCATGGGGCTTTCGGTCCTGGTCCTGGTCTGGGGCCTGGGTGGGATATTCGACCTGGTTGTTTCGGATCCCGGCGAGGGATTCAGCAAGCAGGGTCTGGTACTCGAGGGAGCGGAGAGCGGAACCGGCGGGGATACGAAAGTTGCCGCGGGGGCCAACCCGAGGGAGCGGTTGCGAAACGACCTTTTCAAGGTCCTGAAGCCCAAGAAGAACAACAAGAAGAAGCAACCGAAAACCAATCCGGTTGAGCTGCTGAGGCTTCTCGAACTGCAGGGTGTGCTGGGGGGAGAAAGTCCCCGCGCGATAGTTTTCTATAAGCGCACCAAGAAGACGGCCACCGTTTCGGTCGGTGACGATCTGGGCGAGTTCGAGGTGATGGAAATCCGGGAAAAGAGTGTGATCCTGAAATGGCGGGAAGAATTGTTCGAACTATCGCTGTAGCCGCGTGCGCCCTGCTGGTGCTCACGACTTCTCCAGCGGCCCAACCGGATGCCGGGTCGGGCATGATGCAGCTGAACGTCAAAAACGTTTCGGTGCAGGAGGTGTTGAAGCTGATCGCCGAGTCGGGTGATTTCAACCTGGCCATCGGGGGAGGGGTCAAGGGACAGGTCACCCTCTTCGTCGACGAAATGGCTCCCCGGGATCTCCTGGATGTTGTCGTCGGGATCATCGACGCCGCCTATATCGAGGAGAACGGCGTCATCTGGGTCATGAGCAAGGAAAACTACGAGAGTATCTACGGCCAGAAATTCGTGGACAACCTCGTGACCCGGACCTTCACCCTGAAACAGGCCAAGGTGAAGGAGATCATGCCCACCCTGAAGAGCCTCCTGGGGGACAAGGCCGTCATCACGCCCGACCTGGCCGGGAACATGATCAGGGTCAAGACCAGCCCGAAGCTCATGAAGGAAGTGGCCCAGGTGCTTGCCGCCATCGACAAGCCGACCCTCACGCGGGCCTACCAGTTGCAAAGCATGCCCGCCGAGATGGCGGCCGGGCTGCTCGGCAAAATGCTGTCGGAACAGGCCACTATTATCGAGGATCCCATCAACCAGCGTCTGGTGATCAATTCGAGTGAATTCGAGCTGGACCAGGTCGGCGATATCCTGGGAATGCTGGATGTCGGCGGTGGGATCACGTCGACCGTCCTGACAGTCGGTTACGCCCAAGCCGACACCCTGGCGAATGCCTTGCGGCTCCATTTGACCCCGGATGTGGGCCAGATCTATTCGGACAGCCGGTCCCGCAAGATCGTTGTCGTTGATTACCCACAGGTGGTCGATATCATTACCCATCTGGCCGCCGAGTTCGATGTGCCCCTGCGCCAGGTCCTGATCGAGGCCAAGATCATCCAGGTGGCGACTTCGAAGGAAGTCGCCACGGGAATCGACTGGGCCGTTCTGCAGGACCAGATGAACCTGACCGGTACCTTCCCCGCCCTGGCGACCACGTCCCCGGGATTTCGGGGTGACTTCGGAGACCTCGCTTCGAAGAACTACCAGATCGTGGTCGAAGCGCTTGAGACCTACGGCGATACCAAATTGCTGTCCAGCCCCCGCCTGATGGTGGTGGACGGCGGCTCGGGTCTGATCCATGTGGGCAGCCAGGTTCCCTACAAGACCATCGACACCCGGGAAACGGCGGCGGGAACCATCAACCAGTTCGAGACGGTGGTCATCATCGATGTGGGCGTGAAACTGGAAGTCGAAGTCAACATTCAGGGCGATGACATGATCGCCATGAAGGTCCGGCCCGAGGTGAGTGCGGTGGTCGGGGAATCGGACGGTATTCCCATCGTCGATGCCTCCACTGTCGATTCGTCCCTGTTGATTCAAAACGGCAACACCGTGATCCTGGGAGGCCTGATCAAGGATGAAACAAGGACGATGCGGGAGGGGGTTCCCATTCTGTCGAGCATCCCCATCATCAAGTACCTGTTTTCCCACATCGTGGAAAAGGATATGCAGGGGGAACTCGTCATCCTGCTGACCCCGCGGATCATGACCGGTCGCGAGGCCCACGAACAGAAGTACGAATTTTGACATGACCGTTCAACCTTTTGCAAACGCGTCGGCCGTTATACCGGCCAGGTACGCCAGGAAGTTTTTCGTGGTGCCCCTGAACCTGGAAAACGGAGTGTTGCACGTGGCTCACCGGCAGGATGGCGACGGAAACGTTTTGGGCGAACTGGCCCTCCTTCTGGGCCTCGAAGTCACCGGCGAACCCTATTCCGAGACACAGCTTTTCGACCTGTTGCAGAAGACCTACGGAGTGGGCGCCGACGCCATCGACAGCCTGAACGCCAACGGCCATGGCGTGGACCTGGACAAGGAGGAAGACCAGGCGCGCTCGGGGTACGTCCAGCGCGAGTTGGTCGACGACACCGCGGACGACGCTTCGATCGTATCGGTGGTGAACGAACTTCTGCTGCGGGCCCAGCAGGAAGGGGCCACCGACATCCATCTGGAGCCCCTCGAATACCGGGTCCGGGTTCGGTTTCGCATCGACGGGATGCTGCTGGAAATCGCGGTGCCCGAAGGATTGGTGCGTTACCATCCGGTCGTCGTGTCACGAATCAAGGTGATGGCCAACCTGGACATCGCGGAGCGGCGGCTGCCCCAGGACGGGCGCATCAAGGCCACCGTGGGCGGGGTGCAGAACGAGTACCGGGTGTCGGTCCTGCCGACCCAGTTCGGCGAGACAATTGACATCCGGGTGCTGACCAACTCGTCCATCCTGACAGGGTTGTCAGGGTTGGGCATGTGGGAAAACGAGCAGGCTTTCATCCGCAAGACACTGGAGTCTCCCTACGGCGTAATGCTGGTGACCGGGCCCACCGGCAGCGGCAAGACCACGTCGCTTTATTCGTTCCTCAACATTATGAACGAGACCAGTCGCAAGATCATCACCATCGAGGATCCCATCGAATACCACCTCGACGGCCTGACCCAGCTGCAGGTCCATCCCCGCATCGGATTGACCTTCGCTCGCGGCCTGCGGTCGATGCTGCGTCATGATCCCGACGTGATGATGGTCGGTGAGATCCGTGACCAGGAAACCGCCGAGACGGTGATCCGCGTGGCTTTGACCGGGCACCTGGTATTCAGCACCGTGCACACCAACGACGCCCCCAGCACGCCGGCCCGTCTGTTGAACATGGGAATCGAGCCCTACCTGCTGGCCTCGTCGGTGCGATGTATCCTGGCCCAGCGGTTGGTGCGGAAAATCTGCCCGGCCTGCGCGGAAAAAGATACCCAGTCATATGTGAAGGAACTGGCGGCCGAGATGGCGGACCAGGAAATTGCGGGCCGTCTGGACGGGGATATCGTCTTCATGACGGGAGCCGGGTGCGACAAGTGCCACCAGACCGGGTTCAGCGGCCGTACGGCGATCTTCGAGATCCTGCCGGTTACGGCAAAGGTGCAGGAACAGATCCTGTCCCGCGCGCCCGCTTCGGAGTTGCGCAAGGAGTTGAAGGCCGTCGGCACCGGAACATTGCGGGAACGCGGTCTGGCCCTGGCCGCGCGGGGGGAAACGTCCGTGAGCGAAGTGTTGCGGGTGACCGCGGGTCAGGACGGGGTTTAGTAGGCATGAAAGCTTTTCGCTACATCGCCAAGAGCGGTCCGGGTAACCGGGTCGAAGGGATCATGGAAGGCGAGTCCGCGTCTGGAGTTTCGCGCGCCCTGGTCACCAAGGGGTTGTTCCCCGTCGAAGTGACCGAGGTTTTTTCCGATGGCGGCGTGCTCAACCGGATCGGGGTTCTGAAAGGGCTATGGCAACGTGTCCGGCACCGGCCGTTGAACAGCCAGGCCCTGGCCATGTTCACGCGCAGGTTGGGCGATCTTTTGGATGCCGGACTGCCCATGCAGAAAGCGATGGAGCAGCTCCACACCCAGACCAGGGAACGCGCCCTGAAAGATGTTCTGCGGTCGGTGTCCTTCCGCGTCAAGAGCGGGGAGTCGTTGTCGCACGCGCTGTCGGGTTACGGGATCCTGTTCCCGCGTTCATTGATCGGCGCTATCGAGGCAGGAGAGACCGGTGGGGGATTGATCACCATCCTGCAGGGCCTGGCCGAACTGTACGAGAAGGAGGACGACCTGGAGCGGACCTTGCGGGCCGCTTTGTTGTATCCGACCCTCGTGCTGCTGGTCAGTGCCGCTACCCTGGTGGTGATGTTCACGTTCCTGCTGCCCAAACTTAGCGTCCTGTACAGCGACCTCGGCCAGGATCTTCCCGGTCCCACGCGGTTCCTCATCGATACCTCCGCCTTCTTTCAATCCTTCGGGGTTTTCATTTTGATCGGGGGACTGCTGTTCCTGCTGGGAGTGACGGTTCTCCACGCGCGATCACCCCGCTTCCAGCGGCTGGTGTCGCTGGTGGTCCTGAAAATTCCCGTGGTCGGCCAGATTATTTTGAACCGTGAGATTGTCAGGTTCGCCCACACCCTGGCGAGTCTGGTGAGCGGAGGCGTTCCCCTGATGCGGGGACTCTGGTTCGCCTCCAGGTGCTCAGGCAACGCGGCCATCGTTGAGGAGCTCGGCGGCTTCGGACAGCGCGTGGGCGAGGGGGCAAGCCTGAGCACCGTTCTGAGCGAGAGCAGGATGGGCGACAGCGTATTGGTGATGATGGTCCAGGTGGGTGAGGAAATGGGCGAGTTGTCCCAGTCCCTCGAGAAGGCCTGCCGCGTCTACGAGCGGGAACTACGGGAACGGATGAAGGTGATCACGACCGTTTTGGAGCCCATGATGATCGTTTTCCTGGGACTAGTCGTGGGATTTATCGTGTTTTCCATGATGCTTCCCATCATGGAGCTGGACCTGGCCTGATTCCGATCCGCAAAATCTAGAAAACGAATGAGACCCCCAACAAAGGCCAAACTGCAAAAAACAGTATTATCGGTTAAATAATTGACAACATTGTAGTTCCAAAATCCCCCCGGGGGACACAACCCCCTAAAGCAACCCTCCAAAAAGCCCGAAAACCAGAGAGCTACTAATAGGTTACGCGCCGACGGACCGGCGCGCTGTTCAAGGAAGGATCCGATTTCGTGAGATTGGTATCTCGCCTGTTTCTGGTGGCGGCGTTCAGCCTGCTTATCGTGACGTGCGCTTTGGCGGACGGCACGCCGGCCGGCACCGACATCACCAGCCAGGCGACCATCAACTACACCATCACCGGCACGGGTTACACCGAGCTGAGCAACACCGTGACCACTTCGGTGGCCGAGGTGCTCGATCTCAGTCTGGTGTGGCAGGACGCCGCGCCGGTGGAGGTCCAGCCCGGAACCGTTGCCCAGGCGTTGGCCTTCCGGCTGACCAATACCGGCAACGGCAGCGATGGCTACAATCTTGCGGGGCAGAGTACCCTGGGTGGCGACGACTTCGATCCGGTTCTGGGGAACATCCACCTCGATACCAACGGCAACGGCCGGTTCGATCCTGGTCTCGACGAACTCTACATTCCCGGCGGCAACGATCCGGTGTTGGCCGCCGATGCATTCACCCTGCTGTTCCTGCTGAACGACATTCCATCCAACGCCACCGTAAACCAGCTGGGCGCCAGCATGCTGAGCGCCGCCTCCAACACGGGGGTCGGCGCGCCCGGTACGGTTTTCACCGGCGCGGGTGAAAACGGGCTCGACGCGGTGGTGGGGACAAACGGGGGCCAGGGCGATGGCCAGGGCTCCTATCGCATCGTGGCCCTGTCCGCGCAGGTGGCCATTCTCAAATCCGCCGTGGTTGTCGATCCCTTCGGGGGATCGCAGCCGGTGGCCGGCGCGACCATAACCTACCAACTGTCCGTGATCGCCACAGGCACGGGCTCGACCAACGGCGTCGTTGTCAGCGACGCCATTCCACTGAACACATCCTACAACCCGGGCACCCTGATGCTTGACGGAACCCCAGTCACCGACGCCGTGGACGGCGATCAGGGCGACATGGGGGGCACTACACCAGGCGCGATCACCGTTTCTCTCGGTGACGTGGCCGTCGGCGGTCCCGGTAAAACGATCACTTTCACTGTCACGATCGATTGAACCAAAGAGGAGGAGAAGTCATGAACAGAATGATCATCGCAACCGTCCTGGTCCTGTTGTTTGCCGGCGTCGCGTCAGCGGCCGTTGAGCTTAACACCGAGGCGACGACGGAAATCATCACGACCAACGAGATGGGACAGGAAGTGACCACCCGCGTGCCGGCCGGCAAGGTCGTGCCCGGGGACGAGGTCATCTACACGGTCCACTTCGTCAACAGCGGGACGGAACCCGCGTCCGACGTTGTGATCACCAATCCCATTCCCGACCACATGGTCTTCACCAAGGTGGAGGACAGTCCCAACTCGGCTTCCGTCAGCATGTCCGCTGACGGCGGGTCGAACTACGACTCACCTCGGAACCTTACCGTCGAGGATGCCAAGGGCCAGCCACGTCCTGCCAAGGCGTCCGATTTCACCCACGTGCGCTGGGTCTTCCAGGATTCCCTGGAACCGGGCGCCGAAGGAAGCGTGTCCTTCCGGGCACAGTTGCAGTAAACCAAAGCCATTTTGGCAAGGAGGCTGAAAATGTCTAACCGTAGCAAGAAAAATCTGTTCGTGGTCCTGATGGCCGGCGCCCTGGTGTTCGGTCTGTCCACCGTCGCCCTGGCCCAGACGCCCTCGGGCACGTCGATCGACAACACCGCGACCCTCGACTACTTCGTCGGCGGAACGCAGCAGGCCCAGGTCACCAGTAACACCGCGAGCTTCGTGGTGGACAACAAGGTCGACCTGACCGTCACCACCGTCGACGCGGCCATCGTGTCGGTTGTTCCG
>Ga0164313_10001708_pt1 | contig 19533 bp, 14 predicted proteins | sample GuaBasSedimGuay4_FD_113735 | JGI IMG/M metagenome (GOLD analysis project Ga0164313, IMG submission 113735) | Subseafloor sediment microbial communities from Guaymas Basin, Gulf of California, Mexico - Guay4, Core 4569-4, 0-3 cm | ecosystem: Environmental > Aquatic > Marine > Hydrothermal vents... | reverse complement strand
TTTATTATAGACTTCTCTTACCTTTTTGAATAGCTCTGAAGAGTAAACAAAATCGGTCACCGCCTTATTATCTGTTTTGAATATCGTTTTAGAATTTCCTTCCCAGGCTTTTAAACCGTCTTTTAAAAAAATGATTTTTTCACCTATTTCCATAACAGAATTCATATCGTGTGAATTAATAATAGTAATCATTTGATATTCATCTGTTATTTCCTGAATTAGATTGTCAATTACTATTGCCGTTTGAGGATCAAGTCCTGAATTGGGCTCATCGCAAAATAAATATTTCGGATTCATTACGATCGCTCTTGCAATAGAAACTCTTTTTTGCATCCCACCGGAAATTTCTGCCGGAAATTTTTTATTCACATTTTCTAAATTAACCCGCTTTAGAACAAAGTTTACTCTTTCCAACATTTCTTCTTTGCTTTGGTCGGTAAACATTTTCAGCGGAAACATAATATTATTTTCAATTGTCTCCGAATCAAATAAGGCACCACTCTGAAATACCATTCCCATTTCCTTTCTTAATTCGCGTTTATCCTGCATACTCATTTTAGTATATGGTCTGCCATCGAAAGAGATCTCACCTTCGTCTTGCCTTATTAATCCCAGTAAACATTTTAACAGCACTGTCTTTCCTGATCCACTGGCACCAATTATCATACTGGTATCTCCTTTTTCAAAGGTGGCAGATACTCCCTTTAAAACTTCGTTATCATCAAATGATTTGTATAAATTGGTAACTTCTATCATTAACCTAAGAGCATTTGAGTTAAGAAATAATTTAATAAAATAATCACAACGCTGGTCCAAACCACGGCAAGAGTACTGGCCTTACCAACTTCTAGAGAACCGCCTTTTACATAATATCCATAAAATGAAGGTACCGTTGCAATAACAAAGGCAAATACCATAGTTTTGATCAGGGAATATCTAATAAGATGCGGTTTAAAATCTTCTCTAATACCTACAATATAATCGTCAGAGGTAAATAGTCCGGTAGCAAAACCAGATATCCACCCCCCATATATTCCAACGATCATTGCCAATAAAACAATGAATGGATAGAAGAACACGTTGGCAATAATTTTAGGTAAAACCAAATAATTTAAGGTATTTACACCCATGACTTCTAAAGCATCAATTTGTTCGGTAACACGCATAGTGCCAATACTCGACGAAATATACGATCCAACTTTACCAGCTAATATTACACACATAAAAGTTGGTGCAAACTCCAATATAATCGAACGTTTTGTAGCAAACCCGATCAAATACTTAGGTATCAGTGGGTTATCCACGTTTAACCCTGTTTGAATTGCCACTACACCACCAACAAAGAACGAAATAAAGACAACAATTCCCAGAGATTTTACCCCTAACTCTTCAAGTTCTCTAGAAAGGCTTTCCCAAAAAATAGAATTTTTTTGAGGTCTCTTAAAAACTTGTCCCAGCATAAGGAAATATTTGCCGATGTTTTGAAGATAATTCATAAGATTAAATATACTGCTAAAGTATTAAACTGGAATTCATAATTTCATTTACTAGTATTCATGTAGCGTTACAAATCCAACGTGGACAAATATAATAAATTATCTTAGGGTGTTATTTTTTTTAAGTAATTAGTGAACCTATTAGTATTAATTATTTAAAATGATAAGAAACCACGTCACATTATTTTAGAATAATAATGGATAAATCATTTTTTATCAATTTTATTTACTGTTTCATTGAAAATTCTTAGAAACAATTCAATATAAAACAAAAACTCTCCATTTTCATGGAGAGTCTTCTTCTTTAACAATAACAATTTTCCCTAGTTTTATTAAAAAACTAATGAGATAGTAAAACGAACATTAAAAACTAATATTGTAATTGGTTCATTTTAAAAATTATTTTTATTCGGAAATATTTTATTATGAATTATGGACGGTTCAAAGAACATAAATTCTGTAACGAAAGCCACAGGTTACAATGAAAAAACTCCCCATTTTCATGGAGAGTTTTCTTCTTTAACAATAACAATTTTCCCTAGTTTTATTAAAAAAACTAATGAGATAATACAACGCAAATAAATTTTTAATATTGTAAAGGGATCATTTAAAAAAAATCATTTTCCTAAGATATATCTTAATATAAATATTGGACAATTCAAAGAGCGAAAAATCAGTAAAATAAAGCCACCGGTTACAATGAAAAAACTCCCCATTTTCATGGAGAGTTTTCTTCTTTAACAATAACAATTTTCCCTAGTTTTATTAAAAAAAACTAATGAGATAATACAACGCACATTAATTATTAATGTTGTCTGCCTCTATAAATTATTTTTTTTGATTAAATAATGAAGAACAATAAAGAATGTATGATGAGATAAATGAAAGGATTATTAATTTCCGTGAGATTCAAAAAAACAAAAAACTCTCCAATTTCATGGAGAGTTTTTCTTCTTTAACAATAACAATTTTCCCTAGTTTTATTAAAAAACTAATGAGATAATAAAACGTTGATTATAATCTATTATTGTTACTGTATTTAAAAAAAGGGCATTTATTTTTTGCCTTTTCTTTTTGGAGGTCTGGTCTTAGGCTTTTTATACTTTTTCTTTATTTCCCTTTTATAGGAACCGCCTAAATTAATCTTTTGGTTTTTTTCACTTTTTGTATGAAATGCAGGTCCGGGCTCTTCTTTCTTTAATTCTTTCCTAATGATTTCCTTATCAACCGTTTTATCTTTTTCTTCCGGCATTAAATCTTTTGAAATATCAACATCACCTGGTAGTTCAATCAAAGGGATTTCAGTTTGCATTAAGATCTCAATTTCCAATATGGATTCCTCTTCTTTTTCCGTAAACAGAGTAATTGCCATTCCATTTTTCCTAGCCCTGCCGGTTCTGCCAATTCTATGTATGTATTGTTCCGGAAGTTCAGGAGTGTCGAAATTTATAACATGTGTAACACCTTTAATATCCATACCTCTGGACACGATATCTGTCGCTACAAGAATTCTGTGAGTGCTGTTTTGAAACTGTTCGATGGCATTGAATCTAAAATTCTGTGATTTATTTGAATGGATTAAGTTAATTTCCTCACTAAATTCTTCATTTAGATTTTCATAAAGTCGATCTGCAATACGTTTGTTCTTTACAAATATCAACACTTTTTCCAAGCTTTTGTCTTTTAGCAAAACTTTTAAAAAATTGACTTTTGTATTATAATTTGGTATAGCATAGCCTTTTTGAATTATTTTTTCTAAAGGAGTACCCACAGGTACAATTTCAATTTTTATTGCACTTTTAAAAAAGTTAGCTATTATCTTTTCCACCTCCTCGGTCAAGGTTGCGGAGAATAAAATATTTTGTCTTCTTTGCGGAAGAATATCCAGTATATTAAGTAATTGGGGCCTAAAACCAATGAACAACATTTCGTCAACCTCATCTATGATCAATTTTTGAATTGAACTTAAGCGTAAAACTCCCGAGACTGCTAAATCAAATAACCTGCCAGGTGTTGCAACCAAAATATCAAGGCCGTCATTTACCGCTTGTTTTTGATTGTTGATATTCACTCCACCATAAACACCATCCACTCTTATATTTTGATAGGTAGTCAGGCTTTTTACTGCCTCTACAACCTGTACAACCAACTCACGAGTTGGGACTAATATAAGGACACGAGGATGTATCTGCTCCGAATAGGGTATTAGTTTTAAAACAGGTAGGAGATAGGCAAAGGTTTTACCAGTTCCGGTTTGCGCTAGTCCAACCATATCACGACCTGATAATATCGCTGGTAATGCTTTTATTTGAATAGGAGTCGGATTTTCTAAGCCCAGATCATTTAAAGCTTTTAGTTGAGATTTGTGAATCTTTAGATCTTCAAATGATTTCATGGACTGTCCCAAGTGCTCGGGAATGTTTTTTTAATCCTCCTTCGCGTTCGCTTCGGCGGACGAGAAGATAAGGTTTAATTCCCCGTCCGGCCTCTGGCGGACGGAAAATCAGGTTGTTTGCATAGCAAACTCGATTTAATACCTCGTATGTTTGCGTTGAGGTAGTTTATTTGTTACACCCTACGAGTAAATGATCATTTCAATCTGAGTGAAAACAACATCGTGCTCGTTTGCCGTGTTTATTTAACTGCAAAACTACTACTACTTATATTAATTTCATATAAAGAATCAAATATTTCTATTTTTTTATTAATATTACAAATTCTTCAATAAAATTAATGTCATGGGGAACTACAAAATATTAAAAATTACCAAAGTTATTCTAAATGTGTTTTGGTATTTACAACTTGCTGTTATAGCAAGTATCATATTGATAGGCTTATTATTATTATTTGATGTGGATTTTATTGATCTAAACAGGTTAAATGGTTTTAAAATACACTTTTCGAAAATTATTTTCTCTGATCCGTTAATATATAATGGAGAGAATTATGAATTTTCACTAACCAATGGCGAGGGAAGGCTTCATATCAATGATTTAGATCAGAAGTTCGTATATTTAAGGATGTTGGGCGCTTTGGTTGATTCGGTTATTTATTTAATGATAATCCATTTTTTGCGTAAAATATTTAATAATTTAACCGAGAACAAATATTTTGTTGCTGCTAATGGAGTACTTATAAAAAAAATTGCGCTATCTATAATTTTTCTATCCCTAATTCCTGAAGTAATCTATTATCTTACAGATAAATGGATAATCAATACAATTGAATTGAAAAATGTGATTTTCAAGAATGAATTTAATTTTGAATATCAAACCATATTATTAGGCTTGCTTGTTTTTGTCATTAGTATCGTATTTTTAAGGGGAATTGAGTTAAAAGAAGATCAAGATTTAACAATTTAAATGCCGATTATAACCAACTTAGATGTAGTATTAGCCAAGCGTAAGATGTCCTTAACGGATCTGTCAGAACGCGTTGGGATTACCATAGCTAATCTTTCCATATTAAAAAGCGGAAAAGCGAGAGCAATTCGTTTTTCCACTCTTGAGCTTATATGCAATGAATTAGATTGCCAACCCGGTGATATTTTCGAATTTGTTCCGGAAGATAAATAAAGTACTAATCCCCATGTAAACCATATTTATTTATCGTTTTTCAATAAATAATAGTTGTAAATCAATAATATTTTATACTTTTGTCCTGTTATGTTCAAAAAGGCATAATAAATATTATTATTATTTTATGCCAATAATTACCAATTTAGATGTCATTCTAGCGCAACGCAAAATGTCGCTAACTGAGCTGTCAGATCGGGTGGGAATAACAATCGCTAATTTATCTATTTTAAAAAGTGGTAAAGCAAAGGCAATTCGTTTTTCAACGCTTGAATTGATCTGTGAAGTTTTAGACTGCCAGCCAAGTGATTTGTTTGCATACGAAACTAATGTGAAAAAGGCAATTTGATTGGTTCCCCTCTTAAAATTTGAATTACATAAATTATCGAGAAACAGTAAAAAAATATTGTTTAACGATAATAATATTATATATTTGTCGCAGTTCAATTATTTCCAAATAAATTATATACCATGAATAAAAATATAAAATGGTCCTTGTTACTTTTTATACTGGCTTCTCTTTACATGTCAGCGCAAAATGGACACCAAGAAATATCAGCAGACATTAATGTTTCAAATTCAAGCATAGCTGTTAATAATAAGATTGATCTGCCAAATAATTTGTTGGATTCTAATTACAGCACTTTTTTCTATCTAAATAAGAACTTAAATATTGGAAATATTGAGGGGGGTAAAATTGTGGAGATCGAAAATATTGATGAGGACACCAATTATTACGTAAAAAAGTACAAGATCACTTTAAAAAAGTCTTCAAAAAATTCTTTTAGCATTTCTTATGGTGGTATTATAAAGGATGAGATAGAGCAATCAGCGGCAGAATATGCCAGAGGATTTAGTGAAACAAAAGGAATAATTTCCGATAATGGAATTTATCTTGCCGGATCTACTTATTGGTTGCCAAAGTTTGAAGGTCATATTTTGTCAAGTTTTGATCTCGCGGTTGATATTGATAAAGAATGGTCTATTGTATCGCAAGGTGATCGCATTGAAAATAAGGTTGACGGAAATAAGAAGAAAATAGCATATCACTCACCCGAACCTATGGATGAAATTTATTTGATAGGTGCAAAGTGGACGGAATATTCGTTAATGCTTGGTGAAATTGAAGTACAGGCTTTTTTAAGAACACCTGATCAGGAGTTAGCGGATAGATATTTGAATATAACCAGTGGTTATTTAAAAATGTATGAAACATTAATTGGTGCTTATCCCTACACCAAGTTCGCTTTGGTTGAGAATTTTTGGGAGACTGGCTATGGAATGCCTTCGTTTACATTATTAGGTGAAAAAGTTATCCGTTTTCCATGGATATTATATTCATCTTATCCACATGAATTACTACATAACTACTGGGGGAACGGAGTTTTTGTAGATTATTCAGAGGGAAATTGGTGCGAGGGCATAACGGCCTATATGGCCGACCATCTTTTACAGGAACAAAGAGGAAGTGGTGCAACTTACCGACGTACAACATTGCAAAAATTCACGGATTACGTGAACGAAGAGAATGATATGCCAATCTATCAATTTATCAATCGGAATAATTCGGCAGAAGAAGCAATTGGATATGGCAAAGTTTTAATGATGAACAATATGTTGCGAAATGATCTGGGAGATGAAGCATTTATAAAAGCGTATCAAAAATTTTATAAGGACAATGAATTTACAAGGGCTTCCTTTACAGATATTAAAGAGAGCTTTGAGGAAATTTCAGGCAAGGATCTAGCGCCATTTTTTAATCAATGGATTGATAGAAAGGGAGCTCCATCTTTAGAAATTTCTGAAGTGAGTTCAAAACATAAAAACAAAGAATATCAATTGTCTTTTACTTTAGATCAAATACAAAATGAAGGAGTGTTTTTCTTGAATATTCCGGTGGCAGTTTATTTAGAAAACAATACAGAAGTCATTTGGGAAAATGTTCTAATGAATAAAAAGAATCAAAATTTTACTTTCACTTTTGATCAAAAGCCACTTAAGATAGAAGTAGATCCTGAATTCAATATCATGCGTAGATTGGATCGAAAAGAAGTTCCGGCTTCCTTATCTCAGGTTTATGGCGCCAAAAAATCTGCAATTATTATTCCTTCTACCGGAGAACATCAGTCCGCATATAAAGAAATGGCCAATACATGGAAAGCTACCCAGGAAGCGCAGGGTAAAGAAGCTGAGGTGCTGTTGGATGCTGATCTAAATGCTATTCCAACTGATAAATCAGTATGGGTAATGGGGTTTGAAAATAAATTCAATAATAGCGATTTACAAACTGCATATGCATCGGTATTTAGTAATGAAATGAATCAACAAATTAGTAACCTGTCAAAAGACGGGTCTTTGGTCTATGCCATTCCAAATCCAGATAATTTAGCTCAAAGTGTCGGTTTTGTTGGTGCTCATTCTGATTTAGCCATTAAAGCTTTGACCCGTAAATTATTACACTACGGTAAATATGGTTATTTAGGTTTTGAGGGAGATGAAGCAAAAAATGTATTGAAAGGTTCTCTACCCGCCTTAGACTCTCCTTTAAATGTTAGAATAAATAAAGGTGAAATTACAGCAAAAATAATTCCACGTAAAGCCTTATACGAATCAAAAAGGCAAAAACATTAAAATAAATAATAAACTATTAAAATAAATAAATGAAGAAATTATATAAATTATCAATGGCATTAGGTATGACTGCTATGGTATTGACATCCTGCGCTGAAAACAAAAAAAATAAGGTGACAGAAGTTGAAAAAGAAGAACTAGCTTCTGTTGTTGAAGCAACAGTGTCTGAATTGCCAATTAAAAACATACCAAGCGTAACTAACGGGGCAGAGGCATATTTTTCGCCTGATGGCTTAGCTGTTATTTTTAATGGAAAGATGGACAAGGATACAACACATCAGGTTTATACGGTAAATATTGATGGAAGCAATCTAAAAAAAATTAACGCTGTTGGCGATGATGCCTGTTCTCATTTTACTCCCGATGGAAAGCATTTGATCTGGACATCTACAAAAGATAACTTAGATATGCACCGCGGAAATTATTCTGATCCAAAGGATTATCCACAGGGAGCAGAATTATATATGAGTGACCTGGATGGTGAAAATATTGTTAGATTGACAAATAATAAACAATATGATGCGGAAGTTGGAATAAGTCCAAACGGGAAGATCATTTTATTTAGCCGACAAACAGATGGTATGATCGATCTCTGGACCATGAGCCCTGATGGATCTAACCAAAAACAGATCACTTTTACACCAGACTTGCAAGAGGGGGGTGCTTTTATAATGGAAGATAATAAAACCATCCTGTATCGCGCATGGAAAAAATCAGAAGAAGGGCAAGAGAAAAAGGATATGCACTTATTTACAGTTGATGTTGATGGTAAGAACATGAAACAAATTTCGCATAAAAGCGGTACGCATTGGGCACCGTTTCCTGCTCCGGACGGAGAGCACTTTGCTTATGTTACAGTATTTCCGCCACATAATTATGAGATCATGTTGCGTAGCTTGAAAACAGGAGAAGAAAGAAGATTAACAAATAATTCTGCATTTGATGGATTTCCGGCATTTTCACCGGATGGTAAATCTATTTCATTCTCTTCAAGCAGAGGGAATGAAAAAGGGGATCGCTCTTTAAAATTGTATGTAATGGATGTTAGCTCATTGAATTTAGGACCGAAATAATATAAACTCAATTATCATATTCCCCTCTTGAGAGGGGTTAGGGGTGTGTTATTCGTTTGAGAGACATTCCTTCAAAGCAAGAAAAAATGAAAATCAAAAATACATACATAGCATTAGCTATTTTTACAATAGCAGGATTTACATCGTGTAAACAAAACACAGATCCTGAAATTACTGTTGTTGATCTAACAGAATCATTAACTTATTTGGCTTCGGATTCTTTACAAGGAAGATTACCCGGGACCGAAGGAGGCATTTTGGCGGGAAATTATATTGTAGAGAAATTTGAATCTTATGGCATAAAACCTGCCGGTGAAGATGGTTACTTTCAAAATTTTGAAGTCGTTACAAAAACAGAAGCTCCAACTGATGGTAATAAGTTAAAAATTGGTGAGGTTTCTGCCGAATTGAATAAAGACTTTATACCTTTTAGTTATTCCACAGATGGAACTTTAAAAGCTGATGTAGTTTTCGCCGGTTATGGCTTTGACATCGATATAGACAGTTTGAAATGGAATGACTATAGCAATATAGATGTTAAAGGTAAATGGGTTTTGGTCTTAAGAAATGATCCTGAAATTAGAAACCCGAACAGTTTATTTATTCCTTATTCAGGTGAAAAGTCAAAAGTGGTGACAGCAAAAGAAAAAGGTGCAAAAGGAGTTTTGTTCGTTGCCGGTCCTAAAGTTTCCAGAAAAGATAGGTTGTTAGATCTGGAAATCGATCAAACCGAATCCAATCTGGGAATTGCAGCATTCAATATTACAAGGGAAATTGCAAATAAAATATTAGAAAAGAATGGATCTACTATCGAAGGTTTGGAAGATGGCTTGGTAAAAAATATGAAAGCAAATTCATTTGACACTAAAGCTGTAGTTGAAGCCACGTCAAAGGTTGTATTTCAAAAAACGGAAACAAGAAATATAATAGGACTTATTGAAGGGTCTGATGCTAAATTAAAATCTGAATATATCGTTGTAGGGGCACATTATGATCATTTGGGATGGGGAGGTATTGCATCATCGAGAGAACCTGATGTTCATGCCATCCATTATGGAGCTGATGATAATGCATCCGGCACATCAGGATTGCTGGAAATTGCGGATAAACTGGGAAATGACAAATTAAGAAGAAGTGTTATTTTAATTGCCTTTGGGGCTGAAGAAATAGGGACTATTGGTTCTAAATATTTTACTATGAACCCAACTATTCCAAAGGAAAAAATTGTCGCCATGGTTAATTTGGATATGGTTGGAAGATTAAAAGACACCAAAGAAATTACGGTAAGTGGTGTTGGTACATCAAAAGAAGGAGAGGATCTGTTGAACGAAATTTTAAATGCAAAAGAAAGAGATTTAGTTCTGGGTGTGGAATACAACGGGTTTGGACCTTCGGATCATGCAAATTTTTATGTAGAAGATATTCCTGTATTTTTCTTTAATACCGGAGCCCATGATGATTACCATACTTCGCGTGATGTTATTGAAAAAATCAATTTCGAGGGATTGCAAAGAGTGACAGATTATGCCTATGATCTATCAGTAAATTTAATCAATGCAGATAGCACATTAACATTTCAGGAAGCAGGTCCCAGAGGGAGAGCAAAAAATACGCGTAAAGGAAAAGTCAAATTAGGAATAATGCCAAACTTCGGTAAATCGGAAGAAGACGGTTTACGTGTTGATGGTGTAACAAAAGATTCTGCTGCTGATAGGGGAGGTATCGAAAAAGGAGATGTTATCGTTGGAATTACAGGTAAAGAAGTTCACAATATTTATGAATATATGGCAAGAATGACCAAGGTGAGACCCGGGCAAACCATCAATGTGGATATAATGAGAAGTGGAGAAAAGAAGGTATTGATCATTCAGATTGATCAGGATTAAATGATAAAAGTCATTTAAAACGAAATTTTAACAAATGTATTTGCACTATGTTTTCCTTTTAATAGACTGATTAATTGACTGAAATACAAATAACTGAATTAAAGCAGCATAAAAAGAGAATAATTAAAATATTTATCAGAAAAACACAAAAATTAATAAAAAATTCAGATCGATAGATTTTAACGTTAATCGTTATTTACAAAAGGACAAATTAATTAATTTTGGCATCGATTTTAAAATATTAAAAATCAATAATAAAACACTAAAATGAAAAAATTACAACTAACACTATTTGCTATTATTTCTTTTGTTCTGTTCAGTAATGCACAGGATAAACCGGCGTACCAATTGTATAATAACAAAGGGAAACTAGCAAAGTATGATAAAATGATCAAGGACCTTGCAGAAAGCGATATGGTCTTTTTTGGAGAAGCTCATACCAATCCAATATCCCACTGGATGCAAATAGAAATGGCAAAAAGTTTTTATGAAATAAAGGGTGATAAATTATTTTTTGGTGCTGAGATGTTTGAAAATCCAAATCAGTTAGTGCTGAATGAATATTTAGCCGGGTTTTATCCTGAAAAGAAAATGATTCCGGAAATGACTCAGATGTGGGCTAATTATAAAACGGATTACAAGCCATTGGTTGAATTTGCTAAAGAGAAAAAATTACGTTTTATAGCCACTAATATTCCAAGAAGGTATGCGTCAATGATCAATAAAGGTGGAATTGAAATAATGAAAAAGTTAAGCCCTGAGGCAAAAGCTCTGATCGGTCCTGATCTGGAAAAGCATTTTGATACCATTGTCTATGCTGATATGAAAGATATGATGGGAGGTCATATTCCGCCGAATATGTTAAATATTCAGACGGCTCAGGCTTCTAAAGATGCAACTATGGCTCATTTTTCGGTAAAGAATTTTAACAAAGGAGATCTGTATCTTCATTTAGATGGTTCTTATCATTCTAATAATAAAAGAGGGATCATCTGGTGGGTTAATAAATATCAACCAGGATTGAATATAAAATCCATTACAACGGTTTCCGTATCGGATTGGGAAAAGATGACGAAAGAAGCAAAAGAAATGATCGCCGAATATATTATAGTAGTTGCCGATAATATGACACAAACCAATAGATAGTATTTAAAAAAAAATTATGAAGTTTAAGTTTGGCATTATTGTTGTTTCGTTGGTTTTGGCTTTTAGTTTTCAAGTAAGTATTTACGGTCAAAACACGAGCATTAAAGTGATTGATGAAATATCCCAAAATGGGATTCCTTTTGCGAATGTAACGCTCTATAAAATTGATGGAGAGTTGATAAAAGGATTGATCACCGATGGAAATGGCTTGGCAAACTTTAATTTAAACCAAAGGGCTAATTATAAGGTGTCTTTTTTAGGCTTTGAAAGCATGGAAGGGCAAATAAGCCAAAATGAGCACATCACCTTAGAAATGATCGAACAATATGATATGCTGGATGATGTGGTAGTAACAGGGCAGTATGAAGCAAAAAAAGCGGATCAATCCATCTATAAAATAGATGTGGTTAACAGTCGCGAAATGCAACAAAGAGGGGTAAATAATTTAGCAGAAGCATTGAGTCAGGAAACATTTATAAGATTAACAACCGACCCGGCAACTGGTACATCTCTTGAAATGCAAGGTATGGGGGGAGAAAATGTAAAATATTTAATTGATGGAGTGCCAATTGTTGGAAGAGTAGCCGGGGACATTGACCTGTCGCAAATAAATATGGATAACGTGGATCATATTGAGATCGTTCAGGGACCCATGTCTGTTGTATATGGTACGAGTGCTTTGGCGGGTGTTATCAATATCATCACAAAAAAGAATACTACAAAAAAGAATTTTTTAAAATTGAATGGGTATGCCGACACTAAGACGAACTACAACTTCGGTTTATTTGGCTCTATTATAAGAGGTAAAAATACTTTTACCCTATCCGGCAACAGGAATATGTTTCAGGGTATTGATATTGACCTGAATGTAGATGAGGATAATGAGACTGGTGAAGACAGGTATATGGAATTTAAACCTAAATTGGTTTATAACGGGGCCTTCGAATACGCGTATAACAAAAATGATTTTAGCATAAAGGCGAAAACAGATTTTATGCAATCGGAATTAAGAAATTATGTAAACCCGAACCCTTATACTCAATTGGCTCACGATAATATTTATATTACATTACGATCCATAAATAGTATCACCGTAAGTAATAAATTAACCGAGAGTTTATTCTATGATATCGTTGGGGCTTATACCTATTTTAAGAGAGATGCTGAGGATATTTTATCTGATCTGTCAGAATTGACTCATACGCATACAAATACTACCACTACTGTTTTTCATAATTTAATGACCAGGGGTAGCTTTACTTTGGCTCCAAAAGAATCTAAGTTGAATTATCAGTTCGGATGGGATATAAATTATGATAAGGGAACCGGTGAAAGAATTGATGACGAAAACGCAAAAATGGCAGATTATGCTGCTTTTGCCAGTTTACAATGGGAACCTGTGGAAAGTTTATCTTTACAACCGGGCTTGCGTTTTATTTATAATACTTCGTTTGAGGCACCAATTATACCATCTATTAATTTACAATGGAGAATAATTAAAGATCTGAATTTCAGGATTTCCTATGCCAAAGGATTTAGGGCGCCATCACTGAAGGAGCTATATCTGGATTTTCATGATTCCAACCATAATTTATCAGGTAACCCTGATCTGTTAGCGGAAACAACAAATAGTTATAATAGCTCATTAAGCTATAAATACAGGAAGGATAAATTTTTATTAAAGGTGGAGCCATCTGTATTTTATAACGATGGATCGGATGTGATCACATTGATCGTTACTGACCCGGAGAATAACGAGGCAGAAACAACAAACTTAGGTGGAAGAAGAACTTTAGGTGCTAATTTTAATATAGCAATTGTTTATTCCGGCTTGAATTTATCGGCAGGATATAGTTTAACGGGTGAATCGTACGATTATAGAGGTACCGGAACCTGGACACCGGTGGTAAATTATAGCAATTATACTTTTAATGGAAAATATAACTTTAAAAAAATTGGTCTGATATTATTGGCAAATTATAAGCTCTATGGAGAAACGCCATCATTAGCCCCCTTACCTGATGAACCCGGTGAATTTTATAATATATACACAGAACCATTTAGTGATCTGGAAGTAACTTTAAGCAAACAGTTTATAAAAGACAAATTAAATGTAGTTATTGGGGGTAAAAATTTGTTGGATAACTATAGCTCGCGTACTTATGGTTACTTAAACGGAAGTGAATTTCTAAGTCCGATCAACTATGGGCGAACCTATTTTATTAAAGCAAATTATAGTTTTTAAATGTTAAAATAAAGCATATGAAGAAAGCGATCTTATATTTTACAGTTTTAAGTCTAACGTTTTTTGTTAGTTCCTGTTTTCCGGAAATAGATACGATTCCACAGGAAAGAACTACTGAAGAAGTATTTACCAGTCAGTACAGCATTTATAGTAATGTTACCTTTTATAAAATTTATGAAAATACAACAGCAGAGGTTTCCAATGAGAAATTAGGTAAATGGGATCTGGCTTTTCAGTCTGCTATGGAGGGAGATAATGTATTAATAAATTATTCAGTTTCTGCAAGAGCGATTAAAACCGGTACAACAGATTTCTCAGAAGTGGATAAAAGTACTGCTGAAGATCTGTTTAATTCAGACCAATGGAAATTTAATGATCCGGCCTATTCAAATGTAAGAGATTCAATTGCACTTAAAGATTGGGAAAATAGTGAAGTTTATTTGGTTTATCGTGGTGGAGCCTCTCCACCTGAACAAGCCTATTATAAAATTCAATATATATCAAAGACTGATGAATCCTATACTTTCAAGTATGCACACGTTGAGAGCACAACTGAAATTGAAAAAACAATTAAACGAACACAAGGCTTGGCAAACGTGTATTTCTCTTTCGATGATGATGCATTGGTTATACACGAACCAAATATAAAAGAATGGGATTTTTATTTTGCCCCATATTTTGGATGGTTTGAAACCTTAACACCGGGAGAATATTCGCCATATAATGTTACTGGGGTCATGATAAATAATGAAGGAGGTGTACGGGTAGCCCAGGTATTTGATGAAGATATAGATTATGAAAATATTGATCTGGCTATGGCTGAAAATTTGGACTATACCGATTGGAAAGGAGCCGTTGGTTCTACCTGGAAATTAATACCAAGTATAGAAGATCCGGTATATAATATGGATACCAATAAGAAATATGTTTTAAAGCTTTATGACGGCAATTATTATAAATTAAGGTTTTTAGACTTCTATAATCTGGAAGGCGAACAGGGATACACTTCCTTTGAGATCAACGTAATACAATAAATAACAAATTCAATTATCAACAAATTCAATTATTAATAAATTTTAAACACTAAATTATGAAACACACGATCAAAGCAATTTTTTTATTTTTTACTGCTGCTCTGCTAATTACCAGCTGTTCATCAGACGACCCAACCCCACCAAAAGCAGGGTTTACATTAGATCCATCGGATCTTGTACAATGGGATACATCCTTAGTAACAGATACTTCCAGTGGTTCTGACGTACCAGCGACTTATGCAGTTACCGGAGGGGAATTTATTTACTTAGGAAACACGATTCAGTTTTTAGAAGCTAAGACTTATACGATCACACAAACAGTGGAAAATGGGGATGGCGTAAATTCAACTTCTCAGACTGTTGCGGTGGGAACTCCATTAAATAACTATAGTCTTGATGGTGCTGTTGTTCCTATGACTACCAATGCTTTTTGGTTCGTTCCTTCTTTCCCGGAAGATGCTAAAAGATACATTAGAATGCTTATACCTATCAGCGGTCAGGACAATCCTAACTTGATCAAATTGAAACCTATTGAAGGTCTAGATGCTCTACCGGGAATTTATACTTGGGGTGCAGAAGAAGATGGTGAGGCTCGCACATATGATGCTGGTATGACCGATGACTATGCAGGTTTTAGTTATAATTGGACTACTAATGGAGAAATGGGAGAAGACTTGAAAATAACTCTGGTTTATACAGACCCTGCTGATGATGATAATAATATATATGATATAGAACTTCCATCATACACTTTAGATTATGGAAATTGGAATTTTGAAACCTTTACATGGGTAAGCGAAGGAACAAAAGAATTAAAAGTTTATTACAGAGGTAAAATAGACCCTATAGATGAATAAAAAAGATCATCTTATTTGAGTCGACCTAAAAACAGGTAAACAGACTTTAAATAAATTAGACCACAGAAGTTCGCTTTTGTGGTTTTTTTGTTGTGAATAAATTAAATATTTTAATCTAAGAGTCTACACGACTTATTTAGGTTCTACAAAATTATTATTGTAGATTAAATGATCCGAACTGAGTGATAATTTATTATTTATAAGAACATGTTAGTTAAACTAATTTGATATATTTACAAAATACCCCTGACTTATTTCACTTTAATAATTTTGTTCAATGACAAAATACATATATATAATAAGATTTTTGTTGTTGTTATTTTGTGGTATTGTTTTCGCTCAGGAACTGCCGCCAATTCAAAACTATTCCATAATTGACTACCGAGGTGGGAATCAAAACTGGTCGATTTCTCAATCTGATAAAAAAACCATTTACGTTGGAAATAATTACGGATTATTAGAATTCGATGGCGCTGAATGGACAATGTATCCATCACCAAACAGATCAGATATAAGATCGGTGAAGGTAATTGACAATTTGATCTATACAGGTTGCTATATGGAGTTTGGTTATTGGGAAAAAGATGAATATGGTAACTTAATATACTCTTCTTTATTAGATAAACTAAAGATGCCGCTGGAGGAAGACGAACAATTCTGGAATATTTTAGAATTTGAAGGTTTGGTGTTGTTTCAATCCTTACAGTCTATTTATGTCTATAATGTTGTAAATGGATTAATTACTAGAATAAATTCAATATCTAAAAGAGCTGAAATTTTTAGTCTGGATAAGAGTATTTATTTTCAAAAAATTGAAGAAGGAATATTCAAATTTGAAAATGGGGAATCTGTATTGCTTACCAATGATCCAATTGTTAAGAATAATATAGTCGTAGGGATTTTTTCAATCAATAAGAAGCTTTTATTTCTTACAGAACAGGGAGAGTTCTATACTTTGAAGGATGCTGCTTTAGAAAGATGGCATATTGAAGCAGACATGGAACTGGCTACAATTAATGTTTATAGTAGCTTACAGCTGAAAGACGGTAGTATTATGTTAGGATCTATTTCAGATGGAATATATCATTTGGATAAAGAAGGGAATTTATTGAGTATAATTAATCAAGAAAAAGGATTGAATAATAATACCATTTTATCAATTTTTGAGGATAGTAATAATAATCTTTGGTTGGGGCTGGATAATGGAGTGAGCGTTATTAATTTAAAGTCACCGTTCAAGGTATTCAATGATTTAAATGGAAAATTAGGGGCAGTATATTCTTCGATAGTGCATAATAGTAATTTATACCTTGGCACAAATCAAGGCTTATTTTATAAAAAATTTAATTCAGATGATAATTTTAGTTTTATACAAAACACAGATGGGCAGGTATGGTGTTTAAAAAATATAGATGATGTTCTATTTTGTGGCCACAATAATGGTACTTATATAATTGAAGGGAATATTGCAAAAAAAATAGCTGATATGCCTGGAACTTGGGACGTTAAGAAAATAGCTAATGAAGAAAACTTATTGCTTCAGGGCAACTACAGTGGGTTAAGTGTACTTGAAAAAAAGGAAGGTCAATGGAAATTTAGAAATAAGATAGATGGATTTGATATTTCGAGTAGATTTTTTGAATTTATTAATTACAATCAAATTATCGTAAATCATGAATACAAGGGTATTTCAACACTTGATATTGATCAGGATTTTAAGAAAGTTCTACATGTTAAAACAGAGGAGCCGAAGGGATATGGGGCAAGTTTAGTTAGCTATAACAATGAGATACTTTATGCTTCTAATATTGGAGTTTTTAAGTTTAATGAGAGTAATGATTTAGTAATAGACAGTCTCTTATCAAAAGTGTTCTTTGGTGAGGATGAAACAGGAACAGGGATTTTAATTTCTGAAAAAGAAACGGATAGGCTTTGGGGTTTTACTAATGATAACATAATGTATGTAACACCGGGAAAAATTGATAGAATCCCCCAGGAGGTTAAAGTACCTGTTCCTGTTTCGTTCAGGACAAACATCATACCGGGTTTTGAATCGCTAAACCATTTAGAAGATGATAAGTACTTGATCGGCTTGGTTTCAGGATACTCGATTATTAATTTAGATAAGGTAATTAGTGAGGAAAATTCTATAGAAATTAATTCAATTAGTAAAGAATTTTTAAATAAGACCGATGAAAGAATTTCTTTGAGAGGTATAACGGAATTCGAATCGTATGAAAATAGTGTTAATTTTGGTTTTAGTGTACCGGTATATGACAAATATATTGACGTGAATTACCAATATAAACTTGAAGGCCTTTATAATAATTGGAGTGAATGGTCAAATGAATCAAACGTTTCTTTTAAAAATTTGTCTTTCGGAGATTATACTTTTTTAGTTAGGGCTAAAATTGGCAATGAACTTACTAAGAATATCGCAACTTATAATTTTAAAATAAACAGGCCATGGTTTCTGTCTAATAGCGCTATTCTGATATATGCTATTTCTTTCTTTTTAATTTTAGGACTTATACATCGTGGATATATTCGATATTATAAGAAACAAAGAATTAAATTGATGGAGGAGAACAAGAAAAAGTTAGAGTTAACTGAGTTGGAGAATGAGCAAAAATTAATGAAGCTGCGGAATAATCAACTACGTCAAGATGTTGAGAGTAAAAATAGTGAATTAGCTATTTCTACGATGAGCTTGATTAAAAAAAATGAATTACTAAGAAGTATTAAAAAAGAACTGCTACATATAGAAAAAAGTTCAGAATCAAAATCGGTTATAAAGATCATTGATAAAAACCTGAACAATAATAACGACTGGGAATTTTTTCAGGATGCTTTTAATAATGCAGATAAAGATTTTCTAAAGAAGATTCATGGGTTGCATCAAACTCTAACTCCAAATGACTTGAGATTTTGTGCCTATTTGCGATTGAATTTATCATCTAAAGAAATAGCACCTTTGTTAAATATTTCTTATCGAAGTGTAGAGATAAAACGTTACCGATTGAGAAAAAAAATGAACTTATCGCATGAAAAAAGTCTAGTAGAGTACATTTTGGAAGTTTAGATCGCCTATACAATCGCCTGATTTACTACAACATTACCACAACATATTGATAACTCAATGGTTTTCGTAGCAAATTTTTAACATTTTTTTTTGTTTTCACCCCTAGTGAATTTTTGTGCTTTTTCCAATATATAAGTGGTATACATGATATGTTGCCTTCAATACATACTATATTAACACACCCACATCTTCTCTTCTGTATATTTTTTGTATAGGAGGATTCTTACCATTATCTGAACATTTAATTTACATTTATCTTAACAAATAGATTCAAATTTTATTTTGAAATGCTTATTAAATAATATTAAAATGAAAATATATGACTTAACAAAAAAAATAGCTTACTAGTCAAATTAGAAGATTCATTAAAAAAAACAGGAATATCATCGAAATATTTTTCGAATAATTTAAGGGATCAAAACTCAATTTAAATTAAATTAAATCATTTTATGAAAACCAAGTTAAGTGGAATTTTGACGCTTTTACTAGCGTTTGTAGTACAATTTAC
>Ga0164313_10001707_pt1 | contig 19535 bp, 12 predicted proteins | sample GuaBasSedimGuay4_FD_113735 | JGI IMG/M metagenome (GOLD analysis project Ga0164313, IMG submission 113735) | Subseafloor sediment microbial communities from Guaymas Basin, Gulf of California, Mexico - Guay4, Core 4569-4, 0-3 cm | ecosystem: Environmental > Aquatic > Marine > Hydrothermal vents... | reverse complement strand
GATCGAAAAGGTCATCGGTGCCAATTTCTATAGGGCTTTTTCAGAAATCTGGATTTAGGATGTTCCTTAACGCGTAAACGGCCTGATGCCAACCGCTTCATAAAGCAGTGCGGGGTCGAACCAGCGATCGCCTTTGAATACAGCGACCGGCCTGCGCACAGCGCTGATGTCGTCCAGCGGATTGCTTGCCAGCAACACGAAATCCGCCTGCTTGCCAACAGTGATCGAGCCGCCATCAGCTGCCTTGCCGGCAATTCTGGCCGCTTCCAGCGTGGCGATTTTCAGGACATCAGCATTACTGATTCCAGCCCGCTGATACAACTCGAGTTCACGGTGCAAGGTAAACCCCGCCATCGCGTCCGTGCCGGCGACCAACGGCACCCCTGCTGCATGCAGTTTCGCAATCATTTCCAGCAGAGCGTCGGCCGAACGGGCGTAACGGGTCGCGTTGGCTTCGTTGATGTCCATTTCGCCGGCCAGCATGGAACGGCGGACGGACGGGGGCATGTGATCGGCGATCATCGCGTAGGAAGGATCGAGATCACCGGAGCGGTGGCGGAACATGCTGTCGAAAATGGTCACGGTGGGGTCGATGACGGTACCTTTTTCTTTCAGCAAGACAATAAATTCAGCAACCGGCGCCGCATCAAGATCCATCTGACCAGCCTTGTCAGCGACCAGTGAAAACCTCAGTGGCGTGCGTGTGTCATCTTCCGGACCGGCCAGGAAGTTCAGGAACAGCATATTAATGTGCTGGATCTCGTCAAATCCATCGACCACCGCTTGTTGCGCCGTCATAAACGATGGAATGTGGCCAGACAGGCGCATGCCGTTACGGTGGATTTCCACCGCCAGCGGCTTTACCCAGGAAGGATCAATGGATGAGTAGATCTTGATCTGTGGGACGTCGGCTGCGGCGTATTCACGAACCATGAGCAGCGCTTCATCAAGATTTTCTGCCAGGCTTTGCGTGGGTGCGGAGTAGGGGCTCTTGCCATCGATAAAGCCGGCCGCCGTTGAATGTGGCCCGATCACTTCACCATCATCAAAAGCCGCACGAATCTCCGCCAGGCGCTCCGGGTCATTACCCATGTCCCGAACATTCGTCACTCCGGCGGCAATTTGCAGCAATCCGTCTTCCAACGACATATGAGTATGCATATCCCACAAGCCCGGAATCAGCGTGAGCCCCTGGCCATCGATGATTTTCGGCTGCATATCGCCATAGACCGGCAAATCAAGCCCCTTGTCTTCCACTACCCTGACGATTCTGCCGTCTGTTACCGCGACCAACTGGTCCTGTTTCAGAGTGCCGTTTTCCACGTCCACAATCGAGACATTGCGGATGATCCAGTTAGCCGGCAAGTGACTGGTCAGAGTTTGGGCCAGCTTGCGATGGTAATTCTTCTCTTCCCGGTCCTGGATTTCCTGCAGTCGGGGCAAAACCGTTTGCATGCCCTGCGGAACCAGTCCCATCCAGCCTCCGGCAAGCGCGAACAGTTCCCGCTTCTCATCCAGCCAGAGATACTGTGGTGTCAGACCCAGACCATTGATTGCATAAAGTGTGACCTGTCGATCTTCCCCTTCAAACGACACCGGCAGGTCCAGCACCTTGTGGATGGAAGCGTGCCCGGCAGGCAGTAAATCCACCTGTCCCGAATCAGTGGCCAGCAAGGCTCGCGCCAGCTGTGCCTGTTGTTCGGGTGTACCGTCATTGGCCACGTAGTAACCACCGGTCGCAGCTTCACCTTGTTCCAGCGTGCTTTTCCAGCGCGCCATGCCGTCCTCAACAGCGAATGACTCTTCGGCCGGAGCGCCCATGTAAGAATGACCACTGACCCGCAGCGAGGCCAGCATCCCATTTTCGCCGGTCTGCAGCACTTCATGAATCTTTGGTCCGCGCCCACGGTCATTGAATTCGAAATCGGAGACCCTTGCACCGTCGTCACGAACTACCAGTACATGTGAGCCGGAAACTTCTCTGGCCGTGATCCAGTCATAGCGGTGTGTCTCATCCGCCAGGGCGGTGATGGCGAAGAACAGTGCGGAAACAGCTGCTGCAATGATCACAGCGGAATGGTGCGGGTGGATGAAGCGCATGAGGCTCTCCCATGGGTTGTGACCGTGAGTTTATTTCTCCCGGAGCGGAGCAAGTTCCCGCTTGAATGCCTCAAAATCTCCAGGGATGGTGCTGGACAGCACTTGCCTATCTTTCACCGCGTCCAGTTCGGGCGGTAGCGGGACTTCGATCCCCAACGTTTCCTCGATCACCTCCAGGAACTTGGCGGGGTGGGCGGTACACATAAACACCCCTTCCTCGTCATCGCGCAGGGAGCGGTCCAGCGCCGTCCAGGCCAGGGCTGAGTGGGGGTCGGCCAGGTAACCACGTCGATGCAGTTCGCGCATCGCTGCGCGGGTTTCATCGTCGTCCAGCGACAGCGACGACAGCAGGGTTTCCAGTGGCAGGCCGTGGCGCTCGCCCAGTTCCAGCACCCGCGGAAAATTATTGGGCAGGGAGATATCCATCGCGTTGGTGATGGTGGTCACGGTGGGATTGGGGTCCCAGTGACCCGAGGCGAGGAAGCGCGGCACCGTGTCGTTAACATTAGTTGCCGCAATAATGCGCTTGTAGTGCAGGCCAATGGCGCGGGCAATCAAGCCGGCGGTGACGTTGCCGAAGTTGCCGCTGGGTACGCTCAACACCATGTTTCCCACATCCGAAACCGCCGCGCCAGCCTCAAAGTAATAGCAAACCTGGGCCAACAGGCGCGCGATGTTGATGGAATTGGCGGAATTCAGACCAAGGTCACGCTTGAGTTGCTCGTCCTCGAAGGATTGCTTCACCAGTTGCTGGCAGGTATCGAAATCCGACTCCACCGCAATCGTCTGGATGTTACCGCCGAGCGTGCAGAATAGTTTTTCCTGCAGAGGCGAGATTTTTCCTTTCGGGTACAGGATCACCACCTGGATGCCGGGCTGATTGAAGTAGGCGTGCGCCACCGCCGCACCGGTGTCGCCCGATGTCGCGGTGAGGATGGTCATCGGCCCGCCATCATGAAATTCCGCCAGGCAGCGCGCCATGAAGCGGGCGCCAAAGTCCTTGAACGCCAGGGAAGGGCCGTGGAACAGTTCCAGGGCTCTGACGCCATCGTCGAGCACGGGTACTTCCAGCGGAAAATCAAATGCCGAAGAGACCATCGACTGGACGGTGGCTTCACTGACTTCATCACCGATCAGATGATGCAAAACGGCTACGCTGCGCGGGACAAATGATTCCTGCAGCAAGCCCGGCAGATCGGCAAGCGTTTTAAATTCCTGCGGAAAAAACAGGCCCTGGTCACGCCCCAGGCCCTGCAGCACGGCCTGCTTGAAACTGACCTGCTCGGCGGGATGCTTGATGTTGATGAGTTGCACTTGATAATCCTAATCAATGCTGCGGGCGCCGCCGAGATCAGCACGGCAGACATGCACAAAACCCTGTTCGTTTTTCCTGTAGTTTTCGTCCATCCAGGCCGCTGTATTCCTGGCCACGTCAAAATCATCCACCAGGGCAAAAATTGTCGGCCCGGAGCCGGATATTCCTACCGCCAGGGCACCGAGTGCGTGCAGGGCGGTCTTCGCTTCGTCAAATCCCGGTAACAGTTTGCGCCGATAGGGTTCGGCGATGTGGTCAACCACGCATTCGGCGGCCAGTTTGGTGTTACCCGTATGCAGGGCATGAACGAATTCGGCGAATTGCGCACCAAAGCGTACCGCGACTTTTCTGGGAATTTGTTCCGGTAGCACGGCGCGGGCTTCCCGCGTAACCAACTCAGTGCCGGGCCAGCAGACCACGGCGCGCCAGGCGCCCGGCCACGGCAGGGCATACTCGTGCTGATCCCCGGGTGGACAAAGCCGTAATCCGCCGTACAGGCACGGCGCGATATTATCCAGGTGGATTTCACCACTGATGCCGCCTTCCATCCTGGCCATCAGGCTAAATAAATCGGGTGCGCTCAATAGGTTATCGTGCCAGCGATTCAGAGCTTCAAGCGCAGCCACAATGGAACTGGCGCTGGAGCCCAGACCGCTGCCAATCGGTAACTGCTTGCTGAGCAACACCTTCAAGGGTCGAATCTCCACATCCGCTTGCGCTGCGGCATCCTGGTAGACCCGGCAGCAGGAAATAACGACATTATCCTCCTGGTTTTGAGGCAATGCGCCAGCAAACGGGCCGTCAAGTATCAGCCTCCAGTCATCCCCTTGTTCCGCCTCGCTGAACTGACCGAGCTGGACCAGGTCACCCAGCAGGCTGCCGTCCATGGGCGCAAGGGCCAGGCCGAGGGCATCAAAACCGACCGACAGGTTGCCGATCGAGGCGGGTGCATATACCGAAAGGGTCTTGCTCATCAGTTATCCAGGGGTCGCCAGACCGTTCTGAGCAGATCACCGAAAACACCGGCGGCAGTTACCGCCGCACCCGCGCCGTATCCGCGCAACACCATTGGTATCGGCTGGTAATAGTGGGTATGGATTACCAGGGCGTTTTCACCGTCCCGGATAGCTCCCAGGGGTTTGTTTTGGGCAACTTCCTCGATGGAAACACGGCATTTTCCGTCTTCCACCCGCGCCACGTAACGCAGGACGTTGCCAGCGGCGCTGGCCTCGGCAACGCGCTCTGAAATCGACTCATCCAGCGACTGCAGCGCCCCGATCAGCTCCGAGCGGTCCACCAGTCCGACCTCATCCATCGGAATGACCGGCTCAACCTCGATGTCTTCGAGCTCGAGTTGCAGGCCGACTTCACGCGCAATGATCAGCAGCTTTCTCACCACGTCCATGCCGGACAGGTCGTCACGTGGATCAGGTTCTGTGTAACCAAGCTCCATGGCTTTCGCTACCGCCTGGGACAGCGGGATACCATCTTCCAGCAGGCCAAATATCATCGACAGTGAACCCGACAGAATGCCCTCAAAGGTTCTGAGTTCATCACCAGAGCGCATCAGCCCCTGCAAAGTATCGATAAAGGGCAGGCCGGCCGCCACGTTGGTTTCATACAGGAACTTACGGAAATTACGTGCGGCAGCATCGCGCATGTCCTGGTAATAGTCGTAAGCGGCCGTGTTGGCCTTCTTGTTCGCGGCGACAATATTGAAACCGTTATCCAGCAGGCGGACGTATTCAAGCGCCAGTTTTTCATCGGTCGTGCAATCAACAATGGTCGGGCTGAGCAGACCGAGTTTCTTGCGAATAGCAATCACGTCTTCAAGCGACCAGGCTTTGCCTTCGGCGGCCAGCGTTTCCTGCCAGCAGCCCAGGTCAATTACGTCATCGGCGACCAGCAATTGCTTGCTGTTGGCAATGGCGCGCACCCGCAGGTCAACGTGGTGCTCGATCAGGCTTTGGGCCTGGCGCTGAAACTGGTCGAGCAGTTCATTGCCGACATTGCCGCAACCGAGCAGGATCACGTCAATGTGCGTGGAATGGCTGAAAAATGCGGTATGGCAGGCACGTGTTGCCGCCTGGGCATCCTCTCCCCGCACCACCACCGCGATCGCGCATTCGGTGGAACCCTGCGCAATGACCTCCACGTTCACCCCGGCGGATGAAATCGCGGTCAGGAATTTCGCCGCGATGCCCCGATAATGCTTCATCCCTTCGCCGACCAGCGACACCACGGCCCGGTCGCTTTGCACGCCGATTTCTTCGATCAGCCCATGCAGTCGCTCAAAATGGAATTCTTCTTCCAGCGCCCTGCGTGCTTTTCTTTCATCCACCTGGCGCACGCATAGCGTGATGCTGTACTCCGATGACGACTGGACAATCAACAGGATGGAGATGGATTCACTGGCCAGCGCATCCATCACCCGGCGGGCAATGCCCACCCGGCCCCGCAGACCACCGCCCTGCAGCGTAATTGAAGAAACATCATGCAGATGTGAAATGCCACGCACCACCAGGGCCCGCTTGGCCCTGGCGTGCACCAGCGTGCCCGGTTTCGACGGGTCATAGGTGTTGCGGACTTCACAGGGGATGTTGTTGGCTGCCAATGGTGTCAGGGCCTTGGCTGAAATAACCTTGGCGCCGAAATAGGTCAGCTCCATGGCTTCGTCGTAACTGACCTCGTCGAGGCAGCGGGCGTTGGTGACAATGCGTGGATCGGCAGAGAAGAAACCGTCCACGTCTTTCCAGATCTGGCAAAGGCCGGCGCCAATCGCAGCGGCGATGGCGGCAGCAGAATAATCGGTTCCATTGCGTCCGAGCAACTGGATGTCGCCGTTGGCGTTACGGCCATAAAACCCGGGCAACACCATGACCTGGCTTGTTGGCTCCAGCCGGTCTTTTAACAACGGCGCGGCCGCTTCGGTGTCGATCAGGGAATCCAGCCAGTCTTCGTTGGCCAGGGGCAGTACATCGGTGTCAGACCACTGAGCCCTGAACCCCCGGTGGTTCAACAGATCCACCATCAACCGGCTGCTGAACCCCTCACCCGTTGCCAGGATCCGGGCCCGGGTCTCATCCGGACACTGACCCAGCAGCCTGATGCCCTCGACACGGCGCGCCAACACGGCCTGTTGCTCCTCCAGGAATGCGCTGCCCAGCGGGGTCTCAACGCCCTGCTCCGCCAGGTCCTGTACCACAGACCGCTCGCGCGCAATCGCCTGTTCAAGATGCTCCGCCCCATTACCGCCTTCCACAGCGGTGTCAATAGCAGCCAGCAACAAGTCCGTTACGCCCTTGACCGCAGACAGCACGACAACGACCTGGTATTCATCCGTGTAACGGCTGATGACGGCAGCGCTGGCTTCAAAACCGGCCAGGTCGGCCAGCGAGGTGCCACCGAATTTCTGCACCAGTAATTTTTTACTCATATTAGTACGCATCCTGGTGCACGGCGCGCATGGCGCGGCCGGAAGGGTCGTTCATTTCCTGCAATTCCTTATCCCAGAGTACCGCTTCGGGCGTACTGCAGGCCACGGTCGGGCCGCCGGGAACCGTCTGCGCCGCTGAGGCCAGTGGGAAATGCTGCTCGAAAACACTCCTGAACCAGTATGCCTCCTTGGAAACGGGTGTGTTGAAGGGGAAACGCCCCCCGGCCCGCGCCATCTCGGCGTCACTGACATGTTCATTAGTAAAGTCCTTCACTCCGTCGATCCAGCCATAGCCCACGCCGTCGGAGAACTGTTCTTTCTGGCGCCAGGCGATGGATTCCGGCAGCAGGTGGGCGAACGCTTCGCGCAGAATCTGTTTTTCGATCCGGTCCCCGGTGATCATTTTATCGGCCGGGTTGATGCTCATGGCCACATCGAGGAATTCCTTGTCCAGGAACGGCACCCGCGCTTCCACGCCCCAGGCCGACATGGACTTGTTGGCCCGCAGGCAATCGTAACTGTGCAGGCGCGAAAGTTTTCGCACGGTCTCCTCGTGGAAGGCCTGCGCATTGGGCGCTTTGTGGAAATACAGATATCCGCCGAAAATTTCATCCGCGCCTTCGCCCGACAACACCATCTTGATCCCCATCGCCCGGATCTTGCGTGCTAACAAAAACATCGGCGTGGCGGCGCGAATGCTCGTTACGTCGTAGGTTTCCAGGTGATAAATCACCTCTTCCAGCGCATCCAGGCCTTCCTGGATAGTGAAGATGAAGCCATGGTGCACGGTCCCGATATGCTCGGCCGCCTTTTGCGCCGCTGCCAGGTCCGGCGATCCTTCCAGACCGATCGCGAAGGAATGCAGACGCGGCCACCAGGCGGGCTTTTCCTCGTGGTCCTCTACGCGCATTGCGGCGTGTTTCGCCGCCAGCGCGGCAGTGATCGAAGAGTCCAGCCCGCCGGACAGCAACACACCATAAGGTACATCGGTCATCAGGTGACTCACCACCGCATCTTCCAGGGCCTGGCGCAGCGCGGTCCGGTCGGTGACGACATCGGCCACTGATTCGTATTCCATCCAGTCCCGTTGATACCATTTTTGGGGCTCTTCCAGCCCACTGCACCAGTAATGTCCCGGCGGGAATTCATCGACCTGGTTACAAACCTCCATCAGGGCCTTCATTTCAGAGGCGACAAACAACTGGCCGTGTGCATCGTGCCCGTAATACAGCGGAATAATACCGATTGGGTCACGCGCCATCATCCAGAAATCCTTGTCCTCGTCGTAGAGGCAGAAGGCATACATGCCGCTAAGCTCTTCCAGGAATTGGGTGCCCTTTTCCAAATACAGGGGCAGAATGACTTCGCAGTCCGACTGGGTGCGGAACTGGTAGTTGCCTTCAAAACGGTCCCGAATGTCCTGGTGATTGTAGATTTCACCATTGACCGCCAGCGCCTGGCGGCCGCTTTCACTCAGAATCGGCTGGGCGCCGGTATTGACGTCGACAATTGAAAGGCGCTCGTGCGCCAGCACCGCGTTATCTGCAGTGTAAATACCACTCCAGTCCGGGCCACGATGGCGCAACAGGCGTGATTGGCGCAAAGCCATTTTCCGGACGGTTTTCAGGTCCTGGCGCAATTCCAATACGCCGAATATCGAGCACATGCGGGAGCCTCTTTATTACATCACCCGGGACCACAAAATTTCATGGCCCCAAACAAGTAATATTAAGGGCTAAGCGCTTGTGAGCCAAGAAGAAACGAAGCGAAGCTCCTATATTCAGACCGGTTGGCGCAGCCAGAGGTCTGATCAGATAATGCTGTTGAGCGCAGGCAATGCAGGTGGTGCGGTTTTGCCGCAGGCAAAGAAGCGCCGCCGGAATGCCGTTGCGCGTGCAGCCGCCTTCCGCCGCAGGCGGGAGCACGACTGCAGGGATGCAGGAGGTAGAGCAATGCCGGGAGCAATTGCCGAGGGAAGCGAAACTCTACTATTTCATACGCCTTTGCAATTCCGCCAGGGCTTCGCTGCCAGGATTGAGCCGCACATACTCCATGTCCTTGAGCGGGGTGGCCGTGGTCCGGAGTTGGGCGTGCATGTCTGGGACATTCTGGTCGATGTACAACAGTCCGGTAACGACTTCACCGCGACTGCGGTGTCGTTCAAGGAAACCCAGGGCGTTGTTGCGCCGCGTGGGATCATAGTCCGGGTCGACTTTTCTCAACAAGATGGTTGAACCGTCGTGCAGCCTGACGTGATGCGTGTCCCCGGCGTAGTAGCTGGCCTTGATTTCCTCTCGGGGTGAAATCAGGTCGGCTTCAGTAGCTTCGTGCTGGTGCTCGCGAATGTAAGAGTAACTCTTGGTTGAGCCCGGATGATCGTTAAACGTCACACACGGAGAAATCACGTCGAGCAGTGCACAGCCGGGGTGTGCAATAGCCGCCTTGATCAACGGCACCAGTTGTTCCCGGTCACCGGAGAAGCTGCGTGCGACAAAACTCGCGCCCATCGATATCGCGGTCGCAACGGCGTTGATGTTCTGCATCTGGTTGACTTCACCCCGTTTGGAGGTGCTGCCAGCATCGGCCGATGCTGAGAACTGGCCCTTGGTCAGGCCGTATACCCCGTTGTTCTCAAGCAGGTAAAGCATATTGACGTTGCGCCGGATCACGTGGCCGAACTGGCCGAACCCGATCGACAGCGAGTCCCCATCACCTGATACACCGATACCTACCAGGTCACGATTTCCCGCCAGCGCTCCGGTTGCTACCGAAGGCATGCGCCCATGAACCGAATTGAAACCGTGCGCGCCGTGCACAAAATAAGCCGGGGTTTTGGAAGAGCAGCCGATGCCCGACATCTTGATCAATTGTTCTGGTGCAATGGACATTTCCCACAGCGCCTGAACCAGTGCAGCGGTGATTGAGTCATGACCACAACCGGCGCACAGCGTGGACAAGGCGCCCTCGTAATCACGCAGCGCCAGTCCGAGCTTGTTTGTCTTCTGCCCTGGAAGGTCAATTTTTGGTCTGGCGTACGTCATGCTGCAGCTTCCTCTTCCAGGTGGTCGGTCACGCCCTGCACCACGCAGCCACTGGGAATGGGCATGCCGTTGTAGTGCAGGATGGATACCAACCGGTCGGCAATGTCATTGGCCTCCAGCATCAACAGGGACTTCATCTGAGCATCCCGATTCTGTTCCACCACGAAATTGGTGTCGTGGGAGCGCAGGAACTCGACAACTTCATGCGTGAATGGAAACGCCCTGATCCTGAGGTAATCGACATGGATGCCCTGTTCAGCCAGCCGGTCGCGGGCCTCTGTCACCGCCCCGTCTGAGCTGCCGAAAGCGACGATACCCAGTTTGGTGGGCTTCTCGGCCTTGCTGAGCAGGGCGTCTGGGACCAGGGTCTTGGCCGTTTCCCACTTCACCAGCAGGCGGTCTATTACATCCTGGTACGCATCTGAATCCTCGGTATAGCCACCATAGCGGTTGTGCCCCGAACCGCGGACGAAATAGGCGCCCTTGGGATCTTCACCCGGCAGGGTACGGTAGGTGATGCCATCACCGTCCACGTCAAGGTAGCGCACGAAGCGCTCCATCTTTTTCAGCTCTTGTGGGCCCAGTACCTTGCCGCGGTCCGGACGGTAACTGTCGTCCCAGGTCAGTTCCGGAATCATCCAGTCATTCATCCCGATATCCAGGTCGGACAGCATGAAAACGGGGGTCTGCAGGCGCTCGGCCAGGTCGAAAGCGGTCACTGCCATCTGGAAGCATTCGTGCGGATTGGACGGAAACAGGATCGGATGCTTGGTATCCCCGTGCGATGCATAAGCGCACAGCATCACGTCACACTGCTGGGTGCGGGTCGGCATGCCGGTTGACGGGCCCACGCGCTGAACATCGATGAACACGGATGGAATTTCAGCATAATAGGCAAAACCGATGAACTCGCTCATCAATGAAATGCCGGGGCCCGAAGTGGGCGTGAAAGCACGGGCGCCAACCCAGTTGGCGCCCAGCACCATTCCAGCGGCCGCCAGTTCATCCTCGGCCTGGATGATGCAGAACAGTTTCTCTCCCGTTTCCGGGTCGATGCGGAATTTCTCACAGTACTTGGTGAAGCTGTCCATCACCCCGGTGGACGGTGTAATCGGGTACCAGGCGCCGACAGTAGCGCCGGCATACAAACAACCCAGCCCGGTGGCCTCGTTGCCGGTAATCAGGATGTTCCCGCTGTTGTCCCCCATGGTCTCGGCGCGGGCCGGTAACGGACAGGTAAAATTCTCCTGCGCATAGTCATAACCCAACATGATGGCCTTGAGGTTGCCTTCAATCAGCTTGGGTTTGCTGGCGAAAGTCTCCTCCAGCAGGGTCATGATGATCTCCAGGTCGAGATCCATCAAGGCGGCCAGCGCACCAACGTATGCCACATTTTTCATCAGGATGCGGATACGCGCGACGCTGAATGCTTCATTACACAACTTGGACAGGGGCACGCCCAGCACGGTGATGTCATCACGCTGCAAGGTACGTTCACGCGGCCAGGTGGAATCATAAATCAGGAACCCGCCCGGGCTGACCTCGATGAGGTCCTTGTGATAGGTCTGAACGTTCATCGCCACCATCACGTCCACCCGTCCGGCGGCGGACATGTAGCTATCGCGATTGGCGCGGATTTCATACCAGGTTGGCAGACCCTGGATGTTAGATGGGAACAAGTTTTTGCCAGTGACCGGGATGCCCATACGGAACAGGGCTTTCATCAGCAGACCATTGGCGCTGGCTGAACCGGTGCCGTTCACCGTGGCAATTTTCAGGACAAAGTCGTTTATCCGGCTTTGCGTTGCTGGCATGGGCGCTCACCACTGTCATTGCCGTCGAGGTAGTCCACGGCCTGGGGAAAATGAATTAGTGATTTCTGCATATCCCAGGCTGCGGTCGGGCAGCGCTCGGCACACAGTCCACAATGGATACAGAAGTTCTCGTCTTTAACCATGACCCGGGATGTCTGCTTCAGCTCATCAGACACGAACAGGGGCTGATCATGCTCCAATACCGGCGCCTTGAGGCGCCCGACCAGGTCATCCCGGTTGCCATTGGAGGTGATGGTCAGGCACTGGGTTGGGCAGATATCGAGGCAGGCGTCACATTCGATGCACAGGGAATCTGCGAAAACCGTCTGGATATCACAATTCAGGCAACGTTCAACTTCCTTGGCCACCTGTTCCACATCAAAACCCAGTTCGACCTCTTTACCCAGTTCCGCGAACCTCTGTTCCAATGGCACATGCATCATTTTGCGCCGCGCGGCCGGGTCAAAGCCGCTGGAGTAACTCCACTCGTGCATACCCATCTTGCGGCTCTGCAAGTTCAGCAAGTCGGGCAAGCGATCGGTCAGTGACTCACCCTGGCAATGGCGATGAATGGAGATGGCCGCCTGGTGCCCGTGCTCCACTGCCCAGATGATGTTCTTGGGTCCGAAAGCTGCATCCCCGCCGAAGAATACGCCTTTACGCGTTGACTCAAAAGTCACTTCATCGACCATTGGCTCTTCCCACGGGTTGAACTCGATACCCAGTTCCCGTTCGATCCAGGGGAAAGCATTCTCCTGCCCGATGGCCAGTATCACGTCATCACAGGGGATGAATATTTCCCCGGTTACGTCCTGGTCCTGGATGCGCCCGTTCTCTATCACGTATTCCATCAACTCAAAAGTCATGCCCTTGAGCTTGCCGTCCTCAACCACGAATTCTTTCGGTGAATGGTTGACGACGATCTCGACATTTTCTTCTTCGGCATCCTCGAGTTCCCACACCGAGGCTTTGAAAAATTCCCGCGGCTTGCGCGCCATCACCTTCACATCTTTAGCGCCGAGACGCAGCGAGGTGCGGCAGCAATCCATCGCCGTGTTGCCCACGCCGACAATCAGCACCCGTTTACCGATCGCTTCGATGTGGTCAAAGGCCACTGATTCCAGCCAATCGATTCCGATGTGGATATTTTCCGTGTCGTAGCGCCCGGGCAGCCTCAGTTCCTTGCCCCGGGGTGCACCGCTACCGACAAATACCGCATCGTAGCCCTGCTCCAGCAGTTCTTTCATGCTCTCAACGCGGTGGTTGTAATGAATCTCCACGCCCATGTTAAGGATGTAGTCGATCTCCTCGTTCAGGACGCTGTAGGGCAGGCGAAAAGCCGGGATGTTGTAACGCATCAGGCCGCCGGCCACTTCCTGGGCTTCGAATATGGTGCATTCGTAACCCAGCGGCATCAGGTCGTTGGCCACCGCCAACGAAGCCGGGCCAGCGCCGATCAGGGCGACTTTCTTGCCATTTTTTTCTTCGGGCGCGACTGGCAGACGATCCGTGATGTCTCCGCGATGGTCAGCAGCCACACGCTTGAGTCGGCAGATAGCGACCGGTTTTTGCTCCATCCGCCCCCGCCTGCAAGCAGGCTCGCATGGCCGGTCACAAACGCGGCCGAGAATGCCCGGAAAGATATTGCTTTCCCGGTTGACCATGTAGGCGTCATCGAAGCGGCCCTGGGCGATCAGGCGGATGTATTCAGGAACGTCGGTATGCGCGGGACAGCCCCTCTGGCAGTCAACGACCTGGTGAAAATAGTCCGGATTGGAAGTGTCAGTCCGCTTCACGCGAAAACCTGCTGTAGGCTGGATTTCGCGCAAGCATACCTTTTTTGTTGCCCCTTCGCATCATGCATTTTGTAGGAGCGGGCCATGCCCGCGATTTTTATTTATTTGTTAACCCCTTAAAACATCGCGGGCATGGCCCGTTTATGCCCTCGGGTGCTCCTACAGCAAATCGTCAAGGACACTAATGAGGTGGTTGACCTCTTCCTCAGAGGTGTAATGCACCAAAGACGCTCGCAGCACGCCGTCATCGGTATCGTAACCCAGCGCTTCGACCAGTCGGTAGGCATAAAAATGCCCTGCCCCAACGCCCAACCCATGGTCAGCGAGTTGTGCTGCCAGCTCGAGGGAACGCTGGCCATCAACGGAGAATGAGACTGTCGGTGCACGGCCGCCGGCCCTGGTCTTGCCGATCAAGCGCACCCTGGGGTGCTCCGACAGGAAGTTGAGCAGGGGCTGCAACAGGCTGGTTTCACGGTCACTGAAAAGATCTCTGACCGCCGCAGCCTGTTGCTCCACTGGAGCATCAGCATCATTATGGTGCTGATAAACCGCTTCCATGTAGTCCATTACACCGTTGACCGAAGCGACCTGGGCATGGTCCGGACCCGCCGGCGTGAACCGTGCTGCAGGAATTCCCGCATTGAAGAAATGCCCCTGGTAGGGCAATTCGGCATTCAAATCCCTGCTCATATACATCGCGCCCAGGTGCGGGCCATATACCTTGTACAAGGAGAACAGGTAAATGTCAGCCCCCAGTGACGGAATATCCGGCAGGCCATGCGGGCAAAAGGAGACACCGTCAACAATGGCCCAGGCTCCGGCGTCGTGGATCAGGTCGGTGATCTCACGCACCGGGTTGATGCTGCCCACCAGGTTGGAGCAATGCGTGAATGCAACAGCCCGTGTCCGTGGACTTAGCAGCGCCTCCAGGTCCATCGGATGCAGTTCGGCTGTTTCCGGGTCAACGTGCCATTCACGCACCACGATGCCCTCGTCTTCAAGCCGGCTCCATACGCCGATATTGGCCTCATGGTCCTGGTTGGTGACGATCACTTCCTCGCCGGGCTTCAATTCCTGCCGCAAAGCCTGGGCAATCACGTAGGTGTTCTGTGAGGTGGACGGACCGAAATGAAGCTCATCCGTACCTACGTTCAGCCAGGCCGCCATGCGCTGTTTCGCAGCGTCCATCTGCTCGCCGCCGGTACGCGAAGCCGGAAAATCATAATAGGGCTGGACCTTGGTTTGCCGGTAAAAGCGATCCAGCCAGTCGATGGTTTGCCGGCAGGCATAGGATCCACCCGCGTTTTCGAAATGGGCGAAGCCTTCCAGCGAGGGTTCGCTGAAGGCTGGGAATTGTGAGCGAATGAAATCGAGATCGAGCGTAGTCATGGCAATCAACCCTGTAAGAAACTGGAAATAATGATATCAAGACTGTGCCTGGTTTGGCCTGGTAATTTCAACACTGTGTTGGAGGGCTTGTGATTCCAAACCACACAATTTGCTGTAGGAGCGGGCCATGCCCGCGATTGGTTGGCATGTGACTAACTAATCGCGGGCATGGCCCGCTCCCACAGCATGGCCCGCTCCTACAGTATGATAGAGGTCATGGCGTCTTTTCTGCGCAAAAATTTGCTGATTGTTGTCAGTATCGCTTTACCGTTACTGGTGGTTATTTTCTTTGCCCTGGCCAGTGTGCTGCCGGGCCTGTACGCAACGCCCCCGGCTTATGATCTTTTACTTACCCACCAGGGCGGAGTTTTGGCCACGGATTCGCCGGTCAAAATAAGCCTGTCTGTGAAAGCCGAGCGCCTCAGTGTAACGCTTGTCAAGTCGAATGGAGATACCTACAGTAATAATCCACGGATATTTCGCTATGACCATGTGAGTGGTGAAGTGTGGGAAATCGATATCCCAATACCCGAAAATATTGCTGAGCTGCCTGAAGGTTCTGAAATACCCATACCGGAGCTTGCTGGGCTGAAGATCAGCAGTGCGCTTCGCGCTCCCGATGGTTACGAGTTTCGGGGATACAGAAGAGGCGGGGGGCTGATGATGGAATTATTTGGTGGCAACCGGAACAGAAGTGACGTCACCATCGCAAAAGACGGGGCCATCATCAGGCTGCGTTTACCGGCTTCGGATTATTGGTATGGCAACGTACGTTTCCTGGGCTGGGTCACTGACTGAAGGGGGCGACATGACAGCAAAACACGAAGCCCTGGAACAGATTGTAAAGATTGCCCACGCACACGGGCTGACCCCGGAGGACATAAGCACGGCGTTTGAGGAAGCAGATTCCAGCCGCGAACATCTCCATGGCAGTTTGTTGGGACGTATTCTGGGCTACCTGGGCGGCACCTTCATATTTGCCGGACTCGGTGTATTTATTGCTTTGAATTGGGATGTGATGAATCCTGCATCCCGGATCATCATCACGCTGGGCTCCGGAATCACCGCGTTCATCATTGCTCTAGTGGCATCCGCCGATGGACGCGAAACAAGGGTCACTACGCCGCTTTACCTGATTGCAGCGGTCCTTCAGCCGGTAGGATTACTGGTTGCCATTGATGAGTTCTCAAGCGCGGGCGACTGGCATTATGCAGCGATGCTGACCGCAGGGGTGGTGGGGTTTCAGCAAGCCGCAGTGTTCTGGCAAAAGCGGGATACCACCCTGCTCTTCACCACCGTGGTGTTCGCTTTGTGGTTCTTTGGTACGGCGCTTGATCTTCTCGACGTCGAAGACGAACTCATCGCGCTGACGCTGGGGGCTTCAATCTTGAGCCTTTGTATCGGTCTTGAACGTACCCGGTACCGGGGCATGACGCCGTTTTGGTACCTGGTTGGATCGGCCCTGTTTTTACATGGCTTGTTCGAATGGGTTCAACACACCGCGTTCGAGCTTGTTTTCCTGGCGGTTGCCTGCGCCGGGGTGTTTTTAAGTACCTGGGTGCGCAGTCGGACATTGTTATTCGTATGCACGATAGCAATACTGGCGTACATCGGTTATTTCACCGCTGAACACTTCCGCGATTCCCTCGGCTGGCCACTGGTGCTTGTTGTGCTTGGCCTAATTTTTATTGCGCTGAGCGCCGTGGCTATGCGGATTAACAGGCGTTATATCAGTTAATAAATCGCGGGCATGGCCCGCTCCTACTGTTGGAGCGGGCCATGCCCGCGATTTTTATGTATTGATGCCAGCCAGGGTGATGTACTTGATCTCGACGTACTCGTCCATGCCGTACTTGGAGCCTTCGCGGCCGTTGCCGGATTCCTTGACGCCGCCGAAGGGGGCGGTTTCGGTCGACAGGATACCGTCGTTGACGCAGACCATGCCGTACTCGAGCGCCTCGGCCACCCGGAACACGCGACCCAGGTCGCGGGCGTAGAAATACGCGGCCAGGCCAAACTCGGTCGCGTTGGATAATTCGATGGCTTCTTCCTCGGTCGAGAATTTAAAGATAGGAGCTACCGGTCCGAAGATTTCCTCGGTCGCAAATGCCATCTCTGCTGTTACACCGCTGACCACGGTTGGCTGGTAAAACAGCCCGCCGAGTTCATGGCTCTGCCCGCCTTCAATTATACAAGCGCCCTTGTTTGTAGCATCGTTTAGCAGTTCTTCAACTTTTTCGATCGCATCAGGCGAGATCATCGGCCCGATGTTGACTCCGGCCTCCTCCCCGCGTCCGACTTTCAGTTCCTGAACAGCCGCGGTGAATTTTTCGACGAACTCATCGTAAACGTCTTCCTGCACGTAAAGACGGTTGGCGCAGACACAGGTCTGGCCGGCATTGCGATACTTGGAAATGATGGCGCCCTGAACCGCTGAGTCGATATCCGCGTCGTTAAACACGATGAACGGCGCATTGCCGCCCAGTTCCATGGAAACCTTCTTCACCGTCGAAGCGCACTGCCGGATCAGGATCTTGCCGACCTCGGTTGAGCCGGTAAAAGAGAATTTGCGAACCAGGGGGCTCTCGGTAAGTTCTTTACCCGTGCCACGCGAGTTTTTGGTGGTGAACACATTGAACACCCCGGCCGGAACACCGGCTTCCTCGGCCAGTACCGCAAGTGCCAGCGCCGACAACGGCGTTTCGGATGCGGGCTTGATCACCACCGGGCAACCGGCCGCCATCGCGGGGGCCGCCTTGCGGGTGATCATCGCAGTGGGGAAATTCCAGGGCGTGATCGCCGCCACCACGCCGATACCCTGCTTGATCGTGAGGATGCGCCGGTCCGGCAGGTGGGTCGGAATGACATCGCCGTAGACCCGCTTGGCTTCCTCGGCGAACCACTCGATAAAAGAAGCCCCGTACATGATTTCACCGGCGGATTCGGCCAGCGGCTTGCCCTGCTCTGCGGTCATGATCGCCGCCAGGTCGTCCTTGTTCTCCAGCACCAGGTTGAACCAGCGGCGCAGGATGGCGGAACGCTCCTTGGCTGTTTTCGAACGCCAGGCCGGCCACGCGGCATCAGCGGCTTCGATCGCAGCGCGCGCGCCTGCTACTTCCATTTCGGGCACCTCGGCCACCAACGATCCATCCGCGGGATTGGTCACTGGAAAAACAGATCCATCCCCGGCAGAAACCCACTCACCGTTAATGTAAGACTGTTCGCGCAACAACGCCGGTTTGTTCAGTTCCAGTTTCGTTTTGATTGTGTCGAGCATGAGAGTGGGTCCTTGAGGAGGTTATTCCTGCTAAATTGGCGGTCTGTGGCTAGTTTGTCAATGCTGAAGTTTACGCGAAGTGACCGGCATTATGCTGCCAGTGAATCATTTTCCCGGCAAAGACAGCTACAATAGGCGATTACGGTTCCACAATGCCCCTTGGTTGATGCCTTATGAACGAAAATTGCACACTGGATTTTGATTTCCTGCGTAGCCAGATTATCGGCGCCGATGCCACGGTCGAGACGCCTTTTGGCGGGCGCCTGATGGTCTATGCTGATTACACGGCTTCCGGACGCTGCCTCGACCTGGTGGAGAAATACATCCAGAACCTGCAACGCATCTACGCCAATACCCACACCGAAGACGATATCAGCGGCCGTTCCATGACCCATTTACTCGAACAGGCTGAACACGCTATTAAACAGTCGGTAAATGCGGGACCAGACGGGCGCATCATTTGCGTGGGCACTGGCGCCACCGGGGCCATCGACAAGTTGCAACAAATCATCGGAGTTACCCTGCCGCCAGCGACGCGCAAAACCCTGAACACGATGATGGCGAACGCACTCGGGGCTGAGGTCCACGCAGAATTTGGCGCTTACCGGCGGGCGCATCAACCGGTGGTGTTTGTTGGCCCTTACGAACACCATTCCAATGAAATCTCCTGGCGCGAGAACCTGGCAACCGTGGTCGAAGTCCGCCTGGCGCCCGATGGGGGGATCGATTTGGAGCACCTGGAATCCCTGTTACAGGATCCGGCCTACCACGACCGGATGCGGATTGGCGCCTTCTCCGCAGCATCCAACGTGACCGGCATGCGCACCCCGGTGCATGAAATAGCCAGTCTGCTGCACCGCTACGACGCGATTGCTACTTTTGATTACGCTGCCAGTGCACCTTATGTCGAAATTGACATGAATCCGCCTGAAGATAGGTACCCCGGAGATGCCTCCATCGACGCAGTCTCCCTTTCTCCACATAAATTTCTTGGCGGACCTGGCGCCTCTGGTGTGCTGGTCTTCAACCAGCGTATTTATCACCGTGATCTGCCGCCCAGTGTCAGCGCCGGCGGCACCGTCGATTACGTTGGGCCCACCAGCCAGGACTTTCTCTCCAAAATTGAAGAACGTGAAAAGCCCGGCACGCCGGGGGTGCTGCAAATCCTCAAAGCCAGCCTGGCTTTTCAGATCAAGGACCAGATCGGCGTGGAGGCAATTGAGCAAAGGGAGGCTGAATTACTGGATCGTGTCTTCGACCGCTGGCGCGACAATCCCAATGTCGAAATCCTCGGCAACCCCGATCCGGCCCGGCGCATCAGCATCATTTCCTTCAACCTCAAGGATCACCGGGGTAAATACCTGCAT
>Ga0164313_10001706_pt1 | contig 19537 bp, 19 predicted proteins | sample GuaBasSedimGuay4_FD_113735 | JGI IMG/M metagenome (GOLD analysis project Ga0164313, IMG submission 113735) | Subseafloor sediment microbial communities from Guaymas Basin, Gulf of California, Mexico - Guay4, Core 4569-4, 0-3 cm | ecosystem: Environmental > Aquatic > Marine > Hydrothermal vents... | reverse complement strand
TAGGTGCCCCGCAACTGGTCAGCGATCGACCACACGAACGCTCCATGATTATTGACCGACTCGGCCACGTGTCCTCCTCGTGTGTCTGACCCGACAGCAATCGTAGTCCTTGGTTGAGGTGTGAATCAGATGACGGGCGCGGCGTGTCATAGGCGGGTGAGATGCTGTCGAGATGAGTAGTCTGTCACATACACCGAGATGGAGGCGCAGCCTCGACCGAATACCCAGAGCGAAACTGACGATCAACCTTGGCGATGAACGCGACAATGCGATCTCGCTCACCGAATTCGCCGACATTGCCCGGTCCGTCCAGCATGCGATCGACAGGATCGCCCGTTCCCTGAACGACAGTGCGGAACAGGTAAGGCAACCTGACTTGCTCAGAAGGCTGTCGACCCTCGAAGCTGTCAGCATCGATTCAAGGGCTGGTGTTCTCGAGATCGAGGCACCCGCCGACATCGAGCCGATCGCGATCGGCTCCGGTGAAGAAGATGTCGGTGTTCAGGCAATCGAGATCTTCGTCCACCGGATCGGAGCGTTGAGCCGCGGAGAGAGTCCGACGGTGGAGATGGGCCAGCCAGCCGAGAAGTCGCTCCTGTCCTTCGCCAAAGCCGTTGGAGGCCATGACAGGGTGTCGGTCACGTCCCAGGTTGGCGGTACGGAAACGGTGGCGAGCTTCGTTCCTGGGTTGTTGACAGCGGTCGGTATCGAGCAGGTCAAAGCCCCTGAAACGTCGGACTACTACACATGGGATTTCGAGAAGGCGCTCGCAGGGGTTGAACCGATCAAGTCGATACACGATCTCGCCATTCCCGGAATCGATGAGGATGAAGCAGATGCCTTTTGGCATGCGGTCAATGATTGACGATGACAGGCGAACTGGTTGTGATCGATACCGGCCTGTTTTCGGATGCACTGCTACCGAGTAGAGACCATGTTGTCGACGCGTACGAGAGCGACCTTGATGGCAGGAAGTTGGTTGTCTCGTTCCAAACTGTGGCGGAGGTCCGGTATGGCGCGTTGTGGCGGGGCTGGGGCCGAAAGAGAGTCCAAGCTATGGAGTTGCACCTCTCCACCGCTCTTGAAGTGCCCGCCCACGTCGACCTGACCCGCGAGTGGGCACTCCTGCGAAACGATTGCCGCCGTGCCGGCCATGCCTTCCACGCAAAGATCCATATGGCCGACCTGTGGGTCGCCGCGACCGCCACGCTGCTCGGTCTGCCTCTCGTCACCCACGATGCCGGGTTTCAAGGTGTTCCCGGGCTTGACGTGATTTGTCATGTCTGATCTCGGTATTCGCGCGAAGCCAGCTTTGCGCCCTACAGGATCCCTAGTTCGCGGCTGAGGACGAGCATGGCTGCTCCGTGTTCCTCTGCGCGGTCGACAGTGCCGTAGACGACCTGGGTTTGGGGGTCGTGCGCTGGGCCTGCGCGTCTCACCATCTCTCGCCTGGTCAGGTCGAGGAAGGTATCTCCCAGCTGAGTCACAGGTCCGCACACCACGACGGTCTTCACGTCAAGGATGCCGGTCGCCATTGCGAGAACAGTCCCAAGTCCTTTGGCGCCTTTGTCGACCATCTCTACTGTTGCAGGGTCTCCTGTGGTCAACCGTCTGGCGGCCTCTCTGAAGACCGATTGAGAGTCAACGAAGTCCGGATGCCCGATGTCCAGACGTCTCGCGAATGCGACGGCAGACGTGACGTCCTCGAGCGTTCCGTGTTCAGCTTCATCGAACGGTGACGCCAGAACGGAGATGTGCCCTATCTCGCCCGCAGCGAAGCTCTCACCAGAGAACGGCCGACCATTGACGATGATGCCAGATCCGACTCCCGTACCGATCTTGATGGCGAGCAGGTCGTTCGCGTGATGGTCGCCGAGGGAGTGCTCTGCGAGGGCTACAGCGTTGGCATCGTTCGTGACGTGAGTGGGGATCGAGAAGTGCTCCGTGAGCAGCTCCCCGACCTCAGCACTGTGCCAATCGATCATTGTGGCCTCTCTCACCATCCCGTCGGGTGTCACGGTCCCCGGGGTGGCGATGCCTATGCCAAGGATGTGTTCGGGTGTCGACTCGATGAGTTCACTTACGAACTCTCTCAGGGCATCGATCGCAGGGGCTCCTCGACGCCCGGCACTGTTCACGGTTGTTGACCGGATGATCCTGCGACGAAGCGTGAGGAGAGAACCGGTCCAGTGGCTCGCGCCGAGCCTGACGGTGATGAGGTGGTGCGAATCCTCAGCGATTGCAAGGAGCGTGGGTGGCTTTCCACCACCCGAGGGTGCGGTTCCCATCTCGAGTACGAGACCCTCGTCGAGGAGATCGCTGACGATGTCTGACACCGTTGCCCTCGTCAAACCTGTTGTGCGAGAGATGTCGGCTCGAGACGTTGACTGCCTTCCGTAGACACACTGCAGCACGAACCGACGATTCTGGTTCTTCGAGTCTGTGCGCGTTGCCTTCTTGTCGACTCGAAGTCCACCACGCGGTTGAGAGTGCTCATATCGGGACATATGTTTGGTCAACATACGAACTGTAGGCGTGGTTTGTCAAATCTGCGATAAGTCGTGATTCAGCTTGACTCTGTTCTCTGCCACAAGTATGTTTAGTCACTGAGCAAAGTAGATTGGAACAGATGCGGATTCGTCATGTATCCGCCGAGCAGTGAACAATACGCTCATGGAAGACCCAGCACAGCTGGTTGGAAAGGAAAACAATGACTCGAAAGATCACATGGATCATCGGATTCTTCGCTCTGATGCTCGTGCTAGCAGCATGTAGCAGCGACGATTCGACTGATACCACACAAGCTCCCGCAGGGGGCACGGAAACCACGGTTGCCGCAGATGCTGGCGGCTCAGGCGGCGGCTCTGGTGAGCTCGTCATCGAGAGCTGGCGTAACGACGACCTTGCCATCTGGGAGGATGTCATCATCCCGGCGTTCAACACCGAGTTCCCTGACATCAAGGTGACGTTCGCACCGACGGCCCCAGCTGAGTACAACGCATCGCTACAGGCCAAGCTCGAAGGTGGGACCGCAGGTGACCTGATCACATGCCGTCCTTTCGATGCTTCTTTGGACCTGTACGACGCCGGTTACCTTTCCGACATCACGACGCTCTCCGGCATGGAGAACTTCAGTAGCGTTGCACAGTCTGCATGGATCACCGATGATGGCACGCAGAAGTTCTGCGTACCGATGGCTTCAGTCATCCACGGCTTCATCTACAACGCAGATGCGTTCACAGAGGTTGGAGTTGAAGTACCGACCACTGAAGATGAGTTCTATGCCACACTTGATGCGATCAAGGCTGACGGAACCTACGCACCTCTCGCAATGGGCACGGTCGACCAGTGGGAATCCGCGACGATGGGATTCCAGAACATCGGCCCGAACTACTGGGCTGGCGAAACAGGCCGTATCGGTCTCATCGAAGGTACAGAGAAGTTCACAGATCAGCAGTACGTGGATACGTTCGCGACGCTTGCCAAGTGGGGCGAGTACATGCCCGACGGATACGAAGCGATCGCATACCCGGACTCGCAGGCACTGTTCACCCTCGGTGGCGCAGCGATCTATCCTGCCGGTTCCTGGGAGATCGGACTTTTCAATGAGCAGGCCGAGTTCGCAATGGGTGCGTTCCTACCACCGGTCAAGACCGCAGGCGACACGTGCTACATCTCTGACCACACGGACATCGCACTTGGGATGAACGCAGCAACGGGGAACTCCGAAGCTGCACAGACGTTCCTGACCTGGGTAGCGTCGGCGGACTTTGCATCACTGTATGCGAACTCACTGCCGGGCTTCTTCAGCCTGTCGAGCCACTCTGTGACGATGGATGATCCACTTGCACAGGAATTCCTGTCCTGGCGGGATCAGTGCGAATCGACGATTCGCAACTCATACCAGATCCTGTCCCGCGGTGAGCCGAACCTCGAGAACGAACTCTGGGCCACAAGCGCCAGCGTGATCAATGGAACGTTGACGCCTGAGGATGCGACCGTGGTTCTCCAGACAGGCCTTGAGCAGTGGTACGAACCGCAGCAGGGCGGCTGATCAATAGGTGACAGCCAAGTCCACGAACAACGACGTTGTCAAGGGAACTTCCGCCAAACGGCGGAAGTTCCCTCGACACGTCATCGTGTTCCTTGGTCCAGCGCTCCTCGTGTACACCGTGTTCATGGTGTACCCACTCCTCGACTCGCTCAGGCTCAGCCTTTTCTCCGATGAAGGCGCCTTCGTTGGACTCGCTAACTTCGCTGAGCTGCTCCCTGGGGGCAGCCTCTCGTCGTCCTTCTGGAACGCACTCGGCAATAACTTGGTGTTCTTCGCGTTCCACCTCCTTATCCAGAACCCTGTCGGCCTCTTCCTCGCAGTACTCCTCACCCAGCAGCTCCTCAAGAGGGGCCGCGGCACCTACCGCACACTCATCTTCGCCCCCACCGTCCTGTCCGTTGTCATCGTTGGATTCATCTGGCAACTGATCCTGTCGCCGCTGTGGGGTGTCGTGTCAACGCCGCTGCTCGGGCTCACATCTACGGCGTTGCCGACGCTGTCGATGATGTCGGTGTGGCAATTCGTCGGTATCCCGATGATGTTCTTCTATGCCGTACTCGTTGGTATCCCCGAAGATCTCATCGAAGCTGCCCGCGTCGATGGCGCCAGCGGCTGGAAGATCTTCTGGAAGATCATCTTCCCCCTGCTTCTCCCGATGCTCGGCATCATCTCGATCATCACCTATATCGCGAACCTGAACGCGTTCGACCTCATCTACAGCGTCCAGGGAGCACTTGCTGGCCCCGAGTTCTCAACCGACATCATGGGAACGCTCTTCTATCGCTCGTTCTTCGGCTTCCAGTTGCAGTCGGGGTCCACCGCAATGGGAGCGACCGTTGCAACGGCGATGTTCATCGTCATCCTTATCGGGGTGCTCATCTACCTCTTTGCATGGGCACGTCGCGTTGAAAGCTACGAGCTATGAGTGCACAGTCAGGAAGCGTGCGTGTCGGTCGTGGCGGCAGACGAGTCGCAAAGACCAGTATCTACGTCCTCCTCACTCTCTATACGATGCTTGCGCTCGGCCCGATCGTGCTGATCGTGATGAACTCGGTCAAGACTCGCAAGGCGATCTTCGACTCTCCATTCTCGTTGCCGAACGCTGAGACGTTCAGCCTGAAGGGCTACGAGACGGTGTGGGAGCGGGCGAACTTCCCAAGGTATTTCTTCAACAGCTTCACTGTCACCGTGGTGACTGTGGCTCTGGTTCTCCTTCTGGGTGCTGCTGCAGCGTATGCGCTTGCGGAGTACAGGTTCATGGGCAATACGTTCCTGACGCTGTTCCTCGCTGTTGGCGTGATGATCCCGATCCGGCTCGGTACGGTGTCGATCCTCAAGCTGATGGTGACGCTCAATCTCGTGAACACACTTGTTGCTCTGATCCTTGTGTACGTCGCCATGGGGATACCTCTCGCTGTTTTCATCCTCGCGCAGTTCTTCAGGCACGTTCCAGGAGAGCTCAAAGACGCTGCCCGTATCGACGGTGCGGGCGAGTACAGGGTTTTCTCGTTGACCCTTCCGCTCGTCAAGCCAGGGCTCGCCGCCGTTGCTGTTTTCACGATGTTGCCCGTGTGGAACGATTTGTGGTTCCCACTCATCCTTGCACCTGGAGAGTCGACCAAGACGGTGACACTCGGTGTGCAACTCTTCCTTGGGCAGTTCGTGTCTGACTGGCAGGCGGTCCTTGCCGCCCTGACCCTTGCGGCGATCCCGATCCTCATCCTCTACGTCATCTTCTCGAAGCAGATGCTCAGCGGCATCACCCAGGGCGGGGTGAAGTGAGCCTCAGAATCGGCATCGTCGGAGCGGGGAATATGGCAGGAGTTCACGCCGATGCCTGGGAGGCAACCCCTGACCGCATCGTTGCTGTGTTCGACCCTGACCGTGATCGATCGTCGAAGCTTGCCTCTGATTATGGCGCCCTTGTCGCCGATGATTTCGAGAGTCTTGTAGGCATGGTCGACGTTGTTGACATCTGCACTCCCACCCATACACATGCAAGCTACATCACCGCGGCAGCGGATGCTGGAGTCGATATCGTGTGCGAGAAGCCGCTTGCTCGTACCGCGTCCGAGGCTCACGAAGCAGTCGCTGCATGTGAGGCAGCGGGTGTTCGGCTACTTGTCGGCCATGTCGTGCGGTTTTTCCCCGAATACGCTGCGGCACGTGACGCAGTCATGGCCGGAGACATTGGCGCCGTCGGTGTGGTTCGCCTCGACCGTTCAACCTATCTGCCAGCAGGTGCCTCGTCGTGGTTCAGCGACCGGTCCAAGTCCGGTGGTGTTGTGCTCGACCTGATGATCCACGACGTGGATTATGCACGTTGGGTCGCAGGCGAGGTCGAGCGGGTATATGCCAGAAGTGCCGGTGGCGGGGATCATGTGCTGGCAACACTCAGCCACACCAACGGTGCCATCAGCCACATCCAGGGATCGTGGGCCTACCCGAGAGGTTCGTTTCGCGCAGTCTTCGAGATCTCGGGTTCTGATGGCCTCATCCAGCGCCATGCTGCCGTACAGTTTGAAGCGAGTGTCGAGACGAGCGACGACGTGTCGGACGTTCCCCAGCCCCCCTCATCGTCGACAGAGTCGCCGTACGTCAGCGAGATCCGCCACTTCTCATCGGTTCTCCACGGCGACGAAGAGCCACGTGTCACGGCTGACGACGGTGCCAGGGCCGTTGCCGTGTGTGACGGTATTGCAGAGTCGCTCATGACGAACCGTGCGGTGGAGGTAGGACCATGACCAGGGTCGGGATCGTCGGACTCGCCCATGTCCATGCCGCTGGCTACGCCGCGATCCTGGCAGACCTGGATGATGTCGAGTTCGTCGGGGTCTCCGAACCGCGAGTTGAGCTTCGTAGTGGATGGACGACAGGAGAGGTGTTCGATGACCTCGACGCTCTGATCCGTGCCCGGGTTGATGCCGTCATCGTGTGCACACAGACGAACGAGCATCTCGCGGCGGTTACGCAACTCGCAGGGGCCGGTATTGACGTGCTGTGCGAAAAGCCGCTCTCAACAACCGTCGAGGATGCCAGGGAGATCGTGGAAGTGTGCGATCGCGCCGGGGTCAAGCTGATGACCGCCTTCCCGATGCGGTTCAGCCCTCCGCTCATCGAGGGTGCACAGTGGATCGCAGAAGAGCGCGCCGGGCAGGTGCTCGCGTTCACAGGAACGAACAACGGACGGATTCCAACTGACCATGCCGCCTGGTTCGCTGACCCTGTTGCTGCTGGAGGTGGAGCCGTCATGGACCACGTTGTCCACCTCGTTGACATCATGCGCTGGTGGCTCAGGTCCGAACCCGTTGAGGTGTACGCGGACACCAATCGAGTGTTTCATCCCGATGCAGCGGTCGAGACCGGCGGCGTCGTGACGGTCACGTTCGACGGCGGCGTGATCGCCACCATCGACTGTTCCTGGAGTCGACCGGACAACTACCCGATATGGGGTGGCCTCACCATCGAGACGCTTGGGACAGAGGGCGTCTTCGCCACCGACCCCTTTGCGGAACGTCTTGAGATGTGGTCAAAGGGAACGACGGAATGGCTCGATTGGGGACACGACCCGAACCGGTCGATGATCGAACACTTCGTGGGTGCCGTGCGCGGAGAGCATCCCCTGGCCGTCACCGGCATCGATGGGTTGCGTGCCACTGAGGTCGCCCTCGCTGCTTATCGATCAGCTTCCGCTGGCCAACCGGTAGAGGTGTGAAACTCCGCTCCGCCACCGGTCCGTTCCAATCGGGGCCGACTCATGCGTGAAGTGGTGATCACGGGGCCTCGTCAGGTCGAACTCCGAACCACCGCCGATGACCCGCTGACGCCCGCGGCGATACGGGTTCGGAGCCTCTCCTCGGGGATCAGCCACGGTACGGAGATGAGCTTCTACCGTGCAACGGCGCCTCAACTGTCGCACGACATCAACGATGGCCTGTTCCGAACGCACGAGGGGGAGGACACGCCGTACCCGATACTCCACGGATATGAGATGGTGGGTGAGGTAATCGAGGTCGGCTCGGATGTGCGAGACTTCTCCGTCGGAGATATCGCATGGACGGGGACACCGGGTCATCCAGACACGTTCGTGTGCGACACAACGGAGACAGGCCGTCCTTTCTTCTGTGAGCGCGCACCCGATGGCGCCGACCCGATGGCCGGAGTCTTCCTGGCTTTGGGCGGCGTTGCGTACGATGCACATCTCACGTCACGCCTCCGACTCGGAGAGAGCGTTGTGATCAGTGGATTGGGAGCGGTCGGCCTCCTAAGTGTCCAACTCGCTCGAACAGCAGGTGTCACACCACTGATCGCCGTCGATCCCGTTGCGGTCCGCAGGGAGATGGCGGTCTCGTTTGGCGCGACTCATGTGATCGATCCTCGGGCTGGGTCGGTCGCCGAGCAGGTCCGCGATATCAACGTTGGCAGAGGCGTGGACGCAGCCATCGAGACATCTGGAAACTGGATGGCGCTCCATGAGGCCGTGCGATGCTGTGCCAGTGGGTACGGACGGGTGGTGGCCGTAGGTTTCTATCAGGGAGCTGGCACCGATCTCAGGCTGGGGGAGGAGTTTCACCACAGCACATTCCACTCCATGGGGGCGTCGTCGATTCTCGCCATAGATCACCGGAAGATGCCCGCACCGGGAAGGGCATGGGACCGCATACGCGTGTACCGAACGGTTGCAGGGATGCTCGGTGACGGGACGCTCGTCGTCCACGATCTACTGACACACACACTGCCCCAGTCCGAAGCTCAGGACGCGTTTGAACTGATCGACCAACACCCCGAGAAGATCATCAAGGTCGCCCTCACATACGACTGAGACGCCAATCGACCCAGAGGAGGTATCACGCACATGGCCAAAGTGTTCTACATCGGTGACTGGGCGGTGTCGCTCGGCCCCATATTCGCTGAGACGCCGTTCAACTACGCGTACAAGGGGCTGCAAACGTTCCGCTACGACCACTATCTCAAGGATGCGATCGAATCGACCGGTGAGCACACGTGTGACACATGCTCGACATGGGACTTCTACGGCATGCCGCCAGGGCGGTACGAGGAGATTCTCGCCGATTACGACATTGTTGTGTTCTCCGACGTTGAGGCCAAGAACTTCCAACTCTCCCCGCAGTTCTTCGACCGCAACGTATTCGGATCGGGGATCATCATGTATCCGGATAGGGTCAGGCTCACCGTTGAGGCAGTCAACTCCGGGATGTCGATCATGTTCATGGGCGGATGGTTGTCGTTCAACGGGGAGCTAGGCAAGGGAGGCTGGGGCAGGACAGGGCTTGCCGAGATTCTGCCGGTGCGGTGCCTCGACAGAGAGGACCTCGTCGAGAACACCGAGGGATTCCACATGGCTCGCACCGATGAAGGATTCGTCACTGGACTCGACATGTCAACAGCACCTCCGATCCTTGGATACAACGAGGTCGTCGCCCGTTCTGACGCGATGGTGCACGCTGAGGTCACAGAGACAGGCGATCCACTTGTTGTGACCAGGCGACACGGCGATGGTGCGGTCCTGGCGTACATGTCTGACCCTGCACCTCACTGGGGCTGTAACTTTGTGCAGTGGGACGACTACAACACGTTCTGGACAGGTGCCATTGAGTACCTCGTGGACATGACCCGAGAGGCAGGGAGAGCATCATGAAGTATCGGCGACTTGGAAGCACGGGATATGAGGTCTCTGAGATCGGGTTCGGTGCGTGGGCGATCGGAGCCGACTGGGGGAGCGTGGACGACGCAACCGCCATGGCTGCGCTGAACGCTGCTGTCGACGCCGGTGTCACGTTCATCGATACTGCAGATGTCTACGGCGACGGGCGCAGCGAACGGTTCGTTGCCCAGCTCGTCAAGGAACGTTCCGACGTGGACCTGGTGGTGGCAACCAAGGCAGGCCGGCGCCTCGATCCGCACACCGCTGACGGATATACCGGAGCCAACATCGAGGCGTTCATCGACCGCAGCCTTGTGAACCTCGATACGGATTCGCTCGATCTCGTCCAACTCCACTGCCCTCCGACCGACGTGTACTACGACCCAGGGATGTTCGCATCCCTTGATGCCATGAAGGCGAAGGGGAAGATCAAGCACTATGGCGTCAGTGTCGAACGTGTCGAGGAGGCGATGAAGGCCATCGAGTATCCCGGTGTTGAAACCGTGCAGATCATCTTCAACATGTTCCGCCAACGACCTGCGGAGAGGTTCTTCGACCTTGCGGTTGCTGGCGACATCGGCGTGATCGTGCGCGTCCCCCTCGCGAGCGGTCTTCTCACAGGGAAGATGCGCGCCGACACGGAGTTCTCCCCGGACGACCACAGGAACTACAACCGCCATGGTGAGGCATTCGACGTCGGAGAAACATTCGCTGGCGTGAGCTATGACACTGGGCTTGGAGCTGTAGCCGAACTCGGAGAAGTGTGCCCGGACGAGTTCACGATGGCGCAGTTCGCGCTCAAGTGGATCCTCATGCACGATGCCGTTTCGACAGCGATACCCGGTGCCAAGAATCCGGAACAGGCCGTGGCCAATGCCGCTGCTTCAGGTCTCGATGCTCTGGACGAGGCGACGATGGCCGCCGTTGCCGATCTCTACGAACGTTCGATCAAGCCTGAGGTCCATGCCCGTTGGTGACTCGTCTGTGACGGTTCATGTCACACGAAGCTGAGATGATCGCTGCATGAGTAGTCTGACCTTGTACGCCAACCCGGAGCTTCGAATCTCACAAGCGCCGAGAGCCACGCTCACAATCCAGATGGATATCGGGGCAGATGGTGCTCTTTCTTCCGAAGAGCTCACTGCGATCCAACGATCGGTGATGCGCGGCGTGGAACGTATCGCCCGTGCTCTGAACGACCGTGCAGGGGGCGGGAGGAGTCCAGCGTTCCTCAAAGATCTGTCCGTCCTCGTACCCCTGGACATCGATGTCGATCGATCGATTGTTCCTTTTGAAGCACCACACGACACCGAGCAGTTCCCGATCGACTTTGGCAAGGGCGATGCTGGTGTGCAGGCGACCGAACTGTTCGTGCACTCCCTGGGTGCGCTCATCGACGGCAGGGATGTGACCGAGACGATCGGAGATCCAGCCTCCCGGTCGCTCCACCGGTTCGTACGCTCGGTTGGTTCCTACCACAGGGTGCAGGTGGTCGCATCGGTCGGGGAGACCGAGACCGCAATCGAGTTCGACCCCGCGGAGGCGCCGAAAGGCGAGAGGCGCCACGCCCTCACCTCGTTGTCGTTCGTTGGCAGGCTGTACGGGGCAAACCTCGGAACCCGGACCTTCCGGTTCAAGGACGAACTCGGACGTTCGAGGTTGGTCACCGTGGGAGAGGATCTCGACGAAGTTGCGCTCGCCAGAGAGTTGCTCGGGGACATCGCCTATGTCGATGCGAGTGCAAGCGATGGTGACTCCAGCCAGTTCGTCGCGTCGTCGATCGAACGTGTAGATCCGCTCACGGCTTCGCGTTATGAGGCATGGGACACAGGATCCACCCTCACAGGGCACGAGAGGACAGACATCGTCGAGGAACTCCAGATACCTGGCCTTGGGCCCGAGGTGGATGACTGATGGCGGACGGTGTACACGAACTCTCCACGTTGATCGCGAAAGCAGATGCGATCTTGATCGTCACAGGGGCTGGTGTGTCAACCGAGACGGGGATCCCCGATTTCCGTGGGCCCCAGGGTGTGTGGAACACGCAGAGGCCGGTGATGTATCAGGACTTCATCGCGAGCGAGGAGGACCGCGTCAGGTACTGGCGGCAGAAAGTGACTGCTGCAGAGACGATCGAAGTCGCAGAGCCTGGCGCAGTGCACAAGGCATGCGTGGAACTCGAGGACGCAGGGAAACTCGAAGCGATCTTCACCCAGAACATCGATGGCCTTCACTCGATTGCAGGATCCTCCGACAAGAAGGTCATCGAGGTGCACGGAACCGGGCGCGAGGCTGTCTGTCTTGATTGCGACGAACGATCAGCGATCGTCCCCCATCTGGATGCCTTCACCGACACAGGCGTACCGCCGCGCTGTCATTGTGGGGGTCTGTTGAAGCCCGCAACGATCAGCTTCGGACAGCAACTGGACCCGATGACGATGTACAACGCATCGCAGGCCGCCAATGCGTGTGATCTCGTCATCGCGATGGGCACGACGCTCTCCGTGTACCCCGCAGCCGAGGTCCCGCTTTTGCCGCCCGCAGGGGAGTGCCGTATGTGATCATCAACCAGGGCACCACCGACCACGATGCATCATCCCTGGTCACCCTCCGCATCGACGCTCCCGTCGGCCCCACCTTCTCCCAAGCCGTCACCAGAGCCCTCACTTAAACGCTGCGAACCCTGGGTTCACAGCGTCCTATATGGCGCTGTGAACCCGCTGTTCGTGGGATGGCGCCGGCGCGATGAATCGCTGAGTCGCAGGGTCACTATTCTTGTGAACGCAGCGTGAATCGACGATCTGAGGAGATGGCACATGCGCATCGAACGTGACTCCATGGGGGACGTACCTGTACCAGAAGGCGCCTACTACGGGGCGTCTACCCAGAGGGCAGTCGACAACTTCCCTATCTCGAATCTCCGATTCGGACGCACCTTCATCTGGGCACTTGGGTTACTCAAAGCATCGGCAGCGGTTGTGAACAAGGAGATGAGTTCCGTCGACGCAGAGAAGGCCGACGCCATCATCGAGGCGGCCCAGGAGGTCATGGACGGCGACCTCGATGACCATTTCGTCCTCGATATCTTCCAAACAGGTTCTGGCACCTCAACGAACATGAATGCCAACGAGGTCATGGCGAATCGGGCATCAGAGATCCTTGGAGCCGAACTTGGGTCCAAGCTCGTTCACCCCAACGACCACGTCAACGCAGGGCAGTCCTCCAACGACACCATCCCGACAGCGATCCACATCGCTGCGGTTGCAGGGATCGAACAGAACCTCCTTCCAGCCCTTGATGCCCTCGCCATTTCGCTCGAGGCCAAAGCAGTGGAATTCGACGACATCTTGAAGTCTGGTCGTACTCACCTGATGGACGCCACGCCCGTGCGTCTCGGTCAGGAGTTCGGTGGTTACGCCGTTCAGGTCGCCTACGGCGCGCAACGGATCCGTAAGGTCCTCCCCGAACTCCTCGAGTTGGCACTCGGAGGAACCGCTGTGGGCACAGGGATCAACGCCCCTGACGGCTTCCCCGCAGCCACGATCGCTGAGATGGCACGCCGATCAGGCTACGACTTCGTGGAAGCCCCGAACCACTTCGAGGCCCAGGCAGCCAAGGACGCAGCGGTCAACACCTCGGGTGCGCTCAAGACCGTTGCGGTATCCCTCTTCAAGATCGCTAACGACCTTCGCTGGATGTCGAGCGGGCCACGCACGGCCATCGCAGAGATCACGCTGCCTTCTCTCCAGCCTGGCAGTTCGATCATGCCTGGCAAGGTGAACCCTGTCATTTCCGAGATGATGATGCAGGTTGCAAGCCAGGTCATCGGCAACGACGCCGCGATCACATGGGGTGGTGCGAACGGCAACTTCGAACTCAATGTCATGATGCCGCTCATTGCGCACAATCTCCTCGAATCCATCGACCTTCTCTCGTCAGCGGCGAACGTCATGAGAGAGAAGATGGTTGACGGGATCGAAGCCGACGAAGATCGTGCCAAGTTCCTGCTCGAGCAGAACGTGATCATCATCACGGCGCTCGTTCCGGTCATCGGGTACGACAAGTCAGCAGAGGTCGCAAAGAAGGCCTTCAAGGAGGGACGTGGTGTGCGCGAGGTTGCCCTCGAACTCGACGTACTCCCGGAAGCAGAACTCAACGCAGCCCTGGACCTGCGTCCCATGACCGAAGGCGGGGTAGTTTCGTAACGGACTGCTCGCAGGCTCGCTCCCAGAGACCAGACTGCTCGCGGGCTCGCTTACAGATGCCAGACACCAGATTCCAGACTTCTTATCTGGCATCTGTAATCTGGCATCTGTAATCTGTTCATATGACCAATCGGCGTGATCTTATTGAGGGGTTCCTGTTTACAGACCAGTACCAGCTGACGATGGCTCAGCTGTACTGGCGGATCGGTATGGGCGACCGCCCTGCACAATTCGACCACTTCTTCCGCAGGTACCCCGACTACGGTGAACACAAGGCGGGGTACGTTGTCACCGCCGGGCTTGGATGGCTGCTCGACTGGATCGACCAGACCCGCATCACGACAGCGGACATCGATCTCCTCCGTCGCCAGGTGAACGTCAACGGCGAGCCCCGCTTCGACGAGGGGTTTCTCGAGTATCTCATCGGTCTCGAGAGTTTCGCATCGCTCACGATCCGGGCGATTCCTGAGGGCAGGGTCGTCCACGCCAATGAGCCCATCATCGTGGTCGAGGGGCCCCTGGTGCTGGCTCAGATCATCGAGACATCGCTGCTCAACCATCTCAACTACCAGACGCTGATCGCCACGAAAGCGTCCCGAGTGTCTGAGCAGGCGAGGGGAAGCACGGTCCTCGAATTCGGGATGCGGCGGGGCCCCGATACGGGCGCCAATGCCGGGACCAGGGCAGCACTCATCGGGGGAGCGAATGCGAGTTCGAACGTCGGTACCTCAAGCGTGCTCGGTATCGACCCGCAGGGCACTCATGCTCATTCGCTCGTGCAGTTGTTCATGGCCATCGGAGAAGGCGAACTCGCTGCGTTCCGGGCGTATGGAGACCTGTACCCGGACGAATGTGTCCTCCTTGTCGATACGATCGACACGCTCGGGAGCGGGATCCCCAACGCCATCACCGTGTTCGAGGAACTGCGCGATGCAGGACACCGACCCGTGGGGATCAGACTGGACTCCGGCGACCTCGCCCACCTCGCGGTGCGGGCAGCCAGGATGCTTGATGATGCAGGATTCACCGAGGTCGCGATCGTTCTGTCGTCCGACCTGGATGAGATGGCGATGTGGCAGATCCGTGAACAGATCCGCGAGGAGGCAGGGGCCTATGGCCTCGAGCACGCAGCGGTGACCGAACGGTTGATGTACGGCGTCGGTACACGGCTGATCTCATCACACGGACACTCTGCCCTCGGTGGCGTGTACAAGCTGGTCGGAATCGAGGATCATGGCGAATGGACGCCAGCTATCAAGCTCTCTGAAACACCTGAGAAGATGCCGATCCCTGGAGACAAGCAACTCTGGAGGATCTACGACTCGCGTGGGCTTGCCACTGTTGATGTCGTGTCGGGAGGCGACGAGGCCATCGAACCCGGCGAGTCGCTTGACGTGTTCCATCCCCATAGGGCAGGCGTGCTCCGATCGCTCGGGGAGAGTGAGACCGTCCAGGTCGAATCGATGCTTGAGACTGTCCACAAAGATGGTGTGCGTACCGATGGATCTCCCGATCTACAGACGCTGCGGTCCCGTCGCATCGAGGACCTGAACCGACTCGACATCGGTGTGCGTCGGCTGATCAACCCGCATCTGTACCACGTGTCCGTGACCGAGCAGGTCAAGGCGATCCAGAACGAACTCGTCGCCAGGGCCAGGCTCTAGCAAGAGTTAGCGGACCCGTGCTTCGACCGTGTCCTTGAGGGCCTGGTTCATCTCCTCGAAGCCACGCAGAGTCGTTGTGCGCATCGCAGGGAGCACGATGGGGGAGAGGCCCGATCATCGGGCCTCTCTGGTTCCGTGTGATGGTTCTGCGCTCTCGGGCAGACGAGGCTTTCGTCGAGGGACTCGTCGAGAGCGCTACTCGATAGACACGCCGGCCAGCGCCATTGTGGCGCAAGCCCTGGCCTCGTCCCCAGGCTCAAGGTTGACCGCTGCGACGCCGTCGGCGAGCACCGTGGTGCCGAAACCGTATTGCACCGCATCGAGAGCAGTCGCGCTGACGCAATAGTCAGTTGCAAGCCCGACAACGACGACGTCGGTGACGCCTGCGTCCTTCAAGATGGAGTCGAGGCCCGTGGAAGAGATCTCCCCAGATTCGGGGTCGCGAACGGAGAAGCCCGAATAGCCGTCTTCTCCGCCTACACCCTTGCGGATGATCGTGCCGAGCTCCATGAGCCCTGGATGGAATCTCGAACCCCACGTCTCTGCAACACAATGGACGGGCCAGATGCCCCCATCCTTTGCGAAGTGGGGGGTCGACTCGGGATGCCAATCCTGGGTGCGGATTATCGGAGCCTTGCCTGCCTGAGCAGCACGCATCTGATCGTTGATGAACCCGAGGACACGGGGTGCATCGGGAACGAATAGGGACCCATCTGGATCGGCGAAGTCGTTCTGAACGTCGACGACGATCAGCGCGGTCGTTTGATCGTACCCGGTCACGACTGCTCAGCCTCTTGCGAGAGGGCGTCGCTGAGCGTTGTCCACGGCAGATCCGCGCACTTGATCCGTACAGGGAACTTCCGCACACCCTGGAGTGCCTCGAGGTCACCGAGCACCGACCCGGGACGATCCGGGTCGACAGGGTTTTCTCCCTCTTCGATCGACATCATTACTTTGAAGAGGTGAGTGAGACTCGCGACATCTTCCACCGACTTGCCGACGATCGTGTCCATCATCATCGATCCTGACGCCTGTGAGATAGAGCAGCCCTGCCCCTGCATCGCAGCATCGACAACAACGCCATCGCGAATCTCGATATCGAGGGAGAATTCATCGCCGCATGACGGGTTGACACCTTCGGCATGGAGATGGTCGCCGTGGAGCGCACCGCGTCTGCGCGGGTTGCGGTAATGGTCGAGGATGACCTCTCTATAGAGCTCGTCTAATTGGGGCATGACCTTGCGCCTTCCGCTTTCCGCTTTCCGCCGTCCGAAAGAGGTAAGAGCTCCCTCTGTCTCGTTCCTCGACATCTCCCCCGGACTGCGTCCAAGGGAGAAGAAGAGAGCGGAGAGCGGATTGCACTCTTTCTCATAGTCCGAAGATCTCTCTGGCCTTCATCAGAGCGACCACGAGTTTGTCGATCTCTTCGGGGATCGTGTAAAGGTAGAACGATGCGCGCGCCGTTGCGGGAACATCGAGGTACTGCATCAGCGGGCGGGCGCAGTGATGGCCTGCCCTGATGGCGATGCCGTCCTGGTCGAGGATCGTTGCGATGTCGTGAGGGTGGATGTCCGCGAGTTCGAAGCTCACGGCACCACCGCGAAGGGAGACGTCGTTGGGCCCGTATACCTTCAGGTCGGGGATCTCCGACAGACGGTCAAGCGCATAGCGGGTGATTTCCCGCTCGTGCTCAGCGATCACATCCATGCCTATCGCCGATAGGTAGTCAACGGCGGCGCCGAATCCGACAGCCTCAGCAATGGGCGGGGTTCCCGCTTCGAATTTGTGCGGTACGGGTGCCCATGTCGACACGTGGCGCTCGACGATGCTGATCATCTCGCCTCCGCCCTCGGTCGGCTCCATTTCTTCGAGACGTTCGCTGGTTCCCCAGAGCGCACCGATGCCGGTCGGGCCGAGCATCTTGTGCGAAGAGAATGCCATGAAATCGACGTCGAACTCTGAAACGTCGACCGGGTGGTGCGGTACGAGTTGTGCAGCATCGAGAACGGTGAGTGCGCCGACAGACCGTGCGGCTTCAGATAGCAACCTGATCGGCCCGATGGCACCGGTCACGTTGGACATGCCTGAGAACGTCACGATCTTGACCCTATCGTCGAGCACCTGGTCCAAACCGTCGAGATCGACCGTGTAGTCGTCCGCCAGTTCGAGATACACGAGTTCGGCCCCGGTATGGCGGGCGATGATCTGCCAGGGAACGATGTTGGCGTGGTGCTCCGCGATTGTGAGAAGGATCTTGTCGCCGGGCGAGAGGTGGTTGAGTCCCCATCCGTAGGCGATGTGGTTGATCGCGGTCGTTGTTCCCCTGGTGAAGACAGTCTGGCCGGGCTCCGCTCCGATGAATCGTGCGACCTTGGCTCGGGCTCCCTCGAAGAGTTCAGTTGCCTCAGCCGAGAGTGTGTGTGCTCCTCGATGGACGTTGGCGTTGAAGTTCTCGTAATAGGTGTCCATCGCGTCGAGCACCGCTCTGGGTTTCTGAGTTGTTGCAGCAGAGTCGAGGTAGACGAGTTGATGCTCGTTTATCTCACGCGACAGAATCGGAAAGTCAGAGCGAACGTACGCCAGATCGATCATTGGGCATCCGCGTGTTCCCGGTACGCGTCGTATCCAGCCTCTTCGATCGTGTCACCAAGCGAGGCGTCTCCTGATGCCACGATCCTGCCATCAAGGAACACATGAACGACATTGGGGGTGATGTAGTCGAGCATGCGCTGATAGTGGGTGATGATGAGGAAGCCACGCTCGTCGGTTCGGAGGCGTTCGATACCTTCGGCCACGATACGAAGGGCGTCGATGTCGAGTCCCGAATCCGTCTCGTCGAGGACCGCAAAGTCAGGCTCCAGGATCGCCATCTGGAGGATTTCGTTTCGCTTGCGTTCCCCTCCTGAGAAGCCCTCGTTGAGGTAGCGGTCAGCAAAGGACGAGTCCATATCGAGCTCTTGCATGGCTTCCATCACCTTGAGCCGCAACTCGAGCACGGTGTAGTCCGTACCGGTCCGGTTCGACAGCGCAGTGCGCAGGAAGTTCACCACCGAGACACCGGGAATCTCCTCCGGGTACTGGAATCCGAGGAACATGCCAGCCTGGCCCCGTTTCTCTGGCGCCCACTCGGTGATGTCCTCGCCTTGGTAGCTGATGGACCCCTGTGTGATCTCGTAGCTTGGATGGCCGAGGAGGACGTTCGCAAGGGTTGACTTGCCAGACCCGTTCGGACCCATGATGGCGTGGGTCTCACCACGGTTCACCGTCAGGTCTACGCCTTTCAGGATCTCAGTGCCTTCTACAGACGCGTGCAGGTTGTCTATGACGATCAAAGGGTTTTCCAACATGGCCATGAGTGTAATACCCAAAGAGCGGGTAACTCCGGCCGATTCAGGCGTTCTTGAGGGCTCTGAACAGCATGTCGAGATGCTCGATGTCGATCTCGTCGAGTGGCAGAATGTCCTGGACATAGAACCGCCCCACACCCCATGACTCCATCTGTGCGATCGCTGCTGATACCTGGTCTGGTGTGCCATGGGGAACTGAACGAGCGTCGAGGAACGCTGCGTATTCGTCCGGGGACATCTCCCGCTTCGCTCCGCGCAATTCGAGTGCCTGGCGGTGTTCTACGTCGGTCGCGTACACAAATCCGGGGCCCGCGAACGAGATGAGGATGTCATCGGGGTTCCTGCCTGCTTCAAGTGCGGCCTCGCGCATGACCTCGAGACGCTGTTCGAGTGTGTCGCGGTCGGTGACGAACATGTTGTACTCATCTGCAAAGGCGCCAGCGAGACGGGGCGTCTTACGTGGGCCGTTCCCCCCTACAACGATCTGGAGGCCACTGGACGCACGGGGGCTCACCGAAGAATGGTCGAACGAGTAGTACTCGCCTGTTGTCGAGCCTCCACCTGCGAACACGGTAGTGATGTAGCCGAGAGCCTCTTCGAGC
>Ga0164313_10001705_pt1 | contig 19541 bp, 14 predicted proteins | sample GuaBasSedimGuay4_FD_113735 | JGI IMG/M metagenome (GOLD analysis project Ga0164313, IMG submission 113735) | Subseafloor sediment microbial communities from Guaymas Basin, Gulf of California, Mexico - Guay4, Core 4569-4, 0-3 cm | ecosystem: Environmental > Aquatic > Marine > Hydrothermal vents... | reverse complement strand
TGGCTCTTCCGATCCTTATCTCGGTGATCTTCGCAGCGATCGTCAGTGTGCGAACGCTGAACCCCCTGACGCACGCCCGACACAGCATGGACGAACTCGAACAGTCGCTCGGCCAGAGCACCCGCTACGTTCCAGAACCTTCAGGCATGATCACCCGCCCGAAGATGGAAGCCTTCCTCGAACTTCGATCTTCACTGGTACTGGCTTGCCGGGAGTACGAGACCTCGCAGAGGGCTTTCCATGCGATCGACTCCCTGGATGATGGCTCTGACACGGACTGGGACGACATCGTCGATGCGTTCAAGCTGCTGGGTGGCGCAGCATTCGAGATCACGCCCTTCCTGGCCCGTTACTTCGCGCTGCGCAACTTGGCCCTGCTCGAATCGGGTCTGGGCCTCGAGGAGTATGCCTACATCTACGCCCTGGCCTACCACGACCAGCTACTGTCAGAAGAGACACGCAGGCAGGTCTTCTCCAACGGTGACGCACTCTCCGCCGAGGCCGCATCAGTGCTCGAGGCTTGCCTGCGAAGGCAATTATCAATGATCAATTCGGATGACAGCTTCAAGCCAGCCGTAGAGCGCGAACTCGCAGAAATGCAGTCCGATCTGACTCGTCTGTTGTGGCAAGATGGTCTGCCGAAGCAGATCCAGGTGTGTATCGACCCATTCAGGTCCAGGCTTGACGAGCTCTTCTGTGCGCCCACGGCCGGCCTCGAAATGGAACATGGGGCAAGACGCGCAATCTGGCTTGCGCTGGAGTGAAGTACCGGATCTCTGTCGGCACACACTGTACGTCGCTTGACTCCGGGATCACGTCTGGCCGGCCTCGTCCCCGTCGCCTGGCGCCCGCAGCTTGCTGTACAGACTGGCCAGGCTGATCTGCAAGTCCTCGGCCGCCACCTTCTTGTCACCCGCGCGTCTTTGCACCGCTGCCCTGATCATCCGGCGCTCGTGACCTGCCCCCACGAGTCGGTCCACTTCGAGTTAACAGAGTCAGGCTGATTTCAGCCCCGAGTCCGCTTCGATGGACGCGGTCGGCTGTACGTACTCGAGGAAGCGCTGAACCGGATCCAGGTAGTCGAGGTCCGTTTCGACAGCGACTGAACCCAGCTCCGAACAATATTGATACTCGTTTTCAACATCATATCAGGCATGTTCCGTGCTCTCCCTCGCATACTGTCGTCCCCTGTGCCAACATCACGCTCGATGACAGAATCCATGGCGGATTCTGTCCCCCCTGGAGTCCTGCAGTGTCCAATCCCGAAGCCAGTAGCACTGGCGCTTCGCAGAGTCGCATCTCCCACTGGGTGATTGCGCCGTGGTTGATCTCCGTCGCAATCACTGTCTGGGGATTCGACTACTACTTTGCCGGACTGGGCACGCGCGCCCGACACGAGATGGCCGACCTGTTCAGACCAAGCGGGATCGTCGGACAGACGGCGGGGATGTTGACCTTCGCAGGCTTCCTGTTCCTGTGGCTCTACCCGATGCGCAAGAAACTGGGCACCGCCGGAAGCTGGATGGGCCAGGTTCGCAAGTGGCTCGACGTGCACATCGTAGTCGGCCTCACGCTTCCCATTATTGGAGCAGTACACGCCGGGTGGCGCTTCGACGGTGTGATCGGCCTGGGTTACTGGGCGATGCTCGTGGTCGCCTTGAGCGGTGTGGTCGGTCGCTACGTCTACGTCAGGATCCCGCGCAATCGCAGTGGTCTGGAACTGGGTGCCGAAGATCTCGCGCAGCAAAGACGCCAACTGCTTCTCGAGCTCACCGATGTCACGGGCCTGGAGATGGACGTGGTGAAGAGCACCCTGGCCGCGGAGCCCGCCCCGACCGACAGCCTGGGCCTGATACCGAGCCTGATGCGGATGGTCCAGGATGACTTTCGCCGCCGCCGCGCTGGCCATGAATTGCAGAAGAAATGGGCAGCGCTCGAGGGGGCGGAGGTGGACCGGAAGAAGCTCCGCGGGATCTCCCGTCTTGCCCGCCAGCAGATGGCCCTTACACAGCAGGCGCGTCTTCTTGGCGAAACCCAGAAAGTATTCCGGCACTGGCATACCTTCCATCGTCCCTTTGCGCTGACCGCTCTGCTCGCAGTTACGATTCATGTTGCGGTCGTCGTCTGGACGGGCGTGACCTGGCTGTGGTGACAAGCTGATGCTCTGGACCTGGGTCATTTTTCTCGCGATTACGCTGTTCCTCGTAGCCCGACACGTGCGCGCGACTCGCGGATCAGGCGCCACTACACTTTGTGCGCGCTGCAAAGCGAAGATCCCGGCTGGAGCCCAGCGCTGCGGCAAGTGCGGGATTCCGCTGCAGGTAATGGAAGTCACCGGAGCGGCGATCGCACTCGACGAGGGCCCGGAAGAAGGCGCGACTCATGCAGTAGTTCGCGCCGATGTCTGCGTTGGATGCGCGGCCTGCGTTCCAGCTTGCCCAGTGGAGAACGCCATCTGGATGGAAGGCAAGCTGGCCGTGGTCGACCTGTCCCTTTGCGTGGGTCACGGCAAGTGTGCCGAGGCTTGTCCGGTTGGCGCCATTCATGTCGGCGCGGGCAGCGCGGTCCGGGTCGAAGTTCCGAATGTGGATGTGAACTTCCAGTCGAACGTACCCGGCATCTATGTCGTCGGGGAACTCGGCGGTCGTGGTCTGATCAAGAATGCGGTCAACGAAGGCAAGGTGGCCGCGGAATGCGCTGCCAGCGTCGTGCGACCTGACAATCTGCCAGAGAACGTCCGGGACATTGCGATCGTCGGATCCGGACCGAGCGGGATCAGCGCCGGGCTCGAGTGTCATAGTCGTGGGATGGACTACCTGCTGCTCGAGCAAGGCACACTCGCCGATACGATCCGAAAGTACCCGCGCAACAAACTCCTGCTTGCCGAGCCACTGAACGTGCCCCTCTACGGCGATCTCTGGGTCGCTGATGCGAGCAAGGAGACCCTCCTGAAGGCATGGGAAACGGTGATCGAGGCGACCGGCTTGCGCGTGCACACGGAGCACGGTGTGAAGTCGTTGACCCGTGATCCCGGCGGTTGGTTCGAGATCGTCACAACGCAGGGAGAGTTCCGCGCTCGTCAGGTCATCCTCGCGATGGGCCGCCGGGGAACGCCGCGAAAGCTGGGCGTCGACGGCGAGGGTCTCGAACAGGTCCTCTATGACGTGGTCGAGATGGAGACCTTCGCGGGAAGCAAAGTGGTCGTCGTCGGGGGCGGAGACAGCGCACTCGAGTCTGCACTCGGAATGTCGGCGCAGGCGCACACAGAGGTCATCCTCAGCTACCGGAAGAATGACTTTTCCCGCGCAAAGCCACGCAACCTCGAGAAACTCAAGAAGGCAGAGGCGACCGGCGACCTCCAGGTGTGGCGTGAAAGCGAAGTGCGCGCAGTCCGACCCGGCGAGATCGACATCGAGTACGGGGGCAAACTCCGCACCCTGCCGAACGACTACCTGGTGATCCGGGTTGGCGGGATCGCGCCCTACGATTTTCTGCACAAGGCAGGCGTCGAGATCATCAAGAAGGATGTTCCGCTGGTCGGGAGCGGGTCCGATGCATAGATGGATTATCACTCTGGCGATCCTGCTTATCGCAGGTGGCGCGAGTGCGCAGATCTCGCCCGGCCCGCTCAGTGCTGCTCACGAACATCTTGATGGCATGCGCCAGTGTCGCAGTTGCCATGGCGGGGGCGACGACGGCCTCGACCAGAAGTGTCTGGAATGCCATCGGGCGCTCGAATGGACGATACAGGAGAACCGCGGCCTGCACTCCCGCGAGGGGCGACAGGACTGTGCGAATTGCCATCCTGAACACGCCGGCCGCGATTTCGAACTGGTGGATTGGGGTGGCGACCGCGATTCCTTCGACCACTCACGCGCCGGATGGTCGCTTTCGGGTTCGCACGCCAACGGGAAGTGTGGCGACTGCCACCAGGAAAAGTACCAGCACCGCAACGTTCTGCTGCGCCGACCAGACAAGTCCGGCACCAGCACCTTCCTCGGACTGGATCGTTCAAGCTGCGTATCGTGCCACGCGACACCACACAGTGAACGACTCGGCCTGGATTGCACCGCTTGCCATGATGAAGACAAGTGGATGGATGTCCCGCGTTTCGACCACGACCGAACCGGCTATCCGCTCACCGACCGCCATGTTCAGCTCGATTGTGCCGCATGCCACCGCAACGGGCGTTTCGGGGTCACCGAATCCTCGACGGCATCGATGCACTACGCACCCATTTCGTTCGACGAGTGCGCCCCCTGCCATAAGGACCCGCATTCAGATCGATTCGGGGCGCTGTGCTCGAGTTGCCATGTGACGACCGGCTTCAAGAATGTGTCGGCGGACCGATTCGAACATGCCCGAACCCGCTTCCCGCTCCGTGAAGCGCACGCAACTGTCACTTGTGACCGCTGCCACGATCCGGCGCTCGGCGGCTGGGGCCCGAAGCCCGCATTCGATCGCTGTGGAGCCTGTCATCAGGATGCGCACGCAGGGTCAGCGACCCTGTCCGGGCAGCCGGTCGACTGCAATCGCTGTCACGGCCAGGACTCTTTCAAGCGCACAACCTTCGACCTTGCGATGCATTCGAAGTCAGCCTACCCGCTACTCGGACGTCATGAACAACTCGAGTGTGCGACATGCCACCGGCGTGACATGGACGTAGCTGCGTTCGGCTCTGCCGGCGTTGACCTGCGGCCGGCATCCGGGCGATGCAGGGATTGTCATGCAGATGATCATGCAGGCCAGTTCAGTGAACGCTACGAAGGCGGTGCCTGCGAAAGCTGTCACACTGTTGAAGGCTGGATCCCGTCGACTTTCGGTGCCGAGCAACATGCCTCGACGCGATTCGCTCTCGAGGGTGCACACATCACCGCCGAGTGTCGCCGATGTCACGGCCTGGACCGCTCCGGACTGGAGCCGCATGACCCGACCATCATTCCCGGGAAGGCGAATGTCGTCCTGCCTCTGGAGGAAACCCGCTGCAGCGACTGCCATGTCGACGTGCACCGCGCCCGCTACCAGAAGCAATCGTGCGCGGATTGCCACGAACAGAGCCGCTTCGTGCCTTCCTCGGTAGGGTTGACAGAGCACAATCAATACAGTTTCAAACTCGACGGAGCTCACCGCGCGACTCCCTGCTTCCTTTGCCACAAGCAGCTCGGCTCACAGTCGCACCTGCCTGCGGGCACCCACGCCCTGATATCCGAGCCTGCGCCGCCGGACGTCATCCTGTGGGAGATCCCCTCGGCCTGCCAGGCCTGTCACCGCACGGAGGTGCCCAAGTGAAGTTCCGATGGATCGCCCTGCTGCTGCTGCTCGCGCCGATCTCTGCCTTCGCGCAACAGGACATCACCAACCCGCACGGTGATCTCGAGATGTCGTGCGAGTCGTGTCACACGGCCGAGGGATGGTCCCCTGTGCGACTGGATGTGTTTGATCACAGCGCAACCGGATTCGCACTCTCGCATGCGCACACCGGTTTACAGTGCACGGACTGCCACACAGATCTCGAGTTTGGCGCCGCCTCGGATGACTGCGGCTCGTGCCATACCGACGTCCACCTCGGTGAGCTGGGCGCGGACTGTGATCGCTGTCACACGACACACACCTTCATCGACATGGCACGCCAGAGGGACCTGCATCGCGAAGCGAGTTTTACGCTGACCGGCGCGCATGCCGGAGCGGACTGTGAGAGCTGCCACATTCCTCAATCACTGGGTGACCTGCAATACCTGGGCACGCCGGCAGAATGCTACGACTGCCACCGCCTCGAGTACGAGTCGGCCACAGATCCCGACCACGTCCAGGACGGATTCCTGGAAGAGTGCGAAGCCTGCCACAGTACGGCGAGCTGGGCCGGCGGGTTCTTCAACCACGAGCGCCAGCTCGCGGGAACGGTCATCGTCTGTTCCGACTGTCACCAGGACGACTACGACAGGACGACCCGCCCCGATCACAGTGCGGCCGGCTTCCCCATCGAGTGTGAACGATGCCACAACACACGCTCCTGGTATGGGTCCTATTTCGAGCACGATCAGGAGTTCTTCCCGATCTTCAGCGGCCGCCACTCGGGTGAGTGGAACGACTGCGACGAATGTCATACAAACTCGTCTGACTTCACGGACTTCAGCTGCTTGGGCTGCCACCCACACAGCGACCGCAACAAGACGGACGACGATCACAGCGACGAGCCCGAATACTTCTACGACAGTATCGAGTGCCTGCGCTGTCATCCGGACGGGAAAGACTGATGACATTCCTCACCGTACTCATGGCCCTTCTCCTGTTCTCGACACCCGCAGTCGCCGAGACCGCGCGCGTGACCTACGTCACCTCGAAGTCCTTCTACGTCGACGCCGGACAGTCGGCAGGACTGGTCCCGGGAGTCGAGGTCGAGTTGCTTCGTGGGGGCGAGCTACTCGGCATGGCCGTTGTCCAGGAAGTCACCGCCAGTCGGGCCATCTGCGGGTGGGCCAAGGGCGACCTGATTCCAGTGCCAGGCGACCAGATCAGCTTCGTTCCGGTAACCGTCGCTCCGGAATCCCTGTCAAGTCCCGGCACCAGCACCTGGTTCGACCGCGTCGGCCTGCATGGCCGCATCGGGATGCAGACCTTGCATCTCCGCGACCGCTCAGGCTTCGGTTCGGACTTCGATCGCCCCGACCTGAACCTGCGCCTGCGAGGTCGGAACCTGGGCGGATCCTCTCTCGGAACAGAGATCGACGTCCGCGCGGCAGCATTCCGGCAATCGCGCGACGGGCAATCTGACACAGAGACCCGCTCGCGCGTATATCGGCTCAATCTGTTCGGCGGCGACTCCGCAAAAGGCTGGGGTTGGACCGCCGGTCGGCAGTTTGCCCCCTCGCTCGCTGTCATTCACCTCTTCGACGGGGCTCGCGCAGAGTTCGCTCGAAACAACTGGACCGTGGGAGTGCTGGGAGGCACGCAGCCAGAGCCCGATCTTGCACTATCCAGGGATGCCATCGAGGCCGGCACATGGTTCACATATCGCAGCACGTCGTCGCGCACGAGATGGGCAACCACAGTGGCTATGGTCGGTACCTGGAACGGCGGAGAGGTCGATCGGGAGTTCGCATGGCTGCAGGGTCGCTGGTCACGCGACGGGCTCACGGTACGCGCAGATCAGGTCCTCGATCTCAATCGAGGCTGGAAGAAGGATGTCGGCGAGTCCACGATCAGTTCCACGAGCACCTATCTCATGGGCAGCTGGCAGGCACACCGGATTCTGAACCTCAATGGCGGGCTGGACACCCGGCGCCGTGTTCGATTCCTGCGCGACCAGAATACTCCGGAGACGGAATTCGATGACAGCTACAGGCAGGGTTACTGGTTAGGCGCGCGCTCACGCCCACTCTCGTGGCTGACCGTGGGGATGCGTGGACGCACGCGATTGCGCAGCGATCGTGAACGGGCAGATTCCGGCACGCTGAATCTCGGTTTCCGGACGAACTGGTTGGGGAATCTCCGCTTCGGAACCCGCTCAACGATGTACCGCAGTGAGTTGGTCACAGGCTGGCTACAGAGCGGGCGCCTCTCCGCTCAACCGCATCCCCGAGTGACCATCGGAGCGTTTGGCGGTGCCAGACATGAAACCGGTCGCTCCAACGACCTGATGGACGGTACGGATCCCTGGGTCGGTGCGGACGTGGACGTCACTGTCGGGCGCCGCGCATGGATGTCGCTGCGCTGGGAGAGTCAACTCAACGGCGAAGAGGCCTTTGACCAACTGTGGGTCGGCACCGGGCTGAGGTTCTGACGCACACAACTGAAATGCCCGGCCTCCAGTGGAGCCGGGCATCCAGTCAGAGCATCCGGATGGACAACTACGGCGTTGCCTTCTCCGCCCGGAAGTTCACCGTGCCGGTAAGCCCGGTGAAGACGACCCGAATAGTCCACATACCAGCCTCGCCAGCATCGGAAGAACTGGAACCATCTGCCGACAAGTCCCGCGTGTAGACCGGTGTACCCATGTCGTCGAACAGCGTCAGGACCGCCTGGCCCGGTTCGATCGCGCTGGACTGGTCGACATTAGCCAGCGAACCGGAGTTCGACCAGTCATAACTCAGGGTCCCGGTGTAGCCCTCTACAGATGACACCTGAAACTCGAAGGCATCCGGGTTGTTCAGGATTTCCGGCTCGACACCGAGGGTGGTCGGCTGGACAGGATCATCACTACAGGCTGCCAGTACAAGTACGGCAAACACGGGCAGCAACAGGGTGCGGACGCAACGAGTGATCATGCTGGTCATACTTCAGGCTCCTTGGGAAAAGTCCAATCAATGTGGTGCGAGCAATCCGTGTTCCACCACCATACGCAACGACCGGTAGCATTGACCCTCGATCCAGGAACAACCAGTGATGCAATCTGACCACGGTCGATGTAAACACCACGGCTACTCAAGGCGATGAAGTGAGAGCACGGTGTCCGTCGCGAGATGCCCATCGTCGAAGTTGTAGTACCACGACCTGGACTGGGGCAGGCGCAGTCCTGTAGCGGAATCCTCGACCTCGGCTTCGTAGACAATGTACTCCCCGTCCCTCGCCAGTTCGTCGTGAAAGAACTGGCTGCCGATCAATGCCGCAGAATCCGGGTCAAAGTAGAAGTACCAGATATCACTGCCGACCTCGGGATCATAGGTCACCCTCAGCCTCCACACCTCGCGCCCATCGAACTGCGCACTCTCGACAACCTCGCCCAGTCGCGTGCCCGGATCGCGCAGCTTCATCGGCAGACCGTAGACGTACTCACAGTAGTCCCGATAGGACTCCGGCGTACTGATACGCAAACGCTCGCGATCTTCATCAGAAATGGTATCGCTTCCGTTGAGCACAACACGACCCACACCGGACGCTATCGCGTACTCGATGACGTCGTCGCCTGCGTTGAGACTGTAACGAAAGTCGTCGCCTGCCGGGTCGAGCAGGATCTCCACCGTCGACTCCGACCTTCCGCGCTTCGCAGCGAACGCCGGCGAGTACTCCGTGTGGATACTCAACACGATCGCGCCCTCGTTCCAGACGCCGTTCGGGTCGTGGTAGGCAATCGAGTCTTCGAGAAGGCGCTCGGGCGTCGGCGTCTCGGCCTGTGCGATGGCGCCGATCAAGAGCACTCCGAGAAGCGCTGCAATACTGGCAAACTGCGTATTCATGGATTCGTCTCCGGCCGGGAGGAGCCCGGAGAGTAGAAGCACCACAGATGTGAGTCAATTTCGGGACGGGGCCGGCAATCCCCCGGCTCCCAACGTGAAACCGCCGGCCCCAACCCTCAAGAGACGCATAATCCCATGCAAGACCGCGCCAACCCAATACGGCACATGCCGTAATTGCTGGTCCGGAACCGGATTTCTGGCATTGGGGGCTCTTTCAGATCAGTCCGTGCCGCGATGCCTTCTTCACCGCGCGCATCTTGTTGTTCACCTGCAGCTTGCGGTAGATGTTCTCGATGTGCTTGCGGACTGTACCGGGCGCCACAATCAGCACTTCGGCAATTTCCCTGTAGTCCAGGCCCTGGCTGAGATGATCCAGAACTTCAATCTCTCGCGCGGTCAGATTGAAGTCCGCGGCATCGGCCGAGGCAACAGCGCGTGAGGGATCGCGCAGCAGCTTGAGCGCCTTGCTGGCGATGCTGGAGGACATTGGCGCGCCACCGTCCATGATGTCTACGATCGCCGCGCGCAAGACTTCAGGCGGTTCATCCTTGAGCATGTACCCCTTCGCACCGGCCTGGATCGCCTGGAAGATCCGGGTCTCGTCGTCGAACACCGTGAACATGATCACCTTGACCGCGGGATGGTGCTGGCAAACCTGCTCGGTGGCCTCGATCCCGTCCATGCCCGGCATCTCGATGTCCATGAGAACGGCGTCGATATCGTCGTGTTCGGCCAGCTTCTCGAGCAACTCATGACCATCCGGTGCATGAAACACGAACTCAAGGTCGCCGGGGAACAGGGCGATCTTCTGCTGGATGGCCACGGCCAGGAACTTCTGATCCTCGGCCAGGGCAATGCGGATGGTCATCAACGGTCCTCCTGATCGCCAACACTACGCAGGGTCCCACGGCACCGGCAATAAGGCATAAGCCCTACTTCGGCGGAAAATGGCACATTACTTCTGTGCCCGCCTCGCCACTCGTGATGCTGAAGCTCCCGCCCGAGTCGTTGCAACGCAGCCGCATGTGCGACAGCCCCCCTGGGTGCGAAGCGTCGCCATCGCTGAACCCGGGCCCCCGATCCCTGATGCTCAGGCGCAGCCCTTCCGCGTCGGCGACGAGCCTCATCGTGATATCGCCCTCCTGCGTGTGCTTGAGGGCATTCTGGATCGCCTCCTGCGCGATGCGCAGCACGTTGAGCATGCGTCCGGAGGCCAGGTCGACCTCCACCGTCCGGTCTCGATCAATCTCGAATACCAGCCGTCGTCCGGTAGCTCCGCACTGCTGCTTGAGGTCCTGCAGCTTGCCAATGAGGGCATCGAGGCCCTCGGCTTCATTCTTCATCGCCCAGACAGTGTGCCGCAATTCCTGCATCGTCTGGCGACTGAATGAACTCACGGCGTCGAGTTCGCTGCGCGATTCATCATCCCGGGTCCGGTGGGCCATGTTGTCGATCGAACTGGTCAGGAAGGTCAGCTGGGCACCGATGTTGTCATGCAGCTCGCGCGAGATGCGCAGTTTCTCATCGGTCATCTCCTGATCACGTTCGACCTGCTGCAGACGCGCATGCAATTCCATTTCCTGGCGCAACTGCCCACGTTTCTGATGTTGGAAGCCTACAACAGCGACCGCAAGAACAGTCAGAAGCACAAGCGCCGCGCCAAGTACGAGAACCTGCCTGGTTCGCGCTAACGCTTCGAGCCGGTTTTCGGCCAATTGGCGGTCCTTCTTCTCGGTCTCGAATTCCAGCTCCAGGGCCGCCATACGCGCGTTGTTCTCGATCGTGTAGAGGCTGTCGCTGAGTGAAGCGTGGCGCAGCTGATACTGGTATGCCTGTTCGTAGTCCTGCAGTTCCTCGTAGATTGCCGCGAGTCGCTGGTAGCAATGCGTGACCATCGCACCGTGCTCGAAGATGGCCGGTGTCTGCAACAGGCGCTCATAGGCTTCGGCAGCCTTCCCTGCATCTCCCTCGAGGTAGGAGAGTTCCGCCGCCTGGATCTTGTTCGACAGCAGTCCCATGCCGTCCCCGGTCGCCACGCGATAGCGATCCGATTGTGCGAGCAAGCGCCTCGCCTCGCCGATGTTGCCCTGCTGCGCTGCGAGACTGGAAAGATGATTCAGGCTGTAGGGGATCCCGAGCGAATCCGTCAGCGCCAACTTGAGATCCAGGCCCATGTGGTAGTAGAAGGCCGCGCTGTCCGGGCGATCCGCCAGCTCGTGCAGCACACCAAAGTTGTCATAGAGTGCGCAGAGTGTGAGCGAGTCATTCTCGGCCTCGGCAATGTCGATGCCGCGGCGCATGAAGTCGCTCGCGCGCTCAGGATTGCGTCGCTTGATCTGGTAGCCGAGCTCTCCATAGACGGACGCCAACTCCCGTCGCAAGTCCAGCTCCTCGAAGATCCGGATCGCCCGCAGGCTGGCCTCGATGCCTTCTTCGTGGCGGCCATTGAGATAGAGAGCGACGCCCTGGTTTTGCAGGGCGCGCGCTTCACCAGCGCGATAGCCAAGAGCGCGAGCTTCCTTGGCCAACTCGCCGTATTGGTCCACTGAAAGCTGGATGTTCGAGAACAGATAGCCACGGCCGAGGCTGTTGAGGGAGTCGACGTGGGCGCGGGTGGCGGTCGCGGGAGCGGGCTGGGCTGCGATCAGAAGCAGACAAAGGAGAACAACCCAGCCTGGCTGGCCTTGACTCGGGCGCTGCCGGATCGGCAAGGAGACGGCTGGTTGGGAGTCAGTTCGTAACAAGCGTGCAGTCCCTCGGCGGATTCATTGACGTTGGGATTCCATAGTTGATTCTACGCGGTTCTGGCCTTGGCTTCCAGTGAGTCAGATCGGCATTCCATTCCGGTGGTCCGGTCGGAGGCCCCGGTGGGTGTCCCGAGCACGAGACACGCCACCGGGCAGGTTGTGGTCACGGGTCGCGATCGCCTGGACCACAATGAAGCAATTGCCGCCAGGGCCCTAGAAGCGCCCTTTCAGCACGCCCCAGCTTTCCGGTTTCAGCGGTACCGGACTCCCATCCACACCGTCACAGTCTTCATCGATTCCGTTGCCGATGATCTCGGGGGCTCCAGGATGAACACTGGCATCTTGATCATCGCAATCGCCATCACTGGTCGGGGAAAGCCACGGACCTGAACAGGTCAGATCACTGGACTGAGAGCCAAACAGGCTGAAGAATCCATCGGCATCTTCATCTGCGTAACAAGTCTCGCGACCGTTACAGTCCGAGTCGATTCCATCACCTGGAATCTCGACCGCATCGGGATGAATCGAAGCATCGGTATCATCACAGTCCGACCCGCCACAACCAACATCGAAGTAACCATCACCATCGACATCGGTGCACTGAGCCGCACACGGGCTGCTTGACACGGCTAGTACGAGTACGGCGATGAAGAACAGTGAGCAAGGGCACAGCTGTAGTTTGGGGTGCATTCTGGAACTCCAGGGAAGAAGGGATCCGGGCTATTTTCTCACCGACGCCATTGCATCCTGGCTGGCGACGGATGAGAAGGGGTTGTCCCGATATCGCGCGCTCCCGCGGAATCTAACTTGTGATGTGAGCCCACCCGATCGCAGCTCTCAGCAGGTTCCCCGTTAGATCCTCCCGTCTGGACCGATCCCCTGCTGATTCACCGAGATGTCCCCGGTAGCAGGTGGACAGGTTTCCCCTACCTGGCCTGGTCAACAAGAGCTCCCGTCAGGATCCCGCCCGCGTTTCTACGCCAGCCAGGAGAACTCCTTTGCACACAAACCTGCTCCGAGGCCCACTTGCGCCGCGTCTCTCACACCTGACTTCACCGGCCTGTCTGTGCTGGACTGCGCTGATCTGCATTCTCACACTGCTGGTGATTCCGGCGCGTACCGACGGCGATCGGCACTCCGCTGCGCGGACGCCTGGTCGTCCAGCCCCCCTCCCCGAATCCATTCAACCCCCGCGTGGTGGTGCGCTTCGTAACCCCGACCGCGCAACCGGGCCGCGTCGATGTCTATGACCTCGCCGGTCGTCGTGTACGAACTTTGCTGCACGATCCCAGCCTGCCCGCAGGGCCGCACCAACTCATCTGGGATGGGACCGATCGAAGGAATGCTTCGGTATCAAGCGGTGTGTACATTTTCCGCGTCCAGTCCGGCGCCGAGGCTGTGACGATGAAGGTGACGCTGTTGCGGTAGGGCACGAGGGGGAGGCCCGCACAAGGGACATGCACACGGTCCCCATGCGACTCCCCCTACATCCCCTGCCCATGCAATCTGAACGCGGCCCAATACACGGGATGAGCAAACGGGCGCTGCCCATCCGGGGCCTGCAGATCCCGCAACCAGCACTGCGCGTCCGCCAGTGCCTCGCTGTAGGAGAGTGGTGCTCCGGCCGCCGGATCCACGCGCGGCGAGGATTGGCCCGAAACATTCGCATAGAACCGCTCCATCAGCAGCGCGGTTGCAATGTCGTCGACCTTGCCGGTGCTCAGGAGCAGGTTTCGCGCTCCCGCCGAATGCAGCGCCTGCACGAAACCAAGCGGCCCGGCCGTCCATGACAGCGGCCCCCCGCCCGTCTGGCAACCACTGAGCGTGATCAGGTCGCAGTTCAGTGTCCAGCCGAAGCCGATCTCCTCGACGTAGAGCAACCCCTCGCCATCGCGGGGCGAAAGTGCCAGCGCCGACCGCTCGGGCAGAGCCGGGTGAACAAGGGCATGACTGGCAAGGTGGACCCAGCGGTACTGCTGCTCGGCATCCCTGCCGAGCGCGCGGCGCAGCTCCTGCTCCGTAGCTGCTGCCCCGGTGACCAGGTTCACCGGCGTGGTCATTCCTGCAATGCCGCGCGCTTCCCAACCCGAGCTCGGCAATCCGGGGAGCTGCGACAGGCCCGCCTCGCCATCCTCCAGCACACCGGCAATCACGGACCGCGGCAAGACGGTGTTGGCGTAGGTCGTCAAGGCCTGCGAGAGCGTCGGGTCTGTGGTCGAACTCGCAGACACCTTTGACCCCGCGCCTGAAGTGGCTGCGACATCATAGAGAGGGTCGCCCAACACCAGGCTCGGTTCGCCCACTAGCGGCTGCTTCGATCCGGCATGGGTGATGTCATCTGAACTGAGGAGATGCCGAAACGCAAAACGTTCGATCAGTGCGGTGCCCGCGTCGTCAACGAGCGCCGGGAAGGGAAATCCCGGAAGCGGTGGTGCAGACAACAACAGGACCTCTCGCGCGCCATGCAGGAACGGTTCAAGGGGTTCGAAGAAGTCCCCGTACAGGCCATGCAGAACCTCCTGCAGTCCCGGGTCATCCGGCAACCGTGTTGGCCACTCACTGGCTGTGCGCATGAAGGCCGTGTATCGGCGCCAGTGCGAGGTACCAGAAGGACCTGGGGTCGCAAGCCGGACCCACACTGGCTCACGGTTGCGGCGCAGGACGACCGCATGCATCACACGGCTCCAGTTCTCAGTATGGCCTGCCGTTCGATCGTAGCTCCACACATAGCCGACGACGGCCTGCGACGAGTCGATCCCTGCCTGGAGTTGAGTGACTGAAGGCTGTGCCACTTCCCCGGAGCCGTACTCTCGCCGCAGTTGATCCTGGAGAAGAAATGTGACGGATTTTTGCTGCGCGTAGCGCACGAGTGTCGAGATCGCCTGATCGCATGCGGCTTGTGTGGTGGATTGTTCACGCAATGCAGCAAGTGCGGCATGGACCTCCCTGAACATGCCAGCAGATGCCCTCATCTCCTTCCGCAAACGCGCTACGAATTCAGGGTTGAATCGACGTGCTTGACCGAGCGCCCGGGCCTGCCCTCCACTCTGCCGATGCGACTCGATGAACGCCGCCCAGGCCTGCCTGGGCTCCGCCTCCTGCAGATGCAAGTCCGTGAGTGAATAGAGCAGCGCACTCTCCAGGCGTCGCTGGCTGAACCCCGGCAGAATCTGCGACCTTGCCTGCGTGAGACTCGAGTCTGCCCGACACGTGAAGTCGATGGCGAGCTGGAGTTCCTGACGATGCTCGGCGATCACCGCAAGATGCGAGAGCACGACCGACATGAGCGGATGGCTGGCGAGCCCGAGCCCAATCAGCTCTTTCTCACAGTGGAGAAAGATGCGTTCAGCAGAGGCCATCTCTCCCGCGTACATGACTGCAACGGCCAGCCAACACTCGTTCTCCACGGCATCGAGCCGATGGGCGTCGTCATCGCGCAGTCGAAGATCAAGGGCTGCAGCGTATTGTGCGCGGACCTGCTCGCGGTTGCCTGAAGAGCGATTGAGGTTGGCCCTGGCCTGTAACAAGTCTGCATAGACCTGGGAATCGGTGGAGTCACCTTGTGCGAAGCCGATGCCCTCTTCGATGAGGGTCATGGCAGCGGAGCGGGCACCCGGGCGACCGGACAGGCGTGATGACAGGGCATGCTCCAGGAGGAATCCTGCCCTCTCTGGCGCGGCCGGGGGATAGAGGGCGTCTGCCAGAAGCCATGCAGCCTGCGAGAACACATTCGCGCTACTGATGTCGCCGCCGTGACGCGACACCATGCCCAGAACCCGGAATGCCTCCGCGACGGCGCCCGGGGCGACCGCTTCGGTTCCGCTATCCTGCAGTTCCTGGAGTTGCCGGGCCACGATGCCGAAGGCTGCAATACTGCTCTCGCCTCGCGCCGCCATGTTCCACGCGATGCGCAGCGAGTCCGTCGGGCTGGTGGAGATCGATGCGTCGGGCTGCGCGCGGAGCAGCCCTGGAAACACGAGGTTGCCCCCGATCACGACCATGCAGACCAGCACGAAGACGCAATTCGATGACCTGCAGTGTCTTGGCTTCAACCTGCCGCCCTCTGCCCTATTGGCTCTGCCAGACCGAATCCCCGGAAACGCCTGTGCCGATGACCTCTACACGCGAGTTCGTGAGTATGCGATACTTCTTGCGACAAGGACAAGTGCCCACGGAAAGGGCACGGGCATCGGGAAGGGACCGGTCAATTCACATGCAACGTCCCAGCGCCGCTCCCCGCTGGCCCTCCCGCCTTCAGGAACTCGTGCAGGAACTCCATGGCACGGCCGAGGCCGCCGGAGCACCAACCAGAGGCGGTCGGGTCTCCACGCTGCGCGGCGATATCTGGCTCATTCTCCACAGCACGCTAACTGCCTACACACGCTTTCACGCGCGCCGGCTTGGTCCACTGTCCGATTCCGACCTTGCCGATCTGGTGTCAGAAAAGTCGTTAGATTTGCTCGCCAGGATTGATACCCAACAGTGGGACCCGATCGATGAAGCAGAGGGCAGAGTGCGGGCATTCGTCTCCACCGTGGCGCGAAACGGCGTCGTAGACAACCTGCGTGCAAACTCGCGCCTGACCGAGCTGCCAGATACGGAGCTGACGACCGTGCAACCATTGCACTCGAGCAAGGACCGCGAACATGAGCGACACGCCTCGGATGCGCTCGAGGCGTCGGAGTTCGTCGCGTGCCTCAGTACGTGCGTCGAGTCCCTGACCCCGCGCGCCCGAAAGTTGTGGTTCTTCCGCGTGCTCTACGAAATGCCCAGCCTGTTGATCGCGCGCCATCCGGATATCCAGATGAACGTGGGATCCGTGGATGTCGCCTTGCAACGTTGCCGCCAATCAATCAACGAATGCATGCAAACGAAGGGGATGCGCCTGAGGGCACTGCCCCCCGGCACATTCGCAGCACTCTGGGAGGCCTGCGCGCAGCAGCGCAACACACTTGCCGAGGAGGAAGGTCTTGGCTGATTCCCATCCTGAATCCCATTCTGAATCCCATACGGAAACCATGCTCGACCGTGCAGTCGACTTCTCGCTTGGTTTGCTCAGCGATGCAGAACAGCGTGAGCTGCTCGAAGAGGCCCGCAGCGACCCGGAGTTCGAGGCCATACTGCAAGAGCAGTGCGCTGCCCGGGAATCCGGCCGTGCAACGGGAGTTCCTGGAGCGAACCAGCAAGAAGCGCGGTCGGGTCATTCCCGACGCCGGTTCCTCGCCCGGCCCCGACGCATTGCCGCCATGGCAGCGTTGGTGGCGGCCTCGGTGGCCTTGCTCCTGGTATTCAGACCTCAGCCTGATGCCGACCTGTACTGGCTACCGATGGACGGAGCACTGACCACGCCAAGAGCTGCGGAGTCTCTACAGGATGACTGGCGCGCCGGCGTACAGCTGTACGCCACCCACGAACTGGATGCGGCAATCGAGGTTCTGGAGAACGCGGATGCCCAGGGAGCCACCGCACAGCTGAGGGACATCTACCTCGCGAGCGCTCTACTCAATGATGGACGGACGGCTGAAGCGGCAGAGGTCCTGAGGCGGGTTGACCTGGCATCCCTGCCCCATCCATGGCGCGGCTACGCGCAGGAAATCCAGCGCCGGCTGGCGGACGAGCACTGACCCGCCAGGCCCGGATCTTGAGTTCCGCTGACGGCACCCACGGCAATCAGCGTGTCCACCACGCCCCGTTTCCCGCTAAATGTCGGATATTGCCCCGAGCTTACGTGGTAAAGTATGGGGTAGGTGCAGGCACTGGAGCCACTCGTCGCCGCCTTTCAGAGCCATTTTGTCAGCCAACTCCATCTGGGGGAATCTCTATGTTCGGTTCGTTCCGGTCCCGCGCTCTCGTGATGTTCGTTCTCGTCCTGAGCGCCTCGGCCCTCCCTGCAGCACCGGCCCGGGCCCAGACCGAACCGGTCCAGTTCACGCTAACCGGCACCATCACCGACGGCGGCGCGACCCCGATCGACCACGCCCGGCTCATCGTCACGGTCGAGGGCACGACACAGATTCTGGCCGACCAGATTTTCACTGCTGCCGACGGAAGTTTCAGCGCCACCTTCCAGGCCGAAGTCATTCCCAACGTCGGCCTGGACGATCCGATTCTGCCGCCGGGTCCCACGGCCTATGACGGCTACTGGATGGGCAATGCTCACCCCAACCCCTTCGTCCCGGGAACAGCTACTGGACTCACGCTGAGCTTCGCGGCGCCTACATCGGTCAGCGCCAGGCCTGACCTCGAGCTCTTCGACGCACGCGGCCGCCGCATCCGCACCGGTGACCAGATGGCCAGCGGCGTTTACTTCTACCGCCTGAACTTCGACGGGCGGGTAACTGACGCGCGCAAGCTCGTGCTGCTCGGTGCCACCCGCATCCAGCCCAATCTCAGGCGCGTGGCCGACCCCAGATCCATCGACAAGCCTGCCGCGGGAGGCGGCACCGCAGCACGCAGGGCCGAGGGTGAAGCCTTCGTCGACATCGCCGTGCTGAAGCCCGGTTTCGAGGGAATGATCGACACCGTTACCCTGAATTCCCGCATCGACAACCACTTCGACGCACAGCTCAACGCCGCGCCGGTGCCCACGGCACAGCTCGCAATCACCGGAACGCTGAGCCAGGGCGAAGCAGTCCTCTACGACGGCCTCGGCTCGACCGTCTCTGGCGACCCCAAGCTCGACTACAGCTGGGACTTCGGCGACGGCGCGCATGGCGGCGGCCAGTTGATTGCCCACGTCTATTCCCAGCCCGGCGACTACACCGTCGCTCTCACCGTTAGTTCGGTGCACGGCGCAACCGCCACCACTTCGCAGCTCATTACCATAGCCCCCGCTGCACCCCCGGCCTCCATGGCCGCCAGTTCGACCGGCACCATCCGCGACGCCACAGGAAATCTATTACAGTCGGTCACCGTAAGTCTCGTCGACGGCACCTCGACCGGTGATAGCGACGCGCTGGGGCTGGTCACGCTGAGTGGTCTGCCTACTGGTGTGCCCATCGCGCTGCTCTGCGAGAAGCCGGGCTACACGCGGCAGATCATCCGCATAACCCTCCCGGCCAATACCACCGACTCGGAATTCCGCGCCACCCTGCGCAGGCAGCGCGGTGCGATCGAAGTCGACCGCATCGAGGATGGCACCGATCAGGAGGGCGAGGACGGCGTGTGCCTGGAGCTCCCGCCCGAGGCGCTCGTCAAACAGGATGGCACGCCGGTCACCGGTGCAGTCGAACTCCGCCTCACCCCGATCGATGTCTCCAACCCGACCGAATCGGGCGCCTTCCCCGGTAGCTACGAAGGCGTGCTGAGCGATGGCCGGCGAGGGCTGATCGTCAGCTATGGCACGGCCGAGTTCGTGATCGAACAGGGCGGCGAGGAACTGCAGCTCAAGCCGGGCAGCACGGCCACCGTTGAGATTCCTGTCTATACGCCGGGCGCGGCAGTGGATGATGTGATCGCGCTTTGGTCCGTCGACGAGTCGAGCGGGCTCTGGACCGAGGAAGGCACGGGCATCGTCGTCGCCAGCGAGGACTCCCCCACCGGTCTGGCCCTGCGTGCGCAGGTCACGCACTTCTCCTGGTGGAACTGCGACGACTTCCTCGGCGACCCCTATCTGCCGGTC
>Ga0164313_10001704_pt1 | contig 19544 bp, 7 predicted proteins | sample GuaBasSedimGuay4_FD_113735 | JGI IMG/M metagenome (GOLD analysis project Ga0164313, IMG submission 113735) | Subseafloor sediment microbial communities from Guaymas Basin, Gulf of California, Mexico - Guay4, Core 4569-4, 0-3 cm | ecosystem: Environmental > Aquatic > Marine > Hydrothermal vents >... | reverse complement strand
TGATCCATCTCCCTCATATTATCAGATAGCAACAGATGGATTGTGTTATGCATATACAAGTGATCATAATAACGAAACAGCACACAATACAATAACAGTATTCTCATTCATTAATTCGCCAACTAATTGGACAGGATTTGGAAATTCAAAAATATTGATTAGATATCCAGATGATAAATATAGAGATATGTTTGTTGGTGATAATGAGATATATACTTTTCATCAATCAGAAAGAAAGATAGCGGTTTTCTCAAAGACAGGAGTTTTCAAGAGGGATATTAGCCATTCAGATTATAGTTTTCCATATGATCCAGGCACACCTCAAGGCACATCGTATATAACATCAAATAAAGATGGTGAGTTATATGTATGGACATGGGGAGGATCTCATCCGTCTATATACAAAATAACAGATACTTCTCAAGAGTTTTTAGGAACTATTACTGCTGGAGTTTCGGCTGCTAATAGAGATAGTTTTTGGTACGTAGGGAAAAGAGCCTATATTTGGGATAGTATAATCCGTGGAGTTCCCGGAGAATATTACACAAACTTTAGTGTATATGGAAGATCGGTATCTGGCAATGCAGTGTCATTAGGTAGTATTTGTGAAGAATTATTCGTCAGAGCAGGATTATCACCTGATGAATATGATGTATCAGAAGGTACAGATTTAGTTGATGGATATGTTATACCAAACCCAATGTCAACAAGAGCTTCAATAACATCCGTAACTTCAGCTTATAATTATGAATTGATTGAAACTGACTTTCAGATAAAGCTTAAAAAGAGAGATCCTACACCAATAGGTGCTCCAATAAGTGATGTTATTAATTTTGTGGAGATAGAAAGAAGGCAAGATGTTGAACTTAGCAGAATGATTAACATTACTTATGCGAACAAGAGGAAGAATTATGACGCTGGTATACAATCAGCAATAAGGGTTGACTCTAATGCAGAAAGCACAAAAGGTTATCAATTTGCATTATCTTTAACTGATAGTAAAGCTAAACAAATAGCGGAAAGATTTTTGTTTAGTGAATGGAATGAGAGAGTAGAGTTTAAGTTTTCTTTGTCATCAGAGTATATGGGGTTACAGCCAGCGGACACTGTTACTATATCTTACAAAGGAGATTTGTTTGATGTTAGAATAACAAAGATAGATTACACTTCTGCGGGACAATTAAATTGCGAAGGCTCTTTAGAAAACCAGACAGTATACGAATCAGATGCTATTGGCTCAGACACAGGGGAGTCAATACAAGAGGTTATTCAATATGGAATAACTAATTTAGAACTGCTTGACATTCCTATGCTAGACAACTCTCTTGATAAAGAAGGGGTATACATAGCGGCAAGTGGTTATTTAAGCGGATGGACAGGTTGTAACATAGATAAATCAACAGATGGAGAAACTACATATAATTCTGTTGGATCAATAATTGATAGCACGATTATAGGATTGGCTACAAGTAGATTATCAGATGGGACATCAACGATAATCGATTCAGTAAACTCAGTCATTATTTCTGTAAATAGTCCTTTGTATGATATATCCACTGAAGTCTTATTCAACTCAGGTAATTATGTTTTGCTAGGGGATGAAATTCTTCAATTTATGAATTCGCAAGATAATGGTGATGGCACATATACATTGTCAAATCTACTTAGAGGAAGGAGAGGGACTGAGTGGGCAATGAGTACGCATCTAATAGGTGATAGATTTGTCTTCTTAGACACAAATATGATTTTTGACACTTCTGCTTCTTTAAATGCTTATTCTTATTATAAAGCAACCACATTTGGATTTTTCATAGAAGATTCAGAAGCAGAAACTATAACTCCTGAAATTCGCTGTCTCAAACCATTAGCTCCAGCGAGAGTATATGGAATAAGAGACATAAATAATAACTTAACTATTTATTGGATGAGAAGGTCAAGAGATGTAACTGGGTATATGAAAACTCTTCAATTATTTGAAGAGAGTGAATCATACGAAATTGATGTAATAACAGGGTCTGGCAGAACGTTAACTTCAACAAGTGAATCAGTTGTGTATACCTCAACAGATCAAACATCAGATGGATTGACATTGGGCGAACCAATTGAGTTAAACATATATCAAATATCTGGTATAGTAGGAAGAGGATATGCTTCTCAGGAGATTGTTTAATGTCGGGTAGCCAAATAGGATCAGTAGTAGGTGCAGCGATTGGTGTTATACTTGCTCCAGCAACAGGAGGTGCGTCTTTAATATGGGCGGCCAATGGAATGGCTATAGGTGGAGCTATAGGCGGTCTATTAATGCCTGATGAAGTTGGTCTACAAGATCAACACGGACCTAGGCTTACTGATTTAAAGATTACATCAACTACATATGGTGCAGTTATTAATAGGGTTTATGGATCATATCGTGTTGGTGGCAATATGATATATGCAAGTGACATAAAAGAAACAAAACATGTACGTGAGGAAGAAGTTGGAAAAGGTGGCTCAGAGACGTATGAAGTCATAACATACACATATGCAGTTGACATGGCAATTGCTTTTTGTGAGGGAGAAGTCGATGATGTGATTAGAATTTGGGCGGACAGTGTTTTAATATATGATATAAATCAAGGTGGATATACTGCGGCATTTAAAGAGTCAGAGGAGAAATCTGGTAAAATACAATTATACAAAGGTTCATCCACACAAAGCATTGACTGGTTTCTTCAATCGCAAGATTCAGATTCTCCTGCATACAGAAATGTTTGCTATATTAGATTTAAAGATTTTCAACTGGAAATGTTTGGAAATAGAATCCCTAATATTACAGCAGAAATAGTTAATGAATCCGGAAGAGCAATAAGCTCTATGCCAACCATATACTCCATACAACAGGAGACACAAGGCGAATATTTCACTTGCATGTTAAGCGCTACTAGAGAAAGGATTAGATACGTTTCTGCGAATTACGATAATGCTTATAGAGATATTCATTGGACAGTATATGACATTTTCCCATCTGGTGCAACAAAAATCATAAATGTTATTTGGAGAGATTACTTCGACAAAGACGATCTTTTGATGTGTACATATGGAACAGATTATTTATATTTAGGACGTGATTTTAGAACAGATTCTGATAATTTTATGTTAGGAAAAATTCATCAGAATTTAGCAATTGTTAATGCTAAAACTTCAATTTGTCCAGGAGTATCGGTTACTATGCCCAATATACTAGGGAAAGTAATTAGCTCAACAAATACCAGTTCAACATATATAACAAAAAACGATATGTATATGGCACTAGGGTACAATACTTCTTCAGAGTCAACTAGCCCATATACTTTGGTAAAATTTAGTTTAGGTGGAATAGCAACTGACACAGTGCCTTTTGAGCCAGAATTTATCGATAAAGATCTTATGTTTGTGGTAGTTAGACCTTATAACGGATATGTTTATTTAATAGGCATACATAAACTTACTGATATCGTAACTGTTGCAACATACACAGAAGAATTGAACTTTGTCAGCAAATTTACGACAACAGAAACTTTGCCAGAGCAAGGCGGAAATACCAGTACCACAATAGACATAGAAAATGATGAGATTATTTTTGTAACGAATCTTAATTATCAAAACATAAACTTAAAAACCCAAAAAGTTTCTGCTAGATATGTTACGCCAATTTATGTCAATCCTATTAATAGCTTAACAAACGATGGGATAATTTTTTCATTCGTCACTTATACATCAGATAACTCAAAGTCTCCTGATTATAACACACTTAAATTTGATAGATCTTATGTCAATGGCGTATCAGACTCTGGTGAATCACTTTCTGGAATAGTTGCAAAATTACTAGAATCTTCTGGAGTGTACGACTATGATGTGTCTGATGGAGATTCAATTTCTGTTACAGGACTTTTGGTAAACCAAGTCTCATCTGCTAGATCCGTTATATCTATTTTGCAATCAGCATATTCTTTTGATTTAATAGAAGAGGGTTTTGTCATTGTTTTGCGCACAAGAAAGTCAGATATTGAATACAATCTATCTTTTGACGATTTGCTAAAAGGCTATGATATGATGAATAGCTTAGAAACAGACTTGCCAAATAGTATAACTTTTAAGTATGCAAATAAATCATTAGAGTATTTATCTAGTTCGCAAAGCAGTATGAGAATAGACTCTATCAGTGATAATGAAATAGGATTATCTTTACCATTAGTTTTAACTGACACAGAAGCAAAACGACTTACTGAGATCAATCTTTTTAGAGCTTGGAGAGGAAAAACAAAAATAAAATTCACCACTACATTTCACGATATCAATGTATCGGATTTAATAAATGTAGAGATAGAAGATATTGTGCATACAATCAGATTGACATCTGTATTGATAACAACTACTTATGCTTTAGAATGCGTTGGGTTAACAGAGAGCATTGGCATAAACGATTCTGATTCTATTGGCGCAGATACGTCGGAAGGTTTTTATGAATCAGAGATTAAATCGGCAGCACCATCTGATTTGTTATTGTTTAATGCTCCTACTTTGGATAATTCAATCCTTAATGATAATGGTGTGTATTATGCATCTAAAGGATTGGGCGTAGGATGGAGTGGAGCTACTTTATTTAAATCAAAAGACTCTGGACAAACTTATGAAAATGTAGGTTCTATTTTAAACCCGGGTTGTTTCGGAGAAACTAGGTATGCTTTACAAGACGGACCAACCACTCTTTTAGATGCCAACAGCTCTATTCAAGTTTACTCTAGCTCAAATGAGTTTTTAAATATTACGTATGAAGAATTACTCAATGGAAAAAACTATATAAAAATAGGCAATGAAATCTTACAGTATATGGAATATACTGATGATGGTGATGGTCTATATACATTGTCTGTTTTATTGCGTGGAAGAAGAGGAACAGAATGGGCAGTTGGCGATCATCAATCTTTAGAATCTTTTGTGTTGTTAGATTTTAGAGATGTGCAGTTTTCTTTTTCTACTATTAGTACAGAAAGATTATATAAAGCGGTAACATTTGGCACTTATTTGGAAGATTCTTATGAGGAAAAAATCACATATGATGGAACTAATCTAAAACCATTTTCTCCAACAATGGTTTATTATTCAAGAAATTCAAATGATGACATATACGTAAAATGGTCAAGAAGAGATAGGTATATAACTGGTCATCTTAGAGCTTTGCCTTTAAGCGAAACTGTGGAATCATACAATATTGATGTGTATTATTATGGTGTATTTAAAGAAAGTATAACAATAAGTGACGCAACTTCATTTACGTATTCAGAGTCAGATCAAATAGCGCAAGGGATAACAGTTGGCGATACTATAAATTTTCACATAAGCCAAATATCTCAAGTTTATGGGAATGGCGAGGCTTATTATCTAAATGCTTATACAAATAGCATATTGTATACAAATTTAATCTTGTACTTTAAGCTAGATGAAAGCACTCAATATGACGATCAACAAATATCAGAATTTATAAATGGTGGAGCATTAGATGGAACGTTCTATACAAATTCTTCCAGTAGCTCTTCTCCGGCTGGATTGACAACACTTGGAGGCTATAGTAAAAGTTTCAATCATAATTCTACTTCGTATATAGAATGCCAAGCATCTGATAAAAACTCTATAGAAACAACTGGGGAACTAGGAATATCATTGTATTTTCAATCAGCGGTGAGATGGAGAAATCAACCGATTATCACTGTTGAGTCTGAGTGGAAAGTCGTTTTTTATCATTCTCAAATCAATAGATTAAGTGTTGTTTTATATAGAAACAATGGTTCTCCTATAAAAGAGATAAGATTAAAAAGAGGATTTAGTGATAGCACCACATATCATTTAGCTGTTAATTTCCAAGGCAATTTTCCTTCTGATAATATATCTGTTTATATCGATGGAATTTCGGAAGAATATGATATTGTGCAACAAAACGATGATTCACTAGGATCTGTTTATAAAGAAAACCCTTTAATGATAGGTGCAGACAAGCATCAACCTGCGACAGGTACTACTTACTCTGGAGTGATAGATGATGTTAGGATTTTCGATAAGCTTTTGACAAGCGAACAAATAACTGAATTTACGAATTTAAAACTATAAGGAATCGTAATGGCTAGTGCGATAATGGGAAGTGTTGGATCATCAATTGGAAGCATGGCCGCTGGAACTTTTGGTTGGTCAGCTGCGACTTGGGGTCAAATAGGTTGGACTGCTGGTGTTCTTGCAGCGAACTATTTGTTTGCTCCAGACGGCCCACACACTGAGACAGAAGGTCCGAGATTAGATGATTTAAAAGTTACATCTTCTGCTTTTGGTGGTGGTATACCAAAAGTATATGGCGCTTATCGTATATCTGGGAATATAATCTGGTCATTGCCTTTGCATGAAACAAAGCATGAGGAAACTCAAGAATCTGGAAAAGGTAGTGGTGGGAGTTCGTCAACATCTACTTGGTATACATACAAAGGCACATGGGCAATAGCTTTTTGCGAAGGTCCGATAACTGCAATAAGAAGAATATGGTTTGGATCGACATTGGTTTGGTCAACAGACAAAACCTCTGCATTAAAATCAGGAAATTCTTATCTTTCTAAAAAAACCGATAATTATTTTATATATGAAGGTGATGGCGCCCAGCCAGTTAATTATGTTATACAGTCTGATAAATCAGATACACCAGCTTATAGGAATACTTGCTATCTTGTAGTGGAAGGTTTAGAGTTAGAAGATTTTGGTAATAGAATACCTAATGTAACTGCTGAGATTATTAGTTCTGGAGAAATAAGCACATATCTATTTAGTGAACAGACAAAGCCATTTGGCAAAGTCATGGGTTATGAAATGGAGATAATCAATGTAGATGAAAAGTATATTTATTTATATATTCAGAGTGGCGGTCAATGGAAAAATAATGGCGAGATAATGTACAAAACCACTGCCATGAATCGATGTGATAATCCAGAACCAGCAATTTATACTGAACAACCATTAAGTTGGTCTATTGAAAAGATTGCCTTGTCATCAGGTTTGTGGGTAGGAACATACCGTGATGCTTATTTAGAATATGGTTGTCCAGATTCTTATTATGATCATCCAGCGGGACAACAAGCACGAAACTCTAAGCGCAAAATCTCAGGTGAAAATAGAAGATTAGAAAATGTAGTAGCATATAGATATGGAGATGATCATATGCTATGGGTTAATCCTATTAATTCCGCACAGTATGTAAAAGTCACTGGTAATTTAAATCCATATTTTAATCATATTGGTGATGTTCATAATGGAGTTGAAGGAGATTATACAGATAGATATTTTGAAACTGAAGATGGCGATATGTTTTTGGCTCAGATTGCGCTTCGTCAAATTTCTAAAATAACAGGCAGTGGTACATATACCTACACAGAAGCTGAAGCTACCATTGATCCTGCTTACGTTTTGAGTGGAACTGCTGGGTTTTTAGCTATATCAGCGTATTTAGATTTTGTATATCTTTTTGGAATTTCAGCAGACTATCAACTCTGTTCAAAGTATGATTTTGACTTGAATCTCATATGGACAAGAACTATGCCAAAAGTGATAAGTTCTGGAAATAAATACTTCACTGTTGATAAAAATGGTCTACATATTCTAACTTGGACAAAGGTAACTCATTACGACTTAGAGTTTGAAACAACACATCATTACGACTTAGACGACTATTGGGGAGGAAGTCATACTGAAACACTTTATTACAAAGGCAATAGATCTTTTGCATACCAACCTGAAGTGGTAAATGAAAACTACGATTCATTAGAAATTTGGAATTTAGAGTCTAGTTCCTCTAATGGTGAATCAGTGGCAAGTGCTTGTAAATCGATAGCTTTAGAGGCTGGGCTTTCAGAAAGTGATTTAAATTTTAGCGCTGCAGAAAGCATTATTATAGATGGATATGTTATAACAAAGAGTATGCCTGCTAGATCGGCTATAGATGCAATACTTAACACATATGATTTGTTAATGGTTGATACAAACCATAAACTTACAATAATACCCAAAAAACAAGATGTTGTAGCTACTATTACCGAAGAAGAAGTAATAGGAGAAATAGAATATAACAAAAGACAAGAATTAGATTTACTGAAAAGGGTTACAGTTAAGTATTCAAATAATCTATCAGATTATTTAAGCAGTACCCAAAGCGCTATGAGAATTGATGTTAATGCTACTAGAGAAGAAATGATTGAATTGCCATTTGCATTGTCTGATAATCAAGCAAAACAATATGCTGAAAAATCGCTATATAGGGACTGGATATACAGAACAACTCTTTCCTTTTCTATACCTTTTAGTTATAACAATTTAACAGTTGGAACAGTAATATCCTTGCCAAATGGATATAATGTAAAAATAGTAGAAATAGCATATACAGAAGATAATATTTTAAATGTTAAAGCTATTTTATATAGCATTGTCGAATCTACCGCTGTAGGAGCAGATACTGGAGGCAATACGTCAGATTTAAAAAGCTTAAATTCTGATACTGTTCTTGAAATTGCAAATTCTCCCACTATATCAAATAATTATATTGACGAAGAAGGATTGTATTATACAGCTACAGGATTAGATAGTAATTGGCCGGGTGCTGAAGTCTTTTCTAAGAGGGAAGAAGTGGACGATCTTGAGACGATTGGCATACTTCTTGAGGGTTCTGTAATTGGGGTTGTATCTGGAACGCCATTGGGCAATACAGATAAACCAAATCATTGGGACTTAGAAAACTCTGTGCAAATTAGATGTTATGGAGATTTAATAGGCGCGACTAAAGAGTCTGTGTTAAACGGAGCAAATTATGCTTTAATCGGCAATGAGATGATACAGTATTCTGAAGCAGAGTTATTGGAGAATGGTAATTACGAACTTAGTGTTTTGACTCGTGGTCGAAGAGGCACAGAATCTTATGTAGGAAACCATAACTATTCTGAAGTTTTTATATCAATCAATAACGTTAATGGTGTAGGATTTTACAAGAACTTAATTGGCTCTAAAAGATATTACTCAGCAGTAACATTAGGAGAAAGAGAACAATCAGACTTAAAAAATGTCACAAACTCTGGCAGGAATCTTAAACCATTTAGCCCAAGCTATTTGAAACATCAGCGTGTTAGCAAAGACATTCACTTGGAATGGCATAGGCGTAGTAGATATATATCAGGATATTTTAATCCATTGCCTGTAAGTGAGGCTAACGAGAGCTATAATATATCGATTAACGATTTTTCTGGTGCAGAAATTGGAGTATACACAACAACTAGCACATCTTTTGTTTATACAGAGCAATTTCATTTAAATGACGGGGTAGAATCAGGTGATCCATTGATAGTAAAGGTTTCTCAAATATCAGGGGTATATGGGAACGGATATGAAACTGATATGTTAATAGAGCCTAGTTTTGATGAATATGGCAGACTAATGAGTTCATACTTACCTATTCACTACTTTAGGCTTAACAACTCACATATGGCAAATAATGGAGATGATTACTTTAATGAGCCAGACGGAACAAAGTTGGATTCAAATACATGGATTACATCAAATAAAGCTACCACAATACAAAACAATTCATATACATTAGCATCAGGCGATAATATTCTAATGGTTGGCGCCATGCAAAGAATGGCTAACACTAGTATGAAAATAAATATATCTGCACATAATATGGATAATTCTAGAGATTGCAATTTTATATTAAGAACTGGGCAATTACATGGAGGCACTTCTAGATATTCCGATATTTATGTAGGATATAATTCTGTAGATGGCTGGTATATTCATGCAACCTTAGCATATAATCCGCCAGCAAGTCCAACAGTTATACCTGACTTAACAGGAAAATCTTTCTCGATAAGATTGGAATACAAAGGAACTACAGGAAGTTATGCAAGATATGAAATATATTACTCTATCGATGGAGGGGCAGAGGTTACAAATTACAGAATTTATCTATACGCAGAATTAGTAGGTTATCAATTTTTGTCTAATAGCGCCAATATACAAATAGACTCATTTGAGAATCAATGGAATGCCGCAAGTATTGCTTATATAGGCGAAGACATAGGGGTTTCACCTAAGCACTTTTATGTTGCAAGATCAAGAGATCCAGTGATTTTAGAAGGTGATAGCATTGTAAACGATTCACTGTATAGCACATCTTTTCCTGATTATCGCAGATACTATTATAGCCGTCAGCAATTAAGTTGGATGAAAGATTCAAGTACAACTACGGTATGGTTTCGCATAGAAGAAGATCCTGTACCAAAATGGGGCAGTATAGTTTCTGCTGATGGAACAAGTTTTTCTATAGTTTGTCAACATGGTATTTGGACATATGCTGGTGTTACTTTTGCAAATGTTGGTGACATCGTTCAAGGGCAATGGTACTTTTTTGTTGGTACATACGATGGAACTACAACTATATGTTATTTAAATGGTATCGAAGTAGGTCAAGCCGCTTATGCAGCAGTTTCAAACAACGATCAATATAAAATAGGACCGATAACTGGAGATTACCCGATACTTTCAATGCAGGATTTAAGCTTGCTAGATAAAGTTCTTTCCCCAATTCAAATAAAAGAATTGTACGACATAGCGACTATATAAGGAATGACATGACAACTTACACAAACAATCTTCTAGTACCACATCTAGATCAAAATGTAGCTCAGCCAGAGATTCCAGTGAACGAATCTATGGATATTTTTGATTCTGCTATAACGGGTCAATTAACACTAGATATTAGTGGAGATATAGGTTATAATTTAGATGATACTAGTTTGACGTATCCTCAAGAGTGGCAAAACGGGATATTGATAATAACCAACACTGGCACAGCAAATACGGCATTAGTAGATGTATTAGTTCCAGATGGAAAAAAAATGAAGTACACTTTAGTTAATGATACTGGAAGTGCTTTTGATATACAGTTAAGAACAGTATCTGGCACAGGAGTTTCTGTCCCAGACGGAAGCATATATCAAATGTTCTCTGATGGAACAAATGTTAGAAGGATAACATAATGACAACTTATTCGGATAATCTAAGAATACCTCACTTAGATCAAAATGTAGCACAACCAGAAGTACCAGAAAATACAGCAAAAAACATAATAGATTCTATTTTATCTAATGTATATATATTGCAAACTGTCGATGCTAATGATATAACCATATCTCATACTGATTCAGTTGTTGATTCTACTGACTGGCAATCTTTTATGATAGAAATAAGAGACTCTGGTGCATATTTAACTGATGCAATTAACGTCAATCTTCCAGATAATCCTAGACCTTATGTTTTCAAGAATAGCACAAGTTACTCTGTAAATTTTAAGACTACAGGAGGCACAGGTGTAACATTAACAGCGGGTTCTAATGCATACTGCTTCTCTGATGGTGTTAATATTGTAAGATTAGAATTCGCTGCTACAGGAGCAGGAGCGGATTTCTTAACACTAAATGATACGCCAATCAGCTATACTGGCTCAGAGTTAAAAATCGCTTCTGTTAATTCTTCTGGTAATGCTCTGGTGTTCACAGATTCTCCTATGATATGGAAAGGGGCATGGGTTGATGCCACATACATTCTTAACGATGTGGTTAGGGATGGTGCATGGACAATGATTGCAAATACTGAAACAACAGACAGAGCTGCGCCACAAAATATTGGTGATGTGTTGGATGCAATTGACCCTAATGCTTCGCCAACCACTGGCTCAAATATGTCTACAGTCAAAATGGTTCATAGATATACCATGACTAAATCAGGATATTTAAAATCAATTAGTTTACGCGCACCATCTTGGACAAGTGATTCTGTTACAAAAGCAACTTTAGTCAATATTAGTAGTGGTGAGTCTGAAACAATTGACGACCCAGTATTATCTACTGAAGATGAATGGGTTACTGTCACTATAGGCACTGCTATAGCAGTTGTTGGCAATATATACGAAATTTGGTTTGAATACTATAACTCTACTTCTGCCAGTAATATATCTGGTGAATGGAATTCCGAATTATCATCTGGTGATCCAAGTTCAAAAGCTGTAGCTATTGACGTTATGACGAATCCTACCAGAGTGGCATTTAGCCATACCGATATAGGTAATAATGGACATGCAACCGAACTAGATGCTGTGGCAATAGGCTCAATTATTACTGTAATGGAGACAAATGATAACACCAGATCGTTTACTTGTGAAGTTTCGGCTATTAGCACTGCCCCTGCATCAAGCACAACTTACACTGTTATCAATGTTCAAAATGGAGCAGAAGATGTGCGAGATGGCATGGCTTGCGCTTGTGATATAGATATTCCGATTGCAGTAGCATCAGATTATACTTTGTTTGCTGATTTATGGGATACTCCAGCAGGATTCGCCACTATAACATCTGAGTTATGGTATGATGGAGTTCAACAAGCAGATGTTAATGATGGATACGGAATCAATTTAGCTTTCCAAGAAGCTTCTGTTTCTCCTGATTGGGATTTAATGGCTTTATCTAGCGAAGGTGTAGGTGGAGGTGGAAGTTCATTTGGTGATGTTTTAGTTGGTGTAACTATTCAAAATTATGGTGAGGTGTTAAATGCTATAGCTGGCACTTCTGGCGCTCAAGATATAGATTTATCTTTTGGTAATGTTGTGACATTAACAGTAACTGGTGCTATGACATTAACATTTACTACTATTCATGACAATACTTCGTTCACACTTCTTGTTACAGATGCAGGAGCTAATATCACATGGCCGACAATAAAATGGGAGGGAGGAGTCGAACCAACATGGTCTAGTGCAGGAGATGATTTAGTTACATTTACCAAGATAGGTTCTGTTTGGATTGGTGGCGCTTTAATAGGAGTAGCATAATGTTAGGCATGTCTAGGATGTGGATGGCTGTCACTAGAGCTACTGGTGGAGGCCCCGGAGTTAGTGATTATGCTTTTGATATAACGATCGATCATTCTAAAGTAGATGAAGATTTGTTTGATTTTCCATTGCTTGTGAATCTTGGGGCTGATTCTGGAATTGATGATTTTAACGCCACAAAGATTTTTGATGATGATACGTATCCACTAAATAATTTGAGCGTTATGTACAATAAAGGTGCTGGCAAGACAGTAGTTGATTACGAGGGAGTACTGCTATCTTTGTCTCCAGATAATTATTGGGATTTTAATGACACTATAGCGAGCGGAACAGCTATAGATCAAATAAGCGGAGAAAATGGGGTATCTTATGGTAATCCTACATTTGAATCTGAATCTCTTTTATCTGACAAGTCTTTATCTTCTGTGGATTTCGATGGAAATGACAATATAGAATCTTCAGTTAATCCCACACTAGGAGACAACTTTTCTTTTAGTTTGATTTTTAAAGCAGATACAATACCAAATGAAACTGGATTGTTTTGCATTAGACAACCTGGCGGTAGTGGCGATGTACTTGTATCACTGCATTTTGAAGCTGATTATAGAATGTATTTAGGAATGTACATTAGCAGTACTTGGTATAAAACTAATTGGATAGGCGTAAGTGTAGGAGCTACATATCATATTGCCTGTGTTAAAGATGGAACAACATTAAAACTGTATATAGATGGCGCTTATGTTAGGGGTATAACGGTTCCTGAGTTTACAGGAACTGTTGCACAAAATCCATTTTGTATAGGACAAAAGTATGGTAGTGAAGGTTTTTCTGGCTTCAAAGGTTTGATAGATCAAGTTGCTACATGGAAAACAATTGCACTGTCTCAGGAACAAGTGGAAGAGTTGTACGATGCTTTTGCATATGTTGAAGAAAATTCTATTTATTATAACACTGTGTTAAGCCTTTCACCAAAAGCATACTGGACTCTTGGCGATAATACTGGGGAAACCATTATTATTGATGAATTAGGAAACAACAATGGAACAACTGTTAATTCTCCTTCGCTCGGTGTCCCAAGTTTGCTTGTAGATAGCACTTATACAGCAATTGACTTCGATGGAAGTACAACTGGTCAATATGTTTACTTAGGAAATAGTGTGTTTGATAATGTGCGAACAATATCATTTATTTTTAAGCCTGATATTACATACCAAGCAGGATCTGGCAATACAGGATTAATATATCGCTGGGACAACAATGCAACTGTTTCCAATGAAAATAATTTTGGGTTTATTATTTTAGATACAACTGGAGAAATGCGTTTTGATAGAAACATTGGAACAACTCAACATCAGATTGTGTCTGGCAATACTGTATGGACTAGTGGTGAAATATATCATATTATAGGCATTATTGATTCTGCGGATGGAATGTCGCTTTATATAAATGGTGTTAAACAACTTTCTGTTGATTCATCTACTGAAGTAGCTCAACCTTTTGACTCAGAATGCGTGATTGGGTCTTGGGGAAGTTTTACTGGTTCAATGAGAACATTTAATGGCGTTATTGATGAAGTTTCTGTGTTTAACGATGCTCTCACTGAAACCGAAGTTCAATATTTGTATAATGCTTCAATTACTGGCATTGTGGATGTAGCTGTTCCATCACAACAATGCAAAGTAGAAATAGACAGATGGGATCAAATAAACGAACAAGCTCAATTATGGGTGAAAGTTCCTTATGTCTCTAAAGATGTTGATACAGTTATAAACTTATCATTTGACCCTACCAATAAAGACAATTCTATCAATATAGGTAATACAGGTGAAGCTCCTGCGCAAGCCGTATGGGATGAATACGATGCTGTTTATCACTTGAGTAAAACTGATGTAGACGATTATACTGAAAGCACTGTTGATATATATTTAGCGCAAATTAGTGGCACATCTTCAACTACTAGCATAGCAACTGTTGGGCTTTCTGCTATAAATACAGGTGCAGATTTCGTGGATGATTATCTCACTATTGATTACTATATTGAAGATATCTCTACAGTCATTAATAGTCAGATCGAGTTATCTTCTGCGGGAACTCCAGATACAGATGATGTATTTTGGGAGCTTGATAGCGAGTTTTCTGCTGTAAATGGATGGAACTCTTTAACATTGTACTTACGCAATGCACAAAATACTGCTGGAGAATTGAATTTAAATGCTATAAATTATATTAGATGTTATGCAGCATCGTCAATCAACAACATTGTAAGTTTTCAAAACGCAATAATGCATGTAAGAAGCATAACCTCAAACAATACTGTGTATGATTCTACTGCCAATTCTTTAGATGGTACAACAAATAATATGACAAGCAATAATATTGTTGATTTTGGCATTGGCAAAGGATTAAGCTTTAATGGCGATGATGAGTATGTTGTATTGCCAGATTTAAATCACGGTAGTGCTGGCATGTTTACATTAGAGATATTGGTTAAGAGTAATGATTCTGTTTCTCAAGCTGTTGTGGTAAATTTAAACGATTCAGTAGAGACTACAGACCCTAACACTCATTTTAATATAAACCAAGCTGGTGTGTCTAACGATATATTATACACTGTAGGACACAACACTACAGGTCAAACATACTATGAAAACTCAGATGTTACTGTGATTAATATGATCTCTATGACATCTATTGAGAATGGAGATATGATTCCGTTTTTGAATGGTTTGCCTGTATCATCTGCTATTACTGGAGCTGGGGATTATGTATATTCTAATACTGTATTAGAAAACAGAATAGGCAGACATAGAACTGACATCTATCCGTTTGATGGAAATGTTAAGGAAATTAGGTTTTCTAAGAGTGTTAAAACGCCAAGTTATATGGCAACCAATTATGAGTCTACCAAAGATGATTTGGTTAGATTTTCTTATGCTAAATCTTATATTGATCCTCATGCACCAAAGCTATATCGCGATTCTATAATGGAGTTTTTGCCTATTGCTTATTGGCGCTTAGGAGATACAGCACCATTAAGTATTGATGATGATTTTACTGGAGATAATGGTGATGCACCTAATCCAGAGCTTTGGCGGAATGGTGATACTGACACTTCTCCTCACACAATACAAAATAACGCTTTAGAGTTTAGCGAAACATCAGGTTCATCAGAGACACTGTATAGCTCAAATGTCAGCATCTTTCAAGTTGCTGGAGACTTTGATATACAAGTTGATTATGATTTGTCATCTTTTACGCAGCCATCTTCATCTTCATCTGCGCATGGTTTTGTCTTTTATTTTGCTAATGGTGTGTATATATCAGTACTTCGTAACTATGGTGCAAGCAATGGCGATGGATATTCTATAAACAGTACCAATACTACTTTTGCTCATATAACACCTGGCGTAAATTATGCTAATGGAAAATTCAGAATAGAGAGAATAGGAGCTGTCACAAAAGCTTATTATTGGAATAGTAGCGCTGGTCAGTGGCAGTGGAATGGTAGCACAAACGGTTTCACATTCAGCGAATCTAACACTGATTCTATCAATATAGATTTGACTTCAAGTTGTAAAAACGGCTCTACTACCATAGGCTCATTTGATAATTTCACAGTGGTTAGTGGAGATTTAGTACAAACTACTGCTATTGATGAAGTTGGAAGCTTTAGCGGAAATTATATTAACAATCCTACGCTTGACTCAACAAGCTTATTATCAAATGATGGCAACACATCAGTTTTATTAAATGGAACCGATCAATATATCGATATAGACAATGACTTGTTAGACGGCCCTGTTATCATATCTGTTGTTTGTCTTGTGAAAACAGATTTATCTGATAACTCTGGAAGCATTAGAGGAATATTAGACAGAGGGGAAAGCAATGATGGTTATAATCTATATATAAGCTCAACAAACACAATTAAAGTTTCTATAAATGGCGGTTTAGCATTTGCAGAAGCTGTATACCCAGATGACGATTCAATACATCATGTAGCATTTAGCTATGATAAAGTAAATGTGATATTATATTTAGATGGGGCAGAAGTTGATCGCACAGCATATACAGCTAATATATCATACTCTCCATCTCCTAGAGGAAACATAGGTCAATTAAACTCTTCTAATTTTTTCTCAGGAAACATAGATGAAGTTTCAATTTTCGATCATGCATTAAGCAGAGCTGATATCAATAGTTTATATTTATCATCAAAAGCAGTATATGAAAACGCATCATATTCAACATTAATAGAAGGTTTATCACCAATAGCATATTATAAATTAGATGATGTTACTGGCACAATATTAACTGATCAAACAACTTTATTTAATGGCGCATATGCAAACTCTCCTTCTTTGGATGAAAATGGATTGGTAGTTGAATCACCAAATGGATCAGTGTTTTTCCAAGGAACTGATCAATATGGTAATTTAGATTCAGTTTTATCTGAGTTAAAAAATCATTCACTTGGCTCTATTTCTTTCCTATGTAATTTTGAGTCTGGAGGACGAGGTTATATAGGTTTTGGTGGAACAATAGATAGTGGAACATATATCCAATATGTAATAGACGAAACTCGGGTTGGTATGTATTATAAACACAATAATGCAACAACAGGAGCAAACAATTTTAGTGTAGTAACAACTACAGCGTTTAGCACAAGTAGCACTTATCATGTCGTATTTGTTCAGGATGATGCTGAAGGTTGTTTGATATACATCAATGGCGTTTTACAAATTACTGTAGAGACTGGAGATTCTAGTGGAGCGAGATGGTGGGATGATTCAACTGTATCTAGTACTGTAAGTATAAATTCATTAAGGCGAGACACAAACGCATACTATCCGGGAACAATGGATGAGTTGTGCTTTCATAGCATAAGGCTTAATCCTCAAAATATAACTGACCTTTATCAAGCGTCTATAGGAAACTTTTAGTAAAATAATACGCTATCGAATGAATTAAAACTTTACATTCAGTATGAATTATTATATAATATAATTATGTTATATAAATTTTTTATATTTTTTAAATATTTTTATATAATAATTTACTGATATATTAATAGACAAAGAGGCAAGCATGTCCGCATATATAACATCAGCAAATTATAAATTGAATAACCACCCTGTTCAGGGTTCGTTCAAAATAAAGCGCTCACAAAACGTATCTATTTCTGATACAAATAATTTCAGTTCTCCAACACAATCAGAAATAGTAATAATAAGTTCAGTAGATTATTACAAATTAAACATAAACTCCGCTGCAGACCCTACAAGCACAATTTTGCCGCCAGGTTTCACAACACTAATAGTTGATAGAGGCGATGTATTAAACTTTATCAGAGTTGGTGCAACTAGTTTTGAACTATCTATCATCGAACCAGAATAGGATTTTATCATGGCATTCTCAGAACAATTTGCTATAGACTTACAGAACTTTTTGGTTTCGCCAGGAACGGATATGCCAATAAGCCCTGCAAGTAGTTTGTTTTTAGCTCTACATACATCTGATCCTACCGCTAATTGCTCTGTTGGAGAATTATCTGGTTTTGGATATATTAGGACAGCAGTAGTATTCGGCCCACAAACTACTGCCAACTCAAGAGATTTGGAGAATATTGCTCCAGTAATTTTTCCTCCTGCAACTGACAATAGCCCTAGCAGTGTAACTTATTACTCTGTCTGGACTGACCAAGCTGCCGGAAACCCAGTTTCTTATGGTATATTAGATGCGCCAGTTAATTGGAGTACTGGTTCTTCTGTTGCAATTGCGACAGGATTACTAAGACTTGAGCTTTTGATTAAACCAGCTAACTGTACCATCTAATGAATTTCTTTCAGAGACCGCCAAAACCTGGTGTAAGTGCAGGAGTCATAACCAATACTGTAACTGCAATAGGTCATGGTGAGGCTGTCTTAAACACTAAAGACGCTCTGTTTATACCAAGATATTATGTTTCTGGAACATCAGAACAGGTTATGCAAAACAGTGGTGTAATGGCTATAGCTGATTACGTATCTGCTACATCACCTTTAGCGTTTCTGAAAAAATGGGCAGTTACCAATCCATTATGGACTCAAGCAACAACACAGTTAGTTTTATTATTTCCAGATATAAGGTTTGATAAACCAGAAGGCGGAGATGGCAGTGGTGGTATAGATATCTATAATGATTCATGCGGTCTTGTGAAAGAGAACGCAACATCATTAACTTTTTCTGGTGATATAGTTACTGACACTAGTTCAGACTGTATAACAGATGGCGTAAATATAACCTATCCTCCACCTAATTTTACAGCAACATTTTTTATCGTTCCTAATTTAGTTTATAGAGGAAGGACAATAACTGATATTCAATTAAACTGGACTTATGATCCAAATGACATAAACAGTCAGGTTTTATCTGGTCCGGGAATACCACCTCAACCAGATATAAATGATAGAATTTTAGATTTAACAGGATTGTCACTGACAACTGATTCGACTTGGAGTTTAGATGCAGTTCATGATTATGGTCAAGCTAGTTTATCAGATAGACTTGAGTTTTGTAATGATGTGAAAATATTTAGATCAGCAAGTGAGACTGTTACAGGGGCTGAAATACAGGCTTTGCC
>Ga0164313_10001703_pt1 | contig 19550 bp, 13 predicted proteins | sample GuaBasSedimGuay4_FD_113735 | JGI IMG/M metagenome (GOLD analysis project Ga0164313, IMG submission 113735) | Subseafloor sediment microbial communities from Guaymas Basin, Gulf of California, Mexico - Guay4, Core 4569-4, 0-3 cm | ecosystem: Environmental > Aquatic > Marine > Hydrothermal vents... | reverse complement strand
TTATCAAACTCCACGCGATTTAAGATCAATCCTGAAGCCGGGGCAATATAATCCAAAGGAATTTCATCAGGATACAAGAGAGAATTTTTTATATCGTCCAAACTGATTTTTCCCCTTCCAAGTTTTATTAACTGACCCATCATCAACCGAATCTGATTGCGCATAAATCCTTTAGAGTGAATATGGTAAGCATAGCTAATAGCGGGAAAGAAATTGGCTTGATACAAATTATTTTCTTCAATTTTACTTACCAATATTTCTCTTTCAAAGTTGGCTTTATCCGAAGGCCTGGTGCAATATTTTCTAAAATTGTGTGTTCCTTGAAATAATAGAGCTCCCTCCTTCATCAAATCTATGTCCAAATTTTCTATGAATGAGGCCAGGAGTGGGGCCGTAAAAGGGTGACATTTTTCGCCGTATGAAAACAGATAAATATAGTTCTTGATTTTAGGTGCTTGTATGATATTGAAATCCCGGTCTGTTTCCTCAATTTTTATTGCTTTGATATCCGCCGGAAAATTGCTGTTGAGATCGTATAGAAACTGATCAGTATCCAAAGGCTCTTGCATAAACAACTCAAATATGGAATGATTTGCCGAAACCATGGCATCGGTTCGGCTTGATCCAAGGGTTTTGAAACTCTTATCACCGAGTACAAATGGCAAAGTTTTGTCGATCATTTGATGTAATGTCTTCAAGCCGGTCTGTTTGGCCCAGCCGTGAAATCTAAATCCCAAATATTGAATGTGTATGAGATAAAAATACTGTTGCATGAATGAAATGGGTTTTTATCAATTCTAAATTTACTAAATTGTAGTAGTATTAAACAATTCTGACCATGTCCGATTTACAAAAAAAATTCAGATTGACTTTTTTGTGTTTGTTCATAATTACCATTGCATTTGCACAGGATTATGAAAAAGCAGGCAAAAATGACCTTACAACCGATTTTTCATGGCCTGATGGAAAAAAAATAGCTATCAGCCTAACCTTTGACGATGCCCGGCTGAGTCAAATAGACAAGGGAATCCCTGTTTTGGATAAATACAATGTGAAGGGCACATTTTATCTTTCTCCAGGAAATATTGAAAAAAAACTGGAGGGCTGGAAAAAAGCAATTCTAGTTGGTCATGAAATTGGTAATCATTCACTCCTGCATCCGTGCACTGGAAATTTTAGCTGGTCCAGGCACAAGGCCATAGAAAACTATACACTCAGGGATATGGGTAAGGAATTAGATTCTGCGAGTCAGCTAATAAAAAAAATACTTGGAGTCAAGCCTATATCTTTTGCATATCCATGTGGTCAAACCTATATAGGGCGATCCCTGCAGACATATAGCTATGTCCCTCTTATAGCAGCACGTTTTATAACAGGTCGAACATGGTTGGATGAAGGCCCAAATGACCCGGCATTTTGCGATCTCGCACAACTAACCGGCATGGAACTGGATGGGAAATCTTTTAAACAGGTAAAATCTTTGATAGAAGCTGCAAAAGCCAAAGGAAGCTGGTTGATATTAGCCGGGCATGAGATGAATGAAAGTGGATCTCAAACAACTTATCTTTCAACGCTTGATTCCCTTTGCCAATATGCCCTCAATCCGGAAAATGGAATCTGGATAGATAACGTAAAGAATATTGCCAATTATGTGAGGGAAAAACGCGGTATGCCACCACACTCTGAAATGTTACCTTATCAGGATCCATCTTTGCCTACAAATCAGCGCATTGATGATCTGATGTCGAGAATGACTCTTTCCGAAAAAATTGGTCAGCTTAACATGCCTAGCGGGTACTTCAGCGAGCTAGGAAATAACGTAGAGGAAAAAATATATGGATCCAAAAGATTTACTGAAGGAATCTTTATTGAAGGGATTGGGCCAGTTGGAGGATTTTTTACTTTGGCAAACCACATGCTTTTTGAAGGGCCTGAACAACAAGCCAACTTTTTTAATGAGCTTCAGAAAATATCTCTTGAAAAGACCAGATTAAAAATCCCATTATTACAAACTGAAGAAGGAACGCATGGATTTCAATGTTCCGGGGCCACGATTTTTCCGGAAGGCCCGGCGCTTGGGAGTACATGGAACCTGGAATTATTGAAAAAAGTATATGAAGCCGCTGCCAAAGAAGCCCGTTCGGTTGGTATTCATGAATTGTTTACTTTGGTTATAGAACCAAACCGGGATCCAAGATTGGGCAGAAACCAGGAAGGATATAGCGAAGATCCCTATTTATGTGCTCAAATAGCTAAAACTATTGTTCGGGCTGTACAGGGATATGACATATCACGAAATGACAAGGTAGTTGCCGGGTTATGCCATTACCCCGGACAAGGCCAGCCGGTGAGTGGTCTGGAACGCGGAGCAATGGAAATTTCCGAACGAACATTGCGCGAAGTTTTTCTCCCGCCATGGGAAGCAGGAATAAAAGAGGCTGGAGCTTTAGGTGTGATGGCTACCTACCCAACAATTGATGGCATTCCAGCTCATAGTTCAAATGAAATGCTTACAGGAATCCTTAGAGGCGAACTGGAGTTTGATGGATTGGTATTGAGTGAAGGTAATGGAGTGAATACCCTCGTATATACAGGTTTAGCTAAATCACTGAAAGATGCTGCAGCTATGGCAGCAAACGCTGGAATGGATGTCAGTATTTCTTTTAACCAGGGCTACTTTACTGAAATGATTGAAAATGTAGAAGAAGGGCGAGTATCTATGGAGACTATCGATAGGTCTGTGAGAAGGATATTAGAAATAAAATTCAGGCTGGGATTGTTCGAAAATCCATTTGCAGATCCGGAATTAGCTAAGGAAGTTTCTCATACCCCTGAACACCAGGATCTCGCTCTTGAGGCAGCCCGTGAAGGAATCGTATTGTTGAAAAATGAAAATGATCTGTTGCCATTAAGCAAAAAACTCAAATCAATTGCCGTGATTGGACCCAATGCAAACCATGAAAAAAACCAGCTTGGTGACTATACGTCAATTGTTGTAACTCAGGATATCATAACCGTTTTAGATGGCATCATAGACAAATTATCAGGGTCAGCTAAAATTAACTATGTGAAAGGCTGCAATGTAAAAGGGGATGCCCCGGACGAAATAAATCGTGCCGTGAACGCAGCTAAAAAATCAGAAGTTGCTATTGTTGTAGTAGGTGAAAATGAGTGGCAAACAGAAAACAAGCAGGGTACTGATGGCGAAGCCTATGATGTGGCGACACTGGAATTGACAGGCAAACAGAAAGAACTCGTACAAAAAGTTTATGCCACAGGCACTCCAACCATTGTTGTTCTTATAAACGGCCGTCCTATGGCCACACGCTGGATTTCTGCTAATATATCTGCGATTGTAGAAGCATGGATCCCCGGAGAAAAAGGAGGAACAGCGATTGCTGATGTGTTGTTTGGTGATTACAACCCCAGTGGAAAACTGACTGTGACCATACCCAGGCATTCAGGCCAACTGCCGGTATACTATAATTACAAACCTTCAAAGGCTTATTGGGTGACAGAAGGTTGGGGCAATCCATATGCAGACCTTAATCCAAAACCTTTGTATGAATTTGGATTTGGTTTGAGTTATTCAAAATTCGAATACAGCAATATCCGGATTTCCCCGGAGTCAACGGGTACTTATGGTAAATTTAATATTTTAGCGGATGTAAAAAATATTAGTGATAGGGCTGGAAATGAAATTGTACAGCTTTATATTCGTGATGAGATCAGTACCGTTGTAAGGCCTGTAAAAGAACTAAAAGGTTTTACTAAAATCTTTCTAGAATCCGGCAAATCAAAAACTATTAGTTTTGAATTGGGATTTAAAGAATTAAAAATGCTGGATAAAGATTTGAACTGGGTTGTAGAGCCGGGTGAGTTTAATGTAATGATAGGTTCAAGTTCAGAGGATATCCGTTTAAATAGAAAAATTATTATTAAATAAATATTTAAAAAGATGAAGGCCAAAAATAAAATAATCTCACTCATCCCACTTCTGGGAATTATAGGTTTATTCCTTTGTTTCGTCCCCTCCACAAAGGATAATAATAGTGTAACAAGTACCCTTTTAGCAGGAGCAGCAAAGGTAAACATCACACCAAAAACCCCGATCCCCATGAGCGGATACGGTGCACGGCATGATCCATTTAAAGGTGTACACGATTCGCTTTATGTAACGGCAACTGTTTTTAGTGATAAAGTCCAAAAAACGGCTATCATTACCACAGATTTGCTTTACTTTAAAAATGATTTCTATTATGAAACCATACAAAAGATTGAAGAAGCTACAGGGATAAAAAAAGAATTTATTCTATTGAGCTCAAATCACAATCACGGTGGACCTGTAACCAATGTTTATGATCATGAAACTGCACCTCAAATTAAAATATACATTGATGAACTGCAGCAAAACATTATAAAATCCGTCGTACAGGCCAATAAAAAACTGCAACCAGCCATGATCGGTATGGGAAAGGGAACCTGCAAAATGAACATCAACCGAAGGGCTAGACTGGCCGATGGCAGTATAGGGCTTGGACGCAATCCGGACGGACCATGTGATCATGATGTTTCCGTAGTACGAATCGATAACCTTAATAGAAAACCGATTGCCATTTTTGTTAACTGGCCCTGTCATGGCACTGTGACCGGCCCAAATAACTACCTGATCAACGGTGACTGGCCCGGAGCAACAGCCAGATATATAGAAAAAGCTTTTGGAAATGATGTGATTGTTCCCGTAACTGCAGGCGCCTCCGCCGACATCAATCCAATCTACGGACCAAACAGCAAATTCAGGGATATCGAAGCAACGGGAATGTTGTTGGGGGAAGAAATAGAGCGGGTTGTCAATAGCACAAAGACTTTCCCAAATGGACATGTAGAATCTAAAATGATATCAGTAATGGCCAACGGGAAGAAACCTCAGGAAAGCACCTTTCCAAATCAGAAGCTGGAATCCGGGGATAACGTTCAGATCAACCTGGCAGTAATAAAAGTAGGCGATGTTGTATTTACAGGCGTATCCGGTGAACTGATGACAGAGATCGGCATGCGTATTAAGGAAGAATCCCCTTTCAAAAACACAGTGATAATTACGCATTGTAACGGCCACAGTGGATACTTATGTACAAATCACTCCTATCCTGAGGGAGGCTATGAGGTGATGGTATCACGCACCATGCCCGGAACGGAATACCTGATAACTGATAATCTTATGACGATGATTCATTCATTGAAATAAACTACCATGGATTGAAAACCTATAGATCCAGGTTTCAAAAAGAAAACATTCAAAATTTTCTGCCGGTTAGTCTAAAGCCTTCATGTAAGCCAGGTACGAATTAGAGAAATAATTATTAGTATTAATTAATGGGATTGGGATAAAAAGAAAAAATGGCGAAAGTTATCATTGGTATTCATGGTCTGGGCAATAAGCCACCAAAAGAAACCCTTAAGGAGTGGTGGAAAAAGTCAATGCTGGAGGGACTGGATAAACTGAATAAACCGTACGATTTTCCAAAATTCGAGCTTGTGTATTGGGCGGATATTCTTCATGATAAATCACTGGACGAAAATGTTAAAGATGAAAATGATCATTATTTTCTCAATGAAGCATATACTCCGGGACTTCATGATTTTGTACCCGAGGATCATTCAGTACGTCAAAAAATACTTGATTTTCTGGAAGATCAACTGGATAAATTATTTCTAAATGACGACTTCACAATAAACTATTCCGGAATATCAGATGCTGTGATCCACAGGTATTTCATGGACCTGGAGATTTATTATTCAGAAGAATGCTTAGAAAAAGATGATAAGCGATGTAAGGCACGAAAACTTATACGCGAAAGACTTTTAGATGTGATCAGCAAATATAAAGATGATGAAATATTCCTGATTGGGCACTCGATGGGATCGATAATAGCCTATGATGTGCTTACATTTCTAACCCCTGATGTCGATGTTCATAGCTTTGCTACCATTGGATCTCCACTGGGATTTCCGGTTGTACAGGGAAAAATTGCAGCTGAGTGGAATGCCAGAAAATTGACTCCCCCAAAACTTAAAACACCACCAGGTGTAAAAAAGCACTGGTACAATTTTGCCGACCTACAAGATAAAGTTGCACTGATATATCATCTCAAAAAAAATTATGAAGCTAACCGGTACGGCATCAGGCCTCAGGATTTTGTGGTACACAATGATTACAAAAACGGAGAATTATTTAACCCTCACAAATCCTATGGTTATTTAAGAACACCGGAACTATCGAAGGTATTGCACAAGTTCTCTTATGAACATAATTTATTTAAGAGGATTTTCTCCCGGTTTTCTTTGCGTAATTTCAAGAAGGGCAATTAAAAATTTGTATCAGTCTATACTCTTTATTTTTCTTTGATAATTTCTTCCAAAGAAAATTTTTCAAAAGTCATATCTGCCTGACTGCCTTCGTATAATATACCAATATGATTTTCATCAATGGATGTAAGACAGGAATATCCACGACCACGGCCTGAATCAATGAGAAGCCAATATTCTTCGGGCCATGTAATGCCGTCATCAAAACTAACTTTAATTGTAAAGGACTTTCTTAAGTGCTGATCGTTAGGATTTGAAAAAAGGAGTACAGATTTTTTCTTTCCATACTTATCATGATACTCATGCTTGAGCAAGGATGCCATACATACAGGTTCCTGTAAGGCGCCATGAGATGTAGAGTGCTCCGTCCATTTTTCACCCAAATCCTGTGTGACGGCAATGGCCCGGCCATTATGCGCTCCTTTTGTCTTCCGGTTTCTATTGTCCCGCATATTCAGCATTAATGCACCATCTTGCAATTGAACAATAGCGCTTTCTGTCGTGTTGTGATAAGCAGGATTACTGCTGGACCAGTTATTGCCATGATCTTTACTGTAACTGATATTCGAAAATGGCAATCCATTTTCATCTCTTCCCTGTGTAGGCATCACAAGTGTACCGTCAGCCATGGTAATCCCATTTCCAGGAGCGGGAGCAAAGAGCCACCAGATATTTTGTTTTAACTGCCTCGTCAGGTTTTCAGGTGCCCCCCAGGTTTTGCCGTCATCAGTACTCCGGGTTATTAAAAGTTGTGAAGTTTGTTTTACATCAAAACCAGGTTGCGATCCTTTATCTCGCCATTGGTGGTTCCAGTCCTTGCTTTTTTCCGTAAGCCCCTCCACCCATTTGCCATTTTTATCCACAACACCATGCATCCACAGCCCGGCAATAAAAATATCCCCTGTACTTTTATCGACGAGAACATTGGCATCGCTCACACCATTAAAATTTTCCGGCAGGTTACCCCATCTCCCCATATCAAGGACAATCTGCATAGTATCCCAGCTCTGTCCTCCATCCGTACTCCGGCTGAGCCCGATGTCAATGTCCCCCTGAAGATCTCTTGAACTCTCTCGACGGACATCATAAATGGCAAGTAGAGTTCCCACAGTACTTGTAGTCAGTCCGGGAATTCTGAATGTATGCACGTTGTCGTCACCATGTTTTCTGAGTGCTACACCGATGCGCTGAGTAATTGAAGGAGAGATGATTGTCGGTTTTAATCGTTTGCCATTTTTGAGAGTCACACTCGGGCAACCTACATTTATCCTATGAAGGAGATCCGCGGCCTGGCTCAGTTTGACGGATACCCAAAAATAATTTTTTTCGGTTTTCAGTGTAAGTGCATTGGCAAAATGCATTTCCCGTTCCGGGGTCATGGATTTACCAAACTGCCGGGAAGAATCAAATAAAGAGTCGGCACCACAATAGTATATTTTTATTGCTTCTATATCTCCCGGATATGTAGCTCCATCCAATGTCAATAATATTTCTTTTAGTAAGACCTCTTTATTTCCTTTCGGGACTGTTATGCATATTCTTAAGACCTGATTATCTGCTTTATTAATGAGTACGGGTGTCTGGAACTGGCTTAAAGACAGGGTTGGCGGATTTCCTTTTTTTAGCTTGAATGAAAGACCGGATAAAACCAAAATGACAGTCAACAGAAACAAGACAATCCGGATATTATAGGTGTTAATATTGAATTTTTGATTTTTCATTGGCTTTTGACTTGATAGCTTATGCAAATTACTTTTCTGTTTGCCTCCTGATAATATCATCAATTCTGATCCGTTCAAAGGTCAGATGGAGCCTTTGATGACCAAAATAATTATTGCCTTGTAAGTCTAAAGAATATTGTAGTCATGTCGGTCTCATATGTCTAATATTTTCTGTTAAAATATACAAATAAATCATGAGATAATGTATAGAGACGATTCATGAATTTTAGGGAATCGTCAGTATTTCAAGCGTCATCAAAAGCCCAATACACACGATTGTGAGACGCACGACCGTGCGTCTCTACAGATCCACACATCCCATTAATCCTTTTTCAATGATCTCCTTTTTTATATTATGGCCAATAAATACAATTTTCGTTTCTTGTGGTTCCCCCGGTTTCCAGGTACTGCCAGGTTCGAGGATCATTTGTGAACGTACTGACTGAAAAATATATTTTCCCTTTTTCCCATTGAGATTGAGAATACCTTTTACCCTGTAGATTTGATATCCACTTAAAAACAGTAGCATTTTAATCCAGTGTTCAAATTTATCAGGGTCGAGTGGTTGGGAAAACTGAAACGAATGGGCGACAATTTCATTGTAGTGATGATGGGGTTGGTGATTGTGCAGAAGCCTTTCTTCCAATCTAACCGTGTCGTAGGCGTGAATATCCAGCAATACTTTATTCGGCACATCACCATAACTACATGATATTATCTCTGCGTCGGGATTGTATTTTTTTAAAAGAGAATTCAGTTGCTTTTGTTGCTCCTGAGAAACCAGATCGATTTTATTAAGCAAAATGACATCGGCGAAGGTAATCTGTTTTAAAGCTTCACCGCGCTCATCGAGGTTTTTTTCAATTGCATCTGCATCAGCCAGGCAGACCGTGCCATCCAGGCGAAAAGTCTTGCCCTTACCTTTGCCAATAAAGGCAGTTGCTATGCCATCAGGCTCTGCAATGCCACTGGTTTCGATAATGAGGTGATCGAACTGATAATTTCCACTTACCAGTCGTTGGAGCAAATTACCCAATTCCACGTTGAGCGAACAACAAATACACCCATTGGCAAGTTCAAAAATTCCATCATCAACATTTACCACCAGTTCTTTGTCAATAGCAATGTCGCCCAATTCATTTTCAATGATAGCAAAGCGTTTATCCGGGTTTCCGGTGATCAGATTATTTAGAAAGGTGGTTTTACCTGCTCCCAAAAATCCTGTAATAATTGTAACCGGGATTTTTTCTACGTTCATATTTCAGTGCTTATGCTTTTTAGGTACCGGATCATAGCCACTTCCGCCCCAGGGATTACAACTGGAAATACGTTTGATCCCAAGCCATGTGCCCTTTATTGGTCCGTGTTCTTTAAGTGCTTCAATGGTATATTGTGAACAGGTGGGTGTATACCGGCAAGTACTAGGAAAGAGAGGTGAAATGGCGAGTTGATAGAACTTCACCAATCCTATTAATAATGTTTTAAATAATTTGCTGATGGCTTTCAATTTCTTTTTGAAAATTTTGTGGTGCAATTTAGTAAATCATTTTGAAAGGAAAATTATTAATACGGGCCATGTTTCTGCATAAATGACAGATTCTTGTTAGTTTTAAAACAAAAATGCAGCTAATTTGTTAAGTGATAAGTAACAAGTATCAATAGGAATTTATTGCTAAATACTTATTTTTGTTTAGTCTGATTTAATTTAATATGACCGCATGATATCTACAGAGAAATATCAGGAAATCAAGGAGCTGTTTACACAGTATCTTGAGGATAAAAAATTGCGAAAAACGCCCGAACGTTTTGCCATTCTTGAAGAAATTTACACAAATGATGGTCATTTTGATGTAGAATCTTTGTACATCAACATGAAAAATAAAAATTACCGTGTGAGCAGGGCTACTGTTTACAACACTCTCGACCTGTTACTCGAATGCGACCTTGTAAAAAAGCACCAGTTTGGCAAAAATCTATCGCTTTATGAAAAATCTCATGGCTACAAGCAGCACGATCATGCCATTTGTACCATGACAGGAAAAATATTTGAGTTCTGCGATCCGGGAGTCCAGCAAATCCAGAAATTGGTAGAAGACACCTTTGATTTTACTGTCACCAGTCACACATTGTATTTCTATGGTTACCTAAACGAAGCAAAAAAGGCTCAGGAAGAAAAGAATGTTCCTGAGAGCCCCAAAAAGGACTGATTGGAATAAAGCTGAGAGCCAGACACAATGTCCACTCTTAGTATCCACTTGTATCCACAGCCCTTACTCTTTCATCCATTCAAACATTTCATAGTGGTGATTGATCATTCCCATCTTTTGATAAACCTTTTGAGCTTTATGATTGGTCCTGTCCACATACAAACGTATTCCGGAATACTTATCTGAATTTTTTACCTGTGTGCTAATGTGATCATACATGGAGCGAAATGCATTCTTTCTCCTGTGTTCCGGCACCACATAAACGGATTGAAACCACCTCACCTCACTGTTGCGCCAGTCACTCCATTCAGAGGTGATCAGAAAAGAGCCAATTACAACTTCTTCTGATTCTGCTACATAATAGGTGCCCTTTGACGGATCTTCAAAAACAGCCTGCACTCCCTTTTTAAGAATGCCGGCATCAAGCTCCACTTTTTCTGTTTCCCAGGCCATACGCCTTTGAAAATCCATGATGTAATTTGCGTCTTCCCTGTTAGCTTCCCGGATGATTGTCATATGTTCTGATCTAAGTAATTTAAATGTTCTTGTTTTATAAATTGCAAACGTAACTTATAATTTAATACTTTAAAAATGGAAAATTGGAATTGTGGAATAATGAAAAAAATTGAGAATCTGACTGTTCTACTTTCCACTATTCCACTATTCCATTATTCCACCATTCCACCAATATCGCATTAAATCATTATTTATTAATAACACTGACCTTAGTTTTTGAGTTATCTATAATTAGATTTGTACTTCTTTGGCATATTTCGCGTCAGGTTATTTTGATTTAAATTAATGAGGAAATTTAAAAATATACTTATAAACAGGATTCTGATCATTTTTATGATCCTTGCCGGCTACGCAACTCCTGTATATTGTTGCTCTACACCCGTATTCAGGTATGCACTGGAAATGTGGGCCGCCTACGCCTATACCGTTGAAGTTATTCACGATGGAAACCTGAATAATGAACAACAACAAGCTCTTGATTATTTGAAATCTTCATTAGGTTCTGAAGTGCCGGTAAACCTGCGGGTTATTGAAACAATAGCAAATAATTCCACCGGTATTGATAAGAAAAATTTGCCGGTTATGAAATTGACCTTCCCCAATGTACACAATATTCCAGGTGTAATATGGCAAGGAGGGTTGACAAATGAAAATGTAAAAAGAATGGTGGATTCACCTTCGCGGAGACAGGTGGTTGAAAATATTCGAAATGGTGATGCTGCTGTGTGGTTGTTTCTCGGGAGTGGCAATTCCGAAAAAGATTCGAAACGACTTCAAATCCTGGAAGAAGAACTCCAGCGATTATCCAAAAATATGAAACTCGCTGAATCCGCAACTGATGTGGCAGGAAATCCTTTGGATATCAAAATTATTAATACGGGTGTTTCATTTTCTCTGGTGAAAATAGACAAAAATGATCCGGCAGAAGAGATTTTTATAAAAATACTTCTTGAAACCGAGCCTGATTTAAACCTTTTCACAAATGTCCCCCTGGCATTTCCTGTATTTGGGCAGGGACGAGCTTTATATTCACTTGTAGGTGCTGGAATTAAAGAAAAAAATATCGAGACTGCCTGCAGTTCTGTAATAGGATGGTGCTCCTGCACAATAAAAGACGATAATCCTGGGACCGACCTTCTTCTTAAAGCTGACTGGAACATTGCTATTGGTGATAGTTCATGGATCAAGCCGGAAGAAATTCCTGACATAACAGGCCTTTCAGGTTTTATTTCAAATGAGGAGGGGATCGACAATAAAACTGAAGCTGAAAAAAGTATTGAACCAGAAGTAACGGTAGAAGATAAAACGGTTAGTACTATTGAAAACACTGAACCTGTAGTGAAAACAGGTACGATATTGGATATTGATGTAGATGAAGATGAAGAAGACCAGGAAAGTAATATAAATCCCATATTGAGAAATGCTTTTATCGCTTTGTTACTTCTTTTAGTCGCAATAGGCGCTTCCCTATTAGTAATAAAAAGAAAGTAGGGGTTGATGGTTCAGAACTATAATATGATATGAACATAAGTTTACTCGTTATAAAGGAAATAAAGAGAAGGAAACTAAATTTTCTCCTTGGATTGTTATCTGTTGTATTTGCTGTCGCAACAGTTTCAGGTGCTCTGACAATGCTTAAGATTCATGATATAAACAGCGCAATTATTATATCTGCTAAAGAAAAAGAGACTCAGGAAAGAATGGCTTTATTGCAGGATGACTATAGAAAAATAACTAAGAAACTTGGTTTTAATCTGCTAATTTTGCCCAAAGATCAAAACCTTAATGATCTGTATGCTGACGATTTTGCAGCCAAATTGATGCCGGAGAGTTACGTAGATAGTTTGGCAAATTCTCATAGCGTATTTATCAGACACCTGCTCCCCAGCCTGCAGGAAAAAATACTATGGCCTGAAAAACAAAGGACTATCATACTTACAGGTATCAGAGGGGAAGTTCCTTTCCTGCATAAAAACCCAAAAGAGCCAATGATGGTGAAAGTTCCAAAGGGCACCCTGATCATGGGTTTTGAATTGCACAAAAGCATGAACCTTCAGGAGGGTGACAAAGTGAAGATTAAAGGGCGCAAATTTACTATAAGAAAGTGCAATGAATCAAGGGGCAACAAAGATGACATTACCATCTGGATAAATTTGAAAGAAGCTCAGGAAATACTCAATAAACCAGGAAAAATTAATGCTATTCAGGCATTGAAGTGTATATGCGCAGGTAGTGAACTCTCAGGTGTGAGAGAAGAAGTTCATAGTGTACTCCCCGGTACCCAGGTCATTGAAAAAGGAAGCAAGGTTTTATGGAGAGCAGAGGCAAGAAACCGGTCAGCCAAAGAGGCCATTGAAGCAATTGAGGCAGAAAAGCAGCAACAACTCAAGCTGAGAAAAGAACGGGAAAATTTTGCTTCAATTCTGGTTCCCCTGATACTATTTGCAAGTGCAATATGGATAGCTTTCCTGTTTATTGGTAATGTGAGAGAAAGAAAAAGTGAGATTGGCATACTCCGGGCCATCGGGGTAAAGAAGTGGAAAATAATGAATCTTTTTCTGCTAAAAGCTATAATAATCGGCCTCACAGGGGCTTTGGTTGGTTACTTTGCAGGCTTATCAATAGGATGCATTCTGGGAGGGCAATTCATAATGGAAGTATTCAATATCAATCTTTTGCTGCTGGTTCTGGTTTTTGCGCCAATATTAGCATTGATGGCTGCCTACGTGCCGGCAACAATAGCTGCAGGGCAAGATCCGGCCGATGTACTTAGAGAGGAATGAAAAAATGAGATAATGATGGAATGAGATAATAAGGAATAATGATTAGAATCAACAATGTAACAAAAATATATACCACAGGAGAAAGCTCTGTAAAAGCACTCGATAATATAAGTTTATCTGCGGCACCAGGTGAATTTGTTGTTGTAAAAGGCCCTAGTGGATGTGGAAAAACAACTTTACTCCTTACCGCCGGAGGATTATTGCACCCGGAAGAAGGACAGATAATAATTAATGATCAGAATATATACGAGTTTACTCCTGAAAACACAGCAAAATTCAGAGCTGCTAATATTGGATTTGTGTTTCAGCAGTATCATCTTATTCCATATCTGTCAATTATTGAAAATGTAAGTATTGCCTCCCTTGCTCATGATTCAGAAATTCCTGAAGAACGTGCCCAAAAACTTATTGAGGAACTGGGACTAATGGAACGAATGCATCATACTCCAGCAGAACTAAGTGCCGGAGAGAAACAAAGAACAGCCCTGGCGAGAGCATTACTTTATAAACCAAATATCATCCTGGCCGATGAAATAACAGGGAACCTGGATCATAAAAATGCATCAATAGTTTTAAAGAAATTAAAAGAGTTTACAAAATCGGGGGGAACTGTTTTATTAGTTACTCATGACGAAAAAGCAAAGCCGTATGCAGATAGAATTGTTGAAATGGAAAATTAAAAGGGTATTTTTGTTCAACATTGAATTGCAACCATTCGGCGCTTTTTCAATTATGATAAAGGAATAGTGGAATAATGGAAAGAAAATATGATAGATAAATATAAAATTGCATTAATAGTACTGTTTTTTACAATTACAAGTACTGTTGCCTTCGCTGAAGATTGGCCCACATGGCGATATGATGCCGGAAGAACTGCGTCGAGTGTTGAAGAACTTCCGGATAATCTCTATCTGCAATGGACCAAACAATATACTAAACGCGAACAGGTTTGGGATGATCCGTTGAACAACGACTTAATGCAATTTGACAAAGTTTTTGAACCAATTGCCGTTGGAAACACACTATATATAGGCTTTAATGACCAGGATAAAGTTATGGCAATAGACGCCGAATCCGGAAAAGAGCTATGGTCCTATTATGCCGATGGCCCCGTTCGTTTACCAATTACATATAATGACAATAAAATATATTTCACCAGTGATGACGGTTACCTTTATTGTATTTCTGTCGAAAAAGGTGAGTTGATCTGGAAATTCAGAGGTGGCCCGGCAAACAGAAAAATGCTGGGCAACAAACGCCTAATCTCTACATGGCCAGCCCGGGGAGGTGTGGTTGTAGATAATGATACTGCATATTTTGCCGCAAGTATCTGGCCTTCCATGGGGACATTTATTTATGCCCTCAATGCCAAAAATGGTGAAATAATATGGAAGAACGACGGAACAAGTGCAGACTACATAAAACAACCCCACAGTGCGTATTCGTTTGCAGGCATTGCGCCTCAGGGAACAATGGCCCTAAATGGCAACAACCTGTTTATTCCGGGAGGACGATCAGTAGCCGGTTGTTTCGATAAAAGAACAGGTGAACAGAATTATTACCATATCAATAAATATAATAAAAGCGGTGGCGCATTTGTCTGTACGAGAGATGGCTGGTTTGTAAACCACCACCGCGATAGAAATACCATAGTATATGAAACCGATAAGGGCATCAGGGCATCAGGAATACTGGAAAAATTCCCTGTCCTTAGCAAGGATCTTTTTTATTTCTCGGGTGAATCAGTCGTAGCGAGAGATCCAAACAACCGGAATGAAATAGTTTGGAAACTTGATGTCGATGCTTCAGGCGATCTTATCCAGGCCGGAAATCGTCTTTATGCAGGAGGCAAAAACAGCCTGACAGCAATCCAACTCTCAAAGAATGGCCCATCAATCGCCTGGGAAAAAGAAGTAAAAGGAAAAATTGGAAGAATAATTGCCGCAAACGGAAGAATTTTTGTGGTCACCATGGATGGTGAAATACTGGTATATGGTGCTGATAAACCTGAGGAAAGTATTGAAATTTCATCACTTTCAAAACCATTTCAAATTTCAGAAGCAGCAAAACAAAAAGCTGATGAAATAATTGAAAATACAAAAGTTACAGAGGGTTATGCCTTGTATTTTGGAACAGACCATGAGCTATTGGCATCCCTGGCTCAAAAGACAGAACTCTTATTTATTGCAGTGGTTGAAAAAGAATCAAAAGTTGAGGAGTTAAGGGTGATGTTTGATAAAATGGGCTTTAAGGCAAGCAAAGTGGCATTCGTTCAGGGCACACCGGAAAGCATAGAATTTGCTCCCTATTTTTCTTCATTAACAATCGTAGAAAAAATAGAAGACTATAATGCATCTGATTTGCTGCTTCAAAAGTTATATGTTTCAACCCGTCCTTTTGGAGGTAAAATATGGATTGGCGGAAATGCTGCAGATATCACAAATTTTTCATCTTATACAAAATCAGTTTCACTGGACGGATTAGAGATAGTCAACTCGGGTAAGGATAAAATCCTTCTTTCACGTGAAGGTGCGCCAACCGGATCGGCAAACTGGACACATCTGTACGGTGATGTAAGTAACACAATCAAATCAGATGATGAACTGGTAAAACTTCCACTAGGGGTGCTTTGGTTTGGAGGAATATCAAATATGGAAGTTCTGCCGCGACATGGACACGGTCCACCCGAGCAGATAATGGATGGCAAACTCATTATCCAGGGGCTAAAAAGCATTAGTGCCCGCGACGTTTATACAGGACGCCCATTGTGGAAAACAGAATTCGAAACTCTCGGTACCTATGGAATGTATTATAACGAATCGTATTCAGATGACCCATTAAATCCCGCCTATAACCAAGAGCATCTTCCGGGTGTAAATACGAGAGGCACCAACTATGTTGTCACACACGATTTTGTATATGTTGTTCAGGGTTATTCGTGCCATATTATTGATATTGAAACAGGGGAGTTGACAAAAACAATCAGAATCCCTGATCACAATAGTAATCAATGGGGATATTTAGGTGTTTCAGGAGATAATATCATTGCTGGGGCCGAATTTGTTAAATATGGAACCATCGTGCAAAAAAGTCTAAAATCAATTGAAGAAATCCAGGCATATGTCGAATTGATCGAGGCTGTAAATAAACGCACAGGAGGATTTTCTGAATATGGACATAGTGCAAGCCAGAGTATCGTTGTTTCGGACAGACATACCAACAAATTGAAATGGGCTGCCAAATCAAAATATGGTTTTATTCACAATGCAATCATCTCCAATGAAACAACGCTTTATGCCATCGACAAAATACCCGTTTCAATGACTAATGTATTATCGCGAAGAGGCATTGATCTAGAAGGGGATTATACACTTACAGCATTCAATATCGAATCAGGCGATACTATTTGGCAAAGCAAAACTGATATTTTCGGAAGTTGGTTGAGTTACAGTGAAGAGTATGATATTTTATTACAAGCCACGCGTCCGTCACGAGACATGGTAAAAGGAGAGACCGGAACACGAATGATGGCTCACAGGGCTTCAGATGGAAAAATTATTTGGGACAAAAAAATAGATTATTACAATCCACCTATTCTTCATGGCAAAAAGATAATTGTCGATGACTTTGCTTACGACATAGAAACAGGTGAACCAATAAAACGTATTGACCCGGTAACAGGAGAGGAAATACAATGGGCCTATACGAGAAATTATGGTTGTAACTATATTGTTGCAAGTGAAAATCTGCTGTCATTCAGATCTGGCGCTGCAGGCTTTTATGATTTATTGAACCAGGGAGGTACTGGCAATTTAGGCGGATTCAAATCGGGGTGTACGTCCAATTTAATAGCAGCCAATGGCGTACTCAATGCTCCGGATTACACCAGAACATGCTCATGTTCCTATCAGAATCAGACCTCTCTTGCATTTGTTTATATGCCTCGCCTTGAATACTGGACAAACAATGAGATCAAATGGAATGGCACACAGGTAAAACAAATGGGTCTAAACTTTGGAGCTCCTGGAGATAGAATGGCTGATAATAATACGCTGTGGCTAGACTATCCGAGTGTCGGAGGCAATAGCCCCGATATTCCAGTGGAGATTACATTTGCAGCTGCCGATACTGCTAAGGTAATGCAACATAAAACACTTAGCGGAAATTCTAATGATAGAAAAGTTGGTTACATACGTACCAACTCATTTAATATCGATACGGAAAACCATTCCTATGTAGCTGCATCGGCAGTGAACGGAGCTCAGGAGATCGTTATTACTTTAGCAGAAAATGCCGGTGATAGTTATTCATATACCATAAAACTATATTTTTCTGAAATAGAAGATGCAAAAGCAAAAACAAGGGTCTTCAACCTCGATATTCAAGGTAAAAATGTATTAAAAAATTTCAATATTTCTAAGGAAGCCGGAGGAGTCAATAAACTTTTTGTTAAAACGGTTGAAGGTGTTTCAGTTAAAGACAAGCTGATAATAAAATTATCTTCTGCCAATTCAGGTATACTACCGCTCTTAAGCGGAATCGAAATTATTGAGATGAATCTGGAAGCGAGAAAGTGATTGTTTGGAGAATAATTTATTAAAATATTGGGTGAGATATGAGAAAAAAAGTTCTGTTTATTGGTTTGCACCGACCAGACAGGTCACCATCTCAGAGATTCCGATTTGAACAGTACATCGATTTCCTTAATGGAGAAAATTATGATTGCTCGCAAGCATACCTTCTGAATAAAAAAAATGATAAAATTTTCTATGCTGCCGGTAAGTACTTTCAAAAAGCGTTAATCGTAGTTCATTCATTGTGGGTTTTAATCAAGCAATCATTTTTTAAAAAGTACGATATTGTTTTTGTTCAGAGAGAAGCATTCATGCTTGGAACTTCATATTTTGAAAGAAGGATGTCAAAAAGATCAAAATTAATATTCGATTTTGATGATGCCATCTGGATGCCACAAACCGGAGAAAATAAAAGTAAAAACAGACTTTTGCATTTTTTGAAAAATCCGGATAAAACAAAGGATCTTATCAAAACTGCTCACATGATATTTGCCGGAAATCAATACCTGGCAAACTTTGCTTTACCCATGAATAGTAATGTAAAGATTGTACCTACGACTATTGACACAGATATTTATCAGGTAGTCTCAAAAAGTATGGATGCTGAAAAAGTGTGTATTGGATGGAGTGGTAGTTTTTCAACAATTATTCATTTTGAACACATATTAGAAGTTCTAAAAGAGCTAAAAAATAAGTATCACAATAAAATATATTTCAAAGTAATCGGTGATGAGGATTTTGTAAATGACGATCTGGAAATACAGGGGATACGCTGGCGAAAAGACACGGAAGTAGAAGAACTATCGGAAATTGATATCGGTATAATGCCTTTGCCCGATGATGAATGGACAAAAGGAAAATGTGCATTAAAAGGACTTCTGTACATGGCATTAGGCATTCCTGCTGTTATGTCTCCAGTTGGTGTAAATACAGACATCATTCAGGATGGAACTAATGGTTTTCTTGCATTGTCAAATTCAGAATGGGTACAAAAACTTTCATTATTAATCGATTCACCGGAAATTAGAAAAAAGGTAGGATTAGAAGGACGAAAAGTTGTGGAGAAGCATTTTTCTATCGAGGCAAATAAGAATCTTTATCTCAATTACTTTAATGAATTGATGAATTAACAAATTGCTATTTGGAGTAAATTCTCCAAGGTTTTTATTTTTCCTGCTTATACTCGTTGTAAGCTTCCCCAAAATTCGGCCATTTAAAATTGGAGTGGGACTAGGGGTGGAGGTTGTTTCAATTGAAATTTGGTCAAAATCCAAGTATAGTCTAATGGAATGTTGATACAACTCTTGCGTTGTCTCAACAATATTTAGATATTTATCCATGTTACATTCCAAACTTAAAAAGCACTGCTGATATGGTTAATTT
>Ga0164313_10001702_pt1 | contig 19554 bp, 18 predicted proteins | sample GuaBasSedimGuay4_FD_113735 | JGI IMG/M metagenome (GOLD analysis project Ga0164313, IMG submission 113735) | Subseafloor sediment microbial communities from Guaymas Basin, Gulf of California, Mexico - Guay4, Core 4569-4, 0-3 cm | ecosystem: Environmental > Aquatic > Marine > Hydrothermal vents... | reverse complement strand
AATATTTCATCATATTCTAATTTTCCACTTTATACTTTATACTTTATACTTTCCACTTTCCACTTTATACTTTTTTCTATCTCCTTCTCACCCACTTCACTGCATCGGCAATAACCCGTCGGCCGTCGGTCTGGTTGGTAAGCCGGATCGAAGCAGAGTCGGCCGGGAAATGAAAAGACCCCAATCGGTTCCAGCCATCTTCCGGATTGTTCAATTCAAAGCTTACCTTCTCGCTTCCTTCACTGGAGGAGATGGTGTAGTTGTAATCGGTTCCCTTATCGGCAAACTCTGGTCCAAATCCCCTACCGTGTCCAGTTCCCTGACCCTGCCCCCCCTGTGGGCTGCCCTGTTCCCTGCGGGAAGGGCGTTTATACATAGCAGATACGGGGATGTAGACGTAGACATCGTAAAACCCTTTTTCAGGCAGGCGAGTACTCCAGGTGACATGGTTGGTGCCATCGCCATTGCGGATGGCCATGGCCGACCGTACGGTTTCTCCATAATAGCCCGAGTGCGCCACAGGGGTCCACCGTGAAGGGGTCCACCACTCGTTCAGACTCTCATAAAGCAGTCCGTCATCCTTCTCCTTCCTGGAGTCGACCCATTGCTTCAGTTTGCTCTCCCGGGAGATGGAGAAATTGCTGAACCCTTCATCTTCATTGTCCACCACATATTCATCCTTGTATCTATAGCTGACCGCCTGATCGGTACTTCTATCATACTCTTTCAGGTTGGTAGCTGTGACTTCAGTGGCAGACCGAAGGAAATTGTTGTAGCTGGAAGGGATATTTCCCGATATGAGCGTATTGATGGTCATCAACATGGGTCTGTCATACAGTACCACCTGTACCTCCCGGGTCTCGCCCGCCTCCACTTCGTAAAGGCGTTTTTCTTCGGTCATTCCACCCCCGCCACCAAAACCGCCCTGTCCCATGATCCGGAAGTTGAAATCGACCAATCCCCGGGTATTTCCCACATTGCTTATTTTAAATTTTACCAGGTAGACATCTCCAATGTCATCACGGGTCTGCTGATAATCCGGTTCCGATATGAGGAAGGATGGCATCTCGCCGCCTGCATTAAATACCTCCAGGTAGGGTGCAATCTCCACCCCGAATTCATCATAAAAGTCACCCGAGAACTGTTCAAAAGTAATCTCAGAAAAAGCATGGTCCTCCAGGTAGTAATAGAAGAAATAGTCAAAATCACCCATTCCCACCCTGTTTTTCAGGGCAGAGATAATAAAACTGCCGGTCTGGTTGATCAGCGATGAAGTAAGTTCGGTGTCCCATCTGGCAAACAGTTCGATCATACTCTTCCTGCTCAGTAAGAGGTTGGCCCGTTCCTTATCGGTAATTCCACCGGTGAAACCCTCTCTGGGTGAGACTTCATAGCCCTCCTTCAGGTAGATCTCCAGCATGGAATTGAATACGGGGTAATCTCTGGAGCTGATGCCGGTCACATAACTGTAGTAAAGGGGGAATACGCAATAAGGATTCTTGTTGTACGAGATATCACCCTGGAAAGTAATCAGCTCGTCGCGCCTGCTCCCGCCTCCGGAGCCCCCTCTGCCCCGGGGGCGGGTTTCACTGTTAAAAAAGGTATTCTGCAGGAATCGTTTAAATTGATCGGTTTCGACCTCGCGGGGACTTCTTTCGCTTTCACGATCGCGGTTGCGACGCTCCTCTGCTAGTTTAAACCGCTCAAAATCAAGTGTATTTATCCCGGCTCCCTTTTCGGGTAGAAGGATCATCTCGGGAAGTATATTCTCCACGGTCTGTATATAGGGCCTTTCATAGGCATGGTACTGGATTGGAACCTCCACCAGGTTGATCCGGTCGAAGGCATAGTAGAGATCCAGTTCATCCAGTTCATAATTATCCTTTGCCTCTGTAATCAATGCCTTGATGGTATCCTGGATGTGGGTGAAGTAGCCCGAAAAATAGTCATGCTCCGGATTCAGATAGAGGTTGTACTCCACTCCGTCGATCTCCAGACTCCTTCTCTCAAGGGGAGCCAGGATCAGTGGAAATGCATTCAGATCATTTTCAGGTGTAAAATGGATCCCTTCCTCATCCTTGGATACATTTCCCGGGGCGATGGCCGTGATGGTGCTATCACCTCTTACAGTAAGCCTGAACCTTGTAAAATCAGGCTCCCGGGGCTGGAAGGTCTCCAGGTTGAATCCTACTCCAGCCACCGGATACCAGTTTAATTCGGGAGTAAGCAGCATATAGTCGGGATGGATAATCCCAGGTTTTTTATCAATGGCGGCGACCATGATCCGCTTGGTTGCATCCATCTGTTCACGTGGAATATCAAGGTAGGCAATAGATTCGTCTGGAACACCGCTGTAGTGGATATTAAAACTTGTCCTTTTCCCAGCTTCCAATCCAAGGTCAGGAATCAGCATCAGGAGTTGTCTTTTTCTGGCATATTCAATGGTCCTGCCCAGGCTGGTGATGCTATCGATACTAAATCCGGGGTTCAGGGAGAAGAGCATGGTATCGAGCGGGAGATCGTTTTGATTTTGAACCCGCATGGCGGAAGTAACCTGCAAGGATCTCCCCTGCTGGTTCACGCTCAGATTGTTGGAAATCACATCGGTCAAATGTTTTCCCACATATCGGTTGTTCAGTTCCAGGTAAGCTTCCCTGTCCCTGGCCACATCCCGGTAGCTGCTGTAGTAGCTTGTTCCAACCAATAATCCGGCCGAAACAAAGCCTATAAAACCAATTAAATTGAGTCCGTTCCATCGACCGGTTTGAGGAAGCCTGTTCAGAAAGCGAATGGTAGCAAAGATGAAGCCAGTCCCCAGTAGCAGGTATGTAAGCCGATGCAGCAGGATAAGCCTTGGATCTGCAAACCCGATAAAGTCGGAGTAGACCATGGGCAGGTTGAAGGCCATGTAATCGAGCATGCCATAGAGCTTATCCTGGAAATAAAAAAGAGTCAGACCTATATAACCCAGCAACACCAGGAAGGTAATGGCCTGACTTCGGAACAGGATCATCATAAAGAAGGAGAGCCCAAGGATAAAGACCAGGGTGGGAATTGAGATAAGCAAAGGGTAGTAAAGGTAGGCCACCCATTCCACCGGAACATCTTTCCGTATCAGGTTGAATACCAGGGTCATGACCAGGGCTAACAAGACCAGTCCCACAAACAGCACCAGAATGCCCAGTGTTTTCCCAACTACATATTCGCCGTTGGTAATGGGGCGTGCATAGATCACCTCGGTGGTATCCAGTTTTTTGTCCCGTTGAAGAAAATCGGAAGCCAGGAAAACAGCAATGACCGCCTGGGCCACATTTATAAATAGGACGTTGATGTAGGGCAGGTTGGCAGCAATGGCCCTGAAGGTCCACAGTCCATCATTATGTCCCCCGAACAAAGCCACATTGGTCCCGAACAGGATCAGGAGGGCCAGGATGGCAAAAATCCTGAAGAACCAGCTTCTGAAGAGGGTTTTGCTCTCATAGGTGGCTACATTCCATATGTTGATCAGGTTCATTTCAGGTTCCAGTGTTCCAGTTTATTGTCCATGTAGTGGACATAGGCATGTTCCAGGTTGGGGTCTACCTGTACTGCTTCGATACCGTCTGGTTTCTCTCCAACAAATTGCACCTCCCATCCTCCCCCGGAAGGAATGGTCGAGATAATGGGTACCTCTGTCTTTAATGTTTCATAAACCTCCTGGCTGATCTCAGCCCTCCATACGAATCCTTTTGCGCTTTCCACCAGTTGATCCGGGGTACCGTGGTAAATGAGCGATCCTTCGTTCAGCAAGGCCATCTGGTTACAGGTGCTTGAGATATCGCCCACAATATGGGTGGAGAGTACAATAATGGTCTCGGAATGGCCCAGGTCCGACAGGAGGTTCCTGAACCTGATCCTCTCTTCGGGATCAAGTCCGGTGGTGGGCTCATCCACAATAATTACTGAGGGACTGGCAATCAGTGCCTGTGCTATACCCAGTCTGCGTTTCATTCCACCCGAAAGTTTATTGGCCATCCGGTTCCTGAATTCAAACAGGCCCACACTCTCCAGCATCTCATCCACACGTTCACCCCGTTCTTTTTTTGAGTTCATACCAGCCAGACGGGCAGCATAATCAAGAAACTCCCAGGAACGGAGCTTGGTAAAGAATCTGAAATCCTGTGGGAGATAACCTACCATCTTCCGCATCTCCTTACGGTATCCGCTGATATCTCTACCGTCTACCAGCACCTGGCCTGAAGTGGGTTGCATCAGGGTGACCAGTATTCGAATCAGGGTTGATTTTCCAGCACCATTGGGTCCCAACAATCCGAACATACCTTCGGTGATGGTCAGATCCACGTTATCCAGAGCTTTAAATCCACCTGAATAGGTTTTAGTAAGACTTTTAATTTCTATCTTCAAGGTTGATTACTTTTGCAGGGTCTGCTATTTGTAGGTTTTTGACTGTTTCGACGCAATAAGGTTTAATATGTTACAGCAATACTTGACAATTAAATTAAACCTTTTTGCAATAGGTCAGTCATAGAATCAATTATACATTTAAATTAATCGGAAATGAAAAACTATTTGAACTTAAGAATGATTGGCCTGACCCTACTGATCTCTCTTTTTGCATTAAATATATCGGCTCAGGGACCTGGCGGAGGACGTGGTTTCCAGATGACCGAAAAAGATATCAAGGAGCGATCGGAGAATACGGCGGAAGCCCTTGGACTGACTGATGAACAAGCTAAAAAAATATTGGCGGTTGATATGGATTTTTATAATAAAATGCAAATCGAGCGCCAGAAAATGATGTCTTCCGGAGGACCTCCAGCCGAAGGTGATCGCCAGGCAATGCGGGATAAGATGATGAAGATGCGGGATGAGCGCAATGCTGAGTATGAGAAGGTGCTTACCCCTGATCAGTACAAGAAATTCATTGAGAGACAGGAGAAGCGGCGAAGTGAAATGCAGCAGCAACGGCAGCAAAGCAATCCCGATGGAGATGGAGGTGACAAGCCTGAGAGAGGACGGGGACGAAGTTAATCAGCCCTCATGGGCACGAACAAAAATTCAGATTTGAGGTTAATGTATCAATAAGATCTATTAACGTAACTTTTTAAAACCAATCTGAATGTCAGTAAGAACAGCAAAATCGATCTGGAACGGCACCCTGAAAGATGGAAAGGGCACCATGAGTTTCAGCAATTACAATGGCCCGTATACTTATGTGTCACGCTTTGAAGAGGGACCCGGTACCAATCCAGAGGAACTTATTGGAGCAGCCCACTCGGGATGCTACTCCATGTTCCTGTCTGCCTTAATCAGCGGTGAGAAACTGGCTCCTGAAAGTGTAGAAACCACAGCCAGCGTTCACCTTGGCAAGGATGATAAAGGTCCATTAATTACCACCATTGAGTTGGATTGTAAAGTAAAATGTGAGGGTTTATCCCAGGAAAAATTCAATGAACTCGCGGCTGCGGCCAAAGCGGGTTGCCCCATCTCAAGGCTGGTAGCTGCAGCTGATATAAAGCTGACCGCTACACTTCTTTAGTAATCCATTTTGGAACAGATGGTGCCTGGTAGTTTTCCATCTGCAAAAGCAGATCTTCTGCGTTCTCGCCTACAAGAGCCATCTCCTTATTGATTTCCTTTAGGAAACCTTCTTCTACCATCTTTTGAATGGCATTCAGAATATGGGAAAAGTATCCATTGGTATTGACTAATCCCACTGGTTTTTGATGCAGGCCCAGCTGACCCCAGGTGAGCATCTCAAAGAGTTCATCCATGGTTCCGAATCCTCCGGCCAGAGTGATGGCTCCATCGCTCATTTCATTAATCAGGGCTTTTCTCTCGTGCATGGTATCTACGCAAACCATTTCAGACAATCCATCATGTGCCACCTCTTTGGTTTGAAGAAAACCCGGGATCACACCGGTAATATGTCCCCCTGCATCTAGCACAGCATTAGCCAACACACCCATCATTCCCACTTTTCCACCTCCATAGATAACCTTAATGTTGTTTCTGGTCAGCAGCCTTCCAAGTAATTCTGCCTCCTCTTTGTATACTCCGTTAATTCCCGTACTTGAACCACAATAGACAGCGATAGATTTCATACTTTCAAGATAGGGATTAATCGGCTGTTGAAAAAGCAAAAAGCTGTTCCAATCAATGTGACTCAGAACAGCTTTTTGATAAATAGTAGATTTTACTTATAAAATGGGCGACGGATGGTTTTTCAAAACCGCTGTGAATTTCTCATAATCTTCAGGTGAGAGATTGTGGTCTTTAAGTTCCCCGTTAAAATATTTATCATACCCAACCAAGTCCATCAGTCCATGGCCACTGAAGTTGAAGAGAATCACTTTCTCTTTACCCTCCTCTTTTGCCTTATTTGCCTCACGAATGACGGATGCAATGGCATGGTTGGTCTCAGGTGCAGGTATGATGCCCTCGCTACGTGCAAAAATAACCCCTGCTTCATAACACTCTAACTGGTGTAACGCTTGTGGTGTAACCAAACCCTCCTTAACTGCATGGCTCACCAGTGGAGACATTCCGTGGTAGCGAAGTCCACCTGCATGAATGGGAGGTGGAATGAATCCGTGACCCAGTGAATTCATGGCCAACAATGGAGTCATCTTGGCAATATCGCCATGATCGTAAGCAAATGGAGCTTTTGTAAGGGTAGGACAACTGGCAGGCTCCACAGCAATAATCTCCATTTCAGCACCGTTAATCTTATCCTGAATAAACGGGAAACTGATTCCGGCAAAATTGCTTCCACCACCAGCACAGCCAATGATCACGTCTGGAAGCTTCTCATTGATTTTCTTCAGCTGTTTTTTGGCCTCAAGCCCAATAATAGTCTGATGAAGCATCACATGATTCAAAACACTTCCCAGTGAGTACCTTGTCTCTCCTGTAGGATCAGTAACGGCGGCTTCAATAGCCTCGCTAATGGCAATGCCCAGACTACCGGGGGTATCAGGAAATTCTGCTAATACATTGCGTCCTGCCTGGGTCTGATCGCTTGGGCTGGGAATACAAGTGCCTCCCCATGCCTCCATCATCATTTTCCTGAACGGTTTCTGGTCAAAACTAACCCTTACCATAAATACCTTACACTCCAGTCCCAAAAGTGAACATGCAAAAGAGAGAGCACTCCCCCACTGACCAGCACCGGTTTCGGTTGTAAGTTTTTTAATACCAAACTCCTTATTGTAATAGGCTTGCGCAACTGCAGTATTGGGTTTATGACTGCCAGCTGGTGAGACGCTCTCATTCTTATAGTAGATCCTTGCCGGAGTTCCAAGTGCTTCCTCCAGCGCGTAAGCCCTTACAAGGGGGGCCGGACGCCATATGGCCAGCATTTCAAGTACCTTCTCAGGAATATCAATCCACCGCTCACTGCTTACTTCTTGCTCAATCAGGTTCATAGGAAATACAGGGGCCAGCATTTCGGGACCTATGGGATTGCCATCGGGTCCCAGAGGGGGATTTAATGTGCCCGGTAAGTCTGCAGCAATGTTATACCATTGCCGCGGCATCTCATGCTCTTCCAGGAAAATTTTCTTGCTCTTTGTCATGGTTTCTTAATTTTGGGAGTTATTAATGTCAAAAAAAAACGGGGCTGTTATGTTTAACATGCCCCGCGTATATTCTTATAAATTGATCTTATTACAAACCGACTATTGCCCACGAAGCATCTCTAAGGTGGTGCCACCAATGCCATCGCCAGCAATTTGTATGAATGTAACTACTCATTATTCGATTTTAGCAATTCGAAAATAGACATTATTTTTTTATGTCCAATCCCCGGATGCCGTTTTTTTTAAAGAATACGTATATTTATTGATATGAAACTGCATCCATTCATAGGATTGATTTTCATTCTTCTGATTAACGGATGCGGAAAATTTAACCTGGTTCCTGAGATTTCAATTAATTTCCAGGATCCAACTGATTTAACCGAAACCAGTTTTCGAATCAACTGGTCGATCAATACGGCCGACTACCAGTCCCTTACTTTTATCCTGGCCGATGATCCTGGATTTGAAAAAATCGTAAGCTCTCAAACATTTAAGGATAACAACACCAAAGGCACCAAGATTGAATTACTGCGGGGTGCAGCAACCTATTATTACAGGATCAGCCTGGTAAAAACTCCAGGAAGTATATTCGTTAGTAAAACCAAATCCATTGAAATGCCCTATGAACAGGAAACCATATCCTTTCAAACATCTGATTCAGTTCTCCTTAAAGGCTCTGTCAGCTACAGGGGTGCTTTGACCGGCAGAAGACCTGCCATAATTTTCATGCACGAATTTGGCATTTTTGTGAATGGATGGATCAATTCAGATATTCTAAAATATCTGGTTACCGAGGGTTACATATGTTTGATTTACTGGAGCCGGGGTCATGGTCAGTCTTCCTGGCCTGGTGACATCCAGGATTTGATCAGAGATCCTGTTTATCTGGCCAATGATTTAAGGGGAGCCCTGTCATTTCTTCAGCAAAACGAGCTGGTTATGGCTGATTCCATCGCTCTGATGGGGGCATCCATGGGGGCAACCATGGCTGTATCGGGCAACGGCGATGAAGCGGTAAGGACCTCAGTGGCATTGTCTCCTGCCAACATGAATATAAACTACATGTATTCAGGAGCAACCCTGAAATCCATCCTCTATATAGTAGGGAGTCAGGATATAGTAGATACCGGAGAAGAGGTGATTTATTTTCCTGCACAGGCAGTTGAATTGTACGAGATGACCCTTGATCCCAGGGAGTTGTTGGTCATTGAAAATAGTGGAGCACATGGAACCGAACTGCTTGAATCCAATGGGGTAAAAGAAGCAATCCTTCAATGGATCCTTGAGCAGATGCCAATAATCCCCTGATGTCCCTTTAGTAGACAGGCTTTTTCCAGGGCTCAGCAGGGTGATACTTACTCTCCGAAGCCCACCTGATCCCTCTTTTCATTATTTCCATGGCCTCTGGCACTTCAAAATCTTTCATCACATGCCCAAGTGAATTATAGAACACCCGACCCATGCCATACATTTTTTTCCAGACCACCGGCATGGTGCATCCATCGATCCAATCGGCATGATCACCACTGAATGTAGTGGTGGCCAGTACTTTCATATTTGGATCCACATGTAGGTAGTACTGTTCACTGTGCATTTTAAACTCACCAAGTCCCCGGGTCACCGGATCTTTCTGATCGATCACCTGGACACTGTAATCGATTACACCCCCCGGGTGAGCCACCCATTGACCGCCGGTCATAAACTGGTAGCCCACATTTTGCCTGAATGAATCACACAGTCCGCCATGCCAGCCGGCAATCCCCATGCCATCCTTCACCGCTTTTAGAAGTCCAGCCTCCTGTTCCTTTGAAATCTCTGCCATGGTGAATATCTGAATCACCAAATCCACATTATTCATGTAGGAGGCATCGGCATAGGGTTCGAGTGAATTAAATACGTCAACCTCCGCACCTTCACTCTCCAGCCAGGGCTTAAAAAGTTCCACTGACTGATTGGGTTCATGGCCATTCCACCCGCCATAGGTGTAGAGTACCTTTTTTCCTTTTAATGAGGGGTTCTCAGCGTTCACAGGAAGTGATCCCAAGTATTTCGTATCCCTGGCCTGTAGACCCAGAGAGGCTCCCATGGCTAATGTGGCTGAACTGGCAAGGAAGTTTCGTCGGTTATATTTCATACTCTTTTAATTTGATATAAAATTAGTCGGAAAAACAGGAATTACAAAAAAACCCCTTGCTGCAGCAAGGGGTTTAGATTAATACGAAATGATCTGGTCAACTATATAAGTTTGACATTCACTGCATTTAATCCTTTTCGTCCTTCAGTAAGCTCGAAAGTTACATCATCATCTTCCTTGATCTTGTCGATCAGGCCAGATACGTGGACAAAATACTCTTCGTCAGATTCGACGTCTTTAATAAATCCGTATCCCTTGGATTCATTGAAAAATTTTACTTTACCTTCTTTCATTGTACAAAATTGAAAATTAATATAACGTCAAAAGTAATACTTTTTAATACCAAATGCACAATGAGTATAGCAACATTTCACTTTTTACCTGGGAATAATGTAAAAATAGACAGCAAAAAAGTGCGAAATTGTGCCTGCGAGTACCAGTAAATGCCAGACAAGGTGGTGATAAGGGAATTTAATGGTAGTGAAGAAAGCGATACCAAATGTGTAGCAGAGTCCACCGATAAGGATCCAGAGTCCACCCATTAGAGGCATTGATCTGAATATGGGCCCTATGGCAATCAGGAGGAGCCACCCCATAACGGCATAAGAGATCACATAAAAAGTGTTAACACCTTTATTATATTCACCTGGCCTGGTGAGGATCAGGAAGGTACCTACCAGAGCCAGGCCCCACTCTATTCCAAAAATAGTCCATCCCAATGGTCCGTTCAGCGTAACAAGCGCTATGGGTGTAAAGGTTCCTGCAATTAAAAAATAGATAGCAATCCTATCGAAATTGAAAAACCAGTCTTTGGCCCTGCCTATGGGTAAGATGTGTGTAAGTGTGGAGGAGAGGTAGAGAATGATCAAAGTAGTTCCAAAAACAGAAGTGCTGACCAAATGCCAACCTGTTCCCCTGGTCAGAGAAGCGTATATCATTAGGACCAGTGCTGCAACTCCAAGAAGCGCACCTGTAAAATGCGATATGGCATTGGCCAGCTCTTCTCCCTGTGAATATTTCTTATTGTTTTTCATTATTTTTGTTTGCAATAAAAATAGCTAAAGCAGCTGCATCGGGCCCACCAGGTGATCCCAAAATGAACTTTTCTATCCCATAATACGTATATTAGTCAGTATGGATGTCACCAGAAGCCAATTCAACCCTATGAAGAGATTCCTGTTTTATATTTTGTCAACTGTAGTATTCGCTGGCTTTTCAAATGCGCAGGATTCCAGGATTGATAGTCTGTTGAACCAGACTGCGGTTATTTCGGGGCCCGAATTAAGCAAAATATACTATGAGCTCTCCTGCGAGCTGCTAGACATAAACCCCGACAGTGCACTATACTTCGCAAACCAGTCGGAGTTAGCCCTGCAAAAGGATGATCAGGAAAACTTACTGCCCTATTTATATAAAAATAAAGGAAAGATCTATGAGATAAAGATGGTCACAGACAGGAGCCTTTTTTACTATAATAAGGCTTATGAAGAGTTCATAAAACTGGAGAATCAGTTGGAAATTGGCGATTGTGCACTGAATATGGGGAATATATACTTTGAAATGGCCAATTTCAGTGATGCCTACTTCTTTTATATGCAGAGTCTGCATGCCTATGAACAAGAGGGCGATCAGAGGGGAATTGCCATGATGCAGAATAATCTGGGAACTGTGGCGCATAAAATGGGGAATTTATCAGAGGCAGAGAGACACTATCAGGATGCATATGAAATATACCGGGAATATGGCCTCTCCACCGATGAATGCAATGTACTTGGGAACATTGGTCTTATTCTTTATGACAAGCAGGAGTATGATTCTGCATTGATCTACTTTCATCAGGTAATGGATATCCTTCATCCCGATTCACTGGGAACAGAAACACAGAGATATATTCTCTCCGGGATCTATGAAAATATAGCACTCACCTATATCGAATTGGGGGCTCTCAATACAGCGCTGAGTTACCTCAGAATGGGATTGGAATTGGCCCAGCAGATTGACGACCAGTATATAATAGGGTCGGTTTATACAAGCCTGGGATCCTTGTACGGGGAGATGAGAAATCAGGAATCGGCTCTTTTCTATCTGCACCGGGCATTAAAGATTGCCAAAGACAGGGGATTCAAAAACCTTGAACTTGAGGTCTATGATGAACTGGCAAAGATGCATGCAGGTTTAGGGAGTTATGCATCGGCATACAACTGGTTGCTAAGGTATGATACTGTTTATAAGGCCCTTTTTAATGAAATTCAATCGGAGCAGATGGCTAGCCTCAGGGCCCGTTATGAGCAGGAGATCAGAGATCAGGAGATTGTACAACTACAATCTGAGGCGCAGGTTCAGAAAATGCTCAATAAGGTCTTTATCATTTTTATTGTCGTAATCGTAGTCCTGGTAATTATCATCGCTGTAAACCTTAGATCCAAAAAGAGAACCAACCAGATGCTGGCCGAGAGAAACCTCCAGATCTCCAATGCCCTCAAGCAGTTGAGCGATTCAGAAAATGAACTTCAGAAACTAAACAAATCCAAGGATCGGATCTTTTCAGTTGTGGCCCATGATCTGCGAAATCCCGTTGCAGCTGTAACTGGATTTTCAGAATTACTTTACGATAATTTTGAACAATTCCCCGTAGAAACACAAAAAGAGTATCTGTTACAGATCCTGCAGGGAACACAGCGTATACAAAATTTACTGGAAAACCTGCTTATCTGGGCCCGGGCGCAGATGAAAGCTGTCAAATACGAACCCGAAACACTGAAAGTGAAATCCATGGCTGAAGATTGTGTCAGGGAAATGAAGGCAAACCTGGATCATAAGAAGGTCGATTGTTTGATAAAGATTGACAAAAAATGCCTTGTTCATGCGGATATGTCAATGATTCATACCGTTTTAAGGAATTTGATTATGAATGCCATAAAATTTAGTTTTCCAGGAGGAAAAATTCGAATTACTTCAAAGAATGAGGCTGAGCGATGTACCATTACTGTTTCTGATGACGGAATCGGTATCCAGCCCGAGATACAGGAGAAGCTGTTTAATTCCAATGAAGTGATGAGCAGTCCGGGTACAACCGGAGAATCAGGATCGGGGCTGGGATTGGTCATATGTAAAGAATTCCTGGAGAGGAACAATGGCACCATCAGCGTGGAGAGTGAACCGGGAAATGGCGCCTCATTTATTATAAGCCTTCCCGTATCGCATTCTACTTCAGTTTCTCCCTGAAGAGTTTCTCAAATTTCTCCACTTTAGGATTAATAACGACCTTGCAGTATCCCTTATTGGGGTTGTTTTCATAGTACTCCTGGTGGTAACCCTCTGCCGAATAGAAGGCATCAAATGGCTCAACGGTGGTAACTATGGGATCCCTCCAGATTCCCTCCTCCCCCAGCGAGGTGATCACTTTGTCGGCCATGATTCTTTGTTCATCGCTATGAAATAAAACAATGGAGCGGTACTGGGTTCCCACATCGTTTCCCTGCCTGTTAAGGGTGGTGGGATCATGGGTTTTGAAGAATATTTCGAGCAGTTCCACATAGCTAACCTGTGTGGGATCAAAAGTAATTTGTACCACTTCGGCATGGCCGGTAAGCCCCGAGGTAACCTGTTTATAGTCTGGATTGGCTACAAGCCCTCCTGAATAACCCGATTCGGCGGTCACAACCCCCTGCACACGCTCAAAAATAGCTTCCACGCACCAAAAACAACCTCCTCCAAAGGTTGCACGTTCATAATTATCCCTCATAACCCTGTTTCCTAATAGTGTAACTGTAAAAACCAGGTTTGCAAATATAATCAAACCGTATTTTCTCATGGCCCTGCAAAATGTTTATACTTTAATAACCCCGTAGCACCAGTTTTGTTTGGGGGTGGAATTCATCGGTTTTTCGTTGTAACTTTATCTCATGGTGGTTGCCTCTCACTTTGAAGTTAGAGCTGACAAAAAGGTACTGTGTCTCCTTTGTCCGCACTCCTGCTTGCTTGTACCCGATCAGTACGGAAAATGCAAGACAAGAGTGAATCGGGATGGGGAGCTTATTACAGAAAGTTATGGCATACTCTCCGCCATCTCCACCGATCCCATTGAAAAGAAACCTCTGTACCATTTCCATCCGGGCCGGTCCATTCTTTCCATTGGAAGCTTTGGTTGCAACATGACCTGTGACTTCTGTCAAAATTGCGAAATTTCACAAATAGATCATCGCATATTTTCACATCACCCCTCGAGGGATCCTGAAGATATAGTGCATAAGGCTCTACTTCACCAAGATAACATCGGTCTGGCCTATACCTACAACGAACCTACCATCTATTACGAGTATATGATCAGGTGTGCCGAACTTATTAAGGAGAATAACCAATGCAATGTAATGGTTACCAATGGGTTCATAAACAAAGAGCCTCTGGATATGCTCCTTCCCTATTTGGATGCAATTAACCTTGATTTAAAGTCCTTTCGGAATGAGTTTTACCGTGACAGGGCCGGTGCCACTTTAACTCCAGTTCTCAACAGCATAGAAAGAATTGTTAAATCGGGAACACATCTGGAACTGACCTTCCTGATTATTCCTGGATTGAATGATACTACAGGTGAATGGAAAGATATGATTGACTGGATTGCAAATATTTGTGGCCCTCACACCGTCCTGCATGTAAGCAGATATTTTCCCAGGTATAAAATGAACATCCCCCCCACTCCGCTAAGTACCATTGAACGCTTTATGGATCTGGCCAGGAAAAAACTGCATTATGTATATCCCGGAAATACACCTCAGATAGAAAGTCACACCTACTGTCCGGATTGTGGAGAGTTGCTTATTGAACGATTTTTATATAACACTTCAGTGTCAGGAATTGATGACAGTGGATCCTGTACTCATTGCCACTATAGGATCCAGGGTGTATTTGAAAAAGAGACTTTATGAGAACCCGAAATCCAGTGGTGGAAGGACGCTTCTACCCCTCTTCAAAAGATAAGATCTTTGAGCAATTACGGGATATAGAGAAGAGAATCCGGTACCCGGAAATTGAAATAGAACCCATTCGGATTTTCGGTACCGTATTGCCGCATGCCGGCCATCTCTATTCAGGGTATCAGACCATTCCATTTTTCCATTTGCTTAAAAAGATGAAGGACTATCCCGACACCTTTGTTATTGTACACCCCAATCACTCGGGTCTGGGAAGGGAACTGGCCATCGATGACTCGGACCTTTGGAGCAATGCCATAGGAGATGTTCCACTGGACCGTGAATTTGCTGAAGCGCTTAGTCTACCGTACGATCGTTTGGCCCATGCTGGTGAACACTCGGCAGAGGTGATCATTCCTTTTTTGCAGTATTTTTTACCATCACATCCATTCTCCATTGTTCCAATTTGCATGCTGGATCAAAGTTATAAAAGTGCATCACGTGTGGCAGTTCAAATTGGAGAGGCAGTGGAGAATACCCATCGCAATGTGATGGTGATCGCCTCCTGTGATTTTTCACACTTCCTGGCTCCTGAAGAAGGCGAAAACAGGGACCAGCTTGTGATTAATGAAATCTTTGACAGGAATGCGTCTGGCATAGAGGAAGTTGTAAAGCAACACCAGATTTCTGTTTGTGGATACGGCCCCATTATGTCGCTTATGGAATATGCCAGAGCACTGCATGCCGACTATAAGGTAGATATTCTGGCCCGGGGTCATTCGGGCGAAGTTATTCCATCCATGGAAGTGGTGAACTACATCTCACTTATTATGTATCAATGACACTAAACAGGGAAGAGCAACTGGAATTGATTCGAATTGCCAGGGAAGCCATCATGGCTAATAACGGCACTGGAATAAAGCAGAGTGTACCTCTATACTCATCTGAAAAGTTTCATATATGCTGTGGCACATTTGTCTCCATCTATGTGGAGGGAGATTTAAGGGGGTGTATAGGTACATTTTCGGAGGAACAATCTCTCTATCAAAACATTAAGGAAATGGCGGTTTCTGCTGCCACCTCAGATTCCCGATTTAAGCCGTTGGTACCAGCTGAACTAGCTCATATCCAGATCGAAATCAGCGTACTCTCACCCCGGATCAGGATATATGATAAATCGGAAATTATCATCGGAAAGCATGGGATATTTATGAGGAAAGGGATGAACAGGGGAACCCTTCTCCCCCAGGTGGCAGTCAACCAGAATTGGTCCGTTGAGGAGCTACTGGGAAACTGCGCTAAATATAAGGCTGGCATAGGATGGGATGGTTGGAAATCAGCTGAACTATTCACTTATGAGGCACATATATTTTCTTCAAAAAACCATTCATAAGTCTGATGGAAACAAGCCAAAGCAAAATACTATTAAAGAATTCTTGATTAAAAGTGGTAATTGTTAAGAAATCTTAAAAATTACTAATTCCACTCTTTTTAGTTGCAATTACGAAACGCTTCGTATATATTTACTACGAAATTATTCGTACAATGAAATTAAAACCTACAGACTCTGAGCTTGAGGTGTTGCAATTGCTCTGGGAGTATGGCCCTCTGACTGTGCGATCACTTAACGACAAGTTGAATACACATCGGAGAGTTGGTTACACCACCACCTTGAAAATCATGCAAATAATGACAGAGAAAGGATTGCTCATCAGGAATACAGAGCATCGTTCTCACATCTATAAACCCACCCTCCTGCCAGAGGAAGTACAATCGTCAGTGCTGGATCACGTAATTAAAACTGTCTTCCGGGGAAACAGGTCAACACTGATTCTTCAGGCATTGGGCAACCATTCTACTTCATCCGAAGAGCTGGAAGAGATAAAAGCATTAATTAAGAAAATGGAGGAGCAGTAGATGGATTTTATTGCCACCACAGGAGACTGGATCGTTGCACTGGGCAAAACCATCATTCACAGTGTTTGGATGGGTTTGCTTATACTAGCCATTCTCAAGCTTACGCTTAATGTCATTCCCGACCGCTTCTCAAACCTGAGATACAGTATTTCGGTTCTATCCATACTCTTGCTTTTGGGATCGGTAATTGCTCTGTTTTTCCTGCTGTATTCACCTCTCGATTCTATACTTTCCTCTCCGGAATTAAGTGGAGACGGGCAATTCCTTCTGGGCAGGATCAGGGGGTATGCAAATGACTCTGAATTTTTCAACTACCATATCATCTATTTGATTAGCTGTTACATATACTTTGCCGGGATTCCGGTTGTAGTGATCCGATCTTTGAGTTTGTTTCGCTACCAGGTTGTGATGAAAAAATCCGGAGCTCCAGTTCCGGGCAGCTGGGAGGAAAAGTTTGATCAGTTGAAGATCTCGCTGGGAATCAAAAGAAGTGTAAAATTGATGGAATCAGGAATAATAACAGTACCGGCCCTTGTGGGATATATAAAGCCTGTCATCCTTGTTCCGGCCGGAATGTTATCAAACCTTTCTGTAAGCCAGGTGGAGACAATCCTGATGCATGAGTTGTACCACCTGCGGAGATTTGACGCAATCGCAAACATGATTCAACTTTTAATTGAGAATATTTTTTTCTACAATCCTGCCGTATGGGCTATTTCAAACATCATTCGGACTGAAAGGGAAAAATGTTGCGACGACAGGGTACTTGATTCATGTGGTGATCCTCTTAACTATGCCCGGGCTCTCTATCAGATCGCCGGCCAAAATACCCATTTCTCTCACCTGGCACCCGGTGCGGGGGGGACAGATAAATTTCAACTATTTCACCGGATCCAAAGAATTTTAAAAATTGATACCATGAAAAATAACATTCGTGAAAAAATATCTTCTATCCTCCTGCTTATTGGAGGAGTAGTTATAATGCTAACAATCACAAGCTTTACATCAGGCTTCTCCATCGTAAAGAGCAATGAATTCAGGCATATGGAAACGGTATCTCACTCCCCCAAAACCACTCCCCCACCTGCTTCCGTTTTAGATACGATACCAGAAGTTGCACCCGTTGAAACACCTGCAGACCCATCGGAAGCAGAGGTTGATTGGGACGAAATCAAAGGAGAGATGGAAGAGGCCCGGATTGAGGCGATACAGGCCATTGAAGAGATAGACTGGGATGAGATCAAAATGGAGATGGAAGAGGCCCGGATTGAGGCGATACAGGCCATTGAAGAGATAGACTGGGATGAGATTAAGGAGGAGATGGAAATGGCCAGAGCTGCGGCCCTAGAGGAGATAGATTGGGACAAGATCAAAAAGGAGATGTCTGGTTTAAGGCTCCATCTTGACTCTGTTTTAAAGGATATGGATTTTGATTTCGATTTTGAAAACCTGGAGATGGATACGGATATTGATTTCGACAACCTTGAGGTGGATATAGATATGGAATTCGATAACCTGGAGATGGAGATGGATTCCATTCGCGTGGCAGTGGAATTTTAAAAGAATTTGGTATTTAAATTATATCCTCTATATTTGTTAGCAACAGAAAGACGCAGACTACCATTAGATAGTCACTAACCCTAAAGCTGAATCTGCACGTGAGGATCCCGGTTCCAATGAGAGCCGGGATTTTCTTTTGTATCACAATTTCCTGGTTTACTTAATCTTACGAGAGTAAAGAGGTCAGCGTAATCTATACGCTTACTGCTTTTGGCACCGAATTTGAACTTAACAAGGCAGATATGTAAAACAAATTAAATCGGGAAATCATGAAAACAAAACAATACATCACCGCAACGCTGATCGCCATGGTTTTTACAACAACTGCCATCCAGGCACAATCAGCCCGACGTCCGGCTTCTCAAGAGAGAGATAAAAGAACCGAAGTTTCCAGGAGCCGTTCAATCAAAGTAAGAAAGCAAGCAACACATACCACTCAGCCTGCCCGCAAGGTTCAGGCACGGCAAGTGCAGCAGCAGAGAAACACTCAGCCTGCCCGCCATGCACAAACCCGGCAGGTGCAGCAGAGGAGCGTTAAGCAAGTCCGTAAGGCCGAACCTCAGCAGGCCTACCGACCCAGAACTACCCAGAAGGCTCATAAGCCTGTGAACATAAGCACATCGCATAATCCAAAAAGCACCTACAAAAAGCCAGAATCCAGGGTGTATGTTGACAATAGCCGGACCAGATATTATAAAGAAAATAAGTACTCCACCCAGCGCTATTACACAGGTCACCATTATCACAATGCATATCCAACCCGCAAGGTTAAGTTTCATTACCATCATGATACATATGCACACAATTACCATGTACTTTACTATCCTTCCTACACCAATATCTACTGGAACAGGAGTATGTATCGCAATTACCGTCAATGGTATCCTGAATATAGCTGGAACTATAAATACGGACGCAGAATCAACACCATCTCTGTATTCGAGGCTAAATATAACCTGGGGGAAGTAGCCAATGTTTATGGAAGGGTTTATGCCACCTGGTATAACGAAGAAACCAATGATTATCTACTCTTCTTTGGGGGAGACTACCCCAACCAGCAATTCACAGTGGTTTTACCAGCTCGAATAGCTCGTAAATTCAGTTGGAGGCCTGAACGTTACTTCCTTGGGGAACATATCACCATTACTGGATTGATTACTACATTTGATGGAAGTCCCGAGGTTGTGGTAAGAGACAAGCACCAGATTGGAATCTACTAAATACCATTTGCACAAGATGAAGAGGCCCCCGGAATCGGGGGCTTTTTTATTGAGGAGGAGGTGGAGCTAAGCAAGAGATCCGCTGAATGGAAAAAGCAGTAAAGACTCCCTGGCCTCCCTCCTTTATATTGGACCTGACATTGGCAGGCGGACCCGAGAAAAGAGGGTTGTTGCCAGAAATTTCCAGCTGTGCGTCCACCACAAAATTGTAATAGTTCTGATCAATGCTATTT
>Ga0164313_10001701_pt1 | contig 19554 bp, 19 predicted proteins | sample GuaBasSedimGuay4_FD_113735 | JGI IMG/M metagenome (GOLD analysis project Ga0164313, IMG submission 113735) | Subseafloor sediment microbial communities from Guaymas Basin, Gulf of California, Mexico - Guay4, Core 4569-4, 0-3 cm | ecosystem: Environmental > Aquatic > Marine > Hydrothermal vents... | reverse complement strand
TCGATGGCGATGACACCGGTGACGTGACGCCGGTGTGGCTCGCCGCCCCGGTGGCGCCGCAGCACGGCGCCCAACCTTTCGACCTCTTCATCGGCGGAAGCTCCGCCGGGCGCCTCTACTCGCCTCTCAGCGGGCACCACAATCTGCGCAACGTAGTCGCGGCGATGGCCCTGGCCGCCGAGAGCGCCGGAGCGAAGGTCCACGAGCTCGGCCAGCACCTCCAGGGCTTTCGCGGGGTACGGCGCCGCCAGGAGCTGCTCGGGGTCGCGGACGGGGTGCGCGTCTACGAAGACTTCGCCCACCACCCGACGGCGGTCCGGGAGACCCTCGACGGGCTGCGCGCACGGCACCCCGACGGAAGGCTCTTCGCCGTCTTCGAGCCGCGGAGCGCAACCGCCTCACGAAACCTCCACCAGGCTGCCTACCCCGACGCTTTCGGCGCCGCCGACGTCGCAATCCTCGCACCGGTGGGGCGACCGGAGATAGCGGCCGAGGAACGCCTCGACATCGAGGCCCTCGCCCAGGAGATCGCCGTCGCCCCCCGGACGGCTTCGGCGGCGCCGTCGATCGACGCCATCGTCGAGCAGATCACGGCCGAAGCGCGGCCTGGCGATACGGTCGTACTGATGTCCAACGGCGCCTTCGGTGGCATCTACGACCGAGTCCTGGTATCGCTCAGCGCCCGAGCCATCGAGGAGTGAAGCGATGAACGAACGCGAATTGGACGACGCCCTCGTCGAGGTCGAAAAGATTGCCCGCGAAGCGGGCGCGACGGTCCTCGGCGGCTACCGCCAGCCCGTGACCATCCGCCTCAAGGGCGAGATCGATCTCGTCACCGAGTACGATGTGAAGTCCGAGGATCTCATTCGCGAGCGCCTCAGCGCCGCCTTTCCCGGGACGTCGATCGTCGGCGAAGAGGGGGAGCAGGACGACTCGGCGGAACTGGTTTGGTACGTCGACCCAATCGACGGCACCACCAACTTCGCCCACGGACACCCCTACTTCGGTGTCTCCATCGCCCTCTGCCGAGGACGCGAACCGCTCCTCGGTGTCGTCTTCGCTCCGGCCCTCGACGTGACCTGGAAGGCGCGCAAGGGGGGCGGGGCGTTGCGCAACGAGACGCCATGCAAGGTCAGCGAGACCAACGACATGCGCAAAGCGCTCTGCGCGACCGGCTTCCCCTACGACCGGCACATCACCAAGGACGACAACCTCCGCGAGTGGTCCGCCTTCATCCAGCGCACCGTCGGCATTCGCCGCTGCGGCGCCGCGGCCCTCGACCTCGCGATGGTGGCCGATGGCACCTACGAGCTCTTCTGGGAACAGAAGCTCAAGTGGTGGGACATGGCGGCCGGCATTCTCTTCGTCGACGAAGCCGGCGGCTTCGCGATGGATTACACGGGCGAGCCCGTGGACATGCGCCGGGGCCGAGTCCTCGCGACCAACGCCGCTCTCCGCGACGTGGCCATCGAGATCGTCACCGAAGCCCGCAAGGGGATGGACTACTGGTCGCAACCCCCTCCGGTTTAGGTCAGCCCTCGAAGACTGGGGCGGCCAGGACGGGGCACGGGGCGTGGCGGATGACGCGCTCGGTGTCGGTTCCACGGACCGAGTCGAGGAAGTTGTCCCGACCGGTGGTGACCATGGTGATCAGGTCGGTCGGGGCGCGGTGGGCCTCGGCGAGGATGGCGTCCACGACGTCGCCATCGTCACTGCCGCGCCACTCGTAGGTGACCCCTTCGATCTCGGGGAGCGCGAGGGTCGGGCGGTCGTCGCCTGCGCCGACGTGAAAGAGGGTGACCTCGGCGTTTGCCGCGCCGAACGCCGACGCCGCGGCGACGGCACCGCTGATGGCGCGAGCCGGATGCGGCTCCCAACTCACCGGAGACAGAACACGACGCATGGTCACCGCCCCGCTCTCCTCGTCGACGAAGCCCGTCGCCCCCCGAGGGATGAAGAGCGTCGGTGCGTGGATGTTGCGGGCGATGGTCTCGGAGATCGAGCGGGCGAGCCAATGGGGTAGGCCCTGGTCTCCGCGGGTACCGACCACTAGGAGGTCCACCCCCGTCTTCTCGATGAAGTCGAGGATGGCCTCGACGGGGTCGTCGTCTTCGGCGACGACCTTGTTGATGGAGAGCCCGAGTTCGCCCACGGCCGACCGGGGACTGCCCGGGGGGATGAGGCCCCAGCGCTCGAGGGCGCCGCGCACCTGCGGCATGTCGGCCATGATCTCTCGCGCGTCATCGGGGCCGCCGCCGACGTGAATCAACGTGAGGGTGACTTCTTCGGGGATCGCCGCGGCGAGGCGCAGCGCATGGGCGAAGGCCCGGTCACCGTCCGGTCCCAGGTCCGTCGGTACGAGAATCCGACGGGCGAAGAGACGCTCTGGGATCGTCAGCGTAGACATGGGGCGCGAGGGTAGCCCATCGAACGGTGGGGCGCCCGACCCGTCGGCAGGCCGCCTTCGGATCGAGGAAAGGTTTCCGTGGCGATGGGAGCGCCGTGTAGCATCACGGCGTGGAGAGGCGCTCCATTTGGACGGCGTTGATGGGGGTGGGGCTGGCCTGTCAGCTCTGGGCCGCGGCGCCCGCCTCCGCCCAGACCTTCCCGACCGAAGAGTACTCCGCCGTCACTTACCGCCCCGCCGCCGGAACCCACGACTACATGATGGTCGACGGCGCGCGAGTGAGCGGGCCGTACGTCCTGCCGCCGATGCAGCTCGTATTCGACTATTCGGTCAATACCCTCGAGGTCGCGACGGACTGCGCCGTGCGGCCGGAGGTCGAGTGCACGCTCAATGGGGAGCGCGCGGCGCTGGTCTCGGACCTTTTGTTCTTTCACCTCATGGGCTCCTACATCTTCCTCGAGCGCTTCGAGGTCGCCCTCTCGATCCCCCTCGCCGTTTCGAGCGGGGACGGGCTGATCTACCGCGGCTCGGTTCTCCCCGCCGGGACCCGGGGGGGCTTCGCGGATTGGCATGCGCGGGGAAAGGCCGAGATCTACCGCCTCGAGCAGTTCGAGCTCGCCGGGGTGTTCTGGGTCAACTTGCCTTTTGGACAGGTCACCGCCGATGGCGGATATACCGGCGATGACCACCCGGCCTTCGGCGGCCACGCGGTGGGCGAGTATCGACACGACGAGCGATTCCGCGTCGCCCTGAACCTCGGCGCCTATTACCGACCGGTGCGCACGACCCTCCGGGCTCAGGCCGGGCCCATGATGAGCTATGCCGTCGCCGCCGATTATCTGGCGACGCCCCCCGCGAGCCTCATCGCCGTCGACGTGCTCGCGGAGCTCACCGGCTCGACCTCCTTCGGCCACTCGCTGAGGGGCGAACAGCTCGAGATGCGCCTAGCCGCCAAGGGCGCCTACGGTCCCTTCTTCGGCTCCCTGGGCCTCGGCTTCGGGTTGGTCCTCGGGCCCGGGGTCCCGGACTTCCGCTTCACCCTCGGCTTCGGCTACCGAGCGCCGGTGCCGATGGACACGGATGGAGACGGCCTCTTCGACGACGACGACATGTGCCCGACGGCCCCCGAAGACATGGACGGGTTCGCGGACGGCGACGGATGCCCGGAGGTCGACAACGACGGGGACGGCATCGCCGACGAAGAAGACGAGTGCCCCGACCTCGCCGAAGACAGTGATGGCTTCGAGGACGAAGACGGATGCCCCGACACCGACGACGACGAGGACGGCATCGAGGACCGGTGGGACAGCTGCCCCCAGACCGCCGAAGACATCGACGGAGACCGCGACGAAGACGGGTGCCCCGAAAACGACGCAGACCGCGATGGAGTCGATGACGAGTTCGACATCTGCCCGCTCCGGCCGGAGGACACCGACGGCCTCGGCGATGAAGACGGATGCCCGGAGCGGGACTTCGACATGGACCGCATCCCCGACGACCGGGACGAATGCCCGGAGGACCCGGAGGACCGGGACCGCTTCGAGGACCGGGACGGCTGCCCCGAGCCCGGTGGGCGTATCAACGCCAACGTGCCAGGCGAAGACGGATAGACGCTAATCCGAGCCGTCGAGCTGGATTGCCGAGGAGCCGGATTGCCGACTAGAGCCCGGTGGTCGAGTCCTGGCAGATTTCCATGCCGCCGATGGTGATGCCGCAGCGCACGCCTTCGGGACACTCGTCGTCGGTGTTGCAGGGTTGGCCACAGAGCCCCGGACAGTCGGTCGCGCCCGGCGCGCAGACGGCGATCTCGGCGCAGATGAGGCCGCTCCCGCACTCGTCGTCGTTGGCACAGTTGTCACCGGCGTCGCCTCCCCCGCAGCCAGCGAGGCCGAGGATGAGGGCGAAAATCGAAGCTGTCACGATACGATGGAGCGACATGGGAAGCTCTTCTCCTGCTGGAACGAACGCGGCAAGCTACCACAAAGCCGGAGTACCGCACGGACCCGATGAAATAGCCTCGGGGCCCCGACCGTAGGAGCTGTGACCATGGTGCAAAACTCGAAAAGCCACAGCCTCTTGATGGGCTATCTACTCTGGATCCTCGGCTTCCTCGGAGCCCACCGCTTCTATTATGGCCGGCCCATCTCCGGAACCATTTGGTTCTTCACCCTGGGCCTCCTCGGCGTGGGCTGGGTCCTCGACCTCTTCCTGATGCCGTTGTTGGCCCGGAATGCCCGCGGCACGTACCGCGACGGAGAGGTCAGCTACGACCTCAGCTGGGTCCTGCTCACCTTCCTCGGCATCTTCGGCGTGCACCGCCTCTACCTCGGCAAACTACCGACCGCGGTCCTCTACTTCTTCACCGGCGGCATCTTCGGCATCGGCGTCCTCTACGACTACTGGACCCTCAACGAGCAGGTCAGCGAAGCCAACAGCTAGAAGCTAGGGGGACGGTATAAACTTTCTTACTTTCGGGTACGAAAGTAAGAAAGTTTATACCGTCCCCGACCGCTACTCAACGAGCAGGTCAGCGAAGCCAACAGCTAGATATCGAGGTTCTTCACGTTGAGGGCGTTCTTCTCGATGAACTCGCGGCGCGGTTCGACCTGGTCGCCCATGAGTATGGTGAAGATGTCTTCGGCTTCGATGGCGTCGTCGATGCGCACTTGGAGGAGCGTGCGCGTGTCCGGGTCCATCGTCGTTTCCCAGAGCTCTTCCGGGTTCATCTCGCCGAGGCCCTTGTAGCGCTGGATGCTGATGCCCTTCTTGGCGCGACGGTCGACCCACTTCCAGAGGTCATCGATGCCGCCCACGAGCTCCGGCTCTTTGTCCCCGACGATCGCGTAGAAAGGCGGCTCGCCGAGATCTGCGACGCCGTGCCAGATCTCTCGCAGCTCGGCGATATCGCCTGCGTTGAGCAGCTCGAAGCCGATGGTCGTCGTGCGACTCGACCCGCGAGGGGTCACCCCGAGCTGCAGGCAATCGTGCTCCTCGTCCTGGGTGATCTCCACGTCGATGGGAGCGATCTCTTCGTCGTGGGCCGCGACATAGGCGTTCATCTGCTCGACGGCCGCATCGACCTTTGCGCGGTCCGAGAGGCCCGCCGCGTCGAGTTCCGTCGCACGGATCAAGGCCTCGAGGACCAGCGGCGCCGCGCGCCGCTCGGCCCCCCGGACGAGGGCCCGCCACCGCAAGAGGTCGTTGAAGAGCCGCCGGAGGGGCTCACCGGTGAGCGGCACCTGGCCGCCTTTGGTGCGCACCACCAGGCTCTCGAGGCCGAGGTCGAGGAGGTACCGGGCCAGGCTCGGGTCGTCCTTGAGGTACTGCGACTTCTTGCCCTTCTTCGCTTTGTAGAGCGGCGGCTGGGCGATGTAGAGGTAGCCCTTGTCGATGATCTCCCGCATCTGCCGGTAGAAGAAGGTCAGCAAGAGCGTGCGGATGTGGGAGCCGTCGACGTCGGCGTCGGTCATGATGATGACCTGGTGGTAGCGCAGCTTGTCGATGTTGAAGTTGCCGCCGCCTTCGACGCCGCACCCGAGGGCGGTGATGAGGGTGCCTATCTCCGCGCTCGAGAGCATGCGCTCGAAGCGCGCCCGTTCGACGTTCAGGATCTTGCCGCGGAGCGGGAGGATCGCTTGAAAACGGCGCTCGCGCCCCTGCTTGGCGCTGCCGCCGGCGCTATCTCCCTCGACGATGTACACCTCGGATTCGGTTGGATCCTTGGACTGGCAGTCGGCGAGCTTGCCCGGGAGCGTGCTCGCGTCGAGGACGCCCTTGCGCTGCACCATCTCGCGGGCCTTGCGCGCCGCTTCGCGGGCCTTGGCCGCCATGACCGTCTTGCCGATGACCTTCTGGGCGGACTTCGGGTTCTCCTCGAGGTACTGGCCGAGCTTGTCGCTGACGATGCTCTCGACGATGCCCTTCACCTCACTCGAGACGAGCTTGGACTTTGTCTGAGAGTCGAAGCTCGGGTCCGGATGCTTCACCGAGACGATGCAGGTGAGCCCCTCGCGAACGTCCTCGCCGCTGAGGGGGTTCTTGAGGTCTTTGAGGAGCTTGGCTCCCTGGCCGTAGGTATTGATGGTCCGGGTGAGCGCCGTCCGGAGGCCCGTCAGATGCGTGCCCCCGTCGCGGTTGTTCACGTTGTTCGTGTAGCAGTGGATCGTCTCGTTGTAGGCGTCGCTCCACTGCATCGCGAGCTCGATCTCCACGCCGTCGCGCTTGTCGATGATGTAGATGACCTCGTCGTGGAGAGGCGTCTTGTGCTGGTTCAGGTTGTGAACGAACTCGCGGATGCCGCCTTCGAAGTGGTGGGTGATGCTCTTGCCATCTTCCCGTTCGTCCACGATTTCGATGGTCAGCCCAGCGTTGAGAAACGAGATCTCCCGGAGGCGATTGTTGAGCGTCTCGAAGCTGAAGCCCGTATTGGTGAAGATCGTCGTGTCGGGTTTGAACGAGATGCTGGTCCCCGTACGCTGCGCCTTGCCCAACTCGCGGATGGGCCCCTGGGGAGCACCCCGCTCGTACTCCTGGTACCAGACACTTCCGCCGCGGTGGATCTCCATCTTGAGCCACTCGCTGACGGCGTTCACGGCGCTGACGCCGACGCCGTGGAGCCCGGCCGAGACCTTGTAGCTGTCGTTGTCGAACTTGCCGCCAGCGTGGAGCACGGTCATCACGACCTCGGCGGCGCTGACGCCCTTTTCGTGCATGCCGACGGGGATGCCGCGGCCATCGTCGCTGACAGTGATCGAGTCGTCGGGGTGGATGACGATGCGCAGGAGTTTGCAATGGCCGGCGAGGTGCTCGTCGACCCCGTTATCGACGACCTCCCACACCAAGTGGTGCAGGCCGGAGCCGTCGTGGACGTCTCCGATGTACATGCCGGGACGCTTGCGAACGGCCTCGAGGCCCTCGAGGACCTGGATGGATTTTTCGCCGTATTCGGCGCCGCCCCCGGCGCTCGCGTCAGGGGAGGGATCTTCGTTCGATTCCATGGAATCCGGTGGGCCGGGGGGAGGACCAAAAGCTCCGGAATCATTACCGGATCAACGCCTCCGCGTGACGGCTGGAGCATAGCCCGGGGCCCTCTCGGGTTCAACCCGATCTGCGGCACCCAAGGCCTCATAATCACGCGCCTTTTCCGAATTAGGGAAGTGTGATGTCTCCGGTGAAAGCTGGCTGAATTGAGCCAGGCAGGTAGCTTGAGGACATGCACCCTGGAGACATCATCTTTCTGGTCGGGGCTGCGGGCCTCGTGGGGTTCTATGTCGGCTTCAGTCGCTGGCACGGGCAGCGGCAACGGCGCGAAGTGAAGGCCGCGCTGGCGGAACGTGGGCTGGAGGCGATCCTGGCTGAGATCGCGGAGCAGCGGCGCGGATTGGAGCTCGAAGAGAAGGACATGCGGGCGCGCGCCGGCGCCCTAGCCGCGCGAAACGCTCTCTCCGGCGTCCAGCAGGGGCTGCACAGCGCGATGCAAGACTTAAACGAGTACGAGGCGCTGGTGCGCTCCGTGGCGGCCGAAGTCACGCCATTCTGACGGGGGCCGAGCGACAAGCACGTATCACCCACAATATCGATAACTTTTGCGTAACCATGCGAAATGACTCAACTTATTGGCCGCAATGTACAGTGCTGTACATGGGCCCCGAGGGCGTGAAGGTCACGCCCCGCGCTAAGGCCCCGTGATGTCCATGCAGACCGTGCCCTCGTTCCGGTCGCGCAGGTTGCAGCCCATCAGACGGCCGATGATGCGCGGGGGCTGCTCGGTCAGCGTCAACTGCATCGACGTCTCGACGTACACGGGACCGACGCCGGGGCAGTAGACGGTCTTGACGGTCTTCTGGTCGTCGCCGCCGTCTTCTTCGATGCGCACGCAGTCCTCGAACTCCCCAGCGGGCACCTCGATGCGCGCGCTCACCGACGTCACCCGAGCGGTGCGGCCGCTCGGGGCCTCCCACTCGGCGCCGACGGCGATAGGCGCCTTGAGCAGCCAGGTCGACGAGGCCGGGCGATAGATGCCGCCGTCGCGGCGCTCGTAGACGAAGGGCTCGCCGCCGAGGGCGCTGATTTCGATGCGCGGGCCGATGACGGCGATGACCCGGGCGACGCCGAGGACCTGTTCGATGCCGTTGTCGACCTGGTAGGACCAGACGTAGTCGAGCCCGAGGGGGTAGAGGTGGTCGGGTGCGTGGATGTCTGCGCGCGGCCCCTCGGTCGTGTCCTGGGCGGCGCCGCAGGCGAAGGCGACAGTCGCCAACATCGAGACCAAGACGATTCGCGAGATTCGCGAGATTCTTGTCATGTGAGCACGTAGAGGTAGGCGATGGTCGAAAAGAGGGCGAGGCAGGCGAGGATGACGACGACCTGGATCGGATCGACCTGGGTGCGATGCAAGAGATCCCGGGCATGGGCCGCGACGGCATCGTCACTCACTTCGAGGAGCCCGCGGGTCACGCGCCGCACCTCGACGTAGTCCCCGCGCTCGAAGGCCCCATCTGCCGAACGCAGGCGCTCGCCCTCTTCGGTCCCCTCTCCGGGCAACGGCTCGGGGCTGGCTTCGGGGTCCTTGTCGGAGCCCTTGCCGGAGCCCTTGTCTTCGGGAGCCCCTTTGTCTTTTCGCCTAACCATGAGGGGGCGGAGTGTATCCCACGCTGCACGGGAGTCGAGGTGCGTCGCGGCCGCCGAGCATTCAATCGAGGGCTCAGAAGAGCGCAAAGACCCCCACCACCAGGGCACCGAGACTCAGCGGCGCGAGTCCGAGGGTCATCAGCGCCACGGAGCGGAGGACCCGAGCCCGCCTCGCCGACAACTCGAGGTCGGGGAAGTCTTCGGGCGGGCGCGCAGAAGATGCCCGGAGCTGGGCGAGGGCCGCGATGCCGCCGGTGAGCACGAGGGGAACCAAGAGCAACGCAAGGGCGAGGACCAGGAGCCCCCACGGCGACACCCGGGCCGCGAGGCGTGAGCCGAGGTCGTCCCCTCGGCGAACTCCGGCGCGGTCGATGACGGCCCGATACCATCCGTCCGCCGTGGAGATTTCGATCGAATAGAGGTCTCGGCGGCCGGTGATGCGCACGTGGTCGACCTCTCGCGCCTCCGAGATGCGCGGGATGGGCAGGTCTCCGACTCCGCCCCCGTCGGAGGCGACGACCCGGACGTCGGCTCCATCGACCTCGACCGTGAGCGCCGTGTCGGGGATCACCAGGGTACGAACTCGGCCCCCTACGTCCTCGTCGACCAATACCCGGGCAGGGTCCGTCGCCATGGAGTCCGACTCGTCGATGCGCAAGAGGGGCGAGGGGTGCACGAGGGACGCGATGACGAGGGAGGCGCCTACGCCTGGTGCGATCCAAGAGAGCGCGAGGGCCGCGATGACCGAAGGGGGTGGCCGCCCGGCAGGCCGGCGCCGGGAAGCGTCGGTGAGCCGGTCCCGCCGCGCGACCCACGCCGCGGTGATCACCCCCTGCCCCACGGGAACGGTCACCGCGAGGAAGGGCACGGCCCCGAGCAGCAAGAAGGGCACCAGAGACGCGTCCGCGAGCACAAGCCCGACCAGCGTCGCGATGGCCAACGGTGAGGACTGGATGACGTGGGCGAGGGCGACCATGGCGACGTGGCCTAGGGCGCCGTCTTGGATGAAGAATCGCGCGCTCTCGAGGGCGGCTCCGCCCATGGACCCGCCCCGGTCCACGAGGATGCGCGGCGCGTAGGTGAAGGGCATGACGAAGAACGCGGCGAGGGCGACGCCGCCGGCGGTCAGACCCACGCGCCGGACATCGGTGAACGCGTCCTCGCCTCGAAGGTGAGCTCCGAGGGAGGCGAGAACCGCTGCGATGATCACGAGGATCGCGGCGCCGAGGATGAAGACCCCCGCGGAGAGCCAGGCCCTGTGCCGGCGGACCTTGCCGCCAGCCTGCGTCGCCACCTGAAGTGCGTAGAGCTCGGAGCCGAACCACGGGAGCGCGACGAGACCGAGGCCGCACGGAAGAAGGAAAGCCGAGAGCACCAGAGAGAACCCGAGGACGGCCATGGAGACGGGTTGGGCCCGGAAGGTCCGGAGGGACTCCTTCAGGTGGTCGAGGGGCTGGATCGGCATGGGCGCAGCGGATGGTACAGTCCGCGCCCGATGACCGACGATCAACGCGCACCGACTATCTTCCAGGACGGCCTCTTCGAGGGCGAGGTGGTGGCCATCACCGGTGGGGGGACCGGCATCGGCCTCGCGATCGCCCGAGAGGTGGCGCGCCTCGGGGCAAAAGTGGCGATCTGCGGGCGCCGGCCCGAACCCCTCGCCGAGGCCGCGAAGCTCATCGCCCAAGAGAGCACGGGACAGAGCCCAGACAACGGCCAGGTCGGTGACCGAGTCTTCGCCGAGCCCTGCGACATCCGCGACCCCGACGCGGTCACGGCCTGGGTCCGAGGGGCCCTCGACCGTTTCGGGCGCATCGACGTGCTGGTGAACAACGCCGGCGGCCAGTTCCCCTCCCCCGCCGAGAGCATCTCGCCCAAGGGCTTCGAAGCGGTCGTGCGCAACAACCTCCTCGGCACCTGGAACGTCACCCACGCCGTCGGGACGATGGCCCTCATCCCTCAGAAGCGCGGGCGCATCATCAACATCATCGCCCAGTGCCGCCGAGGCTTTCCGGGCATGGTGCATACCGGCGCCGCCCGGGCCGGCGTCGAGAACCTCACCATGACCCTCGCCGTCGAGTGGGCGATGCACGGCATCCGCGTCAACGCCGTCGCCCCGGGCATCATCGAGTCGACGGGGACCAAGCAGTATCCCCCGTCACTGCTCGAAAACGCGCGCAAGGCGTGCCTCGCCAAGCGCCTCGGCCAGCCCGAAGAGGTGAGCCACCTGGTGTGCTACCTCGCGAGCCGCCAGGCGGACTTCATCACGGGCCAGACCTTCTCCATCGACGGCGGCCAGAGCCTCTGGGGCGACCAGTGGCTCGTCGACGACGACGTGCCGAAGTTTGCTCCCTACGAGAGCCCCGAGGACTGACTCGAGCAGACTGAGTCAGTCGACCTTCTTGCGCCCGATGACCCAGGCGAAGAAGACCGAGACGAACCAGAGGAAGATGAGCGGCCCGAGCATCAGGAGCTGGGAGCCGACGTCCGGGGGCGTGAGCAGCGACGACAGGATGGTCGCGATGAGCACCCACCAGCGGCTGAAGCGCAGGAGCTGCTTCCAGTTCACGATGCCCGCGAGGGCCATGAAGCTGATGACCACCGGCAGCTCGAAGACGATGCCGAAGGCGAGCAGCATGCGCACCTCGAAGGTGAGGATCTCGCTGATGGCGATGGTCGGCTCGAGGGTGACGCCGCCCGGGAGAATTACCGCGAACTCGAGGAAATACTCGAACGCCAGCGGAAAGACGACGTAGTAGCCGAACGACAGGCCGCCGACGAAGAAGAGGGTGGCGATGAGCACGAAGGGAATCGCGAGGCGTTTTTCCTTTCGATAGAGCCCCGGGGCGATGAAGGCCCAGAGCTGCCAGAAGAGCCAGGGACCGCCGATGAGCACGCCGACCATCAGAGCGATCTTGAGGTAGGCGACGAAGGGGTCGATGGGGTTGAGGAAGACGAGCTTCGGATCACCCTCCATGCCGACCGAGACCCAGCCGAGGCGAAACGGCTCGATGAGGGCGCCGAGGAGCTCTTCGCGGAAGATCCACCCGACGGCGACGCCGGGGATGAGTCCATAAAGCGAGCGGATGAGACGATAGCGGAGCTCTCCGAGGTGATCGAAGAACCCCATCTCGACGTCGTCTTCGGGGTTCACCCCCCCGACGTCGTCTTCGGGGGTCTCCCCCTCGACGGTCGCCTCGGCGTCGGCGGAGGCGGTCACTTGCCGGGCCCCTCTTGGTCGTCGCCCGCCGCCACGAGCTCGGGCTCGAGTTCGGGCTCGGGCGTGGCCTTCGCCTCAGGCGCGGCCTTGGGCTTCGGCGCGGCCTTCACCTCCGGCGCGGCCTTGGGCTCGGGCTCCGCTTCGGACTCAGCCTCGGGCTGGGCGAAGACCGATTTGTCCACCGGCGCGGGGGGCGGCGGCTCACGATGGGCCTGGGCGTCTTTGGGGTGGGCTACGGCGTGGGAGACGTCGGTGCCGGCGATCGGTCGCTCGGCGCGGAAATCTTCGTCGTTCAGCGTGTAATTGGGGCGTGGCTTGTGCTTCTTCGGCTTGTGGGCCAGCGGATTGCGCAGGTCCTCGTCCCGGAGCAGCTCGTCGAGGCCCGCCGCGTTCTTCAGCTCACGGGTGGCGTGACGGAACTCGCGGAGCCCCTTGCCCACCGCCTTCATGAAGGTGGGCATCTTCTTTGGGCCGACCGCGATGAGCACGACCACCGCGATGACCAGCATCTCGCCAAAACCAATACCGAACATGACGCGCCGGAGGTCTACCTCGGAAAAGGGCCCGGGTCACGCCTCGGAAATCACCTTGATGCGGTCCGATACGGTGCTGATCTGGCGAATATTGGTCTCGAACTCCCGAGTGAGGTCCTGAATCCGGGCCGCCGCCTGGAGGGACTGCTCGGCGCCCCGGGCCTGCTGGCGCTGGGCCTGGTTCAGGTGGTTGACCATATTCGAGATGTTTTCGATGGCCTGGGAGATCTGCCGCCCTCCCCGAGCCTGCTCCTGGGAGCTGCGCTCCACGTGCTGGGTGATGAGACGCATCTTTTCGGCGCTCTTCATGATCAGCTCGGACCCGCGAGCCTGCTCGGCGGTGGCCGCCGCGATCTGCTGAACGGTCTCGGCGATGCGGCCGATGGCGTCGGTGACCTGCTTCGAGCCCTTGGCCTGCTCCACGGTAGCCCGGGCGATGGCACGGACCATCGAGGTCGACTTGTCGGAGCTCTGGAGGATCTTCTTGAGCGCGCGCTCCGCCTCGGCGGACACCTCCACCCCGCGGTCGACGGTCGTATTGCCCCGCTCGACGGCCACGATCGCGTTCTTCGACTCGGTCTGGATGGTCTTGATGAGATCGGCGATCTCTTTGGTGGAGACGCCGGCACGCTCGGCGAGGTCTTTGATCTCGTCCGCGACGACGGCGAACCCCTTGCCGTGCTCCCCGGCCTGGGCAGCGATGATCGCGGCGTTCAGAGCCAGGAGGTTGGTCTGCTCGGCCACGTCGTCGATGACGTTGAGGATGTCGCCGATGGCTTCGATGCGGGTTCCGAGGTTGGCGATGACGGACACGGCGGTCGCGGAGCTCTCTTTGATGCGTTGGATCTCGACGATCGTCTTCTGGATGGCGTCGGCGCCGGTGGCCGCGTCCGCGGCGACCTCCTCGGAGAGCCGCGCCGTCTCGTTGGCATTCGACTGAACTTGGTCGATGGATACGTCCATCTGGTTCATCGACGAGGAAGTCTCTTCGGCGGTCAAGGACAGGGCGTCGACGTTTCGGGCGACCTCCTTGATGGAGTACGCCATCTCTTCGATGGAAGAGACCGTCTCGCGCACGCTGGCCGCGAGGTTGGACATGTTCTCGGCGACCTCGTCGTTGGTCGCGGTCATCTCGAGGATTGACGAAGAGCTCTCTTCGGCGCTCGAAGCGAGGGCTTCGACATGCTGGGCAATTTCCTGGTGGGCTTCGGACATGTTGCGCATCGAGGTGGTGCCCTGCTCGGCGGCGACCATCTGCTCCCCGAGGGCCGACGAGAGACGGTCGACCTGGTGGCCGAGGTCCTGGCTCGGCCCCCCGATGCCAGACTTCACTTCGTCCGTCGCCTTGTGGCTCTCGTCGCGCTCCCGCTTGGCCTGCTCGAGCTGGGTCCGGAGGCTGTGGAGTTGGTCTTGGAGCTTCTCGGCCGCGTCTTGACGCGAGCCTTCCGAAGTGCGGAGGGCCGCGAGGTCGTTCTGAAGCCCCTTGTACTCGGCGAGCACCCGGTCGTGTTCGGCACGAGCGCGGTCGTGTTCGTCCTGGGGGACTGCGGCATCCGCGGTGAAGGGAATGACGAGCGCTGCCAAGAAGCCCGTCACGGCACCGACGACGGCAATGATGTTCGCGTTGGGTGCGCCGGCTGCGGCGAAGTAGGCGGCGATCGCCGCCGCGATGCCAACGGCCAGGGCCGTACCATATTGCTTGGGGTCCAGCTTATCCACGTCGCGCCTTCCGAATTCCCTTAGGAAAACCGGTCCCAGAGTAGCGGCGAGGCCCCGGAAACCGCAAGGTTTCAGTGACTTGCCGGGGCCGTTCTCGACGCCCTCGCGACGGCGAGGGAGGCCCGGGCCATGGACGAGGGGCGCTCTGGGCGTTGGCCGTCGAGGTTCGCCTGGATTTGCCGCGCCCGAGGCTCGTCCCCGGCAAGGGTGGCGACCGCGAGGGCATGGGTGAGGGCATCGGCGCGCAGCTCCCGGGCACGGGCCGCACGCTCGAGGTCGTCGAGGGCCCGTTCGAAGTCGCCGAGGCGCGCCCGGGCCGCTCCCCGCACCAGGAGCGCCCTCGGGTGGCGAGGCCAGCGAACGAGGACGGCCGTGGCCCGGTCGAGGGCAGCCCGAGGCCGGCCGAGGCGCAGCTCGCACCACCCGAGGACCGCCGCCGCCTCGGGGTCATCCGCGTCGACGGCGAGGAGCCGGAGGAGATGGGCCCGAGCCTCCGGGTGCCGCCCCTCCCGGGCGAGGAGAAAGGCGAAATTCCGCCGTGGCGTCGGAAGCGTCGGGTCGATGGCCAGGGCCTCTCCGTAGGCCTCCATCGCCCCCTCGGCATCGCCCTGGCGTTCCCGGACGACGCCGAGGCCGGACCACCCGAGGGCAAAATCGCGGTCCGCGTCGAGGGCTTGCTCGATGCTCACCTCGGCCCCCACGAGGTCCCCGCGCTCGACGGCGACGAGGCCGAGGTTGGCCCGGGCCTCCGCGAATCCCGGTCGCAGCTCGAGGGCGAGGCGAAAGCGCGCTTCGGCCCCATCGAGGTCGCCGCGGGCGAGCAACTCGGCGCCGTCGGCGTTGTGGCGCATGGCCGGAGCCGATACCGGGAGGCCCCCGCAGGCCCCCGAGACGCCGCTGGCGCCCAGCAAGAAGACGAAGAGGACCGAGCGAAAAAGGCGGCCGAAAGCGCCGGCGGTCAGCGAAGAATCAACGGGCTTGGCCATCATGGGCAGGCTTATCGGGCGCGGCGGTCCCCAGTTGCGGCAAAAGGGTCCGTTTCGGATTTCCCTCGCCGTCCGCTAGAGTGATCCCAGCATGTGGGCATCTGGCAGCGCGGCGCGGGTCTTGCCAGTCTTGGCCCTCGCCATCCTTTTGACCGCCGGGTGCGCTCAGGGGAGCAGCGGCGGGGACACCGGGACCGGGGGCGGAGATTCAGCGGTGCCGCGTACGGACTCGGGGAGGGATACGGGCGGACCCGATCCGGTGGACTCGGGAACGCCCCCGGTCGACACCGGCCCCGCGTGCGAGGACGAAGGCCACTCGGGGGTCTGCGGCGGCGCTACGGACCTCGGGTCGCTCATGGTCGGGGACACCGCGATGCCCGCCCCCGGGGTGCTGCCAAATGGCGGCGACGAAGACTGGTTCCGGGTCGATTTCCCCGCGATGACCGACGGAGTCCCGGGCGTCGGCCTGCCCGCGATCGAGCTCGTCATGAACGAGGGCGACGCGTTTCGCATCGAGGTTCGCAGCACGTGTACGACGAGCTACGCCTGCCCCGATGGCACCCCGGCCGAAGGCATCGAGTCGTGGTCCTTCACCGACGACCAGGCCCTCGAGGGAGAGACCCAATGGTCGACGCGGGACCTGCCCTGGCCCGAGAGCGCGGTGATTCGCGTCTACCGGGCATCTGGCCCCGGCGACTGCCAGCAGTACCAGCTGGGCGTCTCCCGCTGAAGGGCACCCTCCCCAGTGCGTGACTGTGAATCGCGCACTAGCCCCCGAGAGGTCAGTCCACGTAGTCGACGACGACGGATCCCTCGGCCACCTCGTCGATGTAGGCCTTCACGGCCCGGTGCGTCGGGTCGACCTGATAGGCGACGAGGGCGTCTCGGTCCTCGTGCTTGGTGATCAAGCAGAGGTCGTAGGCGCGGGGCCCGCGGTTCACGTCCTCGCCCACGGTGATCGCCGCGAGACCCGCGGCCTTGCCCTCCATCGCGCGCAGACGCGCGGCGACGGTGGTCGCGTGTTCTTCGACGGGTTCCTTCATCTTGAAAAGGACGACGTGGGTGATCATGGGCGGGATGATAACGCGAAGCGGGTAGGATGGCTCGCATGCGGCGCGCCGACCGACTCTTTCAGATCATCCAGCTGCTTCGGCGCCGGCGCCGGGCGGTCACCGCGCGCTGGCTCGCGGAGCAACTCGAGGTCTCCGAGCGGACCATCTACCGGGACGTCCGCGACCTGATGACATCCGGCACGCCGATCGAAGGAGAGGCCGGCGTCGGCTACCAGCTTCGGCGCGGCTACGACCTGCCCCCACTGATGTTCGACGCAGAGGAAATTCAAGCGCTGGTCCTCGGCGCCCGCATCGTGCGCGGCTTTGCGGACCACCGCCTCGCGAAGGCTGCGGCCCAAGCGCTCTCGAAGATCGAGAACGTCCTGCCCAAGCGCCTCAAGCCGGTCCTCGAGGAGAGCACTCTCTTCGCCGTACGCACGAGGGAAGCCGAAGAACTCTCGGAGACCCTCGAGACCGTCCGCGGCGCGTTGATGACGAAGAACAAGCTCCGACTGGCTTACCGGCGAGAAGACGGTGAGGCGTCGTCACGAACCGTTCGGCCCCTCGGGGCGTTCTTCTGGGGTCGCCGGTGGACGCTCACCGCCTGGTGCGAGCTCCGCCGCGACTTCCGCTCGTTCCGCCTCGACCGCATGGAGGGCGTCGACGTCCTCGGCGATACCTTCGCCGACGAGGAGGGCAAGTCGCTGCGCGACTACCTGGTCACCGTAGGCGGCGAGTCGCTCCTCGACCACTGACGGCGGAAGAGCGAGGGACTGTTTCGGGTCAGTCGGTGGTCAGTCGGAGCCTGGCCAGTGGAAGGCCAAGCCGATGCTACCCTTGAAGTAGTTGTCGAGGGCGCCGCCTGCGATCCAGGGGTCGCCGGGCTCCGGATTGAGGGTAAACCAGAAGCGCCGGTACTCGAAGGCCGCCCGAACCTCGACCCAGTCTGCGAGGAGGTAACCCACCACGCCGCCGGCCTCGAGGCCGCTGCCACTGTTGTTGGGGAACCAATCTTGGTGAGAGAGCTGCCCGGTGCCGAAGAGCGGCAAGAAGGCAAACTTCACCTCGGTCAGGAACGAGCCGAAGACGAACCGCCCCTCGGCGCCGATGCGCATGAAGCTGTAGTCGACGTCGGGGATCTCCGGCGCGGGAACCGTCGGGCTGATGGCCTCGATGCGGAAGCTCTGGGCGCCGTAGCCGACGACGGCGGTCAGGGTATGGGCATCGAACGGAATCCGGAACCGAGCCCCTAGGGAGAATCCCCAGAGCGTCGTCGGGAACTCGAGGATCTCACCCGCCGGGCACTGCCCCGCCGAGTCGAGGGGCACCGCGCATTGCTGCGACTTGAGCCCGAATACGGAACCGACGCGGGCGTCGATTCCGATGTTCGCGAGGACGCCATCGGTGAAGTGCGCCCCGGGATAGTAGTAGAGCGCCGCCCCTACCATCGGGGCGAAAGGCAGGCCGTAGCCCCGGAGCGTATTGAAGATGTTGTCGTTGTACGAAAAGTCCCGGCCGATGCCGCCGAACTCGACGATCAACGTTGCCGGTGAGGGCCGGGGGCCACTGGGCCCTGACCAATCATCATCGTCGTCGTCGTCATCATCGTCGTCGCCATCATCGTCATCGTCGTCTTCGACCCGTTCGGGAATCTCACCCTCGGAGATGTACTCGGACAGTTCGCCGAACGCGCCGGACCCGACGCTGCGGAGGAGCCCGTTGGCGTTGCGCCCTCGAAACTCTGCCGACTCGATCTCTTCGCCATCCTCGCCGTTGTAGACCGTGACCAGAGCCGAGTAGCGGCGTCCCTGGCGGTCGACCTCGCCGCCGATGAAAGCCGCCACGCCGAGCTCGGCCGCCGCGGCGGCGCGACCATCCTCGTCGTCGAGGTCGTGGCCGAGGGCTTCGGCCTCGGATAGGGGCAACAGCGGCACGCCCTCTTGTTCGAGGGCGCTCACCACACGGCCCCGCGCTCGTCCTGCACCGGGACCTTCGAATTCGAGGACGACGACGGGGCCGAGGTCCTGCCCTGCCTGCGCCGCCGGGATGCCCACCGACCCGGAACCGGACCCGCCCTCGGGATCACGAGCGCCCATGATCGCATCTTCGAAGTCGCGCCAGATCCCCTGGCGAACCGCGGCCCCGGCCGCATTGAGATTGCGACCCCGGTACCGCTTGCGATGGATCTCTTCGCCCTGCGAATCACGCGCCACGACGGTCACTTGATAGCGTCGTCCGCGGCGAACGACGCGGCCCGAGATGTAGGCCCGAAGGGCGAGGTCCCGGGATAGGCTCTCGTAGTCGCTCGACGACTCGGGGGAGCCGACCTGATCGGAAGGCACGAGCTCGAGGCTGCCGACGTCGGATAGAGCGCGAACCGCCTGATTGCGAACCCGAGGCGCACCGGCCCCTGTGAACTGCATCACGACGACGCGGGTCTGAGCCTCGGCGACAGATGTTGCGAAAAGCAGGGCGACGAAAAAGAAGAGAGCGGAGGCGAAGGTCGGCTTCGTCATGTGCCCCCCTCGGCCGCGTCTCCACCGGAACCATCGGCCGGAGCGTCCATCGGCGCGTCCATCGCGGCATCGAAGGCGCCCGCGTCCATGGAACCGCCCCCTGTGATCTCGTCGACCCAAGCGCTGAGGCAGCTCACCTCGTCGGAGGTCAGCGGCTCGAACGGCGAGGGGGGCATCTGCAGCCCGCAGCCAGGATCCGTCTGAAGCTTCTGGAGCATGGCGCTCGCACCTTGGGGATCTGCGGAATCGACGAGGTTGCCGAGATCGACGCAGAGGACGGCCGGCACGTCGACCAGGCGCGACGCAACTCCAGGGCTCACCAGGTCGAGGTCGGCCTGGGGCGCGTCGGCGTCGTGGCAAACTTCGCTACCGCAGCTGCGGATCAGGAGCTCTTCCGCATCACACGCAGGAACCCCGGCCTCGAAGCGACCGGGATCTTCCAAACTTCCCGGACACCCTCCGAGCAGAGCCACCGCGGCGAGGGCGGTGAG
>Ga0164313_10001700_pt1 | contig 19555 bp, 16 predicted proteins | sample GuaBasSedimGuay4_FD_113735 | JGI IMG/M metagenome (GOLD analysis project Ga0164313, IMG submission 113735) | Subseafloor sediment microbial communities from Guaymas Basin, Gulf of California, Mexico - Guay4, Core 4569-4, 0-3 cm | ecosystem: Environmental > Aquatic > Marine > Hydrothermal vents... | reverse complement strand
CCTAGTGAAGTAGGTATTTTTCCAAATACTTCACGTGTAGCTAGAATATTAGGTATTGAAGAATTGAAAGAAGAAACTTCAGTTGGATTTACTGCCGGTTTTACAGCAAAATTACCAGAACAAAATTTAAAATTTACAGTTGATGGATATTATGTAGGTATTGATGATAGAGTAGTTTTAAGTGGTCAATTTGATGATAATGGAAACCCAGAATTAGCTGCATTATTTGCTGAAGCAAATGCTACTAAGGCTGCGTTCTTTACCAATGCTGTTGATACTGATACTTATGGGATTGATGTAGTTGGTGAATGGGACGTTAATATTTCTGATATGAGATTAACAAATACATTGTCAATGACTTTTTCTCAAACAGAAGTTGTAGGAACTAATATTCCAGATGCTATTGTAAATGCAGGTTTATCTGAAACATTTTTTGATAATACCAGTAGAATCTATATAGAGTCTGCAGTACCTAATACACAAGGGACTTTGACTAACAACTTGTCAGTTAATCAATTTTGGAATTTCTATCTAAGAAACACCTATTTTGGTGAAGTAGAGGAAGCTACCAATAATATAGATCCAACTGTAAACAAAATGTATGCTGGAAAAATAGTAACCGATCTAAGTGTTGGTTATAATGTAAATGAAAGCTTACGTTTTACTGTTGGAGCAAATAACCTTCTTGATATATACCCAGATGAAGCTGCTGAAGATTTCCAATCTTCAGGAAGATTTATTTATTCAAGACGATCTAAACAATTTGGAGTAGGAGGAAGATTCTTATTTGCAAGAATGAATTTTGTACTCAAATAATTTATTTGACAATTAATTATATTAAGAGGTTGTCTTCTCAAGGCAGCCTCTTTTTTTATACCTATGTTAGAAATAAACAAGAATATTAGCCAATTAAAACCTTCTGTTACACTGCAAATTAATGAGAAGGTTAAAGAATTAAGAGGTAAAGGAGAGAAGATTTATCATTTTGGTTTTGGACAATCCCCATTTTCAATTCCAAAAAAAATAGTAAAAAAATTAAAAAAACATGCAGATTGTAATCATTATCTGCCCACAGCAGGATTAACCAAGTTAAGATCAGAAATTGCTAAGTTTTTAAATGAGTATCAAAATATCCAGACCGACGAAAAGAATATTTTTATTGGCCCAGGTAGTAAGGAACTAATATATCAAACCATATTGATTTTAAATGGCACCTACTTAATTCCTAAGGGTAGTTGGGTAAGTTATTTGCCACAAATTAAGGCAAATAACAAAGAGGGTGTTATTCTTGAAACCTATTTAGAAGATAATTTTAAGCTAAGCCCCAAAGTTTTAGAAAGCTATTGTAAGGATCACCCAAACCAAAATAAATTGCTTATCCTTAATACCCCAAATAATCCAAGTGGAGCTGTTTACAGTTCTGAAGAACTTGAACGATTAGCTATGATCTGTAAAGAACATAAGATCATTGTGCTTTCTGATGAGATTTATTCTCAAATATCATATCACACAGATGCGGCACCTAGTATTTCAAATTACTATCCTGAATATACAATTGTATTTGGAGGTTTAAGTAAGGTGTTTTCAGCTGGCGGATATCGATTGGGCTTTATGGCCCTTCCCAATAATCTAATGGAACTCGATACGATATATCAATCTTTGTTTAGCGAAACCTTTAGTGCGGTAAGTGCTCCTGTACAGTTTGCTGCAATTGAAGCCTATAAGTATAAGAAGTCTATTAAAAAGCAGGTTGATGCATCAATAAGAATTTTAGATCTTATTGGAAATTATGTTTACCAAAAATTAAACCAAGCAGGCGTTGATTGTACCAAGCCGCAAGGAGGCTTTTATGTCTTAGTAGGATTCGACTCCTATAAAGGTGCTCTTCAAAAAAAACAACTTGAAAACAGTGTGGTATTAGCTAAATATCTTTTGGAAGAATTTAATGTAGCATTACTTCCTGGAATAGACTTTTACTTTGATCCAGATGAATTGGTTTTCAGACTTGCTTATGTAGATTTTAATGGGAAAAAAGCACTAAAAAAGGTTCTTAAAAATGACGTACCTTTGGACATTGAATTTATTGAAAGGTTTGCACCAAATGTTATGAAAGGAATTCAAAAAATTGTGGATTTTGTGGAAACCCTAAAATAAATAGTTTTTTAAGACATTGAAAGCCTAATTACGGGATGTACAAATTATTAATTAGACCTATCTTATTTCTCTTCGACCCAGAGAAGGTCCATTATTTCACTTTTTCTCTTATTCGTTTTCTGACCAAAATTGGTTTTGGCGGAATTTTCAGAAGTTTATACCAAGTTAAAGATCCAAAGTTAGAACGTGAATTATTTGGTATAAGATTTCCTAATCCAGTTGGTCTAGCTGCCGGATTTGATAAAAATGCAGTATTATTTAAGGAGCTTTCAAATTTTGGCTTCGGATTTATAGAAATTGGCACTGTTACTCCAAAACCACAACTGGGTAATCCTAAAAAAAGACTGTTCCGTTTAAAAAGTGATCAAGCGATTATCAATAGAATGGGCTTCAATAATGAAGGGCTTAGCAAAGCTGTTGAACAACTGAAATCCAATGCAAATGTCATTATTGGGGGAAACATTGGAAAAAACACCAATACATTGCCAGAGAATTATACCGGGGATTATTTAGCATGTTTTAAAGAATTACATCCTTATGTAGATTATTTTGTTTTAAATGTTAGTTGCCCCAATGTATCCAGTCATGCAAAACTAACCGATAAGGATTATCTGGAAGAATTAATTACTGAGATCCAAGCGAGTAATAATACATTTAAAGTTCAGAAACCTATTCTTTTAAAAATTGCACCAGATCTCAATACGACACAATTAGATGAAATCATTGAATTAGTAGCCATCACTAAGATTGATGGAGTGATTGCAGCCAATACATCTATTTCTAGAGAAGATCTATCTTCCGATACTAAAAAAGAAATTGGAGGACTTAGTGGTAAACCCATATCTAAAATGGCTACCGAAGTGATCCGTTATCTACATAATAATAGTAATGGCACTTTCCCCATTATTGGAGTGGGAGGAATTCATTCTGCTAAAGACGCTTTAGATAAGTTAGAAGCTGGAGCATGTCTTGTTCAAGTTTTTACTGGATTTATATATGAAGGCCCCGGGCTTATTAAAAAAATCAACAAAGAGATACTCAAAAGAAACCTTTAAAGTTTTACCACTTTTTTTAATGTTGTTTTATTTGCTGAATCAATAATACTAAACAAATAGACCCCGCTATTCAAATTGCTAATGTTTAATTCTATTTGAGCTCTATTTATTTGATTTTTACTAGTCACTTTTTCTCCTAGTATATTATAGATGTGGATTGTTTTTATTTCTGAAATTTTATTTGAAATAGTTATATATTCATTACTAGGATTCGGAAAGATTGAAATATAATTTTCTTCTTTTCTATCAGTTGTTCCCAAAATAACTTCTTCAAGTGAGATGCTAATGGTTCCTATTCTTTCAGAAGAAAAAGGTGAAATACCTTGCGAACTAGAGATGGGTTCTTGAGGGTCAGAATTCATGTTAGTTGATGTATAATCCATGCCATTGTCGGTTCCTGCATCATAAGGATACAGATCAATACTAATTTCATTCTCCCAATTACCATTGTTATCTAAAAGAGAAATACTATTAATTCCTACCATCCAGTCTGGACTTGGTGCAATCATAGAGACCAAACTAAGTAGGGGGAATTCTTCAGTTGTAATTATATTTTCAATTACAATGGTTCCTAAAGATGTTGAAAGATTATCACCATCGATTAGCTGATTTGAAAATCCATCGCTTATCGCAGTGTTTATTTCAGAGAAAAAAACGGTATTCGAGCCTAATTCTGCAACATCTTCAATTCCTGGTGATGCATTCTGACCCATTTCTAAAAAAACCACCTGATCGTTATGAGTAGCTCCAACTAATTTTGACCAATGTGCATTGGAAGGAAAATTATTACTAGGGTGCGGGTGGGTGGTTTCAGACCAGTTACTCGTAAAAGTAACAGTATAGTTTGCACTAGAAGTTTGAGAAAATAAAACACTGCTGAAACACATTAATAATAAAATAATAAAGTTATTTTTCATCATATTGGGCTGTTTTAATTTTTTATACTACAATATTTATGCCTTTTTATCTAAAAAGGATTAATTTTAATTAATGTTAGAAAATCTTTTGTCTTTTTCTATAGCATCATTTTTATTAGCCTTATCTCCAGGGCCTGATAATATTTATGTAATAGCACAATCTCTGGCAAATGGGACAAAGAGCGGAATCGCAACTACCGCTGGTTTAATTAGTGGCTGTATCGTACACACTACATTATTAGCTTTTGGAATTGCTGCTTTAATTACCACTTCTGAAGGAATCTTCTATGGGGTCAAAGTTTTTGGAGCCTTGTACCTATCTTATTTAGCATATTCAGTATACAAGAGTGATAGCTCCGTTGATATTAGCAATAAGGCACCAAAAAAATCAGCTTCTCAGCTTTTTAAGCAAGGAGTGCTTATGAATTTAATCAATCCAAAAGTTTTGGTCTTTTTTCTGGCGTTTTTCCCTGGATTTTTATGGGATGAAAATCAAAATACTATCCTTCAGTTTTATGTGCTTGGAATCCTTTTTATGCTAATTGCATTTATCGTTTTCAGCTCTTTAGCAATAATGGCAGGAAGTGTTTCAGCTATTTTAATGAAAAACAAATCTGTTGGATCAATTTTGAAATGGCTTCAAATTGTTGTTTTTGTGGGTATTGCTGTGTTTATTTTGATACCATAAAAAGGTTTATATTTTTGAATTACTTATCGAGATCTATCCTTTTTGAAAAACAATTGGAATACCTATCTTTGAGGCAATGCAAGAAGTGAAAATTATAGAATGTCCCAGAGATGCCATGCAGGGTATCCATGAATGGATTCCTACTTCAGAAAAAGCGAAATATATTCAGTCTCTTTTACGCTGTGGTTTTGATACAATAGACTTTGGAAGTTTTGTTTCACCTAAAGCTATTCCTCAAATGAAAGATACTGCAGCATTACTTTCACAACTAGATCTATCTTCTACCCAAAGTAAATTATTGGCAATTGTTGCCAATGTGAGGGGCGCACAAGATGCTGTTCAACATCAGGAAATTCAGTATTTGGGATATCCGTTTTCTATTTCTGAAAACTTTCAAATGCGTAATACACATAAAACCATCGAGCAGTCCATCGATGTTCTAAAAGAAATATTAAATCTTGCTGATTCAAATAATAAAGAGGTTGTCGCCTATTTATCTATGGGCTTCGGAAACCCTTATGGGGATCCTTGGAATGTCGAAATAGTAGGAGAGTGGACAGAAAAACTAGCTTCTATGGGAGTTACAATTCTTTCATTAAGTGATACCGTTGGATCTTCAACACCAGAAATTATTTCGTATTTATATTCAAATTTAATCCCTCATTTTCCAACTATAGAATTTGGCGCGCATTTACATACTACTCCAAGCTCTTGGCATGAAAAAATAGATGCAGCATATCAATCGGGTTGCCGTAGATTTGATGGGGCTATTCAAGGATTTGGAGGCTGTCCAATGGCAAAAGATGAACTTACTGGAAATATGCCCACCGAAAAGATGTTAAGCTATTTTACCACTCATAAAGTAGCGTCCAATATAAACACTATGGCTTTTGAAAGCTCTCATAACGAAGCCACTAAAATTTTTAAGAAATATCATTAAAAAAAGCATAATGAAATATTTATTTTCCTTTATTCTCTTAACAGTAACCTTATTATTTAGTTGTACTGAAAAACCTGATGATAACAGTATCACATTCAAATTTATTCAATTAAATGATGTTTATGAAATAGCACCTTTAAGTGCTGGTAAATTTGGCGGAATGGCTCGGGTTGCACATGTTCGAGATTCCATTAAAAAAGTAAATCCTAATACCTATCTATTTATGGCAGGCGATTTTTTAAATCCTTCATTATTGGGAACTATTAAAGTTGATGGAAATCGAATCTATGGAAAACAAATGATAGAGGTGATGAATGCTATGGATTTCGATCTTGTAACTTTTGGGAATCACGAATTCGATCTGAAAGAAAAAGATCTCCAATCAAGATTAAATGAATCTACTTTTCCTTGGATGTCCTCTAACGCACTTCATAATACAGAAGGAGAAGCAGTTCCTTTTGTTATTCAGAAAGAGAAGGATACTGTTTCCGTAGTAGATACTAAGATTTTAACTATAAAAAATGAATCGGGAAACGAAGTAAATATTGGTTTTTTAGGAGTTACTTTACCATCTAACGATAAGGATTATGTGCATTATGGAGGCATATATGAGGAAGCTGAAAGAGCCTATTCTGAATTAATGGATGAAGTTGATGTTGTTATTGGATTGACACATTTAACAATAGATCAAGACCTTGAGTTATTAAAAAAAATACCGGAAATTCCTATTATTATGGGAGGTCATGAACACAATGCTATGTTGGTGGAAGAAGGAAACTCTGTCGTTGCAAAAGCTGATGCCAATGCAAAAACCATTTATATTCACACTTTAAATTTTAACACTGAAAAAAAGGAATTAACAATTGATTCAAAATTATTTCATATTGATGATAAAATTGCTTCAGAGCCAAAAGTGGCGGCTATTGTTAGTAAATGGGTAAGTATTTTAGATCTAAAAATTAAAGAAGTAATCGATAATCCCAACGAAGTGATCTTTATTGCTCCTCAGCCTTTGGATGGAACTGATAGTGCGAGTAGGAGTATACAGACAAATCTTGGAGATATAATTGCTGAAGCAATGGCCTGGTCCTTTGATAATGAGGTAGATGCTGCTTTGGTAAATGGTGGTTCTATAAGAGTTGATGATATGTTGTCTGCCAGTGTTACAAGTATGGATGTTTTCAGGGTTTTACCTTTTGGAGGAGGTATTCTTAAAGTTGAAATAAAAGGGAGTTTACTCAAAGAAGTTCTTGATTTTGGTAAGTCGAAAAGGGGAACAGGGGCTTATCTTCAACGGTATAATATTTCTGAAGACAAAAGTGGAAATTGGACTGTAGGAGCTAAATCAATAAACCCAAATAAAGTATATACAGTAGCAATTAGCGATTTTTTACTGAAAGGATACGATATACCTTTTTTAACTCCAGAGAATAAAAATGTTTTAAGTGTATACAGCCCTGCTGAAGATGAAAAAGGCTATGATATTCGGAAGGCAATTATTTTATATTTAAAATCGTTAGAAAAGAAATAATAAAGACAATGAAAAAAATCATAAAAAAAATTTTAATAGCTCTTGGAATTCTCCTATTTGCAATTCAATTCATCCGACTAGAAAAGAATAGCGGGGGATACGATGAGATCGCTATTTTTAAGAGCGACACAAAACCTTCTAAAGAGGTGTTTTCCCTATTAAAAAAACATTGTTTCGATTGTCATACTAACCAAACAAAATATCCCTGGTATGCAGAAATTGCTCCCATTTCATTTTGGTTAGATAGACATATTGAACATGGTAAGGACGAATTTAACATGTCCACTTGGGAATCCTATTCTTTAAAAAAGAAAGACCATAAATTGGAAGAATTAATTGAAGAAGTTGAAGAAGGTGAAATGCCACTAAATTCATATACTTGGACCCATGGAGGTCTTTCTGAAAATGAAAAGGATTTATTACTGCAATGGGCTACATTGGCTAGACTTCAGTATCAAGATAAACTTGAAACATCTTCTAAATAGCTGAAATATAGCTCAGTAATCTTATAATACTTTTTTTTTAAAATAAGTATGAATAAGTTTGTGTAAAATTTAATTTCAATTTATTTTTGTGTCTGATTAAAGCTATTTTAAATCAGTCTAAATAAAAATAAATGAAGAATATACTTTTTTTCACCATAATTTTAGTTTCAAATATTGTATTCTCTCAAACAGTTTTAGATTCTACTAAAACAAATAAACAAAAGAATTCTGCTCAGATAATGATGGCGGATATCGATAAAAAATTAACTATTGGAGGCTATGGTGAAGTTACCTATAATCAGCCAGAATCTGAAAATGGAGAATTAGATGTTCAGCGATTGGTACTGATGTTTGGTTATAAGTTTAACGACCAGATTCAATTCTTTACAGAAATTGAATACGAGCATGTAGAAGAAGTATTTGTTGAACAGGCATTTGTTAATTATTCAATTGCAGATAATATTAGTGTTAGAGGAGGATTAATGTTAGTTCCTATGGGAATTGTTAATGAATACCATGAGCCTACTACTTTTAATGGTGTGGAAAGACCAGCAGTCGATAATAAAATTGTTCCTACAACCTGGAGAGAAATAGGAGTTGGTGTGAATGGCCGGTTTCCGGATGCAAATTTAAACTATCAGGCTTATATTTTTAATGGTTTTAAATCGGCCGAATCCGATGGCGATGATATTATTGGAAAATTAAACGGAAGTAGCGGACTTCGAGGTGGACGTCAAAAAGGAATTCAGTCTACAGTTAGTAGTCCAACATTTTCTACAAAATTAGATTATTATGGGATATTAGGTTTGCGCTTAGGATTATCAGGTTATTTTGGTAGAACACAAGCTGAAGATGATATTGAGGATGTGGACGGTGCTACAATTGGTATTGCTATGGTTGGATTAGATGCTAGATTTAATTTTAAACGGTTTGAAGCTCGAGGAGAGTTTATTTATGCATCCTTAAATGATACAGATGATTATAACGATTTAACAGGTGAGGATTTAGGCTCTGCTTTAATGGGTTATTATATTGAGGGTGGTTATAATATTTTGCCATTATCTGCAAAACAAAAATTAATAGCTTTTGCTCGTTATGAAGACTATGATACTCATGCAGACACAGAAGACAATACAACAAGAAACGATGCTTATAATAGGTCTGATATTACCTTTGGATTGTCGTATCATATTGTTGATGGTGTGGTTATTAAGGGAGATTACCAAGTAAAAGATAATGCATTGAGTGGCTCTGAAGTAAATAACCAATTAAACTTTGGTATTGGCGTTTGGTTTTAATGAGACTCAAATTTGAAAAGCATAGCGCATTCAAATTTGTTAGTCGAATTAACCCCGTTGAATAACGGGGTCTCATGTTAATTGAGTAACAAGTTCATTTTAATTTTGAAAAGCATAGCGCATTCAAATTTGAGTCTCATTAAAACTGAAATGCTTGTTTTAATAAAATTTAATTATCATTTGAAACTCAAAAACATTATCAATAATAATTTTTTTTAAAAAATATTACATTTACAAGATGATCAGAAATCTATTTATCATACTCTTTATAGGAATTGTTTCTTCAGCTTTCATAATACCTGAAAAGATTGAGAAAAAAGCAGCTAAGGAAATTGTTAAGTTTTATGAGATAGATGATTTCTCAAAGGAATTCATTTCAATTTCAAAGGAAGTGAATTCAATAACACTTTCGGAATTTGGGAATGAAAACTTGTTTAAAATCACTTCCAACAAAAAATTATTAGGATACGGTTATATTGGAAATGCTCCTAGTAAAATGACTAATTTTGATTATTTAGTACTATTTGATTCCGAGTTTATTATTACTAAAAGCAAGGTGCTTATCTATAGAGAAGAATATGGAGGAGAGATAGGAAGCAAAAGGTGGCTTAGACAATTTATTGGGGAATCTATTAATTCTTCAGAATTGATCTATGGAGACACGATAGTTCCTATAAGCGGTGCCACCATATCTGTACGTTCTATGACCAAAGCAATTAACGATCTATTAAAAAGTATTGGTAAATTGCATGAACTTAAACTGATCTAATGCAAGTAAACGGACTTATTCATACTTTTCCAAGGCATATTAAGATGTTTATTGCAGCATTTGTAATAGTATTGAGTATTGGTTATGGTAGTGGACTGTTATTTGTAAGTGAAACAAATTCTAATACACCAAGAGGTATGGAAGAGAACTACCTTGGAAATGAAGAAGATGAGTTGGCAGCTGTAATGAAGTTCAAAAAGAGCGAACGGGAAATGCTTACCATCCTTCATAATCATATACTTTCTATTTCATTTATATTTTTCTTTTTAGGGGTATTATTGGCAATCACATCCATTCCAAAAAAGTTAAAATCATTCTTGATGATAGAGCCTTTTATTTCTATAATACTCACTTTTGGAGGAATTTATTTTATGTGGAAAGGGCTTATTTGGATGAAATATATAGTTATGATTTCAGGATTAATTATGACAGTAGTATTTATAACAAGCTCTTTATTGATATTATTTCAATTGATGAAAAAAGAACATTAACCAACAATTTGTACTATATTTGCACGCAATTAAATAGGTACTAATTTCTACAACCGAAAATAAATTTAATTGCTATGACTGCACATAATGACAAAATTCTAGGAGAAGGACTAACTTACGATGATGTACTTCTAGTACCAGCTTTTTCAGAGGTCTTACCAAGAGAAGTTTCAATAGAAACTAAATTTTCAAAAAATATTTCTTTAAATGTCCCAGTTGTATCTGCTGCAATGGATACCGTAACTGAAAGTGCAATGGCAATGGCTATGGCTCGTGAAGGAGGGATAGGCGTCTTGCACAAAAATATGTCTATTGATAATCAGGCAGCAGAAGTAAGAAAAGTAAAGCGTGCCGAAAGTGGTATGATAATAGATCCAGTTACACTTCAAAAAAATGCTACTGTTGGTGATGCTCAAAATACCATGCGCGAATACAGTATTGGTGGAATTCCGATTACAGATGATAAAGGAAAATTAATTGGAATAGTTACGAATAGAGATTTACGTTTTGAGAAAAACTTTGAGCGACCTTTATATGAAGTGATGACTACAGAAAATTTGGTCACAGTAAGTAAAGGAACATCTTTGGAAGAAGCCGAGATCATACTTCAGAAAAACAAAATTGAAAAACTCCCTGTTGTTAATGAAGAAAACACACTATTAGGACTTATTACTTTTAGAGATATAGCCAAGGTAACACAAAAGCCTATTGCCAATAAAGATGAATTTGGAAGGCTTAGAGTTGCTGCTGCAATTGGTGTTACAGCCGATGCAGTTGAAAGAACCAGCGCCTTAGTAAATGCACAAGTTGATGCAGTGGTTATTGATACAGCTCATGGTCATACTAAAGGTGTGGTGATTGTTTTAAAAGAAATAAAAAAGAAGTTTCCAAAATTAGATGTGATTGTCGGGAATATTGCCACAGCCGAAGCTGCTAAATATTTGGTTGAAGCTGGAGCAGATGCGGTAAAAGTTGGAATAGGCCCAGGTTCTATTTGTACTACACGTGTTATTGCTGGTGTTGGTTTTCCACAATTTTCTGCAGTATTAGAAGTGTCTGCAGCTTTAAAAGGTTCTGGAGTGCCCGTAATTGCAGATGGAGGTGTTCGGTATACAGGAGATATTGTTAAAGCAGTAGCTGCTGGTGCTGATTGTGTTATGTTGGGTTCTTTATTAGCTGGAACTAAAGAATCTCCCGGGGAGACTATTATTTACGAAGGAAGAAAATTTAAATCATATCGCGGAATGGGATCGGTGGAAGCTATGAAACAAGGATCAAAAGATCGTTATTTTCAGGATGTAGAAGATGATATCAAGAAGTTAGTTCCGGAAGGGATAGTAGGTCGTGTTCCTTACAAAGGAGAGTTAATGGAAAGTATGACTCAATTTATAGGTGGTTTAAGAGCTGGAATGGGGTATTGTGGTACAAAGGATGTATCCAGCCTAAAAGAAACAGCTAAGTTTATAAAAATCACAGCTTCTGGGATTCAAGAAAGCCACCCACATAATGTTACCATCACAAAGGAAGCACCAAATTATTCTAGGTAAAAGAAAGTTATTTGCCTTTTTCTTCTTCTGTACTTGGACTTGGTAAGCCCATTTTTTCCATAACGGCTAATGTAATATCCAAATCCGGATCTAAATATGCAATGCTGTTATTTATGGTAAATACCTGAGTGAATTTACCTTCTTTAGCAACCGCATTTAATGCTTCACCAATTAATTGATACAATGGATTAGCCAATTCATTCTGACGAATTTGAACTAGGGAAGAAGCATTTTTTTGAAACTTTTGAATATCTTGTTCTAAAGTAATTATTTCATCCTGCCTTTCTTTTTTAACGGTTTCGTCATAAGAAGCCTCATTTTCTTGATATACCTTCACTAAAGCCGTGTAATTTGTAACTTTAACCTGCAATTGGTTTTCTAATTGGCTACTATAGGCATTTACATCGTTACTGACTTGTTCTAATTGTGGCATGACTGATAAAATATACTCAACATCAATTGTGCCAACCTTAGATTGTGCGTTTATTTGAATACTTGTTAGAATGGCAAGTAATAGAATACTTAGGTTTTTCATTTTAGTTTTATTTTTTGCAAAGATAATATTTTTTAAAACCTCAAATTAATTATTAAGCTATTTTTATGCTTTCACAACTGAGATTCCGTTATCGGTAAATTATTTCTGAAAAATTACGTTTATAATCGTTTCGGGGAGTGTGATTTCTCGTTTTCCCTTTTTATAATTTGATCTCTTCCTCTTCTGAAACGCTATCGATTGCTTCAGAATTAATCAATCAGCGCTACCAAATTTTCATATTTTCTAAAGAATCCAATTTTTTAATTTTTTCTAAGGATATATGTTTACTAGTATTTAACTGAAATATTTCAAAATTTTAAGTTTTAATTCATTATAAAAATACTTTTTTAATAATAAGTTCCGTTTTTATCCAAAACCTTATATAAAGCTTAACAATTTCTTACTTGCGTAACACTAGCTTTTTGTTATTTTTGCTACGATTTTAACAATATTAAATATAACCATAAAATGAAATTAAATTACCTATCACTATTGCTTCTTTTTTTTATTGTAAGCTCAGGATTTTCACAAAAGAGAAAAGATGTTTTACTAACTATAGATGAACAACCTGTTTACGCATCTGAATTTAAAACTGTTTTTAAAAAGAACCTTGATTTGGTGATCGATGAATCCCAAAAAAGTGTTGATGGTTATTTGGACCTTTTTATTGATTATAAATTGAAAGTTGCTGAAGCCTATGCTCAGGGTTTAGATAAAGACAAATCATATATTAAGGAAATTACTAAATATGAAGATCAGCTCTCCAAAAATTATATTTATGATAAACGGGTAACTTCAGAATTGGTTGATGAAGCTTATGAGCGCGGATTAGAAGAAATAAATGCAAATCATATTTTGATTTTACTTCCTTTTAACGCTAAGCCAAGTGATAGCCTTATTGCCTATAATAAAATTTCATCTATCCGAGAAAAAGCAATTAATGGAGAAGATTTCGAAGCATTAACGGAAGAATATTCAGAAGAACCAAGCGCAAAAAAGACTGGAGGGAAATTGGGCTATTTTTCGGTATTTGACATGGTTTATGATTTTGAAACAGCAGCCTATAATACTAAGGTTGGTAAGATTTCAGAAATTGTTAGAACAGAATTTGGATATCATATAATAATGATAAATGATAAAAGAAAAAAGCCGCATAAGTTGAATGTTTCTCATATCATGATTTTTTCAAATGAAAAGGCAATAATAGAAAACCCAGAAGAGCGCATAAATGAGCTTTATGCATTACTTATGCAAGGTGAATCTTTTGAAAGTATTGCGAAACAATTTTCGGAGGATAAATCGTCTGCCATTAAAGGAGGGGAAATTAAAACCTTTGGACTTGGTAATTTACGAGCTCCAATTTTTGAAACTGCAGCATATTCTATAGCTGAAGAAGGAGATATATTGGCACCGATCGAAAGTTCCTTTGGATGGCATATTATTCGTTTGAATAAGAAAATTATGCCACTTTCTTTTGAAGAATCGAAGTCAGAATTGGAATCTAAAGTTAATGCTGGTTCTCGTGCTAAAGTTGTGACACAAGCTGTAAATAATAAAATTAAAGCAAAATATGGCTATCAAGATGGGGAAAGCTATTTGCCTTATTTTGGGGAGTATGTGACAGATAGTGTACTAGTTAAAAAATGGAGCTACATTCCTGTGCCTGAAAACAAAAACAAGGTATTGTTTACTATTGGGGATCTAGCTGTAAAATATGATGATTTTGGTGAGTATATCTCTATAAAACAAAAAAAGGCTAAGGGTCATAAGAATAAAGAGGAATTGTTGAATGATTTTTATATTCAGTTTAAAAATGAATCAATTGAGAATTATTTTAAATTCAAACTAGAAGGAGAAAATGAAGAATACGCTTCAATAATTGGAGAATATAGAAATGGCTTACTTATTTTTGATGTAATGAATAAAAATATTTGGGCTGCTGCAAAAACAGATTCTATCGGTTTTCAGGACTACTATGAGGCAACTAAAAACAATTATAAATGGGAGCAGCGTGTAGATGTTGATATTGTTTCTGCAACAAAAGAATCTGTTGCAAATGATGCAAAAAAACTGCTTCAAGAAGGAATGACTATCGATGATATAAAAGGGCAACTCAATACAGATGAGACTATTAACGTTATCATTACAAGTGGAATTTTTGAAGTTGATAAAAGAGAGCTTCCAGAAAATTTTGAAGTAAAAAAGGGCGTTTCAGAATTGTATGATGTTGAAAATTCAAAGGTCGTTGTTAATGTCAAGAAGGTACTTGAGCCTACTATAAAAGAGCTTGATGAAGTAAAGGGCTTGGTAATGAGTAATTTTCAAACTGATGTTGAAAAAAAATGGATGCAAGAACTCCATGGAAAATACCAAGTTGTAGTTAATAAAAAAACCTTAAAAAAGGTTAAAAAAGAATTAGATAAATAATGTATAAAGTATCCTTGATTTTTCTTTGCTGTCTTACTTTTATGTCTTGTGATTATTTTAAGCAAGATGTTCAAAGTGTTCCTGTTGCAAGGGTTAATGATACTTATTTATATGAAGATGATTTAAAGAATCTTATTTTTGAATCAACTTCAAAAGAAGACAGCATATTAATTGTAAATAATTATATTACTCGATGGGCTACTCGGCAACTTCTTATTGATCAGTCAATTATAAATTTACCACAAAATCAGCAAGAATCCTTCAATAAATTAGTAGATGAATATAAAATGGACTTATATACCGAAGCGTATAAAAGTGCAATAGTAACACGGCAATTGGATAGTACTATTACAAATGTACAATTGATGAGTTTTTATGAACAGAGTAAAGAGAATTTTAAATTAAATGATGAGATACTAAAAGTGAGATATGTTCATATTGATATTAATTATACAAATATTTCAGAGTTAAGAAAAATATTTAAACGCTATAACGATGAAGATAAAGATGAATTAGTTGATTTGAGTATCAAATTCAAGGCCTTTAATTTAAATGATTCAATTTGGATAAAAAATGATGTATTATTAGATGCTTTACCAATATTGCAGACTAACAATAAGCAATTGTTAAAAAAATCTAATTTTACTGAATTACAAGATTCATTAGGAGTATATTTGGTGAAAATTGAAGATGTCCTTAAAACCAATGACATTGCACCGCTTTCTTACGTAAAGCCCACCATCAATCAAATTATTTTAAACAAAAGAAAGCAAGAACTTTTAAAAAAACTTGAAAAAGACATTACAAAAGATGCCATTAAAAATAAAAGTTTTGAATTATTTAAAAATAAGTAGTTTTTTATTATTTATCCTCTTTCAGGCTTCTGTTATTGCTCAGGAAGTAGTTACTGTTGATAGTACAGGAGTAGCTAAAAATTCTCCGATAATTGAAGATCAAAAAATTGTTGAGAAAGACAGTATTAAACCTGTGAATACTTTTAAAAGAATTAAAGCTGAAGGGGTAAGTGCTGTAGTAGGGGACTTTGTGATATTAGAATTTGACATCGATAAAAGTTATTTGGAATTTGAGCAAAATGGAGTTGATATTAGCACTATCGATCGCTGTCAAATGATGGGAAAATTGATGGAAGACAAGCTTTATGTTCACCATGCGATACAGGATAGTATTATTATTTCAGATGAAGAGATCAAGCCAGAAGTTGATCAGTTATTAGAATATATGATCGCGCAGGTTGGTAGTGAAGAGAAAGTGGTTAAATATTATAGAAAGAGTACTATTTCTGAACTTAAAGCAGAACTGTTAAAAGCCAGGAAAGAAATTAGACTTGTGGAAAGAATGCAAGAAAAGATTGTTTCTAATATCACCATTACTCCTGAAGAGGTCCGAACTTTTTTCTTTTCTATTCCAGTAGAGGAACGACCAGTATTTGGTGCGGAATTGGAAGTTGCTCAGTTAATTGTTGAACCTCAGGTAACCGAAAAAGCACGTCAGGATGTAATTAACCGATTAAAAGTTATCCGATCTGATATTGTTGATAATGGATCTTCTTTTGCGACAAAAGCGGTATTGTATTCAAAAGATGGAACCCGATCTAAAGGAGGTTTAATTGAGGGTGTTAGAAGAGACTCTCCAATGGCTAAAGAATTTAAGGATATGGCTTTTTCATTATTGGAAGGGGAAGTAAGTCAACCATTCGAAACAGAATTTGGATTTCACTTGTTAAAAGTTGATAGAATAAGGGGGCAGACAGTAGATGTTAGGCATATAATTCTTTTTCCTGAAATTCCAAATAAGATTTTAGATGAAGCGCGTGCCAAAATTGACACAATAAGACAAAGTATTATCGACAAAAAAATACCTTTTGATGCTGCTGCAAAATTATATTCAGATGATGTAGAAACACGAAATAATGGAGGACAATTAATGAATCCTTCAACTTTTGATACCCGATTTGATCTTACAAAAATGGATCCTACATTAAGTGCTCAACTTTATAATATTAAACAAGGTGAGGTTACTAAGGTGTATACAGATATGGATCGTACAGGACGAGGTGTTTTTAAAATTCTAACCGTAACGAATCGGTATGATGAACATATAGCAGATTATGTTAAGGATTACGAGAAAATTCATGAGCTCGCCATTAAAGAAAAACAATTGAGAGCAATTGAAAAATGGCAATCCGAAAAAATTAAGGAAACCTACATTAAAATAAATGAGGATTATCAAAATTGTGATTTTAATAATAATTGGTTAAATAATAACGATTAGTATGTCAGATGTTGAAGCAATAAAGCAACTTGTATCTAAATATAGTGCCTTAAAAAAAGAAATTAAAAAAGTAATTGTAGGTCAGGACGATGTTGTAGAACAAGTGCTCCTTGCCATTTTTTCAGGTGGTCATGCCTTGCTTATAGGAGTGCCAGGATTAGCAAAAACACTTTTGGTGCATACAGTTGCTGAAGCATTAGGACTCGATTTTAAACGAATACAATTTACACCAGATCTAATGCCTAGTGATATATTAGGCGCTGAAATTTTAGATGAGAACAGGCAGTTTAAATTTATTAAAGGCCCTATTTTTTCAAATATAATTTTAGCCGATGAGATCAATCGTACCCCTCCTAAAACCCAAGCTGCTTTGTTAGAAGCTATGCAAGAGCGTTCGATTACTATTGCTGGTCATAATTATAAATTGGATAAACCTTATTTTGTATTAGCAACTCAAAATCCGATTGAACAGGAAGGAACCTATCCACTGCCTGAAGCACAATTAGATAGATTTATGTTTGCAATCAATCTAGATTATCCTTCTTTTGAAGAAGAAGTTGATATTGTTAAAACAACTACAATTGGTGCAAATCCAATAATCAATCCATTATTTACTGCTGAAGAGATTATTAGCTACCAACAACTCATACAGAAAATACCAGTAGCCGATAATGTTATTGAATATGCTGTTACATTGGTTGGTAAAACCCGTCCTAATAGCTCAGCCTCCCCAGAAATAATTAAGAAGTATATTGATTGGGGTGCCGGCCCTCGTGCATCACAAAACCTTATTCTCAGTGCAAAAGCGTATGCTGCATTGAATGGCAAATTCTCACCGGACATTGAAGATGTGCAAAAAGTTACTATCGGTATTCTTCGCCATAGACTTATTAAAAATTATAAAGCAGAGGCTGAAGGACTGAGTATCGAGGATATCATTAAAAGCCTATTTTAAACAAGCTTAATAAATTACATAATTCGCATTATATTATTAATAATATTGCCTTATTATGCAATATATTCAAAAATAATTATCATACGATAAATATTATTTATTGATAAAGCAGTATCCTTCAATATTTGTTAATTTCTATTAAATTTTGTAATTTCGCATCGCATTTAAGAAAGCTTTTTTTATAAAGAGGCTTTAATAAATTCAGACAAAATAGATTGATTTCTTCTAAAAAAATATAACTATGGCATTCGATATTCAAATGATTAAAAAAGTGTATTCTCAAATGGTTCAACGAGTTGATAAAGCTCGTGACTTAACTGGGAAACCGCTAACACTCGCAGAAAAAATATTATATTCACATTTATGGAGTGGTGATGCAAGTCAAGCATTTAACAGAGGAAAGGATTATGTTGATTTTGCTCCAGATCGTATCGCTTGTCAGGATGCAACCGCACAAATGGCATTATTGCAATTTATGCAGGCCGGAAAAGATAAAGTTGCTGTTCCTACAACAGTACATTGTGATCACTTAATACAGGCCAGAGTTGGAGCTGATAAAGATTTACAATCTGCATTGAATAACAGTAACGAAGTGTTTAATTTTTTAGAATCTGTATCCAATAAATACGGTATTGGATTTTGGAAACCGGGTGCAGGAATTATACATCAGGTGGTTATTGAAAACTATGCTTTTCCTGGTGGAATGATGATTGGCACCGATTCTCATACCGTAAATGCAGGCGGTTTGGGGATGATAGCAATTGGAGTAGGTGGAGCTGATGCAGTAGATGTAATGGCAGGAATGCCCTGGGAGTTAAAATTTCCAAAACTTATCGGTGTAAAATTAACTGGTACTATTTCTGGTTGGACAGCTGCAAAAGATGTGATCTTAAAAGTTGCTGGTATTGTTACAGCAAAAGGTGGTACTGGTGCTATTGTTGAATATTTTGGTGAAGGTGCAACTGCATTGTCCTGTACAGGTAAAGGGACTATATGTAACATGGGTGCTGAAATTGGAGCAACAACTTCAACATTTGGATATGATGAATCCATGGAACGTTATTTAAGAGCTACAGATCGAAATGATGTTGCGGATGCTGCAAATGAAATAAAAGAATATTTAACAGCCGACCCTGAAGTCTATGCAAATCCAGAGCAATATTTTGACCAAGTAATCGAAATTGATTTAAATGAATTAATGCCTCACTTAAACGGACCCTTTTCTCCAGATATCGCTACGAAAGTAGGAGAGATGAACGCAAAAGCTACCGAGAATGGTTGGCCTTTAGATGTAGAATGGGGATTGATAGGATCTTGTACCAACTCTTCTTATGAAGATTTATCCAGAGCAGCTTCCATAGCGCAGCAAGCAATTGATAAAGGAATTAAAATGAAAGCAGAATTAGGCATTAACCCTGGTTCTGAGCAAGTTCGTTTTACCGCAGATCGCGACGGAATTCTAGAAGTGTTT
>Ga0164313_10001698_pt1 | contig 19559 bp, 18 predicted proteins | sample GuaBasSedimGuay4_FD_113735 | JGI IMG/M metagenome (GOLD analysis project Ga0164313, IMG submission 113735) | Subseafloor sediment microbial communities from Guaymas Basin, Gulf of California, Mexico - Guay4, Core 4569-4, 0-3 cm | ecosystem: Environmental > Aquatic > Marine > Hydrothermal vents... | reverse complement strand
GTTGCGGCCGACGAGCTCGACCTGTCGATGACCACCGTCGTGGTGGCGCATGCGGACGACCCGGCGAAATGTCGCATCGGGCTCAGCGACGAGCGCTTGAAAGGCGACCCTGCACGCGGGTTGTTCATCCGTCTCGAACAGATCCACCAGGGGAAGACCGACGCGATCACCTGGGGCCCAATCGAGCAACTCCGAGATGGCGGGGCTGACATGGAGGGCGTCTCCATCGGCGCCGACCACGACGAAGACCTCGGTCGTATTTTCCACCAGGGCGCGGAAGAGCGCTTCGCTCGCGCGCCGCGCCTCCTCGGCGCGGCGTTCACGGGTTACGTCTTCGAGTTGGCCGACGAAAAAGCGGGGGGCCCCGTCGTCATCGACGATGGTCGAGACCGACAGGCGCCCGATCAGCACGGTCCCGTCCGCCCGCACGTAGCGCTTCTCTACCCGGAACGTCCCCGGCCCGCCTCCGAAGGCTTCGGCTTTGAATTCGACCTCGACGGCGAGGTCATCCGGATGAGTGATCTGGGGGACAGTGAGTCGAAGCAGCTCCTCCCGCGAGTAGCCGAGCATCCGGCACAAGGCCACGTTCGCCCCGACGATCCGCTCGTCGACGCCGACGAGAGCCATGCCGATGGGGGCATCCTCGAACGCTCTCTGAAAGAACTCCTGCCCGAGGGGCTCCGGTGCCCCCCCTTTTTCAGGTTCCTCAATCGCATCGAGTTCGTCCACCGGAGGCTTCAAACTATCTCATCCCCGGGGGGTCACGTGGGCGGCGAAGGTCTGCATGACGATCTTCCCGTCGCGAACCACGAGGGTGTCGACGCCCAACGCATAAGTGTTTTCGGGCGTCTCGGCGGACCACGTGATGTAGACCCAGTCCCCCCGGGCGTGGCTCGCATGCAGTTCGAAGGTGACACCGGGCTGGCCGAACTCCGCGAACATGCCCTCGAAGAGCGGCCTAATCCCCGCGAGCCCCTCGATGACGCCATCCGGGGCGAAGAAGACGATGTCCTCTGCATAGTCCGACAGGAGGCCCTCGAGATCGCCCGCCCCGAAGCACTCGAGATGGTGTTGTAGAATCCTTTCCGCGCTCATTTCCTATTCCCCCCGTATTGCTGGGAGCCTATCGCCTCGTGGCGCGAGCTGTCACGTCCACCTGCCCCGAAGCCGCCAACCGGGCAGGCCGTATCAGACTCCCGCCAGATCCCCCACGCCCCCGTGGACGACTCGCCAGTGCCTGTGTAGGTTCCGTCCCAGGATGGACCCCGCTCTCGCCGCACTCCTGGGAGCACTCCAAGGCCTGACCGAGTTTTTACCGGTCTCGAGCAGCGGCCACGTCTCGATGGGGGCGTTCTTCTGGGGCGTCCCGGATATGTCCCTGTCGATGGTCATCGTCGTGCATGCGGGCACCCTCCTCGCGACCCTGCTGGTCATCGGTCGCGACGTCGGCCAACTGGCCGCGCGGACCGCCCACGGGCTCTCGTCCCCCGCCGCGTTCCTGAAGACCGACGAGGGGCGTGTCGTTGCCGGAGTGGTCCTCGCGACGGTGCCCACCGCCATCATCGGCCTGAGCATCAAGGACCTAGTCGAGCACTGGTCGCGGTCGCCGACTTTCATCGCGTCCTGCTTCCTGGTGACCGCCGCCGTGCTCTGGACTACCCGCCGTTCAGCCGGTGGCGAAAAGGTCTCGCTCACCTACGTCGGGTACGCGCTGATCGGGGTCGCCCAGGGGATCGCGGTGCTACCCGGAATCAGCCGCAGCGGTATGACCATCGCCGCCGCCATGGCCCTCGGCATGAAGCCCGGCGAAGCCTTTCGGTTCTCCTTCTTGCTGAGCCTGCCCGCGGTGTTCGGGGCTGTCGTCCTCGAGCTTCGGGACCCCTCGGTCCTCGCCTCTCTCGGCACCGCCGCCTGGATCGCGGGCTCCGTGGCCACCGTGGTCGGCTGGGCCTGCTTGCTGCTCTTGCGGCGCCTCGTCGACGGCGGGCGTCTCTACGCCTTCTCTTTCTACCTGGTCCCGGTGGGCCTGGGTCTGCTCATCTGGGACCTGACCCGGACCGTGAGCCCGTGAGCGTTGTCAGTGGGAGTCAAACGATGAGCGATACCTATGCGGTGATCATGGCCGGCGGCTCCGGCACCCGGTTCTGGCCTGCCTCGCGGAAGCGTCGCCCCAAGCAGCTCCTGCCCCTCGCCGGTGGCGACGAACCGCTCATCGCGGCGACGACCCGGCGCCTCGAGGGCATCGTGTCTGCATCCGATACGCTGATCGTGACGAGCGAGATCCTCGCCGATGCCACCGCGGCCGCGGTCCCCGGGCTTCCCCGACAGAACGTGCTCGCCGAACCGATCGGACGCAACACCGCCCCTTGCGTCGGGTGGGCCGCAGCCCGTGTCGCCCGCGACAACCCGGAGGCGGTCATCGCCGTGCTCCCGGCGGACCATCACATCGCTCGCCCGGACGACTACCGCGCCGTCATCGAGCAAGCCATCGCCGCTGCCCGTGGCGGCGACCTGGTGACCGTCGGTATTCAGCCAAACCGCCCGGAGACCGGTTACGGCTACATCGAAGTGGGAGACGCCATCGGAGACGGCGTGCACCGGGCCCGACGTTTCGTCGAGAAGCCGAGCCGAAGCCGGGCCGAGCAATTCCTCGCCGCCGGCACGTTCCTGTGGAACAGCGGGATGTTCTTCTTTCGGGCCGACGCGATCCTCGCCGCCATTCGTCAGCACCTGCCGGGGCTCGGTGAGGCCCTGGAAGAATTCGACGAAGCCGCCGCGCGCAGCCCCGAGGCCGAGGCCGAGTGCGTGGCGGCGCGCTACGGAGACCTGCCGTCGGTCTCCATCGACCACGGGGTCATGGAGAAGGTCGACCAGGTCGCCGTCGTCCCGGGAGAGTTCGGCTGGTCCGATGTCGGGAGCTGGACCTCGGCCTGGCACCTCGCCGAAAAGGACGAAAACGAGAACGCCCTCCCCGCGGATGCCATCGTGATCGACACCAAGGGCAGCTACATCCAGGCGCCGGCGGGCAAGCTCATCGCAGTCGTGGGCCTCGAAGACATGGTGGTCGTGGACACCGAAGATGCGCTCCTGATCATGCCCAAGGCTCGGGACCAGGAAGTCCGCGACATCGTCGAGGCCCTGCGGGCCCGGAAAGACGAGCGGCTCTAAACAAAGATGTTCAATCTCGCGCGCGGCGGGGGATAGGACCTATCATCGCCGGCAGGGGGAGCACGGCGTGCAATTCGACCAGGTCACGAGCCTCGAGGGAAGGCGATTGGGGCGTTACCACCTTCGCCACAAGCTGGCCGAAGGGGGCATGGCGAGCATCTACCTCGCCCAGGTTCACGGCGAGCAGCAGTTCACCCGTTGGGTCGCGCTCAAAGTCGTGCACCCCGGCCGGGCGGAGGACCCGACCTTCGCGACCATGCTCGCCGACGAGGCCCGGCTGATCGCCCGCATTCACCATCCCAACGTCTGTTCGGTGATGGATTTCGGCCGGGACGGCGACCAAATCTACCTCGTCATGGAGTACCTGCACGGAGAGTCCCTCTCCGCGGCAGTAAAGCGGACCCGGGCCGCAAAGAAGAGCTTCCCGGCGTGGCTCGCGGCCCGAACCGTCGCCGATGCGGCGCGGGGGCTGCACGCGGCCCACGAGCTCACGGACGAGCACGGCGAGTCGCTGGAGGTCGTGCACCGCGACGTATCGCCGGGCAACATCGTGATCAGCTACGACGGCCCCGCCAAGGTAATCGACTTCGGCGTGGTCCGGGCGCGCGGACGGGAGACCAAGACCCAGGTCGGGGTCGTCAAAGGCAAGCTCACCCACATGGCGCCGGAGCAGCTCCTCGGGCAGGAGGTCGACCGCCGGGCCGACGTATGGTCGCTGGGCGTCGTCCTCTGGGAGACGACCCTCGGTCGTAAACTCTTCCGCGGTTCCAGCCCTGGCGAAACAGTAAGAAACGTGGCCCAAGGGCCAATTCCGCGGCCATCCGAGATTGCCCCCAACTACCCGCCTGCCCTCGAGCGCGCTGTCATGGGGGCGCTCTGCCGCAACGTCGATGAGCGGACCCCGACCGCGCGGGCGCTGGCGCACCGGCTCGAAGCCTACCTGTGCGAACTCGGGAGCCCGACCGGGCACGCCGAGGTCGCGAGTTGGATGCGCAGTGCCTTCAGTGACCGTTTGATCGTGCGTGACGCGCTGATGGATGCCCCCGAAGACAGCGGGCCCCTGGTCATCGACGGGCTCGTCGACGAGCAGACCCAAAGCAACCTGATCGAGGGCCAGGTCGGCACCAACTCGTTCACTGCGCCGCCCATCGAACCGCCCACCGGAGTCACCCAGATCTCCAATCCTCTCGCGGCGAAGGATGCGCCACGGACCGCAACTGTCGAAGAGGACATCGACCGCACCCTCGCCGAGCTACGCCAGAAGAAACGCCGCCGTGGCAATCTGATGCTGGCGTTGGGCGCCCTCGCGGCGGTGGTCGTGAGCGCCTTGGCGTACCTCGCGGTGAGCGGGCAGTCCTGAGAAAGGAAACAAGTTCGATAGGTTCGTTCCGTCCCGTCGGCAGCCGAGTGCATGCCGTCAGGGTTTCGGGTACCTTGCGCGGCCATGAGCGCTCATATCTTTCGCGAGTACGATATCCGCGGAGTCGCCGACCGTGACTTACCCACCGAGCTGATCACGGACCTGGGCCGGGCCCTCGGTACGTTCTGGAGCCGCGAGGGTCGAAAGCGCGTCGCTGTCGCCCGGGATTGCCGCCTCAGCTCCCCGCGGCTGCACGCGGCGCTCACCGAAGGTCTCCTCGAGACCGGCCTCACCCTCGTCGACATCGGGATGACGCCGACGCCCTTGATGTACTTCACCGTCTTCTCGCAGGACCTCGACGGCGGCGTGCAGATCACCGGAAGCCACAACCCCCCCGAGGACAACGGCTTCAAGATGATGAAGGGCAAAGCCAGCCTCTACGGACAGGACGTGCAAGTCCTCCGACAGATGATCGAGGCGCAGGACTTCGAGCTGCCCGGCGGCGGGGTGGTCGAAACGCTCGACATCATGCCGACCTACGCCGGCTACATACGAGGCAACGTGCGCATCGCGCGCAAGGACATCCGCTTCGCCATCGACGCCGGCAACGGCGCCGCCGGCCCCACCGCCGTGGCCGCGATGGAAGCCGCCGGCCTCTCTCCGGTCACCCTACTCTGCGAGCCCGACGGCGAATTCCCGGTCCACCACCCGGACCCTTCGCTCCCGGAGAACCTCGATCTCTTGCGCGACAAGGTCCTCAGCGAGGGCCTCGAGCTCGGCATCGCCTACGACGGAGACGGAGATCGCATCGGCGTCATCGACGCCCGTGGCGACGTCATGTGGGGCGACAAGCTCATGGTCGTCTACGCCCGGGCCCTGCTCAAGCAGCGCCCCGGCGCCGCCATCATCGGCGAGGTCAAATGCTCCCAGACGATGTACGACGATATCGGAAAGCACGGCGGCCGCCCCATCATGTGGAAGACCGGCCACTCTCTCATCAAGGCCAAGATGAAAGAAGAGAGCGCGCTCCTCGCGGGAGAGATGAGCGGCCACGTCTTCTTCGGAGACCGCTACTACGGCTTCGACGACGCGGTCTACGCGACGCTGCGCCTGCTCGAGATCGTCGCTGCCTCAAACCAGCCCCTGCACGAGCTCATCGCCGACCTCCCGGAGACTCACGTCACCCCTGAGCTTCGGGTGCCCTCCACGGACGACGCCAAGTTCGCGGTCGTCGAAAGGGTCCTCGCCCACTACCGCGAGTCCCATGACGTCGTCGACATCGACGGCGCCCGCATCCGCTTCGACGGCGGCTGGGGCCTCGTCCGCGCTTCCAATACCCAGCCGGTGTTGGTGATGCGCTTCGAAGCGGAGACCGCAGAACGCCGCGACGAGATCCGTCGCGAAGTCGAAGAGGTCGTGGCCCAGGCGTCCGCCTGAGGCCGCGAAGAACTACTCCTCTTCGAGCGCTCCGCCCACGGGCACGAGCTCGACGCTGATGTCAGCGCCCCGTTCGCCCGCCTCGTCGGTCCAATCGCTGGGACCGAGGAGGACGCGCTGGGCTTGGTGCCCCTCTGCCCAGACGAGCAACTCGACCGGCTGGTCGGTCCGCTGATTCTCAATGCGCACCGACGGCGCAAAGCCGATCAACTGATAAACCTTGGCCTCCCGGGGCGCGGTGACGACTCGCACGCGCCCCGTCTCCCCGGAGGGGCTGCCGAGAGCGTCCCGGGGGAGTTGGGTATCCCCGAGCACGAGGTCCTCGAAGGCCATGTCATCGACACTCCCCTGCACGGGAAGTTCGTAGAGCGGACCATCGTCGGTCGCCTCGTAGATGGCATCCGCCGGCACCACGGCGCGCGTGGGAGCCTTGCCCTCGGGGATGACCAAGAACTCGTGGGCGACTCCCACCGGGAGTTCCGCCGCGATGGCCGGGCCGCGACCGACGTAGCGAAACACCTGGGCCTCAGCCGGCGTCGCATCGACGGTGAGCACGCCGTAGCGCGCCGCGTGCTCTTCGACGATCCGGAGCTGTTCAGCGTTGCGCTCGTCGATCAAGCGGTCCTGTTCGCGTTCCTCCGGCGTTTCATTGCCTCGAAAACGGTCGACCGCGTCGGGTCGAAGAACCGCGACGCCGGCGAGGAGCCCCGCCGAGAGCAGGAGAAAGAGCAGCGCCCACCAGATGCCTCGGCCCTTCTTCTTGGCGTAGGCCACCTCTTCGAGGCCCGACAAATCGACCGAATCCTGTCGACGCGACGGGGGCTCCCAGGGGGCCTCCGCTACCGGCTTCACGGGCTCGAGCGCGGGGGCGCGGGCGGGGGCGGGGAAAGGACCTCCCGGCGGCGCGAGGCTCGCGACCTCGGCGCTGAGCTCGTCGAGGAGGTCGTCGGGCATGGGCTGGGTGGGCCGGTCCATCGGCGGCGGCGGAAGAGACGCGTCCTTGACGAGGGTGGCCTGCTCCTCGAACTCGTAGTCCTCCTCGGCGGTCTCATCGGCGCGGATCACCGCGCCCATCGGCAGGCCGCGGTCGAGGGTCACGGCCGACGAGTCATCGAAGCGCCCCCGACCTTCCGGCCGTCGACCACCCGCGGGCGCCTCGATGACCTGCGGTACCGGAGCAGAGACGGGCGCGGCCGTCGGCACCCGAGGCGCAGAGAGGGCTGAGCTTCCGCCGCCGAGGAGCCCATCGAGGGCAGCGTCGACATCGTTTTCCTCTGGGGGCGGCGGCAGCGACGACTTGCGCAGGTCACCATCCCGGGCGGCCTCGCGCAGCATGCGGCTCAGGACGCGCCGCGCAGCCTGACGATTGAGCGGAACCAGGGACGCTTCGAGCTCATCGCGCAAGCGCGAGATATCCCAGCGCCCGTCCGACGGACCGCGTTCGACGAGGTCGAGCAACACCGGAGGTACCCCGGGGCCCGCGGCCACGAGCAAGTGGGCCAGTACCTGCACGACACTCTTGGCGGCGTCGTCATTGCTCGCGCTGTTCGGCGGTGCAAAGACCGACACGGTCCCGTCGTCGCTGATGCGCACGTCGCGAATGCCGATCCGAGCCGGGCCCTGGATGACCGCCTCGCACGCCTCGAGGGCGACGAACGCGCCGATCTCGAACGGAATGCGAGCCTTCTTGCGCTTGAGAATCGTGACCAACTCGGCCACGGACACGCCGAGCAGGTCAGCCATCAGCGCCTCTTCCTTCGTTCACGGGACGTACTCTAACCCCTTTCGAGGCCAGGTAGCCCTTCACCTCGGCCACAGAGAAAACTCCGTCGTGGAATATGGACGCCGCGAGGGCCGCGTCGGCTCCTCCGTCGACCAATCCCTCGCGGATGTGCTCGAGGGTGCCCACCCCGCCCGAGGCCACCACGGGGATGGAGACCCCGTCCGCCACCGTCCGGGTGAGCTCGAGATCGTATCCATTACAGGTCCCGTCTCGGTCCATGCTGGTGAGCAATATCTCACCTGCCCCCAGTTTGGCCACCGTTTGGCACCAAGCGATGGCATCGAGGCCCGTCCCCCGGCGGCCTCCGTGGGTGAAGACCTCGAATACGGGGCCGCCGTCGGCCCCTCTGCCCGCGGCATCCCCCCCGGGCCGCCGCCGGGCGTCGACCGCCACCACCAGGACCTGGCGTCCCCAGGTCCCGGCGATTTCCTCGATGAGGGCTGGGTCCCGGACCGCCGCCGAATTGACGGCCACCTTGTCGGCGCCAGCGTTGAGTAGGTCCCGGACGTCCGCGGGGCGGGTCACCCCGCCGCCTACGGTGAGTGGCACCCCGACCGCGGCCGCCGTCCGGGAGACCACGTCGAGCAAGATCGGCCGCTCTTCATGGCTGGCTCCGATGTCCAGGAAGGTGATCTCATCCGCGCCGCCCTCGGAGTAGCGCGCGGCGCACTCGACCGGGTCCCCGGCGTCGCGGAGGCCGACAAACTGCACGCCCTTGACCACTCTCCCGTGTTTCACGTCGAGGCAGGGGATGATTCGGCGCGCGAGCATCAGCCCTCTCCCGAGAGCGCAGCTCGGGCTTCGGCGAGGGTGAATACCCCGGCGTAGAGAGCGCGGCCGATGATGGCGGCCCGGACCCCCGCCTCGCGGAGAGCGAGCAGGTGGGCCACCTCTCCGATTCCCCCGGAGGCGATCACCGTCGCATCTACCGCCTGATCGAGGGCCGCCGTGCCCTCGACGTCGGGGCCCTCTCGGGTCCCGTCGCGCTCGATGTTCGTATAGAGCAGGGCTACGGGGCCGGGGCCCCAGGAATCGACCTCCCGGGCGACCTCCGTCGCGGGCCGTCCCGTGCCTTCGAGCCACCCTTCGACCGCGACCTCGCCGCCCCGGGCGTCGATAGCGACCACCACCCGGGAAGGGTCCTCGGCGATGAGCGCGCGAACCCAGCCCGGGCTCTTGATCGCCGCGGTGCCGAGCACCACCCGCGCCACCCCCGCATCGAGCCACCGCCGGGCCGTGGCTTCGTCGCGGATCCCGCCGCCGACCTCCACCGCGAGGTTCGTCGCCTCGACGATCCGCGTCACCGCGTCGACATTGACCGGCGCCCCGTCGCGGGCGCCGTCGAGGTCGACGACGTGCAACCAGCGCGCGCCTTCATCCTCGAATCGCCGCGCGGGCTCCGCGGGATCATCCGCGTAGACGGTCACCTCGTCGTAGCGTCCCTTGTGCAGCCGCACGACGCGGCCCTCGAGAAGGTCGATGGCCGGAAGGAGTTCCATAGTCACGCCGCCTCGAAGTGCTTAAGGAAGTATCGGAGAAGTGCATGCCCTCGGCCCTGGCTCTTCTCGGGGTGAAATTGGCAGGCGAGCACATTGCCCGAACGCACAGCCGCGCAGAAGGGACCACCGTACTCCGCCGAGCCCACGGTGAGGGACGTATCCTCGGGCTCGCACACGTAGCTGTGCACGAAATAGAACCAGCCCCCTTCGTCGAAGGGGGCTTGGTCGCCCTGGACCACGTTCCACCCCATGTGCGGGACCTTCAGCCGCGCGCCGGTCTCCGAGTCGCGGCGCTCCGTCGACAGGGCCACGACCCGGCCGCGAAAATGGCCGAGCCCCTTCGCGCCGGGAGCTTCGTCGCTTTCTTCGAAGAGGCCGTGCATGCCGAGGCAGATCCCGAGGTAGGGCGTGCCGCGGCCGAGGGCCTCGGTGAGCGCATCGCGGTGCCCGCGGTCGAGGGCTCGGGCGAAATCACGAAATGCCCCCTGACCGGGCACGACCAACCGCGCTGCGGCAGCGACCTCCTCGGGTTCGCTCACCACCACGGGGTCAGCGCCGGCATCGTGAAGAGCCCGTTCGACGCTCTTCAGATTACCGAGGCCGAGGTCCACGATCGACACGCCGGGGCGGCGCGTCATCCGCCCCCCAGGGTCCCCTTGGTCGAAGGCACGCCCGTCACCCGGGGATCGATTTCGACCGCCTCGCGCAGCGCCCGGGCAAAGGCCTTGAAGCAGACCTCGATGATGTGATGAAGGTTCTCACCGGCCACCAAGTGGAAGTGAAGGTTGACCTTCGCCGACCGTGCAAAGGCTTCGAAGAAGACCTCCGCGAGTTCGGTATCGAAGTCCCCGACCCGCGCCTTCGGGATGGGCACGTTCCACACGAAGTGGGGGCGCCCGGACAGGTCGAGGGCGCAGGTCACGCAGGCCTCGTCCATGGGCAGAGTCGCCGCGCCGTAGCGGCGCACGCCGACCTTGTCGCCGAGGGCTTCGTCGACCGCCCAGCCGAGGGCGACCCCGAGGTCTTCGGTCGTGTGGTGCCCATCGATGTGCGTATCGCCAAAGGCGTCGACCACGATGTCGAGGAGGCCATGGCGGGCGATCTGCTCGAGCATGTGGGTGAGGAACCCAATGGGCGTCTCCACGTCGCTTTTGCCGGTACCGTCGAGGGTCACGGCGACGCGAATGCGGGTTTCGCCGGTCTGGCGCTCAACCTCCGAGTGGCGTGTCATTGCGGGAGGGAGGGTAACAGATGAGGGCTAGCCGTCAGCCCTTCCTCTTGCCGATGTTCGCCGCGACGATCACGAGGCGAGATTCGATGAGTTGGTTGCCGGGCTCGTGCCCCTGGGCGATCTTCAGGTTGAGCTTGGCCGTCTGCCAATCCTCCGCTTTGATCGCCTCGAGGGCCTTCATGTAGAAGGGCCGCGCCTTGGGCGAATCGACGGTCAGGATCCCCGAGCCCATGGAGCGCCGCAGGGCGCGGGTATCCTCGAGGCTCGGGTCGTAGCGCAGCTTACCCTTGGCGAGCTGGGCGTCGTAGCGACGGCGGCTCTCGGGGTCGAGGAGAACCCGATAGGCCTCGGCCCCGCGACGGAAGATTTGCGCGGCCCGGGCGAGCTTTTGCGAGACTCCGCCGACATGGCGGTCGGGGTGGTACTTGAGAGCGAACTCGTGAAACGCCTGGCGGATCTGGTCGGCCGTCGCGCGCTGCTCCAGGCTGAGGAGGGTGTAGTAGTCGAGCAGCTCGAGGCGGTCCTGTGCTCCGCCCCCGCCCGACACCTCAGCGTCCGCCGTCCAGCATCGCCGCCTGGCGGTCGACGAGGCGCTGAACGTCGTCTTCGGCCATGCCGCCGACGAGCTTGATGCGGACGTCCTGCTCTTTGCCGGTCTCGACGTCCTTGGCCCGGACCGCGAGGATGCCGTCGGCTCCGATGACGAAGGTCACGTCGATTTTCACCCGACCGCGAGCTGCCGCCCGGAGCCCCGCGAGCTCGATCTCTCCGAGCCCCTGGTTGTCGTCGAAGCGACGCGATTCTCCCTGGAAGATGCGCACCTTCACGAGGCGCTGGTTGTCCTGGGCGGTGCTGAAGACGCGAGTCTGTTCGACCGGGATCGCCGCGTTCTGTTTGATGACGGCTTCGCAATAGCCACCGACGGTCTCGATGCCGAGGCTGTGAGGGGTCACGTCGAGGAGGAGCGGCATCTCGGGCTCGGGCGCATCCGGCGCGAGGGGCACGGCCGGCTCGAGGACCGAGAGGTCCGGCGCCCGCACGCTGGCCCGTTCGAGGGAGCGCTCCGCCACCTCCGGGTCGGGGGAGAACGCGGGGCCGACGGGGAGAACGCCCGCGTCTTCGATGGGCGCGTTGCCGAAGCTCGGCAACGGGGGTGGCGCCGCGGCGAAGGCCGGCGTCTCGAGGGTCCGGGCGCCGACCGGAACCGGCGGCCGGGGCGGAGAGCCAGCGCTATCGCCGAACTCCGGCAATGGCGGGGCCGGGGGAACGGCGGGAACGGGAGGAAGCGAGCCGAGGCCGGCCCCGACGGGCGGTAAGGTGCCGAGACCGGCGGGTCCGGAGGAAGTCGGCGGTGCCCCGGGCGAGCCTTGGGCGTCCGGAGGCGTGATCGCGGAAGTGCGCGGCGGCGCGATCTGGGAGGGCCGCGTGGCCTCGTGCTCGGCCCGGGTGATCCGTCGCAGCGCGACCTTGCCGAGGGATTTGCGCTCAGCCGGGGCCGTGAGAGCGCGGCCCTGGATGGCGGCGCCTTGGGCGACGACCAAGTCGGGGTCGATGCCTTCGAGGGGTGCCCGACCGAAGTACTCGGTGACCATGCGCTGGACGAGGGGCATGCGCGTCGAGCCGCCGACGAGGATGACGTTGTCGAGCTGCGTAGGCCTGATGCCCGCGATGCGCATCACGTCTTCGCAGACGTCGAAGGTGCGGGCGACGAGGGATTGGGCCATGCGCTCGAGGACCGGCCGTTCGAGGGCGAAGGTCAGGTCGAGGCTGATACCGCCATCGCCATAGGCCAGCTCTTCGATGCGCAACTGCACATCGGGTTTCTCCGAGAGCTGGCACTTGGCCCACTCGGCGGCGGCGCGCAGGCGCTCATACGCCTGCGCGTCGTCCCGCGGGTCGTAGCGGTGGTGCTCGAGAAACGCTTCGGCCATCTGATCGGCCACGAGCACGTCGATGTCATCGCCGCCGAGGTACGTATCGCCGGCCGTCGCGAGGACCTCGAAGACCTCTCCCGAGAGCTCGAGGAGGGTGACGTCGAAGGTGCCACCGCCAAAGTCGAAGACCGCGATGCGCTCCCGGGACCCGCGGCCGTAGCCGTAGGCGAGAGCCGCGGCGGTCGGCTCGTTGAGGATGCGCAGTACGTCGAGGCCGGCGACCCGCCCCGCGGCCTTCGTCGCCGAGCGCTGGAGCTCGTTGAAGTTTGCGGGGACCGTGACCACGGCCTGGGTGCACGGTTCGGCGACGTTGAACTCGGCGACGCTGCGAACCTGACGGAGAACGAAGGCGCTGATCTCACTGAGGGTGTACGTCTCCCCGCGCGCGCCGACGAGCACCCCCCCGGTCGGGCCCTCGGTCAGCTCGAAGGGGAATCGCTCCCGCGCGGTGCGCACCTCGGGGCTCCGGAACGGACGACCGATGAGGCGCTTGACCGAGTAGACGGTGTTCTGCGCGTCGAGGAGGCGACGGTCTCGGGCGGTCCGGCCGACGAGGATATCCCCGGACGGATGAAAGCTGACCACCGACGGGATGAGCTGGAATCCTTCGGGGTCCGCGAGCACGCGACTCTGCCGGCCATCGGCGATGGCGACGACGGAGTTGGTTGTACCGAGATCGATTCCGAGTACGGGAGCGGCCACGGCTTACGAGGGTACGCGAGTGGCCGGGCCGCGGAAACACCGATATGGTCTACCTCGGGCCCCAGGTGCCCCTCGGAGCCGGCGGTCAGAGGCCTTCGAGGACCGCGTCGATCCAGCGCCCGACGACCCGGGGAAAGGGCCACATCCAACCGTAGGCCGGTCCGATGAATTGGTGAATAATTCGGGCCCGGAGCGCCGGATCCCGAGCCGCCGCGGGGCCCTGGAGCTCGGCGGTAGCCCGGAGGGTCTCGGCGTAGGCCTCCCACTCGAGGCGCGCCCTCCCCCAGGCGAGGCCGAGAGGCAGGATCGGCAGGAGGTAAAGGGCGCTCATGCCGACGAGGGTGTAGCGGCGAAACTGCCGGAGGTGCACCGCCTCATGGCGGAGGGTGATGACCCGGTCGACCTCGGGCCGTGCCCCCCAGGTCGTCGGCACGTAGATGCGCTGACCGATGGTCGTGACGTACCGTGTGAGGTAGGCGCTCTGGCCGCCGAAGGTGAGGAGCACCAGCGCCCGGTCGATCCACCGAGAAAAACGGTCGTCAGCTTTGTCGATGACCCGGAGCTTCGGGAACTCCCGACGAAGCTCCTCGAGGTAGGTGGCGCTATCCAAGCACGGCCTCAGGCGTCGTCGCCCTCGCCGTCCGCATCCCCGGCGTCTCCGGCATCACCGGCGTCTCCGGCGTCTCCGGCGTCTCCGGCGTCTCCGGCATCACCGGCGGCGCCTTCGACGGGGACAGCGCCCTCCTCGCCATCGACCTCTTCTTCGTCATCGACCTCGAGGGGCTCGACGTCGACGACCTTCTCGCCGCTCTTGAGACGAATGATGCGCACGCCCTGGGTATTGCGCCCGGCCCTACGAATCTCTTCGACGCGGGTCCGAATGACCTGGCCACCGTCGGTGATTACCATGAGCTGGTCGTCCGGGCGCACCAACCGCAGCTTCACGAGGGAGCCGTTTCGCTCGGAGCAGTCCATCGCGATGATGCCCTTGCCCCCGCGGTTCTGGACCCGATATTCAGGGACCAGGGTGCGCTTGCCGTAACCGTTTTCGCTGATGGTCAGGACCTGCTGCTGCTCTTCGTCCTCGATGATATCCATGCCGACGACCTCGTCCCCCTCGCGGAGGTCGACGCCCTTCACGCCCCGGGAATCGCGCCCCATCGAGCGCACGTCGGCGACGTTGAAGCGAATGCTCTGACCGTTCTTGGTCCCGAGGATGATTTGCTGGCCAGCGCTCACCACCCGCGCCGCCAGGAGCGCGTCGTCCTCGTTGAGGGCGACGCCGATGATCCCCGTCTGACGCACCTTGGCGTAGGCCGCGAGGGCCGTGCGCTTGACGCGGCCCTTACGCGTGACCGTCAGCAGGTAGCCGTCCTCGGCGAACTCCTTGATGGGAACGATCGCCGCGACGCGGTCGGACGCGTCCATGCCGACGAAGTTCACGATGGCTCGGCCCCGGGCGGTCCGGGAGCCCACCGGGATGTGGTAGACCTTTTTGAGGTAGACCGTGCCCTTGTCGCTCAGGAAGAGCACGTCGGCGTGGGTGTTCGCCACGAAGACCGAGCTGATGAAGTCCTCGTCGCGCGTATCCATCGCGCGCTTGCCCTTACCGCCGCGGCTCTGGGCCCGGTACTCGGCGAGCTGCACCCGCTTGATGTATCCGGCGTGGCTGACCGTGACGACGACGTCTTCGTCGGCGATGAGGTCCTCGATGGAGATATCTCCCTCGGCCTGGACGATTTCCGTGCGCCGCTCGTCGCCGTAGCGCTCGCGGATCTCGACCAGCTCTTCGGTGATCACCTCGAGGAGCCGCGCCTCGGAGCCGAGGATGTGGCGCAGCTCGGCGATGCGTTCGCAGATTTCGCCGTACTCGGTCGCCAGCTTCTCGCGCTCGAGACCGGTGAGGCGGGCGAGGCGCATGTCGAGGATGGCCTTGGCCTGGCGCTCGCTGAGGAAGTAATCGCCGCGCTCCTGGGCGGTGGTGATCTCGGACTCGGGGCGCCCGGCGCGGCGGACGAAATCTTCGAGGCCCTTGAGCTTCAGCGCCATCAAGCGCGAGCGGGCTTCGTCGGGATCCTTCGACGAACGAATGGTCGAGACCACGAGGTCGACCTCGGTGATCGCCATGCCCAGGCCCTCGACGAGCTCCTGCTGGGCGAGGGCTTGGCGGAGGTCGAAGCGCGTGCGCCGGGTCACGACTTCGCGGCGATGAATGATGAAGTGCTCGAGGGTGTTCTTGAGGTTCAGGAGCTTCGGCTGACCATTGACGATGGCGAGCATGTTGATGCCGAAGGTGCTCTGGAGCGGCGTCATCTGGTAGAGCTTGTTGAGCACGATCTCGCCGTGGGCGTCGCGCTTGAGCTCGATGACGATGCGCATGCCGGTGCGGTCGGACTCGTCGCGGATGTCGCTGATGCCCTCGAGCCTCTTCTCGCGGACGAGAGCGGCAATCTTCTTGAGCGTCTCGGCCTTGTTCACCTGGTACGGGATCTCGGTGAACACGATGTGCTCGCGATCCCTCTTGCCCGGCATGTCCTCGATGATGGCGCGCGCCCGCATGACGCACCGGCCGCGGCCGGTATGCAGCGCCTGGTGGATGCCCGCCGTCCCGTGGATGAATGCAGCGGTCGGGAAGTCGGGACCGCGTACGCCGAGGCGCCCCTGGTCGTCGTCGACCATCAACTGGTCGATGGTGAGCGACGGGTCCTCGATGAGACGCAGGGTCGCGTCGACGACCTCGCGGAGGTTGTGGGGCGGAATGTTCGTCGCCATGCCGACGGCGATGCCGCCGGAGCCGTTGACCAACAGGTTCGGGAAGCGGCTCGGGAGGACCAGGGGCTCCTGCTCCGAGTCGTCGAAGTTCGGCCCGAAGTCGACGGTCTCTTTTTCGATGTCGGCGAGGAGCTCGGAGGTGAGCCGCTCCATGCGGACCTCCGTGTAACGCATGGCTGCGGCGGAGTCTCCGTCGACGGACCCGAAGTTGCCCTGGCCGTCGACCAGCGGATACCGAAGGGCGAAGTCCTGGGCCATGCGCACGAGGGCGTCGTAGACGGCCTGGTCACCATGGGGGTGATACTTGCCGAGGACGTCGCCGACGATGCGGGCGCTCTTCTTGTAGCTCGCATTCCAACGCACGCTTTGTTCGTGCATCGAGTACAAGATGCGGCGATGCACCGGCTTGAGGCCGTCGCGGGCGTCCGGGATCGCGCGCCCGATGATGACGGACATCGCATAGTCGAGATACGAACGCCGCATCTCGTCTTCGATGGTGACTGGGAGCTTTTGGGACTCGGCCATGGAGCGGCTGAATATCACGGGGACGCGCGCGCGCACACGCGTACCTGTAAGGGCTTTTCCGAACTGACAACTTTGTTTTCACCACTGACAACATGGTTGCCAACTAATTCTCCACGACCCCTTGGAAATACGAGGCTTTTGGGGCGACGAGTTCCGGCACCCTCCTTGCGTGCTAGCCTTCCCGCCATGATTCGCCAGAGCGCAGCGATCGTCCTGCTCACCGCCCTGGGGGCCTTCTCGGGCCTCGGGACGGGCTGCGCGACTCCGACCCTCCCCCTGCCCCCGCCGGCGTTCCTGACCGCCACTGTGCCCAACGCCGACGGCCTGGTGACCATCACCGGCGAAGTTCTGCCCGAAGCGTGGGTCTACGTGATCAACCTCGACCTCGAAGAAGGCATCATCAAGCGCTCGGAGGTCGACGGGACGTTCACGGTCCAGATCCCTGCCGATCCGGGCCATTACATCAGTATTTTCCAGGAGTCCGGGGCCGAGCGAGGCCCCCCCTTCGAGATCCGCGTGCCCGCTCCCTAGCCGCCATCGTCGCCAGTTCCTTGACCCTCTGTACGAGGCTGTCCTACATGTGAACACAGGTAGGCGCTTGTAGGAGGGACTATGGATTCGGCGATGAGAGATCTCGAGAGGCTCGAAGAGAGGGACGACGCCCCCGGACGGCGACTGGGCACCCTGCTCACAGCGGCCCTGGCCACGGTCGGGCTAATCTTCGCAATGGGCATCCTATTGGGGGGTGCCAGCGACGCCGAGGCCGAGGCCCAGGAAGACCCGCTCTCCGCCCTGGATCGGGCCGCGGGCTTCGACGTCGACGACGAGATCCCCGACGAGAGCGAGATCCCCGAGATCGACCGCCGGGCCCTCGCCTTCCCCGAGGTCCTCGCCGACTACGACGCGCGCCCGGAGGTCGAGGCCGCCCTCGCCGCCGCCGCCGCCGAACTCCAGCACCCCGAGCCCATTCCCGGCGGCGTCGCCCTCGGGGACATCGCCTCGGGCAGCATCGGCGATGCCCCGGTGCCCTCCCCCGCCGCCGCACCGATTCCGTTGGACGACAGCCTCCCCGAGGCTCTCCCGGCCGCCTCCGCCATCGGCAATACGCCGGCGGTCCTCGCCCGGGCCCGGAACCACGACCCCCTCGTCGCCGCCGCCTTCCCGCCGGCCACGCCGACCGCCCCCGTCGCCGCAGGCCAGGACGGCCGCTACACCATTCAGGTCATCAGCTACCAGCACCCGACCGACGCCGACGTCTTCGCTCAGAGCCTGCGCGCCCGGGGCCACCACGCCTTCGTCATGTCCGCCGACGTCCCGGACCGCGGCCGCTTCTACCGCGTGCGCATCGGCCCCTTCCCTTCACAGCGCGCCGCCGACGCCTACCGCCAAGAGTTCGAAGACGAAGAGCGCATGAACACCATCGTCGTGCGCCGCCGCGACGCGAGCTGACCGCTACGGCCAAGGCCGTGATGTTTGCCCCGAAGGCCCGCGCGATGCGCGGGCCTTTTTGCGTGGGTGCTATTGGGTACGCCGCCGGCACCGCAACGTTCCTACTCGACGAGGAGGTTCTTGAACGGCTTGCGGTTCTTCCAACGGTAGGTTCGGAAATCTCGACGGTCGGTCGAGAGGATTCGACCCGTCCCGAGTTCCTCGGCGAGAATGACGAGGGACGCATCCGCGAGATCCATGGGCAGCTCCCGATACTTGCGCATCAGCGTCTCGATCCGAGGCAGATGGGACGCCTCGAGGGAGAAGAGCTGAAAGGCGCCGTCCTTGGCCGAGCGAACGAAGCGAACCTCGGCGTCGACTCCGAGCCGTGACGCCAGGAGGTGGCACGTCTCGGTGAGGACCGGCCAAGTGCTGATCAGTGGTTCGGTCAGCCCGGCAAGAGCGTCCTTCGCAGCTTCATGGTACCGGTCTCGCCGGTTGGCCAAGGCCAGCCAGAAGCCCGTGTCGGCGAGGATCACTTGCGCGTCTTCTCTTCGAGGGAGTCGCGCAATCGGTCTTTGTAGCTCGTCGAAAGATCGGGGTCGTCCTCGCCGCAGCCGATGAAACCGGCTTCCTCCATGATCCGGGACACGTCGCCGGCTCCCTCCGCCTGAAATCGCTTGTAATAGAGTTCGATGGAATCCCTAACGATCTCTGTGACGCTCTGCCTCGTCCGCCGAGTCAGGTACTCCAGCTTCGCGGCGAGTTCGTCATCGATCCGCGCGTTGAGACGATTTGTCATACGCAATGTATGACAACGATAGCTTCCCCGGTCAAGGGGGGCAGTACCGTCTCGCCCCCTCCTACTCCAACAAGGACCAGGTCACGCCGGGGCGTAGCTCGAGGTGAACGTGGTTCTCGTGAGCCTCGTCGTGGTGCGGGGTGAGCACCACCTGAAACAAGTCGGCGTCGGCCGCCGCGCACACGAGGTCGCGGAGTAGGCGCTGATCTTCGTCGTCGCCGTCCCGGGCCGGACACGGCGCAACGCCGCGGCGCCGATCCTTCCAGGCCTCTTCGACGACGATGCGGCGGTCGTCGTCGAGGACGAGCTCGCCGAGGTCGAGGGCGAGCCCCGAAGCGTGGCCGCTCGGCCGGCCACTGCCCGAGACCGTGGCTCCGGGGCGATAGATCGAATAGTGCTCGAGGCTTCGCACGCCGGCGCCCCGAAGGGTCGGCGACCACGCGAGGACGGCGACGGCCACGCGGCAATCGAGGATCGATAGGCGCCGAATCCGTCGGCGACGACTGCGCGAGCCGTGCCCTTCACTGCGATGGCGCACGGTGACCCCAGCTATCGGGCCCCGAAGGCGGATGGGTTGCTCGACGCCTGGCGCTTGGTCCTCGTCGACCCGGTCGAAGGCGACGTCCCGACTCCGGAGAATGGCCTCGCACGCCGCCCGGTCCAGGTCAGCGATCCCGCGGCCCTCCGGGATGCGGGGTCGGCGGCGCCGCCGCCGCTGGGCGGGGGGCGAGGGAACGGATACGGCCTCGGACACGGCCTCGGACACGGACACGGACACGGACACGGCCTCGGACACGGACACGGCCTCGGACACGGCCTCGGACACGGACACGGGAACTCGAACGGGAACGGGAACGGGAACTCGAACTGGAACGGGAACGGGAACGGGAACGGGAACGGGAACGGGAACGGGAACGG
>Ga0164313_10001697_pt1 | contig 19562 bp, 16 predicted proteins | sample GuaBasSedimGuay4_FD_113735 | JGI IMG/M metagenome (GOLD analysis project Ga0164313, IMG submission 113735) | Subseafloor sediment microbial communities from Guaymas Basin, Gulf of California, Mexico - Guay4, Core 4569-4, 0-3 cm | ecosystem: Environmental > Aquatic > Marine > Hydrothermal vents... | reverse complement strand
TACGTGGCGCTATCGACAATAAAAGAAAACAATACCACCGTTTTCTGTTGTTAGGTTCGGTATCACCAGCGTTGATGACGCAGGTATCTGAATCCCTGGCAGGCAGGCTGTCGGTGCTGGAACTGACGCCATTGCTACTCTCAGAATTAACCACTCGGGCATCGCGACAACGCTTGTGGATGCTTGGGGGTTACCCGGATGGTGGCGTTCTGGGAGGGTCGGCCTATCCTGCCTGGCAACTGGACTACCTTAGCTTGCTGGCTCAACGGGATTTACCCAACTGGGGTTTGCCGGCCAGAAGCCAGGTGACACAAAGACTTTTGAAGATGGTCGCCGCTACTCATGGCCAGGAATGGAATGCCAGCCAGATTGGAAAAAGCCTGGGGCTTTCTTACCATACGGTTAATAGCTACATGGATTACCTCGAAGGCGCCTTTCTGATTCGCCGGTTGCCACCCTTTCATGCCAATATCCGCAAGCGCCTGATCAAACGACCCAAGGTGTACTGGAGGGATTCTGGTCTCTTACATGCACTTCTCAATTTGGCGAAGCAACAGGAATTACTCAACCAACCCTGGGTCGGTGCAAGCTGGGAAGGTTTTGTTATTGAGCAGATACTAGGAGCGTTAACGTACACCGGATGCCTTTTCGATGCGTACTATCTTCGCACCAGCGACCAGCACGAAATTGACCTTGTCATTCAATTTGGCAGTGTGTTGTGGGCGATTGAAATCAAATTAACCACTCAGCCATCACCCGCCGACATGCGTAAATTGAATAAAACTGCCGATCTGATCGGGGCAGACAAGCGGATTCTTGTATCACAACACAAGCAAACAATAGAAAGTGGATCGCAAATGTCTACAAATTTGGATGATTTAATTCGATATATTGAGAAAATGAAAAGTTCTGATGCTCTTGATAAACTGGCATCACAAGCTCAGGAACATGATATGGGCTTTTGATGGTCATATTGGATCACTGTATAGACCCCATTCGCAATCCAATAACATATCAACAGCCATCCCATTATCCATTTGATCCCCCTGCCAGTTGGGAATGGATGTTTCCGGGGGCATGCTTATCCGGTTGTCTTCGGTAGACATTGGTAACCCTGGGATTGTTCTTGTAGGAGACGCGTCTCGCGGCGATATACGTTTGTTTGAATTGAAAAATCGCCGCGGGGACGCGTCTCCTACACTCGCACAATCCAAAAAAGTTGTTCCCGAATCAAAGCGGATAAGCATGTCCGGGGGAATGTGCAGTGTTTGCACTGGATCTATGTTTGTTGCTCAGAAATCCAGTTATCCACCCGGGCTTCTAACAGCGGCATTGGCAAAGCGCCACCGCCGAGCAAGACATCATGGAAGTCTCTGATATCAAACTGGTCACCGAGGGCCTCTTTGGCACGTGCGCGTAGCTCCAGGATCTTCAGCATGCCAATTTTGTAGGATGTGGCCTGCCCGGGGCTCGTGAGGTAGCGGCGTACTTCTGAGCGGACTGCGCCTACGGGAATGGCTGAGTTGTCAAAGAAGAACTGCTCTGCCTGTTCCTGGGTCCAGCCCCTGGCGTGCAGACCGGTATCGACCACCAGTCGAATGGCGCGCCACATTTCCGCCGTTAGTCTGCCGAAATCCCTGTAGGGGTCTTTAAACTGACCCATTTCCCCGGCCAGCTTTTCCGAATACAAGGCCCAGCCTTCTGAATAGACCGAGAATCCAGCTTGCGTGCGGAAGGTCGGGACATCGGTGAGTTCCTGAGCGATGGAGACCTGCATGTGGTGGCCCGGGCTGCCTTCATGGTAGGCCGTGGTTTCCATGTCGGTCTTGGAGTAGGCACTCATGTCGGACATGTGCACGTAATATACGCCTGGTCGGGATCCATCCGGGGTTGCAGACATATAATGTTGTGCACCGCCGTCAACTTCGCGGAACTCTTCCACCCGCTTCACCACCAGTTCTGCTTTGGGCAGCGTGCCGAAAAATTCCGGCAACTTCTGGTCGATTTCAGCCAGGAATTCCCTGGTGTCTTCCAGGTAGCCTTCACGACCCTCATCGGTATTGGAGTAATAGAACTGAGGGTCGCTGCGGATGAACTCGAAAAATGTTACCAGGTCGCCGTCGAAGCCGACCTCATCCTTAATGGCCATCATTTCTGTTTTGATGCGTTTTACTTCACTCATACCCAACTGATGCACATCATCTGCTGTCATAGGCAAGGTGGTGAAGGTAGCCAACTGGCGGTTGTAGTACGCCTCGCCATTCGGCAGGGCGGAAACGCCCCTGGCCTGCACATCTGCGTTGACCATGTCGGCTTTCAGCCAGGCTATAAAGGCAGCATAGGCTGGTTGAAGTTGCTCAGTCAGCTTCTGATTCACTTGTGCCAGCAGCTCGTTGGCAGTGTCATCATTGACGGTACCCGCCGTGACCAGCGCTTCAATCTTGCCCTTGGCGTCTTTGAGTATGGCTGAATCGGTATCACCGTTGAACGGCAGACCGGTGATCACCTTTGAGGCACGGGCGATAGCGGTCTCAAAGGCGAATTGGGGTGGGCGCATGCTATCGGCAGCTTTCAGTTTCGCCAGGCCCAGCACCTGATCCAATGCGCGGGAAACACCGCTGATTCGGGTGATATAGGCGCGCATATCTTCTTCGCTTTTAACCTTGTGGAAATTGATCAGGAAGGTCGGCAGCCAGTCTTCCCATCCACCCAGTTCGCCGAACAAATAGCCCTGGCGCATGAAGTCCAGGTCCGCAACTGCCTCTTCAGTCTGGAATACCCACAGGTCAAAGGACTCTTTGCCGGTGGCTGATAATGCTTTGTAGTCAAACTGTTCCTGCATTTGCTCAACGGTTTTTACACGCCAGGCCGCTTGATCCCGTGTAGCCTGTTCGCTGACTTCATCTATTTGGTCGTACAGATCTTTCCGGCCCTGAATAGTCAACTGCATGGGACTGAACTGCAGTTCTTCCTCGTAGCGCTCATCCAGCCAGGCATTCAGAGCTTCGGTCTCAGATTCGGGCTCTGCAGCGACTACCGAATCGCTGGCTGTGGGTTCAACGGTTGGTGTGGCGGCCTGTTCTGCCTGGCTGTCTTCTGCCTGGCTGTCTTCTGCCTGGCTGTCTTCTTTCTGGCAAGCCGTCAGAACAGCCAAAACGATGATGGCACTCAGCAGCCATCTTATTGGGTGGGTGAACATAGGTGTCGAATTCCAGTGTTGTAAGAAAGTGCGGTACATACTGCCACTAATTCCCATGCCAGTCGAACAATTGCAAATGAAGTGGCCATTGGATTTGACAAAGCCAGACGCTTTCTGTCAGGCCGGATATCGATTAATACAGTTGATGGCTGGCGGGAAAAACAAATTGCTTAAGATCGACGCGCCACGAACCCCTTCCCTGGATGCCCTGATTGCCCATAGTCTACTCGATCTGGTTCGCAAAATCGGACCGGAGCATTTATGGCTTAAGGCTTGAAACTACAGCTAACCGTTTTTTTCAGAAATCTCCTACACGTTTTTAAGAAAAATCCCATTCCATCGAAACGCTCTTGGGAACAAAGCGAATACTCATATTCCCGGAGTAAAACATGATTTGGGTGATCATAGTAATTCTGACCTGGTTACTGTCAAAAATTTTATATGGGTTCTTGAACCAGCAATAATTGCCGGTTCCGTGATACAATGACTGAAACTTCAAACGTTGCTCGCCTTCCTCTGACACGAGCACGTGCAACTGAGATTATTCGAGAAATTGCCAAAGATTCGCAGCGATGGACGATCACAATAGCTTACTCACAAAACCTGAATTGGAGGAAACTGGTAAACAGACGGCAAATTCAGTTCTGCCTACACGAGGGATATGTCCTCGAAGAAACTGCCACCCTGGATGAATTTGGGAACTGGCGATTCCATATTGCAAGAGTTTGTGCAGGCCTGAATATCAAGATTGAAGTGGCACTCGAATCCCAGGGGCGGCAACCCAGATTGTATGTCCTTGAAATCCAGGGGGATGAAATTAGATGAAGGAGTTAATCCTATGATCAAATCCAGAAAAAATATACATCACTACCTGGATTGCGGTCTTGAGAACGTATTTCTGGAGGGTGGATTTAAAGTCGTCGACAGTCCATATGGCCAGGGAGTCACTATTAATGATTTGGATGGCCTGCATAACTGTATTGCTAATTGCCTCATCAAAAAACCATTACCTTTGAATGGTAAAGAGTTTCGATTCTTGCGAACCGAATTGGACTTATCCCAAACAACTATGGGTGATCTGTGTGGTAGAAAGGAACGAAGATTACGAGATTGGGAAAAAAACAATGAGAATGTGCCGGACCCCGCAAATACCATTGTACGAATCGTTTATAAGGAAAGGTACGACCCAAATGCTACATTTGAAGGCTTGTCCAAAGATATCCGGAATTTACAGGCACTGGATAGAAAAACCCATGAAATGAAGCTTGTTTCGACTGCTGATGGCTGGCGGGAAAAACATATTGCTTAAATTCGACGTTCCCGCGGGCATGCTTATCCGGTTGTCTTCGGTAGACATTGGTAACCCTGGGATTATTCTTGTAGGAGCCGCGTCTCGCGGCGATATACGTTTGTTTGAATTGAAAAATCGCCGCGGGGACGCGACTCCTACACTCGCACAATCCAAAAAAGCTGTTCCCGAATCAAAGCGGATAAGCATGCCCGCGGGAACGCGCAGTGATTGCACCGGGTATATGTTTTGTTTCTCAGGCAATAAGACAATCGTAAGGAATATTCAGCCCCTCGTGCAACTTCTTGATCATCGCAAGTGAAAGGCTACGCTTTCCACTCAGAACCTCAGATACACGCCCGCTTGTCCCGATATAGGGCTCAATATCTTTGCGTACCAAGCCTTTCTGTTCCATCAAAAACTTGATTGCCTCGATCGGGTCCGATGTGGGAATTGCAAAGTGTTCGTCTTCATATTTTTCAACAATGAGCATCAGGACATCCAGTTCATCACCTTTTGTCGTGCCTGGTTTGACGCCCCAAAGTTCATCAATGCGCTTTAACGCCCGGGCCAATTCACGCTCACTCCTGATTGGTTTCAGTTTCATTTCAATTCTCAAATATGTTCAATATTTTCAATCTCATCGTATTCTTTGTGGGTACCAACAAAACGGATTAGCATGCCAAAGCGGATATAATCCACGAGTACTACAATCCGGTATTTATTGCCGCACAAATTAAACACGACACGATTATTCTTTAAAATACTCGCATTACGCAGGTCAGCTTTCAGTTGATGCGGTGTATTCCATTTTGCCGCAGCGCAGTAGTTGTACCACTCCGTCATTTGCTTCTTTGCTTCTCGATGTTTCGGATTTCGCTCCCAAAACTTCCTTAGTTTGGACTTTGCGATTACCCTCATTGGTACATCCTAACATACTCCCAATTTGGGAGCATTGAAACATCCCACCTTGGGAGAATCTTCGAAACACGTCATTCGCAATCCAACAGCATTTCAACAGCCGTACTATTATCCATCCTGTCCCCCTGCCAGTCGGGAATGGAAGTTCGCGGGGTGATAACCAAGCCCTTTTTCCGATTCATCGATTGAATTGAAACGACGTTCCCGTGGGCATGCTAATCCGGTTGTCTTCGGTAGACATTGGTAAGCCTGGGATTGTTCTTGTAGGAGACGCGTCTCGCGGCGATATACGCTTGTTTGAATTGAAAAATCGGCGCGGGGACGCGCCTCCTACACTCGCACAATCCGAAAAAGCTGTTCCCGAATCAAAGCGGATAAGCATGCCCGCGGAAACGTTGAACCATACTACTACCCATCCTCCACATCCCTCTTGCACAAGGCCAGTCATTGTAGCAACATACCTACATATGTGTATTTGTCATACAGGAGGTTTAGCGGGTGAGTATTACAACAGTAAGCAGCAGAGAGTTTAATCAGGATGTGAGTAAAGCCAAGCGAGAGGCACTTAAAGGTCCCGTCTTCATTACTGACCGGGGCCGTGCAGCCCATGTTTTATTGAGCATAGAGGCTTATCAAAAAATCTCGGATAATGAGACAAGTATTGTGGAACTGTTAGCCATGCCCGATGCAACCGACATTGATTTTGATCCACCGCGCCAGGATAAAGGAATTTACCGCCCGGCAGATTTGTCCTGATGTTTTTGCTTGATACCAATGTTATCTCTGAGTTGAGAAAAGCAAAGTCCGGCAAAGCTGATCAGAATGTACTGAACTGGGCAAATGGTGTTTCTGCAGTAAGCCTGTTTTTATCTGTTATCTCAGTATTGGAAATTGAAACCGGCATATTTTTAGTTGAGCGTCGGGATCCGGTGCAGGGTGCAGTACTTCGTTCCTGGCTGAATACACATGTTTTACCTGCTTTTTCTGAGCGTGTCTTGCCGGTAGATACAGCGGTCGCACAATGTTGTGCAAAGTTGCATGTGCCTGACCCTCGCTCAGACAGGGATTCGATCATTGCAGCTACTGCTTTGATTCACGGGCTAACCGTTGTTACCCGCAACATCGGTGATTTTGCGAATACCGGTGTGGAACTGTTGGATCCTTGGCAACCTTAATTCAATTTACATATTCCGCCGATATTCTCCACCCACATCATAAAGCGCATGGCTCATCGACCCGAGCGAGCAATTCTTAGCCGCATCCATCAATGACTCGAAAGTATTGTTTCTCTCACGTGCCACCTGCTGCAAACGGGTCAATTCCGGCGCAGCCTCTGTCTGGTGGCCATCCCTGAATACTTCAACATTGACGACCTGCTGGTCCTTTTCCCCGTCGGTCGAACGCATTAGCTCCAATTCTCCACCTTCTATATGGCTTTCCTTGCCACCGAGAAAGGTATTAACCCCAATCAGCGGCAAGCTGCCATCATGCTTTTTGTGCTCGTAATACATTGACTCATCCTGGATCTTGCTGCGTTGATACATGGTATCCATCGCACCCAGTACGCCACCGCGCTCTGAAATACGCTCGAATTCCTGGTACACAGCTTCTTCGACCAGGTCGGTCAGTTCATCGACGATAAAACTGCCCTGCCATGGGTTTTCGCAGATGTTCAGGCCCAGTTCCTTGTTGATGATCATCTGGATAGCCACTGCCCTGCGTACGCTTTCTTCGGTGGGCGTGGTGATAGCTTCATCATATGCATTGGTGTGCAGGGAATTGCAGTTGTCGAACAAAGCGTATAAGGCCTGTAGCGTTGTACGGATATCATTGAACTGGATTTCCTGTGCATGTAACGAACGGCCGGAGGTCTGGATGTGGTATTTCAACATCTGGCTGCGGCGGTTTGCACCATAACGTTCCCGCATCACCCGCGCCCAGATACGCCGGGCAACGCGGCCGATAACGGTGTATTCCGGGTCCATGCCGTTGCTGAAAAAGAAGCTCAGGTTGGGTGCGAAATCATCGATACTCATACCACGGGCGAGGTAATACTCAACGATGGTCAGGCCATTGCTGAGGGTAAAGGCCAGTTGGCTGATCGGGTTCGCACCGGCTTCGGCGATGTGATAGCCGGAAATCGACACACTGTAGAAATTACGTACACCGTTATCCACAAAATACTGCTGGATATCGCCCATCATACGCATGGCGAACTCGGTGGAAAAAATACAGGTATTTTGAGCCTGGTCTTCTTTAAGAATGTCAGCTTGTACGGTTCCGCGTACTTTTTTCAGGGTCGCAGCTTTGATGGTCGCATAGGTTTCGGCGTCCACCAGTTTGTCGCCGGTGATGCCCAGCATTGCCAGCCCCAGGCCGTCATTGCCTTCGGGCAATTCACCTGCATACTGTGGCTGACTTTTGTCCTTGAAGTACTCCGCGATCTTATTCCCGGCTGCTTCCCACTGGCCGGTATCTTTCAGGTGTAGTTCCACTTGCTGATCGATAGCTGCGTTCATGAAAAACGCCAGCATCATGGGTGCCGGTCCGTTGATTGTCATCGAAACCGATGTGGTGGGTGCGCATAAGTCAAAACCTGAATCGAGCTTTTTCAGGTCATCCAGCGTGGCGATGGAAACGCCGGCGTTACCGACTTTGCCGTATATGTCCGGGCGGGTGTGCGGGTCTTCGCCGTACAGCGTTACCGAATCGAAGGCGGTGCTCAGGCGTACTGATGCGCCGTCTTTGCTCAGGTAGTGGAAGCGGCGGTTGGTGCGCTCCGGCGTGCCCTCGCCTGCGAACATGCGTGTCGGGTCCTCGCCTGCACGGCGGTAGGGGAAAACACCGGCGGTGTAGGGGTAGGCGCCGGGTAGGTTTTCCCGCATTAAGAACGATAATAATTCGCCCCAGTCCCGGTCCCGGGGCATGCCGATTTTTGGGATTTGGAGTTTGCTGAGGGATTCTTTGAAGTTGTTGCCGGTTATTTCACGGCCCCGGACTTCGTATGAGTACTGTTCGGTTCGCAGGCCGGCTTTTCGGGCTGGCCATTCTTTTAGCAGCGTGATTGCCTCTTTTGAGAGTTCGGCCAGGGCGGAATTGTAACGTTGGCGAAGGAGTTCCAAAATGCGTTCATCCTCACCGGCAAGCAATTCCACCGTAGGAGCGGCGTCTCGCCGCGATACCTGGCCACCATGGAATGCACCATCAACGATTTCGGTAGTTCCATTATCGCGGCGAGACGCCGCTCCTACGGGGTATTGGTCGAATTTGGTTGGTATTTCCGGATCATTCAGGTCTTTCAGGCACTCGTAGTAGTGCTGGGCCAGGCTGGCGGCTTCGGACTGGTATTCGATATCCTTGTTGATGTCCCTTCCCTGCTCTGCAATCTCGGCCAGGTACCTGCTGCGGCTGCCAGGGATCAGGATGGTCGCCTTGGGTTTACGGATGCTGGTGTTGATATCCGGAGTCCATTGGTCCTTCGGCAGGTCCAGTTTTTCGCTTAGCAAGCTGAGCAGATTGACGAACATCCAGCTTAAGCCGGGATCGTTGAACTGGCTGGCGATAGTGGGGTAGACCGGTACGTCTTCGTCTTCCATGGTGAAGGCGAGATGATTGCGCTTCCATTGCTTTCGTACATCACGCAAAGCGTCTTCGGCAGCGCGTTTGTCAAATTTGTTCAGGATGACCAGTTCGGCATAATCCAGCATATCGATCTTTTCAAGCTGGCTTTGGGCGCCAAATTCCGAGGTCATGACATAACAGGAGAAATCAACCATATCGACAATTTCAGAATCGGATTGACCGATGCCGGCAGTTTCAACCATTACCAGGTCAAAGCCGGCAGATTTCAAAAAGTTGATTGCATCCTGCAACATCGCGCTGGTGGCAAGGTGCTGGCGGCGGGTGGCCATCGAACGCATGTAAATATTTTCAGAACGCAGTGAGTTCATGCGGATACGATCACCCAGCAAAGCGCCACCGGTGCGTCTGCGGGTCGGATCCACCGCCAGCACCGCAATGTGTTTTTCAGGGAAACTGGCCAGCATGCGGTTCAGAATTTCATCCGTTACCGATGATTTACCGGCGCCACCCGTGCCGGTAATACCAATTGCCGGTGCCGGAGTCTTTGTCGCAGCCCATTCGTTGCGCTTCATTTTCAGTTCGGCTTCACTATAAATACCGGCTTCCAATGCCGTCAGAACCCGGGCGATATCATTGGCATTGTCTTTACGTAACTGCCCAGGAAATGAATGTTCAAGCCGATGCTCAGCGGCACGCTGAACAACATCTTCGATCATCTCGACCAGGCCCAGCCCCATGCCATCATCCGGATGGTAGATGCGATTTACACCATAAGCTTCCAGTTCAGCAATCTCATCCAGTGTGATGGTGCCGCCACCGCCACCAAAAACCTGGATATGCCCTGCCCCACGCTCATGCAACTGGTCAATCATGAAACGAAAATATTCATTGTGACCGCCCTGATAGGAAGAGATTGCGATAGCATCTGCATCTTCCTGGATAGCAGCACGAACGATGTCAAGCACACTGCGGTTGTGGCCCAGATGGATAACCTCACAACCCTGTGCCTGGATCAGGCGGCGCATGATGTTGATAGCCGCATCGTGACCGTCGAAAAGCGAGGCAGCCGTGACAAAACGCAACGGCGTAGTCATCGCCGACGAATTGCTGGCACTAATATCCGGATTTGATTGGTTCATGTCGCTTATCTCTGATTCGTAATTCATACTTTTTTGCCGTACTGCGCCAGTGCGATATAGCACTTGTCTTCGACGTTCTGAAGGTCGGTCATCATGACTTCAAGGTCGCGCTTTTTGCGCTCCAGTTCGGCACGTTTCTCACCGATACGTGAAATAAACCTTTGCAGCTGATTGCGATTGCCACCCGGTGAGCCATACATCTTGATCAGCTCAGCAGTTTCATCCAGGGTCAGGCCGAGACGTTTCCCACGCAGGATCAATCTCAGGCTGGTACGGTCAGGCGCACTATAAACCCGCCGTGTGCCCACCCGTTTAGGGCTCACGTAGCCCTTTTCCTCATAAAACCGGATCGTCCGGGTGGTAATGCCGAATTCAGTCGCGAGATCCCTGATGCTGTAGGTTTTTTTCACCTGGCTTATCCATAATCGGCACTATCTGCCGGTTCGTATTAGAAGCAAAGCACAAGCTTATATTACGTTTACGTTAACGTAAAGCAGGTTTTATGCAAACAAGCCGGATTCACCTGTATGATTAAGACAGCCGACTGCCAAAACCCCACAAAACCGGAAAGGAAAAACCCGCCATGACACCCGACATTACGCTATACGAATACGGTCCCAGCCGATCAAAACAGGTCCGCTGGACATTGCTTGAACTGGGGCTTGGATTTAACTCTGTTGAAGGGCTCGAAGTACTCCATAGCGATGAGCTGAACAAGATCAACCCGATGGGGAAAGTGCCTGCTGTGGTGATCGATGGCAAACCACTGTTTGAGGCAGTAGCAATTTGTACTTACCTTGCCGATCTTGTTCCGGTAAAAGGGCTGATCGCTGCAGCAGATACATATGAACGCGCCTTGCATCTTCAGTGGGTCAGTTTTGCTTTGACAGAGTTGGAGGCCTACGTCTGGAGCAACGCCAGGAATACGTTTGTGTTACCGGAAGAACAGCGCAATACCGCATTATTTGAGCAGAACAACAAAGCCTATGTACATGCTGCAAAAGTGCTGGACAAGGTGCTTGCAGATACGGATTACCTGGTGGGTAACCGGTTCTCGGTTACGGATATTCTGGTTGGCTTCACTGTTAACTGGGGAGGTATTGCCGGATTGCTGGAGCAAACACCAAATCTACAAAACTACCTGGCACGCCTAAAAGGAAGACCCCACTGCACCCTGTAGGAGCCGCGTCCCCGCGGCGATCTCCGGACCGGTAAAACCTGTAATCAGAGCATCGCCGCGGGGACGCGGCTCCTACAGGGCATATCGTAGGATGATCTTTGGGTGACCATTCATCGCAGTTTTTTATCTTCTTATCGAATTCGCGAAGACATTCGCTTCAGAAACTCCAGCCAGGCTCACGTTGTTAACCACTGTTGCACCCACTTTTTTTAGAAAATGGTATAGATGAATGGTGCGACAGCAGAACCACTCGCCAGCACCACCAGCACTCCCAGCAGCAACATGACAATAATGATTGGCGCCAGCCAGTACTTCTTACGCTTGCCTAAAAAACCGGCGAAATCTTTAATCAATTCCCACATTAGTAAGGGTGCCTCATGTGATCACGGTCCTGCGCCTTGCGGACGTTACGATAGGACTCAAGTTGCTTGTCAATTTTACGCTGCATCGGATCATAGCCGAACAAGCGCATTATAAGGCCGGTTGGCAGGATTAATAAATAAAATAGCAGCAACATGATGATACGGGTATTGAGCCAACCGGCGACATCCGCAAATACCATCCAGGGTCGGTGCAACAAGTGTAAGGAAGCAGGATGAATGGCTGCCCATGCCATCACTATACCCCCTACCCCCCAGGGCCAGCGGGGCCACAGGCCTGTATCTGAAAACAAGGCACTCCATTCCTGTCGCAACACCGGCACTACGATGCCCAGCATCAATATGAAAAACACAGCGAACAAAAGGCCAAAGTTGCGCAGTTCACTAACGTCCGGTTTTTGATATTTGCTTATCATCATTAATCCAGTTCGAATTCCTGCCGCCAGTCGCCGGCATCATCAAAAGCGGGTTGATCAGACTTGGCAAGTAAATAGTTGCCCATCACCAAATAGTCCATTTCGGTACGCATAAAGCAACGATACGCATCCTGAGGTGTATTGACAATGGGTTCTCCGCGCACGTTAAAAGAAGTGTTCACCAGCAGCGGACAAGCTGTCAATTGCTCAAATTCATCGAGCAGATGATAAAAACGGGGATTGGTTGCTGCGTGTACCGTCTGGACCCTGGCCGAGCAATCCACATGTGTGACCGCCGGAACTTCGGACCGTCTCTGGTACAAGCGTTGCAGACCGGCAGGTTTTTCTTCCCCCTCTTGCGGCGCCGTCAACTTTGCTGTTGCCACGGGCGCTACAAACAGCATATAGGGACTGGCGGAACCCTGATCAAACCATTCACTCACCTTGTCTGCCTTGATAGCCGGTGCGAACGGCCTGAAAGATTCGCGGTACTTGATTTTCAGGTTCATTACCGATTGTATGTCGCTGCTGCGAGGGTCACCAATAATGGAACGGTTGCCCAGCGCCCGTGGACCAAACTCCATACGCCCCTGAAACCAGCCGATCACATGACCATCCTGGATCAAGCGCGCAACCCTGGCCACCAGGGCATCCTCCTCCAGGTACTTATTGACCCCGCCATTTGCAGCCAGTGATTCTGCAATTTGGCTGTTTGAATAGGCCGGGCCCAGAAATGCACCCTGCATCGCGTCATGCTCTTCTGCTTGCCTGGGGTTATCAAGATATTCATACCAAATGGCCAAAGCGGCCCCCAGGGCGCCGCCGGCATCGCCTGCAGCAGGCTGTATCCAGATGTCTTTGAATGGCCCCTCGCGTAAAATCCGGCCATTGGCCACGCAGTTCAGGGCAACCCCGCCGGCAAGACACAGATGATCAACACCAAGCTCTCGATGCACTGTATGCGCCAGTTTCAGGACTATTTCCTCGGTCACCACCTGGATCGAGCGGGCGATATCCATCTCTTTCTGCGTCAACTCACTTTCAGGCGCCCGCGGTGGCCCATCGAACAACTGATGAAACTTGTCAGTCGTCATCGTCAGACCGGTGGCATAGTCGAAATAGGACATATCCAGGCGGAAGGTCCCGTCTGCCTTGATATCAATGAGTTTATTCAGTATCAGATCAACAAACCGTGGTTCGCCATAAGGAGCCAACCCCATCAACTTATACTCTCCGGAATTTACCCTGAAGCCGGTATAGTAGGTAAAGGCGGAGTACAACAGGCCCAGCGAATGTGGAAAGTCAATTTCCCATTGAGCAATCAGTTGATTGTCTTTACCCAGCCAAACCGAGGTCGTGGCCCACTCCCCGACACCATCAAAACAGATTACGGCTGCTTGTTGGAAAGGCGATGCAAAAAATGCTGAAGCCGCATGTGCCTGATGATGTTCTGTGAACATCAAAGGTGGCAATTGCTTTTCAGGAATCCCACCCAACGCGGACAACTCCCTTCTGAGGGTTTTCTTCAAATACAATTTTTCTTTTAACCACACCGGAATAGCAGCAAAAAATGACCTGAATCCCCTCGGCGCAAACGCAAGGTAGGTTTCGATCAGCCGCTCAAACTTGATTAAGGGTTTGTCGTAGAAAACGATATGGGTGACATCGGAAAGTTGCAGACCGGCTTCCTGCAGGCAGTAAGCAATGGCACTGCCGGGAAAACCCGGGTCATGCTTTTTCCGGGTGAAACGTTCTTCCTGGGCAGCAGCGAGAATTTCGCCATCAACGATCAATGCAACCGCGCTATCATGATAATAGGCCGAAATACCCAAAATTCGTGCTGTCACTATTTTCCTGAATTTGCCGACTCAAGGCTGCATGCTAACTAAAAACGTCTGGCTGAACCACCTTATCCCGCATTTCGGCCCGGGGTTGCGACTCAAGCACAGTTTGTATGGCTGGTAGTATCCGGGCCGGTCATTGAATCATGGTCATCACCGGTCGGTGAACGGCAATTCGATTATTGCTTTCGTACCTCCCCCTTCGCGGGCTGCCAGCGTAATTTTCCAGCCGTTTTTATTCGCCAGCTGATCGACAATCGCAAGACCCAGCCCACTGCCCCCGGACTGGCCGCTACGCGCAGTCTCTACGCGGTAAAAGGGGCGAAACACGGCTTCTCTTTCAGCGTCAGGAATGCCGGGGCCGCGATCACATATTCGAATACTCATCGACCCACTGTTTTTCTGCAAACTGATTTCAATCAGTTGATGATCTGAATGGCGGGCAGCATTGTCGAGCAGATTACCCAACACACGCTCCAGTGCGAACGGGTTGCCACGGTAAAGGCAAGGCCCTTCACCTTCCAGCTGCACCGTGTAACCCTGCCTTTCCAGATCCGCCCCCTGTGCTTTAAGCAACTCGCATAAATCCACTTCCTGCTCGTTCTTATCAGCCAGCCCCTGTGCCAATTCCATGAATTGCCTGATCATGTTTTCCATAATTGCAAGGTCACGACGTAAACCTGCAACCAGCTGGGGGTCAGAGTCCTCACCTAACATCTCTACTGCGAGACCCAGGCGGGTCAATGGTGTGCGCAGGTCATGGGAAATACCGGCCACCATCACTGTGCGGTTTTCCAGTAATGCCTGCACCTCGGAAGACATCCGGTTAAAAGCCTGCGCCAGGGTCGCCAGTTCCTCAGGTCCATCTTCCTCCAGCGGCGGTGGCCAGCGGCCCTGACCAACCTTGCGAACGGCAGCAGACAGCCGGTCCAATGGCCCGATCACACGATGGACGACAATAAAACTGGTCAATAGCGTCAACATGACGCCCCCGATGATCACCAGTAGCAGAACGGTCGGTGGGCGGGTGGCCATCCTTTGCCGGTTAAACCCCAACCGGACAATTCCATCACGTACCGGAATATCCACCCAAAGCCGCTTTTCTTCAGGGCCCTCCAGTATCTCAATCTCAAATCCGGCCCGCCTGCCCAGGGCTTCTTTCAGGAAAGAGAAATAAGGGCGACTGAACGGTGCCTTCGGTAAATCCGGTGCCTGTTCTGCGACGATCAGGTCATGATTCTGCAACAGCATCTGGCGTAAACCCGGATACTCATCCACCCCGGCATCCTGCCAGGTCTGTGCGCTCAGAAACATCAGGTCAGACAGGTCGTCAGCCGACTGCCTGGCGATTGGCAGAACAATAAAATATGCAATGGCGCTAAAAGATATAACAGACAGTATTAAAAGAGCCAGTGCGACCGTTGTCGCTGTGCGTGCCAGCAGGCTAGTGAACTTCATCGTGTGAAGCAATACCCGGGTTGAACTGATAACCAACCCCCCAGACGGTGCGGATGTACTTCGGACAGGAGAGGTCTTCTTCGATTTTATGGCGCAAACGCGTCACTCGCACATCGATACTGCGGTCAAAGGGGTCTCTGTCTGTTCCGCCAAGGCTTTCCATGATGAAATCGCGGCTCAGTACACGGTTAGGGTTTCTGACAAACACGTTAAGCAACTCATGCTCTGCCCTGGAAATATCAATCTCGAGTTTATGACGACACAGGCTGCGCTGTTGGGGGTTAAAGACAAATGGGCCGAAGGTGTACTCGGTACCCACCTCCTCAATGGCTACATCGGGCGGAATATTTCGCCGCAATACTGCCCGTATACGTGCCAGCAACTCGCGTGGACTAAATGGCTTGGGAAGATAGTCATCAGCACCGACCTCGAGGCCAACGATACGATCAATTTCATCACCCCGGGCCGAGATCATGATAATCGGAACCTGATGGTCACTACGCAAACGGCGTGCCAGCGACAGGCCATCCTCACCCGGCAGCATCAGGTCCAGGATAACAAGATCCGGATCAGCTGACGCCAGCCATGCATCCATCGCAACACCGTCCTCCACTGCTGCAACCCTGAAACCCTGTTCCGTTAAGTAACGGGACAAAAGGTCGCGGATGCCGCTATCGTCATCGACCACCAGCAATAAAGGCTGCTCTGTTGAATTAGCTTGTTTGTTCGTTTGCATCTGTAACAATTTGTAACAATTTACCTGCTTCCTGAAATCTACCGGAAACATCATCATGGCAAATTTACAGTGTAGGTAAATTATACCCGCTCAGGCTTATGAACATCTGTTTTTGACAGTTCTTTTGTCAGGAGATGCAGATGGGTGGCTATCTCCTCGTACCCATCTGCATCATTTTTAATGTCAGATTATCAAGGACACGCCATTCATGACTTCCATAATCAAACACATACTACTCACCACAACCCTGGTGCTGGCAAGTACGGCCGTGCTGGCTGCCGGCTTCAAGCACACAGGGGCTGTATTGGATACAGATTACTACGATAATGGTGCACCTTTGGATGCAAAGGTTGAACTCGGGAAACTTCTTTATTTTGACAAGATTCTGAGTGGTAATCTGAATACTTCCTGCGCCACCTGTCACCATCCGCTGGCCGGAACCGGTGACGGCCTGTCTTTGCCTGCAGGTGAAGGCGGCCAGGGGCTGGGTGTGACCCGCGACACCGGAACGGGTGCAAGTGCAATCCATGAACGCGTGCCAAGAAATGCCCCGCCGGTATTCAACCTGGGCGCACGTGAATTCACACGTATGTTCTATGATGGCCGCGTTGAAGAAAACCCCCACCAGCTGCCATCGGGCTTTGATTCACCCGCCGGTGATCAGCTACCGGCAGGCCTGGATAACGTGCTGGCCGTTCAGGCCATGTTCCCGGTCACATCAGGTGCTGAAATGGCGGGACAATTTGGTGAAAACCCCCAGGCCGATGCCGCGGCAGGCAATAACCTGGGATATCCAGATGGGGTATGGGACCTGATCGCTAAAAAGTTACAATCCATTGACGCGTACCTCAACCTGTTCCAACTTGCATATCCTGGTGAGGTTATTGATGCAGAAGACATTACCTATGTGCATGCAGCCAATGCACTGGCTGCTTTCGAGGCACGCGAATGGCGCTTTGACAACAGTCCTTTTGACCAGTTTCTGCGTGGCCATAAGGCTGCACTCAGTCGTCAGGCCCGCACCGGCATGAAACTCTTTTATGGCAAGGCAGGTTGCGGTGATTGCCATAGTGGTGTTTTCCAGACAGACCAGGAATTCCACGCCGTGGCGATGCCACAAATCGGGCCAGGTAAAGGCGATAATTTGAATGGCTATTCCGATGGCCACGATGACTTCGGGCGTGAACGTGTGACACTTGATGAACGCGACCGTTACCGCTTCCGCACACCGACTCTCCGGAATATAGCACTGTCGCCACCTTATGGGCATGCCGGTGCTTACAATTCGCTGGAGGCCATGGTTCGCCATATGGCGGACAGTGAGAACTCGCTGTACGACTATGATCAGAACCAGGCGGTTCTGCCATCCAGACCCGACCTTGATGCCATGGACTTTGTCGTGATGAACGACCCCGTACGGATTGATGCCATTGCCGATGCAAATGAAGTCAGGCCGGCCAGGCTGAAAGAGAGAGACATCCAGGCGTTGATGGCTTTCCTGCATGCACTGACAGATCCCGCTGCACTGGATATGCGCGGTGATGTTCCAGAAAGTGTACCCAGCGGTCTGCCTGTCTGGGATTAACTTGTCCGGGATTAACGCTTATACCCGTTAAACCGGTCCTCCGGTTTAACGGGGCGTTGGCACAACAGTTCCTGCACTTGTCGTGTTATTCTATATGGCTGATTTTTATCAACCAGGAAACGACTTGTGAAAAAGCTGATCATATTGATTTTGCTGCTCCCGCTTGCGGCATGTAATAACGAAACAACCAACGATACCCCTATAGCCAAAACTGAAGTGTCTTCCCTGCCTGCCGGCATAACACTGATAGATGAATTCAAAGGCGACGACAGTGGTATCGCCATCCCCTATGCCAAGTACAGGCTGGCCAATGGCCTGACGGTGATATTGCATGAAGATCATTCCGACCCGTTGGTACATGTGGATGTTACCTACCATGTGGGCTCTAACCGTGAGGAAGTTGGCCGTTCGGGTTTTGCCCACTTTTTTGAGCATATGATGTTCCAGGGTTCAGCCAATGTTGCCGATGAAGAGCACTTCAAACTGGTTTCAAATGCCGGCGGTACATTGAATGGTTCCACCAATTCGGACCGTACCAACTATTACGAAACCCTGCCCGTCAATCAGCTGGAAACCGCTCTTTGGCTGGAGGCAGACCGCATGGGTTTCTTATTGGAAGCCGTCACCCAGGAAAAATTTGAAATCCAGCGCGAGACAGTTAAAAACGAACGTGGGCAGCGGGTTGATAACCGGCCTTATGGCCGTGCATTTGAAACACTGAACAAGTCGTTATACAAACAGGATCACCCCTATTACTGGCCGGTTATTGGCTGGCTGGAAGATCTGAACCGTGCTGATGTTAACGATCTGAAGCGCTTTTTCCTGCGCTGGTATGGCCCGAATAATGCCGCGTTAACAATCGGTGGCGATATTGACCCCATGGCAACGCTGAAACTGGCAAACAAGTACTTTGGCAGCATTCCCGTCGGTCCCGATGTGGAGAATCTCCCCAGGCAACCAGGTCGTCTGGATGCCGACCGCTATGTCACGCTGGAGGACAATATTCATTTACCCGCCATCGCAATGACAATCCCAACGGTGTTTTCCAATCACGCTGACGAAGCTCCATTGGACGCGGCGGCCAAAATCATGGGGCAAGGCAAGGCCTCATTGTTGTATCAGCGCCTGGTACAAACCGGCCGTGCAGTTCAGGCCAGCGTCAGTCACAACTGCCGCGAACTGGCTTGTGAAATGATATTCATCGTCATCCAGAACCCGGGCTCTGGAGAGACCCTGACCGAAATGGAGAAAGCCATTCGTGAAACAATGGATGAATTTGCTGCCCGTGAAGTCTCCACGGACGACTTGCAAAAATTCAAAGCTGAATATGAATCAGACCGTGTGTTCGGCCTGCAAAGCGTTCGTGGCAAAGTATCAACCCTGGCTGCATTTCAAACTTACACTGGCAGCCCGGCCGGCATCAGTGATGAAATCCAACGCTATCTGAATGTTGAAATCAATGACGTCAAACGCGCGTTCAGTCAGTATATTGCCGGCAAACCTGCTGTCATTCTCAGCATAGTACCCAACGGCAAACTCGAACTTGCAGCGGCAGAGCAGAATTATGACGCGCCGGACCGCGATATCCCGGAGAACTTTGGTGATGAAGGGACTGAACTGGCTTTAAGACCTGTCACTGATTCCTTTGATCGCAGCCAGCAGCCGGTTCCCGGCGTCAACCCGTCAGTTGAATTGCCGGCCATTTGGGATACCAGCCTGGCCAACGGTGTGCGTGTACTCGCGGTACCCAATTCGGAAACCCCTACCGTTACGATTCGGGCCACATTTGATGTCGGTCAACGTGATGAGCCGGCCAGCAAGGCCGGCTTGACTTCAT
>Ga0164313_10001696_pt1 | contig 19564 bp, 12 predicted proteins | sample GuaBasSedimGuay4_FD_113735 | JGI IMG/M metagenome (GOLD analysis project Ga0164313, IMG submission 113735) | Subseafloor sediment microbial communities from Guaymas Basin, Gulf of California, Mexico - Guay4, Core 4569-4, 0-3 cm | ecosystem: Environmental > Aquatic > Marine > Hydrothermal vents... | reverse complement strand
GGCCTCGCGAGTCGCCTCGAGTCCCTCGACTCCGTTGACTTCGCGGCTCTCGACGACGAGGCGTTCCTCGAACATCTGAGGGAACGTCAGCGCCTGGTCATCGAAGCGATGCGACTCCTCGACCGGGGGCGCACGGCCACCATCGCGGTCCTCACGGCCCTCGAAGCTACCATCGGTTCGATTCCCCGTGAGTGCTACCCGGCCCTCGCCAGTCCGCGCCCCACTCGGACTCGGCGCAAGTTGCACGAGCGACTGGCTCGCTTCGCCCAGAAGCTGGACGGGAAAGTTCCAGACAGCCCACGCGGTCTCACTCGAACTCAACAGAAGAAGTGGGCGGAGCTTTCGGCAGAGTTTGCGGGGATGCGGCCCCTCGGGATCGACGTGACCCCGTTGCCCCACGGCGGTCACGACGGGCGTCTCGCGGCGGCCCTCCGCGAGGGCCTCGCCGAAGCCGACGAGAGCGCCGAACGCAATCGCCGCAACGCCGTGCGCCGCCTCCTGGCGACGGCTCGGGGCAAGAGCTTCGGTCGGGCCCGAGAAGGAATCGTTCGGTCCCTCGGGGTCATGCTCTCCCGCGTGGCGAGCGCCAAGGGGCGAGTCGCCGAGGGGCTCTCGGCGGCGATGCTGCGGCTCCGAGGCGGGGCCATCGAGGCGGGACGTCGCCTCGAGGAACGGGGCCTCGTGGACGAGCCCGGGGACGCCTTGTACCTCCACCTGGCGGAGATCGAGCAGGGCCTCATGGGGGAACCCGGAGCCTACGCCGCCCGGGTTCGGCTTCGCCGGGAGGACGACGAGCGCTGGAGGTGCTACGAGGCGCCTCGACGGATCGATGGTCGCCGCACGCGCGACCTCTAACGGTTTTTTCGAGAGGAACGAGCATGACCGACATCCAGATCTTTGGAGTTATCGGCGCTGGCCAAATGGGCCGGGGCATCGCTCAGGTTGCCGCCCAGGCGGGGTGTGACGTGCTCTTGAAGGACGCCTCCCTCGGACACGCCGAGAAGGGGAAGGCGCGCATCGAAAAGGGGCTCGGCCGGCTGGTCGAGAAGGGCAAGATCGACGCGGAGACCCGCGATGCGATCCTCGGGCGCATCACGCCCATCGACGGCTACGACGGGTTCGCCGAGGCGCAGTTCGTCGTCGAAGCGGCGACCGAGCAGATGGACCTGAAGACGAAAATTTTTCAGGACGCCGACGCCGCGATGCGCGAGGACGCCGTCCTCGCGAGCAATACATCGAGCATCTCTCTCACGAAGCTCGCCGGTGCGACGGCCAGGCCCGATCGCGTCATCGGGATGCACTTCATGAATCCCGTCCCCGTGATGAAGCTCGTCGAGATCGTCCGCGCCCTGCAGACGAGCGACACCACCTATCAGGCCGCACGGGGGCTCGCCGAGAAGATGGGCAAGACGCTCATCACCACCAAGGATATGCCGGGGTTCATCGTCAACCGGATGCTCATCCCGTTCCTCAACGAAGCCTGCTTCTCTTTTCAGGAGGGCCTCGGGACCGTCGAGGACATCGACACCGGCGCCAAGCTCGGCCTCAATCACCCCATGGGGCCATTCGAACTCGCCGACCTAATCGGCCTCGATACGGTCCTCTTCATCTCCGAGGTGCTGCAGCGCGAGTTCGGCGATGACAAATATCGTCCCCCGGCGATTCTGCGGAACTACGTCGCCGCGGGCTGGCTCGGTCGGAAGACCGGGCGCGGCTTCTACACCTACGATCGCTGAGGAGAGACCGCGATGAGCGAACGAAAGCACATTCGCCTCGAGTTCGACGGTGGGGTCGCAACGCTGACCATTGCCCGGCCCGAGGCCCTCAACGCCCTCAATCCGGCGCTGCTCGCCGAGCTGCGCTCCGCCCTCGAAGAGGTAGCGGGCACGGGCGGCGTGCGCTGCCTCGTCGTGACTGGCGAAGGGAAAGCCTTCGTGGCCGGGGCGGACATTGACGCGATGAAGTCTCTCGGCCCCGAAGAGGCCAAAGCCTTCGCTCAGGAGGGTCACCGGACCTTCGACATGATCGAGGCGCTTCCGTGCCCCGTGATCGCGGCGGTCAACGGCTTTGCCCTCGGTGGTGGTTGCGAGCTCGCCCTCGCCTGTGACTTCATCTACGCCTCCGAGAAGGCCAAGTTCGGTCAGCCCGAGGTCAAGCTGGGGGTCATCCCTGGGTTCGGTGGGACTCAGCGTTTGTCCCGCCGCGTCGGGGTCGCAGTTGCCCGGGAGCTCATCTACACCGGCGCCATCCTCTCTGCCGACGACGCCCTGCGCGTGGGTCTCGTCAACCGGGTCTTCCTCGGGGACGCGCTCCTCGATGAGGCCAGGAAGACTGCGGCGACCATCGGCGAGATGGGCCCGCTGGCGGTCACCGCCGGCAAGCGGGCCATCCTCGACGGCGAGGACCGCGACCTCCACGAGGCAAATGCTCGGGAGATCGATCTCTTCGCGGGGTGTTTTGCGAGCGCCGACCAGACCGAAGGCATGGCCGCGTTCCTCGAGAAGCGTCCGGCGAAGTTCGTCGGGCGTTAGGCACGAGACACCGGGCCAAGACGGACAAGAAAAAGGGCACCCACCGGGTGCCCTTTCTCTTTGTCGGTGCCCGGAGGGCGCCGCGTCTCAGCGAATGTTCAGCGACCAGCTGTTCAGGGTGCCGGTGTCGCGGCCGGCGCGATCCGATACCCCGAGCTTCCAGTCCCCCTCGAGGGCGCCTTCGGGGGCCGGGTCGAGGGCGAAGGTGCGGTTGATGTCATCGGCGTTGCCCCCGGTGCGCTCCTGGAGAATCCACTGCTGTCCGGTGGGGGACGTGAGGGCGATGACTAGGTCGCCGACGTAGGGGTGGGTGATGTTGAGCGCGATCTGCGTCGTCGTCCCGGTCGTGCCCGCGGCGACCTCGGCGACCGAGGTGATGCCACCGTCGTCGTTGTCGGGGATGGGCATGTTGCCGTGGCCCGCGAAGGAGCCGCCATCCGTGGTCCCGCCGCCGTCACCGGGGTCGGTCCCGCCGTCGCCTTCGGGGGTGATGCGCAGCGTCCAGCCCTCGATGGTGCCCACGTCTCGGCCCGCAGAGTCCACGACCTCGAGGACCCAGTCGCCCGCGGCGTCGGCGCCGGTGAACCCAGCCACGTTGAAGGTCTTGCGCAGGTCGTCTTGGCCGCCGCCCTCGCGGTTGTGTACGACGCGCTCGTGGTCGCCGTGGTGGAGGGTGACCGTCAGGTCGCCGATGTAGGTGTGTCCGATGGCGACTTCGACCTGCACGCTGCCGACCTCGGCCGACTCGTTGACTACCGCGGTGCTCTTCGCGCCGGCGGCGTCGTTGTCGGGGATGGCCACGTTGGCCTGGCCGAGGACCTCGATGACGTCACCGGGGACGTCGGGGACCTCGGGCTCGCGGGACATCTGGACGAGCATGCGAACCTGGCCGATGTCGAGGTTGCGGACCGAGCTGCGCTCGATGCGGCTGGGGCTCCAGAGGAAGTCCGGCAGGTTCGCCTGGGAGCGGCCGAACCACTCGCCGCCGATGATCTTGCCTTCGGCGTCGATCTCGAGGATGTAGGTGTAGTTGTCCGTACGCTCGAAGCGGCTCGCGTCGGCGGGGGTCGTCGAAGCGCTCGATTCGGTGATGTACGTCGTGGAGGCGTGAACCTCGTAGAGGCTCTCGGCGTCGGGGTTGTAGATGTACTCGTCACCGTCGACGGTGAGCAGTTCGTTCGCCTTGGCGACGTCGATCTTTTCCATCTTCGTCACCTCGAAGGCGACGACGGGCTGGTTCCACACTTGGTAGTCGTAGGTGCGGTCTTCGGCGTACGGACGATTCATGATCCCGAGGTAGTTGCTCATGATGACGTGGAACGAGCCGGGGTTGGTGTCTCGGCATTCGGTCGCCGTGGCCCGGCCCTGCTCGTCACGCTCGACCTTGTTGTCGTCGTCGTTCCCGAGGTTGCACCGGCCGCCGATCATGTCGGCGGGGGCCCTGTTGTAGGCCGCGATGAGCAGGGCCTCCATGTCGCCGACCTCGAAGGTCACCCCGTTGTGGGTGACGGCGCGCTCGGGGCGCTCTTCGAGCATCGAAGCGGGTACCCACGCATGGCAGAGGCCAAACCAGGTCTCCGTCGCCCACTCTCCATCGTCGGCGTCAACGTCCGGTAGGCCTCCGGTCCGCACCGCGATGTCTCGGTCCCCCTTGTTGCCCATCTGGTTGCTGATGAGGCTCGCCAGGGGGCCGAGCTGCTCGTAGTACTCCGGGTCCCAGCTGTCGGTCGGGGCGGGGCGATTGCGATCGAAGGGGCGCAGCTCCATGAACTCTTCACCGGGCTCCCACCCGTTGAAGGCCCGGTCGTACTTCTCGGCCGGCGAGAGCTCGTCCTGCTGCCAGCGGTGGTTGATGCTGTCCTCGTAGGTCGGCCAGTAGGTGCTCGGCCAGGCCTCGCGATCGGCGCGGCCTTCGAGGGGCAGGTCCTCGAGGTGATAGTTCAGTTCGCCGTCGAAGCGGCTGGGATCGTTGCGGTAGTCCCAACGGTCTTCTTTACCGTCCGCGAACATCCCAGACTCGTCCTTGTCCCCGTGGGTCCCGTTGGCGGGCGCCACGGCGCAGGCGCTGAGGCCCAGGGTGGCGATCAAGGTGCCGGTGGCGGCGCGGCGGATTAGGTGTCGTACGTAGTTGTTCATGGCGAGTCTCCCCCGGGCGTCGATGGGCCCGCGACCCGCCTTTGAGCACATCGCGTGCCACCGTGCTTTCGGGCCATCGCGGAGCGTTTTGCACTCTGCCTGGTCACCCCAGTGGCCACCCCGAGTGATTTCCCACACGGGATCGGCTAGTCGCCTCGCCAGCTAGGTACGGAGGAGCTTTGGGACTCAGGGGGCCTCGGAGCCCGAGAAGACCACGTTGCCGTCATCGTCGACGGTGTCGTCACCGAAGGCTTCGCCGATGGTCATCTCGCAGTGGGTCACCAGGGTCGGGGGCAGGGCGTAGCTGCCGAGGTCGAGGGTGCGGAAGGGGTCGCCGTCGAACACCGCCGCGGCCTGGGCCGCGAGGCTGGCCTCGAACGACGCCCGGGCCGCAGCGCAGTCCCCTGCGGCCGCGTGGAGCTCCGCCCAGATCAGGTGAAAGTTCTGGGCGTCGGCCCCCATGCGACCCGCCGCCTCCGCTCGGGCCTCGGCGACTGGCAGGTCCCCCGCCTCCCTCGCGCGCCAGGCGAGGGCGACCATGGGCTCTCCATCCCAGGGGTCGATGAGGAAGCGGGCCTGGGCCTCGGCCGCGGTCATGGTGAGAATGGCTGTCGACGGCACGTCGGTCAGGTCGTGGAGAGCCATCGGGGCGGTGAGGAGCGAGACGGCCACGGTTGCACCGAGGAGGGCGCCGGTCGTCCGTGGAAGGGGGCTGGGTTTTGGCCCGGGGTCGTCGTCGAGGGCGACGAGGCGGTCCCAGAGCCCCGGGTGCGGCCGGCGGCCCCCCGTCGTCATCGGCCGCTGGCTGATCTCGGCGATCTTTCGCAGGGCCCGGGCGAGGCCGGCGCCGCCGAGGTGCGATTTGGTGTGGGCGTCGGCGCGCACCTCCATGCGCCGTGCGACGGCCCGGGCGTAGCGCCACAGGAGGGCCGCCGCGACGAGCAACGAGCCCAGGAGCACCGGGCCTCGTTCCGGGCCGAGGGCGAAGGCGATGGACAGCCCGGGGACCAAGGCGAAGAGCAGGAGCCCCGCAGCGCCGAGGCGGATCATGGCAATCCCGAGGCCCTCGGACAGGTGGGCCACCTCGTGGGCCAGGACCCCGGCGAGCTCGTCGTCTTCGAGCTCGGCGAGGGCGGCACCCGTGACCACTACGGTTTTCGCCCAGGGAATGGCGAAGGCGTTCAGGAAGGGCACGCTGCCGGTCGGGAGAATGAAGACGTGCACCCGGCCGATGCCCTCGCGACCCGCTGCCCGGCGGACCCTCTCCCGAAGCTCGGGGCTGGCCCGGCGAAGGCCGCCGGTGGCGAGCATGAGGAGGATGCCGCCATAGGCCGCCCCGAGGACCGAGAGCAGAAAGGCCAGCAGGGTCAGAGGGAGGTCCACCACGTACTCCCCGTCCACCGCGGCAACCAAGGGAAGCGAGGTGGTTGCGATGGCGACGGCAACGGGGCCGACGATGAGGGGGATGAGGCGCAGGCGGAAGGTGATGACGTCCCGCGCTGTCGGGCGCCGGGATGTCGGTTCTACGACCCGGGCCGCGACGCCCCCGGCCGCGAAGGCGACCCCTGCGACGAAGGCCCCAAAGGCCAGGCTCCGGGGGCCCCCGGGGCCCTCGACGAGGCTGGGCCCGAGGCGGGTGACTCCGAGCATCCACCCGAGCTGCACCTGAGCAAAGCCGACGATGACTGCGGCGCGGCGAAAGGGCACCAGGGCACGAAATCGGTCTTCGCCGGCGGCGGGGAGGCCTCCGAGGTACACCCACGTGAGGAAACGCGCGGTCGCGAAGGGCAGCGTGCACGCGATGCCCACGGCGAGGGCCGCGGGCATGAGAGCGTCGATCACGGGCAGCGCATGCATGGGACGCGTGGTTTACCATCCCCGCCATGAACCGACAGCCAATCGCTACCGATGCGGCCCCCGCGGCCATCGGGCCCTATTCCCAAGCCGTTCGCGCGGGCGACCTCGTTTTCTGCTCAGGGCAGATCGCCCTCGATGCCGCGACCGGAGCGCTGGTCGGTGAGGGCGACGTGGCGGCTCAGACCCGGCGCGTCATGGAGAATCTCAGAGCGGTCCTCGAGGCCGCCGGAGCGAGCTTCGACTCGGTGGTGAAGACCACCATCTTCGTGAAGGACCTGAACGACTTCGTCGCGGTGAACGAGGTCTACGCTTCGTTCTTCGGCGACGCCCCGCCTCCGGCCCGGGCCACCGTCGAGGTCAGCCGGCTACCGAAGGATGTGCTGGTCGAGATCGACGCGATTGCGATAGTGGTCGGCTAACTCACGGGAATTCGCGACCCGAAATTTCGCAGTCCGCGCCGCTCTCGCATTCCATCGAGATGAGGTCCTCGGTTGTGCGACTGCGAGCGGAAACAGCCGGGTAGGGCACAATCCCAGTGATGATCAAAGTGGCCGCGAGAACTGCGGCGGCGCCTCGTTCTTCCACCGAAAGGTCGGGGCACCCAACCGCGCCGGTCGTGGGTTCTCCAAGAAAGACCCGGCCAAAGAGCCGAAGGTAGGTGACCGCGTTGAGGGCGGTCACCAAGACGTAGAGAGCCGAGAGCCAGGGGTGGTGGTGAACGAAGCCGTGCGCGATCAGGTCTTCGGCGACGAAGGTGATCGTCCCCGGCAGCCCGACGACCGCCATGCCGAAGAGGAAATGCGCGCCGGCTAGGTGGGGGGCGCCGGCTACGAGCCCATGGAAGCGGTCGAGGAGCACCGCGCCGCGCCGTGCCCTGACCCCGAGGGCCATCACCAGGAGTCCCGTTCCGGCGACGCCCTGGGCAAACCAGAGAACCAGGGCTCCGTTGAGGCTCATCGCATTCGTATCGGCCATGCCCATGAACACCAGCCCGACCTGGCTCAGTACCAGGTAGGTCGCAGCGCCGAGTTGCCCCTTCTGGCCGAGAGCGACCAGGGCGAAGAACATGGCGCTCACAATGCCGATCACCGCCATCCATGGCAGGTCACGCGCGAACGCTTCGGGAAAGAGGGCGCCGAAACGTAGGATCAGGTAGGCGCCGCTCAGGGGACCGAGCAGCATGATCGACCGGGGCGCGCGGTCCTGGGCGACCAGCACCGGGAACCACACATGCAGAGGGAAGACGCCCATTCGCCCCATCGACGCGAACACGACCAGCGCGAAGAGAATGATATCGTCTCCGGGGGCTAGCTCCGGCGCGGCATCGGTCCAGAGGGCGGTAGACATCGCCCCCGCGTAGAGCATCCTCCCGAACACCGCGAGGACGGGGATCGTGGTGATCGCTGCGAGGATCCAGTGTGCGCGATGGCCGCGTCCGTCGATGCCGCGGTCGAGCCAGGCGCCGACCGGAAGGTTCATTGCCGCCCAGAGGAGGACGAAGAGCCCTATGTGCTGGGTCGCGAAGAGCACTGACGAGACGACGAGGAGCCACATGACGTCGAGGACGCCGGTACGTCGAAGGTCTCTCTTGGGAGCGAGGAAGAGTAGGGCCGCGGCGACTAGGTTGGTCAGCAGGGGGAGGACCGAACTCTGAACGTCCAAGGAGAGGAACGGTAGTAGCGGGTCGCGGAAGACCACTCCGTGATCCATGAAGACCAAGGCACCCGCGACGGCAGCGACCATGGTCGAAAGCGCCACTGAAAACGCCGCCCGTCTTCGCGAGGTGGCGAAGTGCCGCGTCGTGGAGGCGGCTAGGAGCCCGAAAGCAGGGATGCCGATGACGGCCGTCAAGAACGGCAGGGCACGAAGGATCTCTATCATGAGACTTTCTCCAGCTGCCGATCGGAGACGGTCTCGGGCCCTCGCCGAACGCCGCCGGAGCTCTTCGCCGAAACGAGACGCGCTTCCAGCCACGCGAAGCGCTGCGCGGTCCAGAGGATGGGCGCTACGACGAAGCGGTCTCCGATGTCATCGAAGTAAAAGCGGTCGAGGGCGCGTTGGTAGAGAAATGCCCCCAAGGGACCTTTGAACTTGCGCTCGATGTTGTCGAGCCACCGGCCAGTTTCGAACTCGTGATCGAGTGCACCCTGGAGGCTGTGCATCTCGTGCAGGATCGCGGGTGCTCGGAGAAGTTGCCAGATACGCAGGGTCGCGTGGCTCAAGAGATGGACGGTCGCCAGCCCCGGCAGGTGCAGGCCAACTTCGACGAACATGAGGCCGATCTGGGTCATGGTCGCGTAGGCGAGGGCGCTCTTGACGTCTGTCTGGACACGACCGGTCAGCGTGCCCAAAACCGTCGTGACTGCGCCTACGGCGATCACCGCGGCGGACGCCAGGGGAGCATCTTCGAGGAGCGGAGTCAGGCGAATCAGGAGGTAGACCCCCGCGTGCACCGAGAGGGCTCCATAAAAAATCGCGCTTGACGGCGTCGGGCCCTCCATCGCCCGGGGGAGCCAGCCGCCAAATGGAAGCTGCGCGGACTTACCCATCGCCCCCAACAGGAAGAGCAGGGCGACCAGCGTTGCCGCTCCGGTGTCGAGGTGAGCCGTGCCCGCCACCCAATGCCCCGGCCCGAGCTCGGGCTGGAAGTTCGCGTTGTGGGCGAAGTGGTGGAGCATGATCGTCCCGGTGAGCAGGCCGACGTCACAGATGCGATAGGTGATGAAGGCTCGGAGCCCGTTTCGGACTGGGTCGGACCGTTCGTGGAAGAACGCGATGAGCAGCGCTGAGGTGAGACCGACGATCTCCCAACCCACGAAGAGGAAATCGAGGCTCCCGGCTGAGACGAGGATCAACATGCCCGCGGCAAAGACGTTCAAGAGCAAATAGAAGCGCGGGTGGCCTCGCTCTCCATGGAGGTACGTCCGCGAAAAGTAACCAATCAAGGTTGCCGCCCCGGTGGTGAGGGTCATCAATGACGTCGAGAGGCGGTCGAGGAGGAAGGTGATGCGAAACGAGTGCGAACCCACCTCGAACCACGGCCCGAGGTCGACCAGGAAGGAATGGGCCCCTAGAAAGGACCAGGTCATCAGGGAAAGGGATGCCACGAGGCTCACGAAGAACGCGAAGCGAGTGATGTCGACGACGGCCCTTTCACTGACCGAATCACGACCCCATATGAGCGTCGCCAACATGGCGAACGCTACGACGGGGGCGGCGACCGCCGTGCCGACCAGGAGCGCGTGCAGTTCAGGCATGGACCGACGCCTCCGATGGCTCCTCGGTGGGAAGAGGAGCCTCCGTGGAGGGGAGACCGGCTAGGATCCGCGCCGGGGGCAGGTTGTCGCGAGTTCGCCCGAAGTATGCCGTCGATGTCGGGAAGGAATGCAGGGGCTCCCGGGGTTCGTACGGTTCGAAGCCGGATGGGCCGAGGACCGACAGCGCGCCGGTATCGGGGTCCATGGCGACGAGTTGGATCCAGCGGCCTTGGACGAGGCGTCCCACTTCAGGCTGCCGCTCCGCGATGGTGAGTAACGTCTCAACTTTGGCTTCGACGACGCAGAGCAGGCGCATCGGCTCATGGATGTCGACCATTTGGTGCGGCAGGCCCGTCCGTAGGTCGCTCTCGTGACCGTCCATCACACCGACCAGGCCCGTGACGTTGTGTGGCAGTTTCGTGCCCGACCCGTAGACCCGCTGGTCCACGTAGCTGAAGTAGTACTCGAGGTTGATTCCCGCGCCGACGGGGACGACGCTGGCGAGGAGGCGCTCCAGGATGCCGGAATCGGGATCGGCGGCCGGGTCGTAGGACACGAGGAATGCCCGTCGGTCGAGAAAGAGCCCTCGGTTTGGCCATCGACGTCCAACGAGGCACACCGCGTTCGTACAGTGGCCATACTCGGGCCGGGGCTGTGCGAGGTCCTGGGCGCGCGCCTCCATTTGCCTGAGGGCGATTGCTGGGGCGACACCGAGGGGAGTCGAGGTGAATCGTCGCGCTCGTTCGAGGGCGTCGACGGCCCGAGCCCGGTCGAGGGCGTCGCGCGCTTCCACGAGCAACTCGGCATGGGTGTCGGGCACTCGGTGGAGGTCGAAGAGGTCTACCGCGTCGTCGGAGGTGTCGTGAATGCCGCCCACGAAGAAGGTGCCGTCAGGGATTTCGATCCCGTGATCACGAAGGCCGGCTCGAACCTCATCGCGCCCGAGGAGGTCTGCGAAGAGCCGCGCGTTGGGGCCTCCCTTGCCACCGCTGCAGGCTCCGCACTCGTGGGCCGCCTCGTGGGGGTTGTTCATGGAGGTGGAGCCATGGCCGAGGACGATCACCAAGGGGGCGAACGCCCGGGTCATGCCCATGTCCTCGAGGACCCCCGCCACGCGCTCGACGGCCTCCGGTACGGAGAGCCCTTCCGGTAGGGGTGTCGTTCTGCGCAGCACTTCGGTTTCGCGCAGGGCGGTCAGCCGCGTGCGTGGGGGCGGCGCCAGCTTGTCCCCGAGCCCATCCCACAGGAGGTGAGCCGTTCGGGGAGCGAAGATTCTTACCGCCATGGGCAGGGCCTGGACCGCGCCAGCGAGCGATAGACCGAAACCGCGGAAGAGGCTTCGTGTACCCACGTGACCGGCGAACCCCAGCTTTGCAGCGAGGACCCAGCGCTTCCTCCAAGAGGCATCCACCGCCTCATCCTCGGCAACCTCGGAGATTTGATGCGACGGTGACATCGATGCCGGGCAGAGCGGAGATCCGTGGGCGGCCGTCAACCCGCGGTAAGAGATGGCCAGGCCATAGTAGCCGGCGATCCCGAAGGTCTCGTAGTGTGGGTCGAGTTCTTCGAAGTGACGGCGGAGCGATTCCTCGCGGTCGTCAATGCAGCAAGCCAACTGAATCCGTGCCTTGGCCGGTTCGATGCTTCGCTGGAGCCGTGCGTTTCTCGCGATGCCATCGAGAATCTCGCGTCGATAGGTACGTTCGTAGGCCTCTTGAAAAACTCTTCGGCGTTCCATGCTCCCAAAGTGGTGCAGCGCCGAGGTGAGCGTCGTCCCTTCCGCGGGCCCGAGTTCGTTGATCGCATCGAGGCTCATACCTCCCAAGAGGAATAGCCAATACACCTCGTGAGCTGCGACGAGGGGGGACGGCGCCTCGGGGAGATGGTCCACCTTGCGGATGGCGGCCACCGCAGCCCGCTCGAGGGTCAGGCGTACCGCTAGGTAGTCCATCAGCGAATACGGGAGTGATCGCATGCGAAGCGCGGGCTTCGTTTCCAGGCGATAGAACATCCCCGCCCATCCGGGCAGCGCGAGGAGAGTCTCGGTGAGGTAACTCTCCCAGTCTTCATCGGCCACGCCGAGGGCCCGGAGGGATTTCAGGACGACCTCGGAGGCGCTCCGTTCGTCCTCGTCCATCGCCTCGATGGTCTCTCGCCATTGGTGTCGGGTTCTGCCGGGAACACTCGACGTGTGCAGGGCGAGGAGCCGGACGGCCTCGAAGAATCCCTCTTCCCGACTCGGCATTGGCCAGTACGCGAGTCCCGTGTCGAGGTAGGCCCCACACAGCCGGATGAGGGTGGATTCGATCTGCTCGTCGACTCGCCGGGGATCCATCCCGAAGGCTCGCGACCGTACACTATGGACCGGCGCGGGCGGCTCCGGCAGGTTCGCGGTGAGCTCCAGTGCGCGGGCAAAGTAGAGCCGAAGAACGAGGGGTGTGGGATCCTTGGCGATGAGATCCGAAAGTCCATTGGCCGTCAGGCGGTGTCCGAACTCCCCTTCGAGAGTGGCTTGATCTGCGAGGCGCAGGAGCCGCGACGTCAACCACTCCAGCTGCTCTCCCTCGATCTTTTCCCGGAGGAGCCGCCCGGCCGCGAGCATCCGGGTCCGCCACGCAGGACCATCGAACGAGTTCGGGACCCTGTTCAGTAGCTCTCCTTCGGCGATGGCCCATTCCATGTGGGCTGCATCGAAGGTCGGGGCGCCATGCAGCAGGAGAGCTCGCCGCATATCACCGAGCGTCCACTGCCCCGGCAGGGCGAGGGCGCGGCCGTCCAACTCACGAAGGCATGCATCGACGTCCTCGAGTTGAATTCGCCCACTTGCGAATTCGCGTCGAAAACGTTCCTCGCTCATGTAGGGCTCGGCTCCAAAGACCCGATGCCCTTCGCGAACTGCCTCGTGAAAGGGTAGGTGCTCGAAGACGTGCAGCGTGTTGTGGTGCACGAAAGCGCCGATCGGCGCCTGGCCCGGAAGGAGATGAGCCGCGGCGTCGACTGCCTGTGCCAGCCGGTCGAGGGAGCGTCGGGTGTCCGGTGGTGGCCGAACTCCGCCTCGGCTCTGGACTGTGGCCGGGGCGCTGCTCATCGGCTCTTCAGGTGTGCGCTCAGGGGATGGGCGCTGAGCTTCTTACGCTCGGTAGCGCTTTTTGCGATCTCGATCCGGCGGCCTTCGTTGACCAGGTGCTCGATCTTCTCCATCACGGTGTGGTCGACGAGGTCCGCGTGCTCGAAGTCGAGGACGACCGGAAGTCCCTTCTCCCTGGCCACGTCGAGCTGCTTTCTGAGGCCAAGGTAGTTCGTGAAGATGGCGGACCCACGAACACGGATGCGCATGCCCTCGGTGTCGGTCTCGATGTCGAGGGTGGGCTTGAAGAGGGACCTCGGGGACGCCCCGTTCTTGATGTGGATCAAGATCTTGATCACGATCCCGGCGCCCACTCCGAGCAGGAGGTCAGTCGCTAGGGTGACGACGAACGTGGTCACAAACACCAGCAGCTGCTCACTACCGATGCGGTAGGTCTTCACGAACTCCGTGGGAGAGCCGAGACGCAGGCCGGTATAGACGAGCATCGCGCCGAGAGCCGCGAGGGGGATCTTCGTCAGCACGAAGGGTAATCCGGCGACGAAGAGCAAGAGGAACGCCCCGTGGGAGAAGTTGGCCCAGTGCGAGCGGGCGCCAGAGTCGATGTTCGCTTTGCTACGGACGATCTCCGAGATCATCGGTAGCCCGCCGAGGAGTGCGGCTAACATGTTTCCGATGCCGGTCGCGAAGAGGTCCTTGTTGAGGTTCGATTCGTGGTGGGCGGGGTCGAGGGAGTCGACTGCTTTGACGCTGAGGAGCGACTCGATCGAACCGACGAGGGCAAACATCACGACGTATTTCAGGGATGCTCCCGAGGTGATCACCGAAAAATCTGGGAACACGACGGCGTCGGTGATTCGAGCTGGGAGGCTGACCAGGAAGCGCGGCCCAATCTCGTGGTCGATGCCCCAGAGGGTGTAGTGGTGCGCGTGAGACAGGTCGAAGACGAGGGCTAAGGGGATGGAGACCAGGAGCACTACCAGGGGCGCTGGGAACTTCTTGACCCGCTCCCAGGGCAGCATCGGCATGCCCAGGAGAATCAGCAGACTGATCCCGCCAATGAGAAAGATTTCGGGCTCCGCGTGCATCAGGCTCGAGGGGACCTGGGCGAGGAGTTCGAGGGTCTCTCCAGACTCCGGAGTCACGCCCATCACGACGTGGACCTGTTTGCCGACGATGATGACGCCGATGGCCGCGAGCATGCCGTGCACGACCGAAGACGGGAACATGTCGCCGAGGGCACCGGCCTTCATCAACGCCAGCACGACCTGGATCACTGCCGCGACGAAGCCGACGGCGAGGGCGCGACGGTAGCCGAGGGTGAGGTCGCCGCCGCCGAGCTCTTGCACGGCTCCGTAGGCGATGACGATGAGCCCCGCCGCCGGGCCCTTGATCGTCAGCCGCGCGCTGCCGAGGAAGCTGACGACCATGCCGCCGACCACGGCGGTGATGATGCCGCTGATGGGGGGAAAGCCGCTGGCCATCGCGATGCCGAGGGAGAGCGGAAGCGCGATGAGGAAAACGAGGAAACCGGCGAGCACGTCGGCTTTGACGGATCTGGGTCTGGCCTCGCCGGAGGGAGGGGCGCTGGTGGGCATGGGCCCCCAATCCGCAATCCATGTGCCAGGCATCAAAGGCGGGCCATTGCATTGCCCTGGGCTTGCGAGCGTGTCGAAATGACCCGAGGCTCTGAGACGACGGGTCAGATGGATACGGAGGATTCCCGCGAGGGCTCGTTGCTCGTCGATTCGCTCTGGCCCGAGCATTGCGTGGGAGTGAGATGAACCGTGCGTATCGCTCTCAAGATTATGGTGGTGGTCACGGTTTGGACATCCCTCGTCCTCAGCGGCTATGCCTATTTTCGCATCGAACGAGACCTCACGCTCCTCGAGAACGACCTTGCTCGTGACCAAGAGCTCGCCGGGCGCATCTTGCAGGAGTCGATTCGGGAGGCTCTCGGCCGCGGTGACGTCGACGCGGCCCGAGCGCTGCTGACCGCGGTGGAGGAGCACGAGCAGTACGCGGACGTCGAGTTGCTCCTATGGAATGACGCGGGCTGGCAGGGGCCGACGGGGCTCTTCCCGCCCGACCTGGTTGAAGCTCGTGTATTGGATGGGCAGACCACGTACTGGCCTGACGAGAACGATCCAGAACGCCTGGTGGCCTACTTCGCGGTGGGAGAAGTAAACGGCGCCGAGGGCGCGTTGCAGGTCGAGGTTTCCCTCGCCAGCGAGATGACGTTCCTGAAGAACACGCTCGTCGAACTCGGGGCCGTGCTCGCCATGCTGGCGATCGCGAGTTTTGGCCTCGCCGGAGGCATGGGGTGGTTCTGGGTTGGGCGACGGGTCGAAAAGCTCGCGACCATGGCGCGCCAGGTTGGAGAGGGGAAACGCGTCGAGCATGTCGTCTTCACGCAGCGTGACGAGCTGACGACGCTGTCTCTCGAGATGAACCGGATGAACGACCTCCTCGAGGACGCCCGGGCGACCGCCGACAAGGAGGTACAGAGACGAGCCCGCCTCCAGGCGGAGCTCCGCCACGTCGACCGGCTGGCGACGATGGGCATGATGATGGCCCGGGTCGCCCACGACATCGGCACCCCCCTCAACGTCATCGCCGGGCGTTCCCGCCGCATCGCTCGGGGCCGAGTCACTGGGCCCGAGGCTCAGGCCGAGGCGCAGATCGCGGCCGACCAAGCAGCGCGAATCTCCGAGTCGGTCAGCCAAATGCTGAAGCTGTCGAGGCGCGACGGCGCGAGCCGCGCCCGAATCGAGGCGAGCCGCCTGCTGGAGCACGTCCGGACGCTCTGCGCTCCGGTGGCCCGCGACAAGCGGGTGGCTCTCGTCCTCCATGAGGACGCGGCAGAGCTCTTCTTGCACGTCGACGCGCTACAGGTCGAACAAGCGCTGATCAACATCACGATCAACGCCATCCACGCTTCGGACGAGGGCGGCGAGGTCGTTCTTCGCGTCGAGAGCCGCGGGGAGATGGTCTGCTTCTCGGTCAGCGACGGAGGCCCGGGAGTGTCCGACGAGGCGCGTGCGCAAATCTTCGACCCGTTCTTCACGACCAAGCCGCCAGGTGAGGGCACTGGGCTCGGGCTGCCCATCGCCGCGACCATCATCCGCGACCATGGCGGGGAGCTGGAGATCGACGACGACTATCCGGCGGGCACGCGCTTCGTCGTTCTGCTACCTCAGACGCCTCGGGAGAATGCGGTATGAGCCGGAGAATCCTCGTCGTCGACGACGACGCCTCGATGCGTAGCCTGCTCGTCGACGACCTGAAAGATGCGGCCTGGGATGTGCGCGCGGCCAGCTCCTCTGAGGAAGCCATCGGTGAGGTCGACGCTCACGTCTTCGACGCGGTCGTAACCGACCTGAACATGCCCGGAATGAACGGCATCGAGCTCTGTCGTCGTATCGGCGAACTCGAGCCGGGCCTCCCCGTGATCGTCGTTACGGGTTTCGGCAGCCTCGAGACTGCCATCGCCGCCATTCGCGCCGGCGCCTACGATTTCATCACGAAGCCCTTCGAGGTCGAAGCCTTGGTCATGGTTCTCGAGCGCGCCGTCCGGCTGCGTACTCTCGAGCGAGAAGTCCATGACCTTCGGGTGAAGGTTTCCGCCCCCCAGAGGTTCAACCGGCTCTCCGGAGAGAGCGCGGTGATGGTCCGCCTCCGGCAGGAGATAGCTCAGGTCGCGGGGAGCACGGCCACGGTGCTCATCCGCGGCGAAAGCGGCGTCGGCAAAGAGCTGGTGGCGCGATGCATTCATGAGAACAGCCCCTTCTCGGAGGGGCCGCTGGTCACCATCAACGCGGCTTCGACGCCGGCCCAGCTCATCGAAAGCGAACTCTTCGGCCACGTGAAGGGCGCATTTACCGGGGCGGTGGCGAAGCGAGAGGGGCTCTTCATGCGAGCCCAGGGCGGGACGCTCTTCCTCGACGAGATCGGCGAGATGCCGCTGGAGCTGCAACCGAAGCTCCTGCGCGCCCTCGAGGATCACAAGATCCGTCCCGTGGGCAGTGACCACGAGGTGACCTTTCAGGGGCGGGTCATCGCCGCCACCAATCGCGACCTGGAATCTGCGATCGCCGACGGTCAGTTCCGTGAAGACCTCTTCTATCGCCTGAACGTCCTCGACCTCGACATCCCGCCCCTGTGCTCCCGGGGTCGGGACGTCCTGCTCATCGCCCAGGAGTTCCTCGAACGCTTCGCAGAGGACATGGGCAAAGATGTGCGGGGCCTCAGCCCGGCCGCCGCAGAACGGCTGATGGCGTATCCATGGCCCGGGAACGTGCGCGAGCTTCGCAACTCCATGGAGCGCGCCGTGGCTCTAGCGGATCACACCGAAGTCGTGCCCGCGGACCTGCCCGCACGCATTCGTGACTACCAGCGGAGCCACGTGCTCATCGTCGGTGAGTCTCCGGACGAGTTGGTCTCCCTCGAGACCGTCGAACGCCGGTATATCCTTCGGGTCCTCGAACTCGTCGACAACAACAAGACTGAAGCGGCAAGAGTTCTCGGGGTCGGCCGAAAGACCCTCTATCGCAAGCTGGAACAGTATCGGGCAGAGGACTGACGGCCGCTCGCGGCTTTCAACCAAACGGGTCCCTGAGCCTCAGCGTCTGCGTGCGGTCGGCGCCGACGCTCACCATGCCGACCTTGGCGTCGGCGAGCTCTTCGATGCGCCGGATGTAGCTGCGCGCGTTGTCGGGCAGGTCATCGATGGTCTCGCACTTGGTCAGGTCTTCGGTCCAGCCCGGGAGCTTTTCGTAGACCGGGGTGAGGTCTTCGAGGCCGTCGTAGGGCGGGGTGTCGTAGCGGGTGCCGTCCCGGCCTTCGTAGTGGGTGCAGATGGAGATGTCGCCGAGGCCGGCCAGGATGTCGAGCTTCGTGACGGCGAGCTCGCTCATGCCGTTGATCTGCACGGCGAATCGGAGCGCCGGAATGTCTAGCCAGCCGCAGCGCCGGGGTCGTCCCGTCGTCGCGCCGAATTCGTTGCCGGCTTTGCGCAATCGCTCGCCGTCCTCGCCGTGAAGCTCGGTCGGGAAGGGCCCGCCGCCGACCCGGGTCGTGTAGGCCTTGGTGATGCCGACGACCCGGTCGATTGCAGTGGGCCCGAGGCCGGCGCCGGCGCAAGCGCCCCCCGCGAGGACCGTCGAGCTGGTGACATAGGGGTAGGTGCCGTGGTCGACGTCGAGCATCGCTCCCTGGGCGCCCTCAAGCAGGACGTTCTTGCCATCTTTCATCGCATCCCAGAGCAGCTTTGCGGTGTCCGTGATGAACGGCCGGAGGCGTCCGCCGTACTCGGCGTAGAGCTGAACGATGGCGTCGACATCAGGCACCTCGCCGCCGAGGGCCGCGATCACCGGGCGCCAGGCTTCGATGTTGGCCCGGACGCGCTCGCCGAGGGTCTTCGCGTCGACGAGGTCGCCGATGCGGATGCCGCGGCGGGCGACCTTGTCTTCGTAGCAGGGGCCGATGCCGCGCTTCGTCGTGCCGATGGCCCCGGCGCCGGCGTCCGCCTCGCGGAGGCCGTCGATGAGTTTGTGGTGGGGCAGCACCACGTGGGCGCGATCACTGACGAAGACCCGCTCGGGGGCGAGGTCCCGGCGCTCGAGTTCGTCGATCTCGTCGAGGAGGACCTTCGGGTCGAGGACCGTGCCCTGGCCGATGACACACTGCGCCCTCGGTTGAAGTGCTCCGGACGGCACGAGGTGCAGCACCACCTTTTCGCCGCCGACCACGAGGGTATGGCCGGCGTTCGCTCCTCCACCGTAGCGGACCACGACGTCGGCATATTGCGCATAGAGGTCGACGACCTTGCCCTTGCCCTCGTCGCCCCACTGGGCGCCGACTACACATACGACCGGCATTGGCTCATCCTCTCGTCGAGTCGTCTGAGACGCATATGGCGCTCATGGGTTTCGTCTGCTCGACGGCGGCATCGTGCCCCAAGGCTCTACGAAGGTCCACCGGAACGGCACCTTCGATATGCGCGGTTAGGAACTCAGCCAAAGCAAGAGCCCGGCGGCGTCATCCTCGCTGACGTCGCGCCTCGCGTCGTCCGAAAGCCGTAGCGCGCTGATGGAACTCGCGAGGTCGACGACGGCGTCGTAGCCCCACGCGCGAGCGAAAGCGAGGGCACCGGGGTGGTCTTCTTCCGAGACGACGGCGACTTCGGCGCCCCCTTCCCGGAGCGCGGCGACGAAGGCACCATCGCCGCCGCCGAAAGCAACCACCCGGGGCGGAGAGGAAGGCACCGACCGGGCGTTCGCCGCGGCCCATTCGAGGTTGTCGAGGTCGGTCGCGAAGCCCGTCGCGGGCATCGGCGCACCGAAGCGACCGAGCAGTTCGTCGTAGCGACCACCGGCTCCGATGGGCTCTCCGGGGCCTTCGGCGAGCAAAGCGAAACTCGCTCCGGTGTAATACGCCATGCCCCGGGTCTCCCCGAGGTCGACCGCGAGGCGTGAGCCGTAGCCGGCGGCGTCGAGGCGCTCGGCGAGGGTCCGGAGTTCCCGGAGCTGCCCCTCGACCAAATTCGCCGGCAGCTGCGCGGACCCGTCGCTCAAGATTTCCGTCCCTCCATAGAGGTGGGGGAGGGCGGTGAGGGCGTCTTTCAACGTGCCGTCGACGTCGACGCGGCCGAGGACGATGCGCAGCTCCGCATCGTCTTTGGCGGCGAGGGCCTCCTG
>Ga0164313_10001693_pt1 | contig 19570 bp, 18 predicted proteins | sample GuaBasSedimGuay4_FD_113735 | JGI IMG/M metagenome (GOLD analysis project Ga0164313, IMG submission 113735) | Subseafloor sediment microbial communities from Guaymas Basin, Gulf of California, Mexico - Guay4, Core 4569-4, 0-3 cm | ecosystem: Environmental > Aquatic > Marine > Hydrothermal vents... | reverse complement strand
TGCAGTAATTCCAATATTGTCAAATAATCCCTGATCCCATAATTTTCTGATAGCACTTGTTATCTTCTCACCTGGCACTTTTAAACGTTCTCCAACTTCCAATTGAGAAAGCATTATTATAACATTCTTATCAAGATATTTGATTCCCTCTACCTCAATACCACCCAAGAAATAATCAACAGGATGTTCATAATCAATTTTTGAAAGATCGTCTCCAATACTAATCTGAGCCCTTGTAATAAAAGGAATTAATAAAACACCAATTATAAGTATCCTTAAAAAACTTTTTCCCAATCTCCTAATCATGCTTTCCTTTTAATCTTTTAATTGCTGACTTGTAAGACCAAATCTTCTTTCTCTTTTTTGATAATCAACAATAGCCTCATACAAGTCTTCTTTTTGAAATTCGGGCCAAAGTTTTTGAGTAAAATACAACTCAGTATATGCTAATTGCCATAATAGAAAATTACTCAGTCTGGTTTCACCACTTGTTCTGATTAGAAGTTCGGGGTCAGGCATCCCCTTAGTTGTTAATTTTTGAGCAAAGTAATTCTCATCAATTTCTACTGATTTTATTTTTTGGCTTTTATAATCGTTCAACACTTTTTTAACGGCGTCTAGTATTTCCCATCTCGAACTATAACTCATAGCAAGTGTCAGCATCATCCGGCCATGCCCTTTTGTTTTATCTATAGTATCCATGAGTTTAGTATAATTTTCAGGAGGCAGACTGGCAAGATCGCCAATAGCATTAAGTTGGATATTATTCTTCTTTAAAGTATCCAATTCCTGTTCAATGGTATCAACAAATAAACTCATTAGCGCATCAACTTCAAATTGAGGCCGGTTCCAGTTTTCAGTTGAAAAAGCATACAGCGTCAAGTATTTCACTCCTAATTCTGCTGCTGCTTCCGTTATGTTTCTTACTGCCCCAACTCCATGCTGATGTCCAAAAACACGATCTTTCCCTTGTTTTGTTGCCCATCTGCCATTACCATCCATAATTATGGCAATATGTTTGGGCAATTTTTCGGATATTATCTGTTCTTTAAAACTCATCAACAATTGCTTTTACCATTCGTTTTCTTTACATTTTTTACTCCCGTATAGATTGAACTTATATGTAATTGACAATAAAGTGAAATTATACCAATCCATTGTATTTTCACTTCCCCGTTGCATCCCTTCGTAATAATCCCCTGTCGGATCTGACACAAGGTCACCATGTGTATAATAAGTAGTACTTACATCATCAATATAGTCGGTTAAGGTTTTTCTCATTCCCCATTCAAGCCCCAGTGCCAAACGTTTTGACAAACTGTATTTGAGACCAAAACCAAAAGGAAATGATATACTCCAAAGATTATAGGGGGTTCTTTCATCAAATCCTACATTCTGTCCTTCGGTACCACTTGCCTGTAAGTTATTACCACCAAAATTAAATGGTTTGAAAGTAAAAAAACCAACTCCGGCAAAAATATAGGGTGTAAAGTAATTCTTTTTACTTCCTGTGAAATATTCCCAAAAATTGAACTCGGCAACCAGAGAAAAGTCATTAATCTTTGTTCTGAAATTTAAATCACGATTAGCAACAGCATTTGTTTTTAAATCGTCTCCCTGAAGTTTGCCTCTTGTATAAGTAAATTTTACCGACCAACGATTATTTATATTATACCTTGCCAAAGCTCCATATGCTAACTGAGATTGATTATAAGGCAAAGCCGGATTTAAATCACCAATGTAATATGCAGCGCCTCCTGAAATGCCAACCTCTAAGGTTTGGGCAGAAGTTATAAATGGTAATATAAAAACAAAACCGGCAATAAGTCCGGTTACAAGGCCAAAAAAGGTATTATTTCTTCTCTTGTACTTCATCCTGAAATTGAGCGCCAAAAATATCATTTTTTTACTTATCATATACATAATTTTAAAGTCTGTTTTCAGGCAGCTTAAATATCAATTTCTGGTATCAACACCCCATAATAATTTATCCCGAATTGTAGAAAAGAAATCTTTATTTTTCAACTCTACGAGATTCACCTCAAAATCACATCTTCTGATTAATAGTTCATCTTCTTTACTAATTGTTGAGTGCCGGGAGTCCATTGTCATCAAATATTTATCTTCCCTTCCCTCAATTTTGATCTTGATTACGCTGCTGTCCTGAATAACGATAGGTCTTACAGTTAAATTGTGCGATGCAATAGGTGCAATCACAAAATTTTGAGATCCCGGACTAATGATCGGGCCTCCAACACTTAGCGAATACGCTGTTGAACCTGTAGGCGTTGATACAATTAGTCCATCTCCCCAGTAAGAGTTCAAAAATTTATCATCAACATAAACATGAACCACAATCAAAGATGTAGTGTTATTTCTGTATATGGTTAAGTCATTTAATGCAAAATTCAGATCGCCGAAGATATTTTGTGGCTGATCTAACTGTAACAATGCTCTTTTATTGAGAAAGTAATCTCCTTTAAAAACATTTTCAAGTGCTTGTTCTATTTCATTTTTAGGAACACTCGATAAAAAGCCCAACCTGCCTAAATTAAAACCAAGAATTGGAATACCTGAATCTCTTACATAAGGCACAGTATCGAGAATTGTTCCATCCCCGCCAATTGAAAAAAGTATGTCAGTATCTTCCTTTAGATCTGTATGAGAGTTGAAAAAAGTAATTCCTTTCGGTAAGTTTAAACTGAACTTCAACTTATCATAAAAAGGTTGAAATAAGCTTAAATCGACATTATTTAAAACAAGTTTGTCAATTATTTGCTGAAGATATTTTTGTTGATCTCCTTTGTAATCCTTACCAAATAATGCAACTTTCATTCATGCAGGTTATTAAGGATGCAAAGCTAATTTAAAATTCACTAAAAAAATAGCTATGCAGGAATGCAACAGTCTTTTTATGGATTCTTAACTTTTTTTAACGTAAACGCAGCCACAATACAGCATGCAAAAATATTTATGGAATTAAGGGCATTGTAAAACAATAAATGCTTAGTGTTTAACGAAGTTATTTTACAAAGCCTAAATATTCAGATAATTCATGAATGAATCATAATTTTCTTTAATGCTTTCCCGATCTTCATCTTCACCGAAGGATGCTTTTACATAGTAACCATACCTGTCAAAAGTTTGAAGAATAGCACCCATGTCGGTTTTATTTAATTTGATAACAACTTCTAACCTTGTAGAATCAGAGTGACTAGCTAAAAACACGCTTAATACTTTAGCATCATTTGATTGAACGATTTGAGCAATCTCAGTGAGGTTGTAATCATTTTCACTTATCTCCAAAACAATGACTCCACCGGGATTCTCAAGCGAAAAAGAATTCGCAATATAATTTACCAAATCACGGAGCATTATACTTCCCAGGTATTTTTCATTATCATCCAGAACAGGAATTAAAGTAAGTTTTAAGTCGCTAACCAATTTTAATACATCATATAAATGCTGATGTTCGTTTACAAAAGGATGCTTTAATGATAGTTTATAGTTACCTAAAGCTTGTTTAACATTATTCAAATTATAAATATCCTGTTCAGTAATCAAACCCAGGAAATTTTCATTATTCACAATTGGTAAATGAGACACTTTTAATTCTTCCATTAAACTAAGTGCTTCTTCACCTGTATTTGATGTTTTAAGTGAAATTATATCCTGCGTGATCAAATGTCGTGCAATCATGCTATTTGGTATTCTATACTGATTTTCTTTTCAAGAGAAAATTAAAAGTGTAAATATATAAAGAAGTCAATTATTACAGTAAATTTTCCAACATATTCAAATAATTAACATACCTGAACTCAGCGATTTCTCCATTTTCTAAAGCATTCAATACCGCGCATCCGGGTTCGTCAACGTGAATACAATTATTGAACCGGCAATCGTGCATACGTTCACGCATTTCCGGGAATCGCTGGCCCAATTCCTCTTTTTCAAATTCAACCAGTCCAAATTCTTTTATACCTGGCGTATCAATTATAGATCCTCCCGAACTCAGTTCAAACATTTCAGCAAATGTTGTTGTATGCACCCCTTTTTCGTGGTACTCTGAAATTAGTCCTTCTTTTAAATTAAGACCCGTATCAATTACATTTATGAGCGCCGACTTTCCTACTCCGGAATGCCCGGCAATTAAACTGACTTTATCCGTGAGAATTTTCCCGAATTCTTCCAGGTGGATTCGTTCAGGTACGGAAGTTATCAGACATTTATATCCCAAATTTTCATATACCTCAATATAAAGGTCAAGTTGATTTTTTCCTTTCTCATCAAGTAAGTCATATTTATTAAATATGATTAATGCCGGAATATGATATGCCTCAGCCGTAGTAAGAAATCTATCAATAAAGCCTGTTGACGTCCTTGGTTTTACCAAAGAAACGATTACAATAGCCTGATCAAGATTGGAAGCAATAATGTGAGTGGCTTTTGATAATTTTGTTGCCTTTCTAATGATATAATTTTTTCGTTTGCGTATATCTACAATTACACCATTACCGGAATCGGTTAATTGAAAATCAACAATATCTCCAACTGCGACAGGATTGGTTGTTCTTATACCTTTAATCCGAAAACGCCCTTTAATCTTACAATCTGTCTTGACACCATCGCTGGTTAATACAGTATACCAACTTCCTGTTGATCGTACAACTACTCCTTGTTTATCAATCATTATGGGAAATTGTAATACTTTTTAACAGGTTTTTTAATATCCCAAATGCATTTCAGACCATCATTAAATGTCACAAAATCCCCTGGTTTTATTTTAACAATGCCTTTTTTAGTTTCTACACTAAATTCTCCTTCAATAATATAGCATTCTTCATCACCTGAGTATGTCCAATCAAATCTTGATGGTTCTTTTGTCCAGACAGGCCATAAAAAAACACCTCTTTCCTCCAGTTGTTTGCTATTAAGTTTCTCTATTCTTATTTCATCCATGGTCAATTATAAACTATTTAATCTTTAACAATCATTAAAAATACAAACTATTCTTATATTTGATGGAAATTCACCAAAGCAACAAGATATGGATTTAATAACTTACCTTTCATTTTTTATAAGTCCTGTACTTCTAATAATTGCCTTCGTATTCATTTATTACAAATTCAATATCAAAAATTGGACAAATATCAGAAATGCTGTATTGTATGGTATGGTTGGAGTTGTGTTCCTGTTAATTGCAAATTATGTAACAGACCTTATTTGGCATGATAACCTGAACAATTTGAGGAGAATGGCATTTTTTGTTTTTGTGATAGTTGCTTTTAGTGCTGAATTCGGAAAATTTTTACCATTGCGCTTAAAGTTTTATAATCAATCAGGTTTTAAAGGCCCCTTTGAAAGTATACGTTACTCTGTTCTCATATCTTTATCCTATTCACTGGTTGCTGTTATATTGTTTGCATTTGACATTGTTGGCACAGAAAAAATAAAGACTCCTTTGTTGTTTTTGTATACTTATCCTTTCGCAAATATCTTTTTTGGTATTGTTATGGGGTTCTTTTTAGGCTTGGGAAAGATCAGGAAGAATTTTTTCATTGATGAAGCTGTAGCTTTATTTATCACAACTTTTTTCCATGGCATCTATTATTTCTGCTTTATCACTTCTGATATTCGTTTATTCGTTGTAACGACTTTAGGATTTATTGTTATTGGCATTACTTTGCTTGCCAAGGCTATGTCATTAAAATCGGAAACTGACTAAGCAGTATACAATTTACCCGGTAAGCTTTTAACCAAACCTTCAAATTCTAAATTTAAAAGTGAAGCTGCTACTTTTGAGGTGTTTAATTTAGTTTTAATCGTTATCTGATCTATAGCTAATTCTTCATTCTCCAGTATCGTTTTCATTATTAATTTTTCTTCGTCAGAAAGATTAACAAATAATTCTTTTTGAGTTTTTTTCTCAACTATTATATCCTCCCAGCCCATCATGTACGCTATATCATTACCACTTTCAACTAAAGCAGCCCTGTTGGTTTTTATAAGAAAGTGGCATCCTCTTGAGTAGTCATCACCTATTCTGCCAGGCACAGCAAACACATCCCTGTTATATGAATTACCAATCTCGGCTGTAATTAATGCTCCTCCTTTTCGGTCTGATTCAACAACCAGAACAGCATCTGCCATTCCTGCTACAATCCTGTTTCGTTTCGGAAAATTCTCTCTGTCAGGCTTTGTATTAGATGTGAATTCTGTCAATAATCCACCCTGATCAATCATCTTCTCAGCAAGTTTCCTGTTATATGCAGGATATATCCTATCCAAACCATGGCCCAATACTCCAATAGTGTTCATTCCCAATTCCAATGAGCTGCGGTGAGCACAACTGTCGATACCATATGCAAGGCCACTAACTACAAGTACATTTCTATTTTTTAAGTCATCAATTATTTCCTCACACCTCGATTTTCCATAATTAGTAGCCCTTCGTGTACCTACAATAGCAATTACCCTCTGGGAGTTTACATCTGCATTCCCCTTATAATAAAGCATTAAAGGATTATCTTCACAATTCAGGAGCCTCGCAGGATAATCAGGATCTGTATAGAATAGCGGTGTGATTTTGAACTTATTTATGAATTCTATTTCAGATTCAGCATGATCTAATACTTTTTGGCTTTTTATCGAATTTACAGTTGATTTGCCAATACCTGGTATCTTTAATAAAGCTGAAGTACTTTCCTTAAATATGGCTTCTGGGCTTCCACAATACGCAACCAGTTTTTTCCCATTCACGTCTCCTATACCGCGAATAAGTGTAAGTCCTATTTGATATATTAGTTTATTGTTCGGCATGCCCTCAAAAATAAAATAAATCGGGGTCAAACCCGGAATATTCATTAGAAAATCTATTCCTAGTTACAATTACTGCAAAATATACCACTCTGTTAGATTTTGAAGCCTCACCATAGCGGTGCTATGTCTTCATTTCAAAACCTTATATTTTATTGTACTTATAACTATCATAACAATGTTCTAATGCATAATCAGGGTTAAATAAATCAATATTGATAGTTTTGTTAAAGATTATGAATAAAAAGAAAACGGTTTTAGTTGCTCCCCTTAACTGGGGACTTGGACATGCCACCCGAATTGTTCCAATTGTAGAAGTTCTTTTAAAATATAATTCAAAAGTGATTTTAGCAGCGGATAAGAGGCCTTATGAATTTTTGAAGCAGAGATTTCCTGATATTGAAATTATTCGTTTTCCGGGATTTGAACCTGAATATACTTCGAATGCATCAATGGCATTAAAAATGGTATTTTCCTTTCCCTCGATGCTGATAAAAGCGCGGAAAGCCCATAAATTACTACAGAAAATAATCACTCACCATCATGTCGACATAATAATTTCCGATAACCGATTCGAAGCATATTCAAAGGATGCATACAGCGTTTTTATTACTCACCAATTAAATATTCAGACTAATGGCTTACAAAAAATATTCAAACCCATCATCACGAAACTCATATATAATTACATAAAACACTATGATGAACTTTGGATTCCGGATTATGAAGATCCGGAACAAAATCTGTCGGGAAAACTTTCTCATGTGAAGAAATTTCCTATTAAGAATCATCATTTTATTGGCCCTCTTAGCAGATTTGAACCCAACGAAGATTACAATGATATCAAAAAAGATGATTTGCTTATCATCCTTTCGGGGCCGGAACCTCAGCGGACTAAACTTGAAGATTTATTAATTAAGAAGGTTTTACAAAGCAATTTAAAAACGACAATCCTTCAAAGTAAACCAGAAGAAAATAAACATACCCAAAAGGAAAACATAAAATTTATTTCTCACGCCAGCGACAAACAAATTGCTGCTTTAATTAAATCAGCCAAGATGATCATAAGCCGTCCGGGTTATTCAACTGTTATGGATTTATCTATTTTTGGCAAAAAGGCAATATTTATACCAACACCGGGACAAACAGAGCAGGAATATCTTGCCAATAAATTAAAAAATCAAGATTATTGTTATTATGAAAAACAAGAAGCATTTGACCTGAATATATCTTTAAAAGAATCAGAGAAATATCATGGATTGCCAACAATAGTTACGAAAAGACAATATGAAATTCAAATCCGGAACTTACTATCAGAAAACTTAAGAAACCAAAATAAAAAATAACCTTTAATAATAAGATCAGAAATTTAATTTGGATATATCTACGCAAATTTAATATGTAATTTAGCCACTAAATTATTTCGATATGCGTATTGAAAAGGATATGAAGCTTGCTGATGTAATCCATCATGATTTCAGTTTGATACCTGTTATTAATCGATTTGGAATTCAGCTTGGCTTTGGCGAAAGCACGATTGAAGAAATTTGTGATAAAAGAAGTGTAAATACAGAGTTCTTCCTGACAATCCTTAATACATATCATGATCCGCAATATTTTCCGAAAAAACATTTGCGTAGTTTTCCGGCAAGTACACTTATTGAATATTTAAGAAAAGCGCATCAATATTATTTGGAACAAAAAATTCCTGAAATAAAAGAATTGATATCTAAATTAACAAAAGAATCAGATGAAAATAAAGATACGTATCGGCTGGCTTTAAACTTCTTTGAAGAATATCAGGATGAATTCATTAGTCATTTAGATAGAGAAGAAAATTTTGTATATCCATATGTTGTGGAACTGGAAAAAGCAATTGAAATTGGAAAAGTCACCAGCGGACTTCTCGGACAAATGGAATCGTATTCTATAAACGATTATGAAGATGAACACGATAATGTTGAAGAAAAACTATTTGACCTGAAAAACTTAATTATCAAGTATTTACCTGCCTTGGAAAATAATTCGACAAGCTATAAAATACTGCTTGAACTCTTCGACCTTGAGAAAGACCTTCGTGAGCATGCACGAATTGAAGATATGATCTTAGTCCCAAAAGTTGAAGCAATGGAATTCACAATAAAAAAAATGAGTAGATAAAATGTCAGGCAGAATTACAATAGTGCTCATTGAAGGTTCGTTTCTGATAAGATCAGGAATAGAGAATTTATTGAAAGAATTGCAAGGATTGCATTTGGTTGAAGTTTATGATGGTTCGGAAAAACATCTTATTGAGAAAATAAATGCATCGAAACCAGATTGTATTATTCTCAATCCTGAAATGATTAAAGATTCTCTAAACTCATTTGTTCTATCTTTAAATATTGAAGCAACTCTTATTGGTTTATTAAGTAATGATACTCCTTCCCAAATAAAGAGCCGGTTTAAATACTGCCTTAACATAAACGACGACAAACATGAGTTAATTAATAACTTTAAAAAAATTATTGGGTTCGGCAAACCCAATAAAAACAGGGGCTCTGAAAATCAATCCTTAAGTAAAAGGGAAATTATCATCTTAAAACATATTACTTCGGGATTAACCAATCAGGTAGTTGCCGAAAAGTTATTTTTAAGTGTTCATACTGTAATGACACATCGAAAAAATATAACAAAGAAACTTGGTATTAAAACTGTTTCCGGCTTGACTGTTTATGCCCTATTAAATAAAATTATTGAGATTCAGGAAATTGATCAATAATAGTCAAAATATATTTGAACTTACGTTTTATGTAATTAAAAAAAGGATTTCCGTCTTTTGAATTCCAAAGCTTATAGTGTTTTTCTATATTTGCCCGAAAATATCTTATCATGTTAAATTACATTGTTTGGCGCGTAGACCCAGAAATTTTTAGTATCCCAACTGATATTTGGCTGGTTGGGGGACTTGAGATAAGATGGTACGGATTGCTTTTTGCTTTATCTTTTGTTGCAGGTTATTATATCATGCAAAAAATCTTCAGGAATGAAGGAATTGGTGATAAGGTTTTAGACGAACTTACTACTTATATGGTCATTTTCACCATATTAGGTGCTCGTGTCGGTCATTGTCTTTTTTATGAACCCGAATATTATCTTTCAAACCCTCTTGAAATACTGAAAATATGGGAAGGAGGATTAGCGAGTCATGGTGCTGCTGTCGGAATCATGTTAGGATTGTATTTTTTTTCACGAAAAAACCAAAAGCCCTACCTTTGGACTCTGGACAGGGTGGCAATTGTAGTTGCACTTTCCGGATTTCTTATTCGAACAGGTAATTTGATGAATTCGGAAATTTTTGGTGATATCACAACTTTACCCTGGGGGTTTTACTTTATAAAATACTTTAATGCTGCCTATACAACTGACCCACGTCACCCTACACAAATTTATGAAGGTCTGAGTTATCTGTTACTCTTTATTTTCTTATACAGATATTATTGGAAAAATGATGGCCATCCTAAGCCGGGAATGATGTTCGGTTATTTCCTAACAATATTATTCTCTGTCAGATTTTTAATCGAATTCATTAAAGTTCCTCAGATAGGTTTTGAGGAGCAGATGATACTAAATATGGGGCAATGGTTAAGTATTCCGTTTATTTTAATCGGGATCTTCCTGCTATATTGGTCGAATAAAAAAAACGAGCCTCTGCCTGCACCAAAAAAATAGGTGAAGGCAAATTATTTTTACATCCCCATCATATTTATGTTGTCATAGAGGGATTCATCTATTTCGTCAGCCAATTCATTTTGGCCATGTTCCCTGGCTAATTGACTTAATCGCTGAAGCACGGCTAATGCTTCCTGAATATCATCACTATAGTAAGTTGCAAATCGATCATCCAACGATGTGTAATATGAAAGATCTTCTACATATCTCTCATATAAAACATTTATAAGATCATTTCCTTTTTCGGTTACTCCAACTTTATAATAATTATCTGCCCAGGGGATCATATAAAAGTCAAAAGGAAATTTATTATTAGGAAAGAAATGAATTCCTCTGTCAAGTACAGCTTCAACAGAATCTGTTTTACCTTCTTTTACTAATGCCTGGGCCAGCCTGATATAGTTTTGTTTAATCATGCCCGAATTACGGCTGCTTTCCCTGTCAACAACCACGTCATCTTCATTAAGCCTGCCCCATCGAACATCATCTGCCATAATAATTTCATAAGTCCTGTCAGGATTTACTCCACCAACTTTAGGTATATAATCAATCGCCAGAGTAGGCTTAAACCTGTAAACAATTCCTTCAAGGTGGCAATATTTATCAATGTTCAACACCTTACTTACGCTATTAGGATTGGCAAAATAAATCGGACGTTCCCAGTTATTTGTAGCAATAATATCCAATAACATAAGGTCGTTACGATAAAGACCATTTTGAGCAATTCTCCATGTCATCTCATCCACAATCTTATCCGCATTCTCAGAATCAACCGTGCCTGAATTTATTACCGCATTTGAATCAATTTTTAACCTAAGATTTTTTGCAGGCACATAATTGATCCATTCGCCGTTTTGAAGCGGAATTTTTGTCCTTTTATCATTATTTTCTGCAAATGCTAAAACGTCATTAACATCTGTGGTTTCTTCAATCCTTTCAAACACAGGTACATAATTCTGTGCTCCCTGGGCGTAAAAACTACGATCAATTGAGAGTGGTAACGGATCTGAATCATAAACCTTTCTGAACATCTGATCAACATACCAATCGCCTGATGAAAGCATATAGTTCACCACCCGTACATCAGTCCTTATGCCTTCAACTTCCTGAACATACCACAGTGGAAAAGTATCGTTATCGCCATTCGTAAATAAAATAGCATTTGGTTCACATGATTCCAGGTACATTCGGGCGAAATCACGCGCCGCATATTTCCCGGAACGATTGTGTGATTCCCATCCCTGCTGAGCCATAATTCCCGGAACAAGTATTAATGACACCAGTGTAACAGCTAATGCAGCCGCTGCTATATTTTTCATCTTCTTTCGAAGCCCATCGTATAGTGCCAGAACACCAAACCCTATCCAAATAGCAAAAGCATAAAATGATCCTGCATATGCATAATCCCTTTCCCGTGGTTGCAATGGTGTTTGATTTAAATACACAATAATGGCTAATCCCATCATTATAAATAATAGGGACACAACCCAGGTATCTTTCTTACTTCTCGACAATTGAAACATAAAACCTAACAGGCCCAATAATAAAGGCAGAAAGTAAAAATTTGTATTTGCCGGATTTTTCATGCTCTGAGGCAAATTCTTCTGGTCTCCTATTCGCCAGTTATCAATAAAACCTATTCCACTCACCCAATTCCCGTGGTTTATCTCCCCCTGGCTTTCAATATTATTTTGCCTGCCGGCAAAATTCCACATGAAATACCTTAGGTACATGTGGTCAATCTGATAAGTAAAAAAGAATTTTAGGTTTTCGCTAAAAGTAGGTTTGTAAATAACCTCACTGTTTCCATCTCCTTTTTGTATCCTTACCGTTGTACCTTTACTACCTCCATATTGTTTATATAAACTAATATGTGCCGGTTTAGAACTACTCCACATGCGAGGAAAAATAGTAGTAAATCTTTCATCGTATATAGGTTTGGTTCCCCTCCGATCATCAATTACAACGTATTTTCCTTTTTCAATATCTTTTGCATAAACGGGGTTTCCATCTTTGCTGTCAATCGCCGGAGCATTGTAATATCGCCCCGAGAGTAATGGCCATGTTCCGTATTGTTCCCTGTTTAAATATGACAACAAGCTAATGGCGTCTTTTGGGTCATTTTCGTTAATAGGAGGATTAGCATTTGCCCTAATCACCAGAATAAAAAATGACGAATATCCTATCAATATTAATGTTAAAGCCAGAATAGCCGTATTCAGGATTACTTTTCCCTTTTTTCTGCTATAATACAAGCCCCCAACAATTAGCGCAACAATTATCAGGAAGTAAATTATTGTTCCTGAATTGAAAGGCAATCCAATGGAGTTTACAAAGAATAATTCGAATTTCCCCGCCAACTCAACAATACCGGGTATCATCAGGTACATTATTATGGCAAGAATTAATATAGAAAGGATACCTGCCGTAATAAATCCTTTATAGGAAAATTTATACTTCTTAAAGTAATAAACATAAACAATAGCTGGTATGGCCAGTAAGTTCAACAAGTGAACACCAATCGAAAGACCAATTATATAAGCAATTAACAATATCCACCTGAATCCATGTCTTTTATCAGCAACTTCCTCCCAGCGTAATATTGCCCAGAATACAACTGCAGTAAGGAAAGATGACATAGCATATACTTCGCCTTCGGAAGCAGAAAACCAGAATGAATCGGAAAAAGCATAAGCTAATGAACCAACAACACCGGCTCCCAATACGGCCCATGCATCTCCTTTTGCCATTACATCATCAGCTGATTTTACATATAGTTTTTTTGCTAACATGGTTATCGACCAGAAAAGAAACAGGATTGTAAAACTACTTGACAAGGCCGACATAATATTTATCATAAAAGCTACATTTTCAACATTGTCAAACGCAAATAAGCTGAAAAACCGGCCTAAAAGCTGAAACAATGGCGCTCCGGGAGGATGCCCAACCTGCAGTTTGTATGCAGTAGCTATATATTCACCGCAATCCCACCAGCTTGCTGTTGGTTCAAGAGTTAAAAAATAAACCAGGGTGGCAATTGCAAAAACTGCCCAACCAACAATATTATTAACTGTTTTATAATTTTTCATCTCCGATATACTTTAGGCTAATTTAAAAAAGCGAAAATAAGACTTTTAATAAAACCTGTTTTTATTAATGATTGTATTTTAACAGAATTTAATAGTTAAAGAGCTTAACTCCTTCGGCAAATAAAGAATTTACGTTGATATTTGGTTTTTTTTATAAACGGATTTGTAATAATAAAAAAACAAGTATCTTTGCACCCCGATTGTCCGATGGTGTAATGGTAGCACTTATGATTTTGGTTCATATAGTCAAGGTTCGAATCCTTGTCGGACAACGAAAAAAGAACATGATTGATTGAGAGGGGACGGCGAGTCCCCTCTTTTTATAAATGATTAAAAAAGAAGAAATATTAAAACTGGTTGAAGAGTTTCTTGCTGGAACAGATAGGTTTGTTGTTAAACTTAGTGTTGGCAAAGAAGATAAAATCAATATTTATATTGATGGTGATTCAGCAGTAAGCATTGATGACTGTATTGCTGTTAGCCGATACATTGAATCAAATCTTGACAGGGATAAAGAAGATTTCGAACTCAGTGTTTCATCAGCAGGAATAGGAGAACCGTTTCTGCATATTCGCCAATTTAAAAATAAAATTGACAAAGCGGTTGAGATACTTTTAGAAGATGGCACAAAGTTCAAAGCCATTTTATTAGGGGTAAATGATAATGAAATTAATGTTGCGAAAGAAGTAAAAAGCAAAAAGAAGAAAAGTAAAATGTTCACGACAGGTGAGTCTGAATTAATTTCATTAAAAAATATAAAGTACACGAAAGAAATTATAACAATTTAGATTTTACGAAGACTAATAATAAGATCATGGATACAATGAATTTGGTCGATACTTTTTCCGAATTTAAGGAATTTAAAAATATTGACAGAGAAACGATGATGCGCATCCTCGAAGATGTATTTCACAGCATGCTAATTAAACAGTATGGTGAAGAAGCCAAATTTGATATTATTGTAAATATCGATAAGGGTGACTTAGAAATCTGGCATTATCGTGAGATTGTTGAAGATGGAGATGTTGAAGATGAAAATCTGCAAATTGCATTTTCGGATGCAATTAAAGTTGAACCAGATTTTGAAGTCGGTGAAGATTTCTCAAAACAAGTTTGGTTAAAAGATTTTGGCAGAAGGGAAATACTAACTATCAGACAAAACCTGGTTTCAAAGATTCTTGAATATGAAAAGGATAATGTCTATAAAAAATATAAGGAAAAAGTTGGTGATATTGTAACAGGAGAAGTTTACCAGGTTTGGAAAAAAGAGATCCTCGTTCTTGACGATGAAAGCATTGAACTGATACTTCCTAAATCGGAACAAATTCCATCCGACTACTATCGTAAAGGAGATAATGTTCGCGCAGTAGTGACAAAAGTTGATATGAGAAATAATTCGCCGGTTATCATACTTTCCCGTACATCTCCTATTTTTCTGGAAAGGCTTTTTGAAGCAGAAGTGCCGGAAGTTTATGATGGCCTGATCACGATTAAAAAAATTGTCAGGGTTCCGGGTGAACGAGCCAAAATTGCTGTCGAATCCTATGATGATCGCATTGATCCCGTAGGTGCTTGTGTTGGAATGAAAGGATCTCGTATTCACGGAATCGTAAGGGAGCTTAAAAATGAAAATATTGATGTGATAAACTTCACAACCAATGAATCTCTTTACATCCAACGTTCATTATCTCCTGCTAAAATTTCCTCAATAAAAATTGACGATGAAGGAGAACGGGCTGAAGTTTATATGAAACCTGATCAGGTATCGCTGGCAATTGGTAAAGGAGGTTTTAACATAAAACTTGCTGGACAATTAACCGGTTACGAGATCGATGTTTATCGCGACACCGATGTGGAAACTGAAGATGTTGACCTTAGTGAATTCTCTGATGAAATTGATCAGTGGATCATTGATGAATTGAAAAATATTGGTTGCGATACAGCAAAAAGTGTTCTTGAACTTGAAACAAAAGATTTAGTGTCAAGAACAGACCTGGAAGAAGAGACAATTAATGAGGTAATGCGCATATTAAAAGCTGAATTTGAATAAAAACATTATTTTTACGCGTATCCTATATTTACTGGTGTAGAAAAATAAGGAAAGAATATGACAGAAGAAAAAAAGGCTGTTAGATTAAGTAAAGCTGCAAAAGAATTTAATATTGGTAGAGATACTATTATTGATTTTCTTATGGAGAAAGGGTTTAAAATTGATAGAAACCCAAATACAAAGCTAACACCAGAGATGTATGATCTTCTACTTGAAGAATTTCAAGAAGAAAGGCATGTTCGGGAAATTGCTCAAAAAAAGGAACTGGAATATATTGGAAAAGAAACAATTACTATTGAGAACAAAGTTGGAAAAGAAGACAAAAAAGAAATTGATGAATTTGAACCGGCAAAAGAGTTATTCATTAAAGATGCAGGTGTCGTTTATTCTGCTGATAAAATTGTAAAGAAAATAATAAAAGAAGAACCAAAGGAAGAAACGAAGGAGGAAGAAGTAGTAAAACCTGAGGACAAATCAATCTCTGAGACTGACAAAAAAGAAGAAGTTACTGAAGAAATTGGTGATCTTAAAGTTGTTGGAAAAATAGATCTTGGAAATATCAACCAAAAAACCAGACCTAAAAGAAAGACGAAAGAAGAAAAGCAAAAGGAAAGAGAATCAAAAATTGTAAAAAAGAAAGCTACACCTAAGAAAGAAGAAGAGGTAGAAAGCAAAAAAATAGTTCCTGTTGAACCCAAAATAAAGGAAAAAGAAGAAGTTAAAACCACTGCAACTGAAGAGAAAAAAGAGGAAGTTGTAAAAGAGGAAGACAACTTCATTCCAACGAAATTTAAGAAGCTAACAGGACCAAAAATTGTTGACAAAATTGAACTCCCCAAAAAAATTGTTAAGCCTAAGAAAGTAAAAAAACCTGTTGCTTCCTCTTCTGATGATAAACTGGCACAGAAGAAGAAAAAAAGAAGAAGGATTAAATCTCAACCTCAATCAAAGGATAGTGTAAAACAAGAAACAAGGAGAAAACCTTTCACAAAAAGGAAAGAACCCAGGCCTGAGCCAACGGAAGAAGAAATTCAAAAAAGAATTAAAGAAACACTGGCACGGCTTGCTCCGTCCGGTAAATCAAAATCATCAAAATACCGCCGATTAAAGAGGGAATCTGTTTCTCAAACTACACAAGAAGAACTAGAACGTCAAGAGGAGGAAAAGTCAATTCTTAAAGTAACTGAATTCCTTACTGCAAACGAACTTGCACAAATGATGGATGTCAGCGTTAACGACATTATCAAATCGTGTATGCAACTGGGCTTGTTTGTATCAATTAACCAGCGAATTGACGCAGAAACCATCGTTTTAGTTTCTGAAGAATTTGGATACCAGGTTGATTTTGTAAGTGTTGATGATTCGGAAAATCTTGAAGTTGAAGAAGCTGAAGATGATCCGGAAAGCCTGGTTGATAGAGCACCTATAGTTACAGTTATGGGTCATGTTGACCATGGTAAAACAAAACTTCTTGATTATATTCGTAAAGCCAATGTTGTAGATGATGAAGCAGGAGGTATAACTCAGCATATTGGAGCATACGAAGTAACAACTGAAAGCGGAAAGAATGTTACATTCCTTGATACTCCGGGACACGAAGCTTTTACAGCTATGCGTGCCAGAGGAGCTAAAGTTACAGATATTGCCATTATTGTAATTGCTGCTGACGACAGTGTAATGCCTCAAACAAAAGAAGCAATTAACCACGCCCAGGCAGCAGGAGTTCCCATAGTTTTTGCATTTAATAAAATGGATAAACCAGGTGCAAACTCTGATAAGATAAAAGAACAGCTCTCAACCATGAATATTCTTGTTGAAGATTGGGGAGGTAAATTCCAGTCGCAAGAAATTTCAGCTATTACCGGAATGGGGATAGAAGATTTACTTGAAAAAGTACTTCTTGAAGCTGAACTGCTTGAATTAAAAGCTAATCCTGATAAACCTGCAAAAGGAACAGTGATTGAAGCCACCTTGGATAAGGGACGTGGTTATGTTACAACTGTATTAGTACAGGATGGCAACATGAAACAAGGAGATATTGTGTTGGCAGGCCCGGTATTTGGCAAGGTTAAAGCATTATTTACTGAAAGAAATAAAAAGATAACAAAAGCAGGTCCTTCTACACCTGTTATACTTCTTGGATTAAATGCGGCTCCTCAGGCTGGTGATATATTTAATGTAATGACAGATGAAAAGGAAGCAAAGAATCTTGCATCAAAACGGCAGCAGCTTATTCGCGAACAAACTCAAAGAACCCAGAAACATATCACACTGGATGAAATTGGCAGAAGAATAGCAATTGGAGATTTTAAAGAACTTAATATTATCGTAAAAGGTGATGTTGACGGTTCTGTGGAAGCACTATCTGATTCATTACTTAAACTCTCTACTGAAGAAGTACAGGTAAACGTTATACACAAAGCTGTTGGTGCAATTACTGAGTCCGATGTAATTCTTGCCTCAGCTTCTGATGCCATTATTATTGGTTTCCAGGTAAGGCCGGTGCCACAAGCCAGAAAATTGGCAGAGAAAGAGCAGATTGATATCAGGCTTTACTCTATTATTTATCAGGCTACTGAAGAATTACAAGCTGCTGTTGAAGGTATGCTGGCGCCTAAGATGGAAGAAAAAATTACGTGTAACATTGAGATTAGAGAAGTCTTTAAAATTACTAAAGTCGGTACCATAGCCGGGTGTTATGTCCTGGATGGCAAAATTAACCGAAACACAAACGTGCGTCTGATCAGGGATGGAATAGTAGTTTATTCAGGCAAACTTGGATCATTAAAGCGGTTCAAAGACGATGTTAAAGAAGTAGCTGCAGGATATGAATGCGGACTCAATATTGAAAATTTCAACGATATTAAAGTTGGCGATATAGTGGAAGGCTACGAAAATGTTGAAGTTAGAAAAAGTATCTAATGGATCTTTGTTATCCTTTCTGTAATTACAATAAAATAATCAGCCAGGTTTTCATTTTTTAAAATCAATTAAAGCAAAGGGCAACTACTAAAACTAATGTCTCTTTTATCACTCTTTATATTTTGATTTTTTAAGCTGATCTTCTTTAAACATTAAAGGAAGCAGGTTTTCAATGCCATTTACTACCTGTATTATTCCCTCCTGTCCTTTCATAACAATCCTGACCTTTTCATGTTGCCTGCTTTCAGTTTCAGCTATAACCTGCCTGCATGCTCCACAGGGCGTAATAGGTGATTTCGTTATGAAATTATCAGATGAAGCAGTAATCGCAATAGCTTTAACTTTTAAATCCGGATATTTTGACTTTGCATGAAAAATGGCTACCCTCTCAGCACACAAACCCGAGGGATAAGCTGCATTTTCCTGGTTACTTCCCATAATTATTTCGCCATTCTCTAACAAGATAGCTGCTCCAACATGGAACTCAGAATAAGGAGCATATGAACCTTTGATTGCATCCTGGGCGTATTTTAATAATGCCCTTTCTGATTCATTTAATAGGCTGGCATCTTTATATTCTTCGATTTGAATAGTAATTTCTCTGATTTTCATTTCAGAATGATTTACAGCTAAATTAGAAAAATATTTTTCAATCTATTGTTTTTGCATTTTCACGCTTTTTTCCAAATAATAAAAAAGAATAGAAAAATGCAAACAATGTTGCCCCGGCTTGAGTTTCAATCGTATCGTCCGAAAACATGGAAAAGATGATAATTAAAAAGAATGTAACAAAGAAATAATCACTAAATCCTTTCTCTTTTACTGCCGGATAAATGAGTGCGAACAGAAACCAAAAGAACCCAAATACCCCAAACGTAATAAATATTGCCAGAAACTGGTTATGAGCATGAAACCTAAACTTTGCCTTAAGTTCGGAGCCCATCTGAGTATATTGATTTATAAGTTTATATTCGATATCACC